>Ga0134099_1000383_pt1 | contig 53363 bp, 40 predicted proteins | sample 10_taG_2_FD_105482 | JGI IMG/M metagenome (GOLD analysis project Ga0134099, IMG submission 105482) | Switchgrass degrading microbial communities from high solid loading bioreactors in New Hampshire, USA - 10_41_5_180_A2 metaG | ecosystem: Engineered > Bioreactor > Semi-continuous > Anaerobic >...
ATAGGGTGGCCGCTGGAAATGTTTTGCGATTGGCAGTATATTCAGGGCGCGAGTAGCGCATGCCAGTAATATGCCCTTATAGGGCTTAATCAAGCCACCAGCTAAGCTGGTGGTAATTGACTATATAGAAGATATTTTTACTTCATAGTCCAGTACAAATACTTAAAAATTCTTATAAACTTATAAATTAGTGATACAAATATTCCAAAAATGTTTTAATTAAGAGCCTTCACATATCTTTAATAATATTTCTTTCATATATCTTCACATCTTCACATATGTTCTCACATAAACTTATCAAGTGGAATTACAGGCAGTTATCTACTAAGAAATTCATCTTATATTTTTTGTTTTTTAAAGGAAAAATTGTAATTAACGTAGAATTAGTAAGGTTATTAGAATTATTAGAAAAATGGAATAACTGCTACTGCGATTACCGAACTTGACTAACAAAATGATTTACCGGGAGTTGATGCAATGATTAAAAAAGAAATAATAGCGTTATTGCTTGCCGGAGGACAAGGGAGCAGGCTGGGGGTTCTTACCAAGAATGTAGCCAAACCTGCAGTATTATATGGAGGCAAGTATAGAATAATCGATTTTTCACTAAGTAATTGTACTAATTCAGGTATTGATACCGTAGGTGTTCTTACCCAGTATCAGCCTCTCAAGCTGAATTCCCATATTGGTATCGGAAAACCCTGGGATATGGATAGGATTGACGGAGGTGTTACAATATTATCTCCCTATTTAAAAGCTGAAATAGGTGAATGGTTTAAAGGTACTGCCAATGCAGTATATCAGAATATTCATTACATAGATAAATATTCTCCCCGGTACGTAATTATTTTATCGGGTGACCATGTCTATAAAATGAATTATTCTAAAATGCTTGATTTTCATAAGGAGAACAATGCTGATGCTACCATATCGGTTATCAATGTCCCCTACGAAGAGGCAAGCCGCTATGGGATTATGAACTGCCATGAAAACGGCAAAATATATGAATTTGAAGAAAAGCCCAGGAATCCTAAAAGTACTCTTGCATCAATGGGTGTTTACATTTTCAATTGGGATATTCTTAGAGAATATTTAATAAAGGATAATGAGACCCCTGGTTCTGACAACGATTTCGGTAAAAATGTAATTCCGGCTATGCTCAACGACGGTAAGAGCATGTGGGCATACCAGTTCTCGGGCTATTGGAAGGATGTGGGGACCATACAGTCCTTCTGGGAGTCAAATATGGATCTTGTAAGCAGAGTCCCTGAGTTTAACCTTTATGACCCTGAATGGAGGATATATACTCCAAATCCTGTCAAGCCGGCACATTATATCGGCTTAAACGCTTGCGTTAAGAAGTCCATAGTTGCAGAAGGATGTGAAGTGCTGGGAACTGTTATTAATTCTGTCCTGTTCCCTGGAGCAGTGGTGGAAGAGGGAGCATATATTGAGGACTCAATAATAATGTCTAATTCCATTGTAAAGAGAAATACTTCAGTTAAGAAATGTATCATCAGCGAATGGGTGACCATAGCTGAAAATTGCAGGCTTGGAGAAGGTGAAGATATTCCAAACGAATACAAACCTGGAATATACAATTCCGGCATAACTGTGGTTGGTGAAGAAGCCAGAATTCCAGCCGGGGCAGTTATAGGTAAAAATGTTATGATAGATATTGGCGCTAATGAAGAAGATTTTACAACTCTGACTGTTGAGTCGGGCAAAAGTGTATTCAAAGGTGGTGTTCGAGAATGAAGAATGTAATGGGCATTATTTTATCAGGAGGCAAAAGCACCAAGCTGAAAGAGCTCTCCACAATGAGATCAACACTCGCCGTACCGGTTGGGGGAAAATATAGGGCAGTGGACTTTGTTCTGTCCAATATGGTAAATTCGGGTATAACAAATGTGGGTGTTATAACACAATACAGCTTCAGATCACTTATGGATCACTTGGGATCTGGAAAGGAATGGGACCTGGACAGAAAAACCGATGGGCTGTTCATTTTTCCTCCATTTTTGTCCGATGAGAATTCAGGTTGGTATAGAGGTACAGCTGATGCTATGTACAATAACCTTACCTTCCTGAAAAGAAGTAATGAGGAATATGTTGTTATATCTCAGGGAAACTGTGTTTATACAACAACCTTTGATAAGCTGCTGGAGGCACACAAGGAAACTGATGCGGATATAACTATTATGTATCGGGAAATGAATGACATACCAGTGGAAGAGCTTACAAATATGGGTATACTCCAGGTGGACAGCACTCAAAGAGTTATTGATTTTCAGGAAAAGCCCCTGAATCCGAACAGCATTTTAGGATCACTGGGTACCTACATTATTAAAAGAGAGCTTCTGATATCTCTGCTGGAAGAAAGTGTTGCCCATGGATATTACGACTTTGTTATGGACATCATAATTAAAATGCTTAATAAGCTGAAAATATACGGTTACAAATATAATGGATACTGGAGAAGCATATCTTCCGTACAAATGTATTATAAATGCAATATGGAATTGCTTAATCCGGCTATAAACAAAGAGTTGCTAGGGTCGGCCAAGGTATTTACAAAGGTTAAGGATGAAGCACCTGCAAAATATAATGAGGAGGCTGAGGTGAAGAATTCCATTATTGCTGATGGCTGCATAATCGAAGGAAAGGTTGAAAACAGTGTTCTTTTCAGAGGTGTAACAGTAAAAAGAGGAGCTGTTGTCAAGGACAGCATTATTATGCAGGGCAGTGTGGTTGAGGAAAATTCCACCCTGAACTATGCTATACTCGACAAGAATGTAACACTGTCTAAAAACAGATGCCTGAAGGGTGAGGAGACTTGGCCTATTATTATTGGAAAAAATGTAATTGTATAAATTATTTTGGGTACATGTTTCCCTGAAGAGTGTCATGCCAGGAGTAATATCGGAAATAATATATTATACATTTAACAAGAGTATTGCATTGATGTTAAATTGAGGATATAGAAGCATAATAAATACTTTTAAATTAAGGTTTCCTTACATTACATTTTTCACCTGAAATTTTGTGATAAATGTAATTGTAAGGAAACCTGATTTTTTTCTGAGAGTCTGGCATGAAAACAGTTAAGTTGGAGTCAGTATTACTCTGATATTTTTTAAATAAGGATTGACTTTGGAAACAAATGTTTATTACTATATTATGTAAAGTAGATTTGATAACTTACCCAACAGCAGCGAAGCGTTATAGGAATTGCGTAGTAGAATGTATAAAGAAATCGTGTTGTAGAATACATAGATTCCAGGCATTATGGCATGAGATATGGATATTTACGTAAAAGTGCTAATATGTTGGAGTTAACTTAAAGAGGAAAATATCATGGATCATTTGTTGCAAATAATGGACTTAAATTGGACACAATGGATTACTGTAATCATAGTGGCATTAATAATCGGTTTTTCAAAAACAGCAATCAGTGGGGTTACTATGTTGACCATACCTATTATTGCGGCTGCTTTTGGTGGTAGAGATTCCACAGGAATTATGTTACCTATGCTGTTAGTAGGTGATTTGTTTGCTGTTTGGTACTATCGTGAAAGTGTGGAGTGGAAGAAGGTATTCTTGCCCTTACCCTGGGCGCTGGCAGGATTAATTCTGGGAGCTGTTGTGGGGAATTATATCAGTGACAGGACCTTTCTGACACTAATGGGAATTATCATTTTAGTCTGTCTGGGAATTTTAGTTTATACTGAAATGAAAGGTAAGAGTATTAAGGTACCAGGCAAAGCATGGTTTTACGTTCTTGTAGGAGTGCTAAGTGGATTTGCATCAATGATTGGGAATGCTGCAGGTCCCATATTCACTATTTATCTGTTAGCATTGGGTTTTGAGAAAATTAACTTTATGGGCACAAATGCCTGGTTTTTTTTCATTATCAATCTTATAAAATTGCCACTACAGATTTTTGTCTGGCATAATATTGGCATCAGGTCCATGACTATCACAGCAGTAATGCTGCCCCTGATTACTCTAGGTGCTATCCTGGGTTATTACATATTAAAAAAGATAAACGAAAAGATTTTTCGGTATACAGTTATTATAATGACAGCTTTAGCTGCGTTAAAACTTTTTATCTAAATTAATCATTCATAATTTACTCTTCACTAATGTTGAGAAAGCCTGCACCGAACATAATCAGCAGCGGCATAACCGGAAGATGATACCTGGATTGAACTTCAAGGAACAAATAGGACAGGAAAATTCCTCCGAAGATCATCAGAAAAATCAGGGCATCATAATCCTTTTCTCTAAGACTATAGAAACATGAACAAACTGCCATAATTATAATCAAAATGTAAAAGGCCTGGGAAATACCATAAAAAGCTCTCGGATATGATTTAACTGTGTTTTCTGCAGCAGACTTCCCTGTTGGTGATGTACTCCAATAGTAACCGTAATTCTCATTTCCCCAGAGCTTGTCAATCTTCCTGTAAAAAAGTCCTGGCAGTTTTGCAGGGTCTGACGTAATTCGGTCTATGGCAATTTTGCGGGCTTCACTATGCACCTTCTCAATATCGTAATTGTTTTTTTCGATTATGCTGAAATCATCGTTATTGAACATTCCGCTGGATTTCTGGTTTGTACCTATCATCAGATTAAAGCCTGAGTAAGACTTTGTAACATTTACGCCGGTTACACTCTGAACAGGAATGTTAATAAGATTAATTACAATATAGTAGCTGGCCAGCACCAGTATTATGGATTTTAGCTTAAGGCCAAAGCTGGCCGGAATATCCGAACGATATCTTTTAAAAATCAGAATATATACTGCAAAAACCGGCAGCAATATCATTGCCATGGGACGTATCAGCTGGGCTAAAGCTGTAAGCAGACCAATTGCCAGAAGGATTAGATTGCCGTTGGTTACCTCATAATTTTTATAGGTATATTTATTAATAAACTTAAGAATTAGCACAGCAGCTCCTGTAAACAGCACTAAAAACAAGTGCTCAGAGGCGATAACAGAGGTGTACATTATATCTGCAGGCCATAGGGCAAGCAGAAGACCCGAAATTCGTGCGGCCTTGCTGCCATAGAGCATTTTTGCACCGGCATAGACAATTAATACAAGAGTCACTGACATTATTACATTAAAAAGCTTCGCAACTATTATGTCTGCCCCGAAAACAGAGTACAATCCGGCCAGAACCAGGCCAAAACTCATTTTAAAAGGAAAAACCGCATAAAAGTTCACGAACCCTTTGAAATCACCATTACTGGCGTTAACAGCATAATTGTGAATATGAAGAAAATCTGAGTAAGGCTCAGTGCGTATATAGCATACCCATATAAGCCTGGGAATAAGTGCTGACAGAACCAGCAGAATTATAAAAAGCTTTGTACTAATCCTGTTAAGGAAGTTAAACCTGAACAATATAAAAATAAATAAACCTGCTGCAAGGATAAAAAAAACGCCAAAATATACGGGCAGCCTTAGTGTTGACGGGCCGGATTTAAATGCACTTATTGAAACAATGAGCCCAAATAATACCAGAGCCCCCCAGACAATAATATAAAAAATGCTATCCTTTAGTTTGTTCAAAGGGAAGAACCTCCTTAATAATATAAATATAACAGTAAATTTGATAAAACTTATTTGCCAATACACTGCCTTGTTGTTATAGACTCTTACATTTTATCATATATATCCAATTATCGCTAAAATAACATATAAAAGTTCAATATATAAAAGCTTTATACTAAAAAATTACCTTAAAGTTACAAGAAAATTACGCCCGATTTTCTTACTAACTTAATTTGAATTCAGTACCTGCATATTATCAGTATTAAATTTATTTTCCCTCTTATAATAGATTTTTCAAGGCTTAAGCCCCAGTAAATACAGATAAATACAGAAAAGGTTTTTCTAGTGGTTTACCATAATAACCCTCTGAGTGAAGGAAACCCCATTACAACAAGCTTACAGTTACTTTACATGATACTGCATTATGTTGACCATAAAAAATTCTTGGTGCTATAATAAGTTCAGAAATCAGGTACGCAATGTCTGCAAACCCCTGATTGAACACTCGAACCGGGATTTACCATAATGGCCGGTTATCCCGGATAACCGATGGCCAAAATATATAAGGAGGATTTACTAATGGGAAATTTTAAAAAGATTTCTGCGGTTGCAGTTGCAGCATCATTAATGCTTTCTACTGCAGCTCCGGCATTTGCAGCTACTTCACCTGTAAACGGCGAAAAAGCAAATGTTCTTAACAAGCTAGGGCTTTACGCAGGAACTAGCTTAACCGATTTTGTACCATCTCTCGAATCAAAATTAACAAGAGGGCAGAGTGCAGTTCTGTTAGCGAAGATATTCAACATGGATGATGCTGCAAATGCATTATCAGATGCTGAAGCAAATGAAATACTTAAGGATTTCGCTGATGGAGCAAAAGTTTCTACATATGCAAAGAAGAGATTGGCATATCTCGTAAAGAACGGTATAATGTCAGGTTCGTTGGACACAGCAACCGGTAAGGTTTATATCAACGACAAAAATGATGTTCTGGGCGGACAGTTCGCAACCTTGCTTCTCAAGCAGCTCGGTTACGAAGTACCTGACTGGAAGAAAGCTATAGAACAGCTTTCACAAGTGCCTGGTGCAAAGGATATCGCTGATTATCTTGCATACTCATCTGCTTCTCTGCTGAGAGATCAGGCGGTTGGATTAATCTATGGAACACTTACAGCTGATTATGCAGAGGCTGGTTTAGAGACTGTTATTGACAGAATCGTAGCTGGAAATGAAAGCTTAAGAGCCGAAGCTGAAAGAGCAGGTCTGATTTCAGCTCCTTCATCAGCAGTTGTTGAATCAGTAGCAGCAATTGCTAACAACAAGGTTGCAGTTACTCTTAAAGAAGCTGCAACAGCAAAAGCAGCTGATTTTGCTATAGTTAAAAAGGGAACAACTACAAGTGTAGAAGTTAAGAATGTAGTAAGAGAATCCGACAAGGTATATGTTGTTGAGACTGAAGCCCTTACAGGAGGAACTTCCTATACATTAACACTTAACGGTGCAGCCTTTAACTTTACAGGTATAGCTGCAGATACAACTGCTCCTACAATAAAGGCCCTTTCAAGTGTTGATACCAACACATTTGAAATTGAATTCTCTGACAAGATGGATTTTGCTTCTGTTACAGACAAAGCCAACTATACATTTGATAAGGATGTAAAAGTGGTAAGTGCTACTTTGGATTCAAACAGAACAAAGGTTACACTTGTTACTGATAATGCGAAAAAGAATATAGTTTATACAATAACAATACAGGATGTTAAGAATTCTGATGGAAAAGCCATTGCCAAGACTGTACGTACAGTTACTGCAACTGAAGACAACACTGCTCCTAAGGTTGCAGCTCACAGAGTACAGAACAACCGTACAATCATTGTAGACTTCAATGATGCAAGCGGTATGGATAAGGCTTCTCTTGAAAACATAGCTAACTACAGCATTAATGATCTTACAATTGAAAGCGTAAAAGCTTACGACATGACAGGCGATGACAATAAGTACGATCAGGTTGTTATTACTACATCAACTCAGGAAGCTAACAAGTCATACACATTGACAATGAGCAACCTGACAGATGCATCAGTTCGTAAGAACGCTCTGGGTACTACTACAAGAACCTTCAGAGGTGCTCCGGCTGATACTTCAGCACCAACAGTAAACATTTCAAAGCCTGTTAAGTCCTTTAACAATAATATAGTTAAGATTTGGTTCACAGACAACAATGCAATGGATGTTGCAAGTCTTGAGGATACTTCAAACTACATTATCAGAGACAATACAGGTGCAACCCTTGAAATACTTAGTGCCAAGGCTATGGCAACCACATATCCTGATGCATACAACTCAGAATATAAGGGTGTTATCCTGACTACTGCTCAGCAGGTAGTTAACCCAAATAAGATAAACTACACTGTAGAAGTCAGAGGCGTGCAGGATGAGTTTGGTAATGCATTGAAGCCAATATCTGGTTCTACTTATGCTAAATATAACTTTACTTCATCTGATGTGGATGAAATAGCACCATATGTAACAAAAGTAGAGTTTGTAAATTCAACTACAGTTAAGCTTATATTTAATGAAGAGCTTAAGAAATCTCTTGCTACAGACCCAACCAATTATGTAATTGACGGCGGTCTTGGAGCAGCAATTAAAGCAGAACTCAGTTCTGACAGAAAGACAGTAACTCTGACAACTCAAGCTCAGACTGGAAACAAGAAGTACACTGTTACAATAAATAATCTTGAAGATGATTACAATAATGTAGTAGCAAATGCTAAGGCTACATTCGTATCAACTTCAGATACTCTTGATGTAAATGCACCTGAGATTAACTATGTTTACGCTCCAAATAAGAATGAAGTACATATTGGTTTGAGCGAAACTGTTACAGCCTGGCCGGCAACTATAACTTTTGGTGCACTTGACAACAGCGGAGCTATGACAAATGTTCTTAAATCCTTCTCTTACTCCGGTACAATTGATGATGGAAAGACAGTAGTTTATAAGTCTGTTAACCCTGTAACTGATGCTCTTACAGCAGCCAACTATCAGATACAGGAAACATCATCTACATCATGGTTTACTGATTTAGCTGACAATAAGATGAGTACAGTATCACCAATTGCTGTAGGTACCATACCAAATGGATATACATTTGCCGGAAACACTATAGACAATACAGTTCCTATGGTTGACTATGTTGAACAGATTGATGCAAAAACTCTGAGAGTATATTTCACTGAACCCGTAGCACCTGCTGCAGGATTCACTAAGGTAGATACAGATTCAAAAGATACGCACTTTACAAGCTTGAATTATTCAACAGGTGCCAATTTTGTAGCTGGAACAGCAATATCAATTCCTGTTAACACTTTAAGAGATTTAGCTGGAACTCAGATTGCTGCTGCCTACACTGGATTCACTCCATACCTGCAGGACGATGAAAAGCCTGTTATCACAGGAGTATATGCTGATGACAATAAAACCATATATGTTCTTTATAATGAAAAGATTTCAACTTCAGGAACATATAAGATTTACTACCTGAACTCATCAAACAAGCCAGTATACATCTATAATGGTTCCGGAACTTCAACTGAGGATCCTAATGATGTACCAGCTGTAAAGATTTCTCTTTCTACAGCAGTGGAGGCATCAAAGATTTACTATCTTGAACCTGTATCAGGCGCACTTGATGTAGCTGGTAACAGAGCTGATGTATCAAACGTTAAGTTTGAGTTTGCAGGTACAAATAAGATTAGTTCAAGTTATATAACTGGTGTTCAGATAAACAACGCCAAGACAATTACAGTTAACGTAACCGGAAAGACTATCAGCACTATAAATGTAGTAGAGGTTGATTCCAACAATGATACAGTTGTAGATCTAAATGCTACAGCATATGGCACACAGCCAATTACAGATGGTAAAGTATCACTTGATATACCTGTACTCTCTGGAGTTAAGTATAAAGTAACAGTAGGTTTTGCTGGTGGAGGTTCAGAGTCATACTACTTCTTTGGAAACACACCTGATATCGGATTGAGCCTTTTGACTACACCTGGAAGTATAACTCTTGATATGGCTGGATTTGATACTGATAAATATACCTTTAAAGCTCAGGCTTCTGCAGCCGGTGCATTGACAGGAACATCAGTAAATGGAGTAGTTGTTGATGCAGGAGTTACAGGTAATACTCTGGACAATCAGGTAACATTTACTGATTCCGGATTTACAGCAGGAACAGTTGTTTACTTGACTATTTACGATGCAGATGACAGTTCAAGAGTTCTATATGCAACTAAAGTTACAATAGCTAATCCTTAATATTAAAGGACATATTGATACACTAACTTCGGTAGTAGTGGAATAAAAGTGAAATAGAAATGCAACAAACCCCAATGTCAAGCACTGGGGTTTGTTGCATTTCTGTTACAAATTAATTACACTTGAAATGGCTTTATTGACTGAAAAAATTGCCAATGATATAATACATTTGAATCAAGATAGGTAATTTTAGCCATAATTATGGTTAAGTGTTCCAATCTTGATAAATAGGTATAACGAGTGTGGCTATAAATTGTGGGATGGCGTAGCCCGCTCTGGAATTAAATAGCCCACCCGCTACAAAATACATAAGGAGGATTTGAGAACATGAGAAATCTCAGAAAGTTCACAGCAGTATTATTAGCAGTGGCATTAGTGCTCACTTCTATGACTGCTGCATTTGCAGCTACTGAGTCTACTACTACAGTAGTGAATGGCGACAAAGCTGCAATTTTGAAAGAACTCAACGGAATCTACACAGGCAAAGATGATAAAGATCCTGTAGTAGGTCTGGAAGATGCATTGGAAGTACAACAAGCTTTGATTTTCTTAGCTAAGGAATTCGGCTACTTCGCAGAAGCCGATAAGTTGTCTCCAGAAGATGCAGACAAAATCTTGGAAAAGTATGCTGACGCTGAAGATGTTGCTAGTTGGGCAAAGAAAGTGGTTGCATACTCAGTACAGGAAGGTGTTATCAGTGGTAAAGTAACAAATGATGGTAAATATTTGATAGCACCAAAAGAAACTGTAACTGCTGAAAGATTTGCAACTTTCATATTGAAAGCTATGGGTTATGACGTACCATCATGGAAGGAATCAGTTGCTCAGTTAGCAGAAGTTGACGGTAGCAAAACTGATGCTGCTCTTACTGGAGATCTCAATAGAGATGCTGCAGTTGGAGTAATGTATGGAATACTTACAGCTAAAACAGCTACTGGTAAAACTGTTGCAGAGAACCTTTTGGCTGCTGACTCTTCATTACAAGCTGTACTCTCAAAGTATAGCCTGTTACCAGTAAATGGTACATTGGAAGTTGATAAAGTAGAAGCTATAGCTAATAACAAGGTAGCAGTAACTCTTAAGGAAGCTGCTAATGCAACTGCTGCTGATTTCTCAATAGTTAAGAAGGGAACAACTAATGCAGTAGCAGTTAAGGATGTTATTAAAGAATCAGACAAAGTATATGTTATTGAAACAGAAGCTCTTACTGGTGGAGTTTCATACACTTTAACTGTTAATGGTAAATCCGTAAACTTTACTGGTATAGCTGTTGACACTACTGCTCCAACAGTTAAGAACGTAAAAGGTGTGGATTACAATAAGTTTGAAGTTGAATTCTCAGACAGAATGGATTTCGCTTCAGCTACTGATGTTGCAAACTACAAATTCAATAAAGATATCAAAGTTACTAGTGCTTCTTTAAATTCTGGAAGAACAAAGGTAACATTGATAACTGATGCAGCTAAGAAGAATGTAGTTTATACATTAGTAATTGAGAATGTTAAGAATTCTGATGGTAAGGCAGTTGTTAAAACAACTCGGACTGTAACTGCTACAGAAGATAGAACAGCTCCAAAAGTTTCATCCCACAAGGTTCAAAACAACAGAATGATTGTTGTAACCTTTAACGAAGGAATGGATAAGACTGCTCTTGAAACTGTATCAAACTACAGCATCAATGACCTTGAAATCGAAAGCGTAAAGGCTTACGACCGTGTAGGAAATGACGGAAATGTTGATGAAGTAGTAATATACACTTCAACTCAACAGACTAACAAGGCATACACTTTGACAATGAGCAATTTAACTGACTGCTCAGTGCTTAAGAACCCATTAGGAACTACTACAAGAACATTCAGGGGTGCAGCTCCAGATACTTCAACACCAACTGTTAACCTGAATAAACCTGTTAAGTCATATAATAACAACACAGTGAAGATTTACTTCTCAGATAATAATGCTATGGATGTTGCTAGCATTGAAGATGTATCAAACTACACTATTAAGGATAACTCTGGAGCTGAATTGAGCATTATCAGTGCTAAAGCAATGGCAACAGAATATCCTAATGCGTATAACCCAAATAATAAGGGTGTTATACTGACTACTGCTCAGCAGGTTGTAGATCCAGCTAAGATTAACTATACTGTTGAAGTAAAAGGCGTACAGGATGAATTTGGTAATGCATTAAAGCCAGTATCAGGTTCAACATATGCTAAATATAACTTCATGTCAAGTGATATTGATGATGACGCACCATATGTAACAAAGGTAGAATTTGTAAGCTCAACTCAGGTTAAGTTTACATTTAATGAAGAAATTAAAAAAGAAACAGCTATAGATCCTACAAACTATGTATTTGATAACGATCTGGGAGCTGCTATAAAGGCTGAGTTAGATGACAGCAGAACAGTTGTTACATTAACAACTCAGGAACAAGTAGGAAATAAGAAATACACTGTAACAATAAACAATGTTGAAGATGATTATGGAAATATAGTTGTAGATGGTAAGGCATCATTCATCTCAACTGCGGGTACATTGGACGTAACCGCTCCTTCAATCAGCTATATTTATGCTATGAATCAAAGCGAAGTATACGTTACAATGAGCGAACCTGTTAAAAAACATCCAAATACTATTGTATTAGGAGAATTGGATGATACAGGTAAATTTACAGCTGCTTCTAATGATAAGACATTTAATTATGCAGGTAAAATAGATGGTGGAAAGACTATTGTTTACACTGCAGCACCTGGTAATACTTTAAAGGCAGCAAATTACCAGATTAAAACTACAACTGGTGATAGATTTACAGATGATGCTGATAACAGAATGCCTGATATAAGCTATAATGCAGGAGTTGTACCAACTGGTTATACTTTTGCAGGTAATGAAATAGCTAATACAGCACCTGCTGTTGATTATGTTGAACAGATTGATGCAAAGACTCTCAGAGTTTACTTTACTGAAGCTGTTGCACCAACTGCTGGATTCAGCAATCCAGGTTTCTACAAGGTTAATTCAAATTCAAATGATACTCACTTTACAGAGTTAAATTACTCAACAGGTAATGTATTTAGTACTTCTACTAATGCAACAATTCCTGTTACAGGAGTAAGAGACTTCTCAGGTCTCTCAGTAACAGCTAATTACACTGCATTTACACCATATTTGCAGGATTCAACTAAGCCTGTAATTACTGGAGTTTACGCAGAAGACAACAAGACAATTTGGGTACTTTATGATGAAAAAGTTCCGGTATCAGGAACATACAAGATTTACTATTTGAATTCTCAGAACAATCCAGTATATATTTATAATGGATCTGGAGAATCAAAGGATGATCCAAATGGAGTTCCTGCAATAAAGATTACATTAACAACAACTTCTGTTAATGCATCTACAATTTACTATTTAGAACCAGTGACTGGTGCTCTTGACGTAGCTGGTAACAGAGCTGATGTATCAGGAGTTAAGCATGAATTCCCAGGTACAAACAAGGTTACTTCAAGCTTTATAACTGGTGTTGAAATTAATAATGCAACAACTATTACTGTTGGTGTAACTGGTAGGACTATTGCTTCAATCAATGTATATGAACAGTCAGCAAATGCTCCATACTCTAACGTTATTGATATGAATGCAACTGTATATCCCGGTAAAGCTATAAAAGATGGTAAAGTTACTGTTGCTGCACCTCTCCTTTCAGGAAAGAAATATAAAGTAACTGTTGGATACACTACTGGTGCTTCTGAAGATTATTACTTCGAAGGTAATACACCTGATATGGGAATCAGATTAACTCCAGTGGCAGGAGAAACAAATACAGTTCAACTTGATTTTGCAGCATTTGATACAAAGCCATATGTATTCAAGGCTATACCTGTTAATACTACAATTGGTGGTATAGCTGTTAACACTCCAGCAGCTGTTAATGTACTTGATAATCCTAATGGTACTCCTACTCCTGATATTGGTACTGATGATGTAGTTAAGTTTACAGGTGTTGGTTTAGTATCTGGCACTGAAGTATACGTAATATTCTATGATGTAGAAGATACTACAAGAGTATTATATGCAGCAAAAGTATTAATTCCATAATATTGGTAAGTAGACAGATGCTTGCTAAGTAAATTTGATTAAATAAAAAGACCTTGAGAATTATGAATTCTCAAGGTCTTTTTTCAGCTAATTCAACTTTTTTATACAATATTTGCTGTTATTATGGTAATATTAATGTATTCAGGAATATAATACTGAGGAGGAGAATTAATTTATGTACAAGAGAAGAATTCTGGCGCTATTAGTTATATGCTGTTGCTTCATAACAGGTTTTGCTGTTCCACAGGCTATGGCTGAAACAACAGTAAATCAAGTTACAGAGTATGAAGCGGCTACCAGCCTGAAAATGCTTGGAATGATCAGCGGTAATGATAAAGGTGATTTCATGCTGCAATCCAAGCTTAAAAGAAGTGAAGCAGCACAGTTTATAGTAAATATGATTGGTAAGAATAAATACGTCAATGATAATAAAGAAGTATATTCATCCACAATATATAAAGATGTAAAAAAGACCGACTGGTTTGCTGCCAGTGTGGGTTATTGCCAGCAAGCAGGGATTATTGCAGTGAATGATACTTTTAATCCTGGTAGCACTGTTACTGAAAAGCAATTTCTGGCTATGGTTATTCAGGCTTTAGGTTATAGGACACCTGATGACTTTTCTTGGTCTACTGTCTACCAGAAAGCATATGAGATAGGATTGGTAAATGATACCATATATCAAACTAAAACTGAAGATAATAAAGAGTTTACCAGAGGTAATGTTGTTAAAATAATGTATACGGCTCTTGGACTTAAACCAAAGGATGAAAACATGACCTTGGTCCAGAAAATGGTTTATGAGAGCACGATATCTTATGAAACTGCAATACAATCGAATATTTTAAAAGATGAAATAGTTTCAAAAATTATAGAAATAAAGCCATTGAATGAACAAAAGATAAAAGTGGCTTTTAATGAAAAGATAGGTACAGTTAACCCTGAAAATATTCAAATAACAGATACTGCAAGCGGTAGTATATTAGAAATAAGCAGTATAAACCAAGTTGATACAGAATTGATAATTAAAACATCGAAACAAGTGGCTGCAAGGAAATATAGTGTTGAAATTAAAAAGCTAACAGATTATGAAGGAAATACCATTCCCAAGGTATCTGGTGAGTTTACAGGCTTTACTGTTGTTGAAGTAGTATCCGATCTGTTCAAGATAAGTAAAATAGAGCAAAAAGGAGCTAATGAACTGAACATTTACTTTACACATCCTGTAAATGATAATGCGGCAAACTCTGCTTATTACGAAATTTTTGAAAATGATGAATTATTCCTGACCGCCAGTTCTGTGAATACTTCTGTTAAAGTATTACCTAATAATAATGGTGTAACAGTTACATTAAAAGGCAGAAATTTCACAGCAGGCCGGGAGTATACAGTAAAAGTATCGCAGGATTTGATTAGTGCCTATGGGGTAAATTTTGAAGCACAGACTGAATTAAGCAGTTTTATTGCAAAAGATATACAAAGTGTGGGATTTGCAATTGAACAGATTACTGGATTATCTAAAAATACAATCCAGGTTGACTTCACAATGGATATTAACCCAATTATAGCAGAGCAAATTTATATGTATAGCATAACTGACCCAAACAACAAACAATTACAAGTAACATCAGCACAGATGGCATCCGGTACTGGAAGAAGTGTTATTTTATCTATAAACGGATCACTTGATACAACAAAAACCTATAATATAATGGTTAATTATATGATTGATGCGACAGGACAATATACCATTAATACACAGAGTTATGCTTTTACGGGTTATGTACCCAATACGGTAGAATTTCAGGTATACAGTGTAACTCCTGTAGATACTAGCTCAATTAGTATATATTTTAGTAAGCCGTTAAGTGATAAATCACTATCAGATTTATCTAATTTTTCACTGTTGGACTCAAGTAATTATTCAACCAAAGTAATCCCTACCAAGGTTGTCGTATCACCTGAAGATCCTTCCAGTATAAGGCTATATTTTTCAAAAGACAAAAAACTTCTTTCAAACAAAACATATGTACTGCGAGTATCATCAAAATTAACGGATTATACTGGTTACTCATTAACAGGACAGACTGATTTCCCTTTTGATACTTACGGGTTAACCGATACAGGAGTAAATGTTGAGAAAGCAGTTAGTATCTCACGGGATACAATAAAGGTTGTTTTCAACAAAGAAATTGCTATAGACAGTACAAATGTATTCACAGGCAATTACAGTATAGATTATTATGAAAATGGGAATTTAGTTAAAAAAGCTCCAATAGCAATTACATATATTAATAGTAAAATCATTGTCCTTAAATTTGATAAATTACCTGAGGGAGTGGAATACTATTTCAACTATAAGGAAATAAAGGATATCGGAGGAGAAGTACACACTAATCAACAGACGAATGCTGTTAAAGTAGCTAAAGGAGTATAAAAACTATACTATTAAAAATGCAGGAATTACATAGATTAATGTATGTAATTCCTGCATTTTAGTTATGCCAATCGAGTATATACATAAAGTATTTATGCTTTTTTAGAAGCATTTTGCTTTGAATTATTCTTTGAATCAATAGACTTTAAATAAAGGTTATTACTTGCTATCCCTACACCTACAAGAACCCAAAAAACAATACTTACGGTAATGGTGCTATCATTGGCTAATGATGAAACAAGGAAAGAAGCAACTGAGGCTAAGCATGCAACACCTGATACAAAATAAAAATTGAATACACCTTTTATATATAGTTTAATCGAATTGATTATGTACCAGCCAATAAATACAAGAAAAGCAATAAGTGATATAAGTCCCGAATTTATGGCCATCTGCAAGTAAAGGCTATGTGGTTTATCAACAATGGTGTAAATACTTTCAAGATATTTCATCTTTGATACATAATCATTTTGTGGAAAATACAATGCAAATGTGTCTGCACCATGTCCAAGGATTATGGTATCTTTAATCATTGGAATGGAGCGAGACCAGATATATCCTCTGTTTGAACCCCACTTTTCTTTACCTTCAAAGCCAAAGCTTTCAGCTTTTACAAGATCAGTTATATTACCGGCGGCAGATACGAACTTAAATCCTTCTTGTGTTATGGCTAAATTAAAGCTTGTGTTAGATGCGTTAACATTAACATAGTTGTTTTCAATTATAAAATTGATATTATTGAATCTTTGATCAATTGAGTTAATTACAATTTTATTGTCTGATTTTTGAGTTATCATATCAATAGGTGTATTTTGCTTATCGTTGAAAGTAAGCTGAAAATTGTCAGGATTAAAAGTTACAACTAAAACATTGTTATCTGCCAAGGTAAGAGACAATGTGTTCTGTTCGATATTAATGTCTGATATAACTCCGGTTGCATTTGTAGGATAAGTTTGATCGATCGCGACAAAAGACTCTGGCGTTGTATTTTCATTATCGATTAGAGTAGAGTCTGACTCAGTTTTAAGGTCATAATTGACCAGCATTAGGATATTACTTGGGGATATTTTACCAGAATTCGGTGTTTTTGGAGAAGTAATTGATGCAAGTCTGCTTTTGAAATTTGAATAACTAAAGCTGCTGGTTAAGCCCAAGTCTGAAAATACCTTACCCTCAGAAGCGTAATTCATAAAAAATGTTGATGAAATGAATAATACTGCCATAATTATTATAGGGAGAATGTTTCTCTTAAGGATTTTACGTAGAAACACCAATATAACAATTCCTGAAGCAATCATACTTATCATACCTGTAGACGATAAGCTGCCAAGTAAATTAATGAATGAAAGTAAACAAAATAGTCCTGAAATCATTTTTAGTTTTAGTTTTTCTGAAGAAAGGAAGATAACAAGGCAAACTGACAAAATCAAAGCAAAAAATCCACCAACATAATTTGGATTATACAAGGTCGAATAAATATAATGCTCTGGAAAATTAAATTTTAGAATGTCTGCAATATTTTCACTTTCTTTAGGTAGAATTAACTTTCTGCCTAAACCAGTTTGAAGAAAATCATAGCCAAAAAACTGAGTTATACCAAGAATAGATAAAACTAATACTGAAAATGCAAAAAAACACGATAAATATTTTATATCAAATTCTGTGGTCACCAGTAAAGAACAGATGAAACACACTATCAAATAGCATAATATTGTAAAAAAGCCCTCATAACGTTCAGGAAATCCAAAAAAAGCCTGCTTGTGATATTCTGAGAAAGAACTGGACAAAAAAACAAAAACAGCATATATACCTAAAGGTATAAAGAGCCTTGGCACAGTTAATTTAATTTTCTTTATAGAAACATATAAAATGAAAACGATAACAGATAAAAGAGTTAGTGTTAATAACCATATCATTTTATAGTAGGAAAAAAAGTCATACTCCTCAGTAGCACCCCTCCATAATTTTGCGAAGGCTTCATCAAACTTTACTTTTTTGGCATATACAATTAATGGAATAATTGCAAGAATTAAGCCTATGGGTAAGAGTTTAAAATAACTAGGTTTTTCCTTTATTTCTTTTTTTCGCATTTTTTGCCTCCTAAATATGTACTTCAATAATTTTAACATAGGATTAGTGATACAGCAAATAATCAACGGAGACTTTCAGTTACTTTAAATGGATTTAATATATGGGTAATCGGCACAATAAAAAAAAATAATGGAGATGATTAATTACGATTACAGAAATTTTCCAAAAAGTCAAAATTACTTGATGTTGAATAAATATTGATTTACAATATTGTATGTATCAATAATATTTGATTAGGAGTAAAAATGAATATTTTATTAACAGGCTGTAAGGGACAGCTGGGCATAGAGCTTTTGAATCAATTATCCTTATATAAGAAGCATCAACTTATAGCGACTGATGTACATAATCTTGATATAACTAATGAGAAGCAGGTTTTTGATTTGATTATCAGTGAAAAACCACAGGTAATAATTAACTGTGCAGCATACACGAATGTGGATGGTTGTGAAGCAAACGAGGATATCGCATTCAAAGTAAATGCAGTAGGAGCTCGAAATCTATCAGCGGCTGCGAATAGTATCGGTGCCAAAATAGTTCAAGTTTCAACAGATTATGTCTTTGATGGGACCGGTAATACCCCTAAAAGAGAATATGATAAAACAAACCCCTGTAGTGTATATGGAAAAAGTAAGGAACTTGGAGAGGTACTGGTGCGACAGACAAATCCAAGGCATTTTATTGTAAGAACAGCATGGTTATACGGTGAGGGTAATAATTTTGTAAGAACTATGCTTAAACTTGCGAAAGAGAAGAAAGAAATTAGTGTCGTAAACGATCAGATTGGGTCACCTACCAGTACTGTTGATTTGAGCAGATGTATCTTAAGCTTAATTAACACAGAGAGTTATGGTACTTATCATGCAACCAGTGAAGGACAATGCAGCTGGTATGATTTTGCAAAGAAGATATTTGAAATTAAGGGGATAGATATTAATGTTATTCCAATAACCAGTGAAGAGTTAAATCGCCCGGCACAAAGACCAAAGTATTCGGTACTTGATAATTTTATGCTTAATTTAATTGGACTCAATTCTTTCAGAAGCTGGGAAGAGGCAATTACGGAATATTTGAGTTAGATACATAAACAAAGGGGGTCAATAATGAAAGGAATTATACTTGCAGGTGGCTCGGGTACCAGGTTATATCCTGTAACTAAAGCTATTTCAAAACAGATTATCCCAGTGTATGATAAGCCTATGATATACTACCCCATGTCAGTTCTGATGCTAGCAGGAATTAAGGAAATTTTAATAATATCTACCCCGAGAGATATTGGATTATTTGAGGAACTATTTGGTGATGGTTCGCATCTTGGATTAAATCTTACCTATGCAATTCAGGAAGCGCCAAATGGATTGGCCGAGGCTTTTATTATTGGAGAAGAGTTTATAGGAAAGGATTCTGTAGCTTTGGTGCTTGGAGATAATATCTTCTACGGACAGAGTTTTGGTAAAATTCTCGAAGAAGCAGCAAATACAACAGATTGCGCGACAATTTTTGGCTATTATGTTAGTAATCCCGAAGCATATGGTGTAGTTGAATTTGATTCGGAGGGTAGAGTTATCTCCATTGAAGAAAAACCGAAAGAGCCAAAATCACACTATGCTGTACCGGGGTTGTATTTTTATGATAATAATGTTGTTAGTATAGCAAAAAACATCAAACCTTCAGCCAGAGGTGAATTGGAAATAACCGAAGTAAACAACGAATACCTTAGACGGGGAAAGTTGAACGTCAAGCTTCTTGGAAGGGGAATGGCCTGGTTGGACACCGGAACGCATAATACAATGCTTGAGGCAAGTAATTTTGTTGAGACTGTGCAAAAACGGCAGGGATTGTACATAGCTTGTCTTGAGGAGATTGCATACAAAAAAGGTTATATAAGCCGTGAGCAGCTGATTGAACTTGCTCAAATGCTGAAGAGGAGTGATTATGGAAATTATTTATTAAAAATCGCTGAAGGGTTCTAAGAAGCATTTAAATTGATATTATATAAGTAGAACATATAAATTATGACCATATTACTGGTCATGCATAAGGCTATTAATTAAATTATTCCTAGGAGTGTATTGAGTGGGACAATTTACTTTTAACAGGACAGAAATCGAAGGATTAGTAGTTATAGAACCGAAGGTATATGGAGATAACCGTGGATACTTCATGGAAACATATAATCAAAGAGATTTCGAAGTTTCAGGTATTGACGTTAAATTTGTACAGGATAACCAATCTAAGTCTCGTAGGGGAGTACTTAGAGGACTTCATTTTCAAACAAAGCATCAACAGGCAAAACTTGTCAGAGTAATATCGGGAGAGGTTTTTGATGTTGCTGTTGATCTGAGAAGAGGTTCTCCAACATACAAGAGCTGGTATGGTACAATTTTATCTTCACAAAACAATAGACAGCTTTATGTGCCTGCAGGTTTTGCCCATGGATTTCTGGTACTCTCTGATGAAGCTGAATTTGTATATAAATGTACAGACTTTTATTATCCTGAATATGAGAGCGGAATAGTATGGAATGATCCGGAAATAGGAATAAATTGGCCAATAAATGAATTAAACGAGATATTGCTTTCTGATAAAGATAAGGGATTAAAAACCCTGGCTGAGAGTAACTATATTACCCTATAAGTTAACGTATAATAACCTGACTATGCATTATGGGTTAAAATGATATTTGAATACAAAGATAAGGAGAACTGAAAATGGCTCAAACATCAACTGTACTTGTAACAGGGGGAGCAGGTTTTATAGGAAGTAATTTTGTATTATATATGTTAAAGAATTACCCTGACTACAGGATTATTAATTTAGATGCGCTGACATATGCCGGAAATTTGGACAACCTTAAAGGTATAGAAGGAAATGCAAATCACATATTTGTTAAAGGTGATATCTGTGATTCAGCTCTTATTGATAGGATATTTGATCAATATAACCCAGATTATGTTGTTAACTTTGCTGCTGAGTCCCATGTAGACAGAAGTATAACTGATCCACAATTATTCTTGCGTTCCAATATTCTGGGGACTCAAGTGTTACTTGATGCATGTAAGAAGAACTGGCTAGGTACAGAAAATTCCTCAAAAAGAAAATATGTACAGGTTTCAACCGATGAAGTTTATGGTTCACTGGGGGCTGAGGGATATTTTACTGAGACTACTCCATTATCTCCAAACAGTCCCTATTCAGCTAGTAAAGCTTCTGCGGATATGTTTGTCAGAGCCTATCATGAAACATTTGGATTAAATGTCAATATAACCAGATGTTCAAATAATTATGGACCTTATCAATTTCCTGAAAAGTTAATACCACTGATGATATCTAATGCCCTTGAGGATAAAGATTTACCAGTATACGGAGACGGTATGAATGTAAGGGATTGGCTTTATGTTGAGGACCATTGCAGAGCAATTGATATGGTAATGCATAATGGAAAAGCAGGCGAAGTATATAACGTCGGTGGACACAATGAAAAAACAAATATCGAGATAGTTAAATTAATTTTAAAGGAACTCGGCAAACCAGAGAGCCTTATTAAGTATGTTAAGGACAGGCCTGGTCATGACAGAAGGTATGCCATAGATGCTTCTAAGATTAAAAGAGAGATTGGGTGGGAACCTACAGTTATGTTTGACCAGGGTATCAGGTTGACTATTAAGTGGTACCTGGACAACAAAGATTGGACCAATAAGATAAGATCAGGCGAGTATAAAGAGTACTATGAGAAGATGTACGGGGAGAGGTAGATTTGTAATCTCCCCAAAATAATTTGTATATATGTAAATTAGGAGGCAAGTTTATGAGTAAAGAAATAATGGTAACACAGTCTTTTTTGCCGCCAATAGAAGAATATATTGAGCAATTACGTGGAATTTGGGATAACCATTGGCTTACTAATAATGGTGTGATACATAATAAGTTAGAAAGTGAAGTTAAGAAGTATCTCGATGTAGACAATTTAACATTATTTGTAAATGGTCATATGGCGCTTGATATAGCTATTAAAGCATTAAGTTTAACTGGAGAAGTGATAACAACTCCGTTTACTTTTGTTTCTACAACACATGCTATAGTCATGAATGGGTTAAAACCAGTATTTGCTGATATAAAAAAAGAGGATTATACAATAGATGAAACAGCTATAGAAGAACTAATAACACCGGAAACTTCAGCTATAATCGCTGTGCATGTGTATGGTCAACCGTGTAATGTGTTTGCATTGGAGAAAATCGCAAAAAAATATAACCTAAAGTTAATATTTGATGCAGCACATGCCTTTGGTACAAAAATAGATGGACGATCTATTGCATCATTTGGAGATATATCAATGTTTTCTTTTCATGCCACAAAGGTTTTCCATAGTATTGAGGGGGGAGCTCTTGCTTATAGAGATAGCGCGCTATCAAAAAGACTTAATAACCTTAAAAATTTCGGTATAGAAGGTCCTGAGAGCGTCACAGAAGTGGGATTAAATGCAAAAATGAACGAGTTTTCGGCCGCAATGGGACTTTGTAATTTAAAGTATTTAGGTAATGAGATTCAAAAAAGAAAAACTATTGTTGATTTATATAATTCAAATCTATGCAAATTAAATGGAATAAAAGTACCAAATTACCCTGGTAATGTAAAACATAATTACTCCTATTACCCAATACTTATTGATGAAAAAGAGTCCGGGTTTACTAGAAATCAATTATTTGATGAACTTAAAAAAAATGGTATAATTTCGAGAAAATATTTTTATCCATTAATTACAGAAATGGAATGTTATAAAGATCAGTTTAAGGAATATGATTTGCCTGTAGCTAGGTTTGTTTCAGAACGGATACTTGCTTTACCGATTTACGGGGCTCTTGACATTTGTGACGTTGAGAGGATATGTAACATCATACTAATGTTAGGGAAGGGCAAAAATGAAAAAATATTCTAAATTTTTCACAAGTATTTTATTTGCTATAATATTAACATTGGTGTCCGGATATTCCTTGAATAATAGAGATGTAGAGGTTAGTTTATATGTAAAGGAAACTATAGCAAGTACTTACCAACTATTTTTTGATAATCTGACGAAAGACTCTTTCGATGAAACCAATAGCAAAATAGTGAATGTAGAGGGTAGTATAGGTTTTCAAAAAGTAAGTTTCGTAGTTCCAAAGGATCGTGTAAATAAATTAAGGTTTGATTTAGGAAGTGAACCACATGATATATATTTGAAAGAAATAAGAATATCGCAGTTCTATTACGATATAATTATTCCCGCAAAAGAAGTTAAATCTAGTTTTGAAATAAAGAATCAAATAACAATGGAACTGAAAGATGATATACTAAAGATAAGTTCGACAAGTAATGATCCGTATCTAGGCAGTCTTGAAATAGGAGAGTTCCCTTTCACAAAAGTTAATATGACTTCAATAGGGATATTATTATTAATATTTGTTAGCATATTTATCCTTCTATATCATGGTTTGAAAATATTACCCCAATTAAGGAACTTAAAATTATCTTTTAAAGAAGATATTAGAAAGATTTGGGATTTTGCCTTAAATGATTTTAAACGTCGTTATGCAGGTTCATATTTTGGAATTATATGGGCATTTGTTCAGCCGGTCATAACGATTATTATTTACTGGGGTGTTTTTCAAATTGGATTCCGCTCACCACCAATAAACAATTTTCCTTATTTGCTTTGGTTTATTCCAGGATTAATACCATGGTTTTTCTTTTCAGATATAATTATGAGTTCTTTAAATTGCTTAATGGAATATAGTTACTTAGTAAAAAAAGTAGTATTCAAAATTGAAATACTTCCGATGATGAAATTATTGGTATCAGCATTTATAAATATATTTTTTATAGTACTTATGCTTATTGTATATATGGCGTATGGGTATTATCCCGATGTATATTACCTTCAATTAATATATTACACCATATGCCTTATGCTTTTAGCAATCCCGATTGCATTTTTTTCGTGTGCTGTCGTTGTTTTTTTTCGGGATTTGGGTCAAATTGTTAATATTGTACTACAATTTGGGATGTGGCTTACTCCTATAGTATGGCCTATTGATATGATTCCTACAAAATACCAGTGGATTATGAAAGTAAACCCAGTGTATTATTTTGTTCAGGGGTACAGAGATTCTTTGATGAACAAAATTTGGTTTTGGCAACATTCAGGGCAAACTATCTATTTCTTTTTAGTAGTAGGGATAATGTTTATTATTGGAATTAAAATATTCGAACGTCTTAAGCCACACTTTGATGATGCACTTTAATTTTTATCATAATAGGAAGGTATGGAGGAGACAACATGAGACCTATTTCAATAAGCGTGACAGATGTTACGAAAATATATAAGCTTTATGCAAATCCAAAAGATAGATTAAGAGAAGCTTTAAGTATAAGGAAAAAGACATTTCATAAAGAACACCACGCACTTCATAACATATCCTTTGAAGTGCCGATGGGAGAAACTATGGGAATAATAGGTGAAAATGGGTCGGGAAAATCTACATTATTAAAAATAATTACTGGTGTATTAACTCCAACCTCTGGTAAAGTTGTTGTAAACGGAAAAATATCAGCATTATTAGAACTTGGTGCGGGTTTCAACCCTGAATATTCTGGTATAGAAAATATATACTTTAACGGCATGGTTATGGGATTCTCAAGAAAAGAAATGGATAAAAAAGTTGACTCAATTGTAGAATTTGCAGATATTGGAGATTTTATTTTTCAACCAGTTAAGACTTATTCAAGTGGAATGTTTGTGAGGCTCGCATATGCTGTTGCTGTAAGTATTGAACCTGATATACTTATAATTGATGAAGCTTTATCAGTAGGTGATGCCTTTTTCCAAATGAAATCAATGAGTAAAATGCATGAGTTATTTGAGAAGGGAAAGACTGTTCTGTTTGTTACGCATGATACATCCACGATTAAGTCCCTTTGTACAAAGGCAATTTATTTAGAAGCTGGGAGAATTGTTGCACAAGGAGATTCAAAAGAAGTTGTAGAGCAATATGAGGCCAAGGTAAGAGAGAAAATGTCATTGGCAGAAGCTAGTGGAACTATCTCAGTGAAAGCAGTTTCAACAAATAAGTTCAAGAACGATGCCAAAAAAGAATTTAAAGAAAATCCTTCTTTTGGATACCTTGTAAAACATGCAAGGGAAGGTAATGGTGATGCTATAGTTACCGAAATTGAGTTGCTGGATAGAGATGGTAAATATATTTCTGAGGTCCGATTTAATCAAGATGTAACGATAAGGTTCCATATTAAGTACATAAGAGATTGCGAAATTTGTGTTGGGTATCATATCAGGGACAATAAAAATATACCTATATTAGGTAGCAATACAGTACTGGAAGGCCTTGGAGAAATTCGGGGCAAAGCTAATGAAAAATTAATTGTAGATTTTAATACAAAGATTCCCCTTATGGATGGAAGGTATAATATAATGTCAGTATTATCAAAAACTGTAATACCTAATAGGTCTGCAATTTTCGTTGATGTTACCCAAGATGGTTTTTCATTTCTGGTTGAGGAAAATAAAATGGGAAGAGTATGGAATAAGGTTTATGTAGATAATAAAATTGAGATCACAAAATGTTAGAGGTGCTACTATGAATAGTATTCTATTTCACCAATTTCAGAGATATAAGTTAGCCCAAATGTTACTAAATAGTATGAGAATAAATACGACACATACAATATTAGAGGTTGGTGCTGGTAACCATTCAAATCTTGAAAAATTTTTACCTAATGATGATATCAAATATCTTGACATAAATTTATCTGAAGAAAACATAAAAAATCCTAAGTTTATACTAGGTGATATAACAGAAATAAACTTAGGAGAAGATTCTTTTGATTTTATCATTGCACTTGATGTCCTCGAACATATACCTACTAATAAAAGGGATGAATTTTTTTCGGCAATCTCAAAAGCAGTTAAGTATGGCGTAATAATAAGCGTTCCAACAGAACATTTAGAAAATATATATAATGATAAATTATTAGAAGCAATATTTATGGGTATTGGGTCAAAACCTCCAGTATGGATTCGTGAACATGAAGTACATGGATTGCCAAAAGAAGATTATATTACAAGTGAACTGGAAAAGAGATTTGGACATGAATGCAATGTAATCTATCATTCTAGCAGAGAGCTGTTTTCTTTAATGATACAGCTAGAAGCGTTAGCAAGCAATAGTACTATATTGTATAATTTATTCAACATTCTTAATGACTACTATAATGACTTTATTTTTTATAATGACTTATCAGAGTGTTCTGAAGAAGCAGCAAAAACATATTATGTATGTTGTAAAGAATTAGACTTACAGAAACGCGCGGAGCTAAAAGATATATCAAAAAATGACTTTTTTGTTCAACAAAATATATCTAGAATAGACAGGCTGATAAATTGGTTTGGATTATATGATTTCGAAAAAAAAGAGACTCAGAAGTTATTTAATATTGCTGAATTAAAGGCATCAGAAATAGATCGAAGATTATACGATATTGCGGAGTTAAAGACATCGGATATAAATAAAAAGATACAAAAATCAATAGGAATGATTGATAACTTATCATGTAAATTGACGGAAGATAGGGAGCTTTCGATAAAAAGTAGAGATAGGGTACTTGATATGTTAAGTTCTATAGAAAAAGATATTGATTTTCAAATAAATGAGTTAAGAAAGGAAATACAAGAAACTAGCAGTATATTGGATAATTTTAACATAAACATTCTTAACACAATTAACAATTTTCAAACAACTATTGTAAGTAAAATACAAGGATTAGAATTAGAAGTAAGTATGCTCACGAATAAGTTAGTACAATTAGAGCAGGAGATTAATGGAGTAAAAGCTACATTATCAAATACAATTTTTAATACTTTTGTTAGAAATTTAAAAAAAATTTTTAATAAATAAATATAAGGAAGTGAATTTGTTGAAGTTAAGTGTTTTATTAGTAACTTACAATCATAGTGATTACATAATGGAATCACTAGAAAGTATTCTAATGCAAAAGGTGAATTTCGATTACAAAATAGTTGTTGCCGACGACTGTTCAACGGATAATACAGTTGAGATTATAAAAGAATATGAAAAGAAATCAAGTATACCTTTTGTTTATCTTGATAACTCTAAGAATTTAGGAATTACAAAGAATTATAAAAGGTCATTTAAGGCATGCGATACGGAGTACGTTGCCGTTATTGAAGGGGATGATGTTTGGACTGATCCACTAAAATTACAAAAGCATATTGATTTTTTAGATAACCACCATGAATGTGTTATGTCATTTAATAGATATGTAGTGGCTAAATATGAAACAGCTGAATTTCATATACAACCGCATTGGGCACCCGCAGGTGAATTTCAGTATATTTCAGCTAGAGATATTGTAACTGATAACTTAATTGGAAACTTTTCAACATGCGTTTATAGGAAGAGTTCCTTAGATAAACTTCCAGATGATTTATTTGAAATGACAGTATATGATTGGATGACAAATATAATGGTTGCTAAGACTGGATTTGTAGCTTATTTGTCAGACGTTATGTCAATATATAGACTGCATCCAAAAGGCCAATGGAGTGGTGCTGATCAAGAAAAAAACATAAGAAATACGATGGAAGCTATCGATATATACAATAAATATACAAATTATACTTTTAATTGTGAGTTTTCAGCCCATAAAGCTCGGTTAGAGGCACAACTACTATCGAATAAGGCTCAAAAAGCAGTTGATGCCGTAAAAACAAGTCGTGCAACGGGTGCATTGATATTACTTAAAGAATTGACACCTCCGTTAATTAAAGTTATACTAAAAATGCTTATACCGGAAAAAATTATACAAAAAATTTCAAAATAAGAAAACAGGTGGATTCTTTGAAACTATTTATATACTGTGCTGGCGGGATAGGTAGAGAGATTTACGACATAGCTTATAAAATTAATATGGCTGAAAATACATGGGATGAAATATCTTTTATAGATGATACAATCTCTTCGGGTGAGGTGTACGGAGCTTTTCAGTGTACATACGAGCAGTTTAAGGCTAAATATCATAAATCAGAAGTGCAAGTAGTTGTTGGAAATGGTGAGCCAAAGGTAAGAGAGATTTTGTTTAATAAGCTTATTAAAGATGGATATTATATAACGTCAGTTATTGACAAGACTTCATGTATTTCACGCACCGCAAAAATAGGACAAGGGAGCATTATATATCCATATACTTATATTTCTAGCGATGCAGTCATAGATGAAAATTGTCTTGTTATTGCGGGATCTTGTATTGGTCATGATACAGTTGTCAGTAAACATTCGGTTATATCAACATTGGTAAGTATATCGGGTAATTGCTTTATTGGCAATAATGTGTATATTGGTACAAAGGCAGTTATAAAAGAAAAAGTGAGGATTGGAAGTTACTCTATTATTGGTATGGGTTCATGTGTCTTTAAGGATATACCTGATGAAGTGATTGCACTCGGTAACCCTGCAAGGGAAATAAAACGAAATGATAACAAGAAAGTATTTTAAGTAAAATTTAAGGGGTCAAAGATGGAGAGAAATAATTCATATCCTCTTGTAAGTGTTATTCTTCCCTCATATAATCATGGGAAGTACATATCAGAGGCTATCGATAGTGTTCTTAATCAGGATTATGATAACTTTGAACTTTTAATTTCTGATGATGCATCACAGGATAATACTGTAGAAGTCATTAAAAGTTATTCTGATCCACGGATTAAAGTCAATTTTTTAAAAAAAAATCAAGGTGCTACTATTAATACTCAGACATTGATAAAGCAAGCACGAGGGAAGTACATTGCTTTAATTAATTCAGATGATGTATGGCTTCCTGGCAAACTAAAAAAGCAAGTGGAGTTTCTTGAAAATAATGATGATTATGGTGCGTGTTTTTCATGGGCGAAATTGATTGATGAAAATAGTGAAGATATAAAGGTAAATGATTTAGTTTTTAATCAACAAAACAGAACTCAGGCTGAGTGGTTTAGATTCTTTTTCACAAATGGAAATTGTATATGTCATCCCAGTATGCTCATAAGGGCCGAAGTCTATACTACAGTGGGGACATATAATTTAGCTATGCGGCAGCTACCAGACTTTGATATGTGGGTACGACTTATCAAAAAGTACAATATCCATATTATCCAGGAAGTTTTAGTTGCTCATAGAAGGTTTATTAACTATGGAGAAAATACAAGCTCACCAACAATCTCTAACTCTATTAGAGACATAAACGAATCATCTTTTATTCTAAGTAAGTTTTTTGATGGGGTTAGTGACGAGTTATTTGAAAAATCCTTCAGATGTCTTTTTCGTAAAAAGGGTAAATTGACAAAAGAAGAACTTGCATGTGAAAAGTTTTTTTTAATGCTTGATGGGAAATATTATATGAAGACTATTTCTATATTATCTGCTGTAAATTATTTCTTATCAATATATAGTATGCCTGGCATAGCGGATACTTTTAAAAATACTTATAATTTTACAATGATGGATTTTCACAAAATAACTGGTAGGCTAGATTTATTGAACATGTTACCAAAGGATATCAATACCAATGAGGAAGTAAAATTTGATATTGAGCGTTATATTCGGGATAATAAGGTAAAGGTAGCGTCTATACTAATTTTCAATAAGGACTCTAAACTATACAGAATTTTACGTAGACTATATTTTAAAATATTAAACAATAATATTAATGGAGGTAAAAAATGAATAATAGAGACAAATACAACAAGATATTTATTGAGGTTTTGGGGGTTGAAGATAACAAGTTAGATGAAAATTTAACTTATCAGTCAATACCCGCTTGGGATTCTGTAGGGCATATGTCTTTAATTTCATCAATTGAAGAGTCTTTTGATATAATGATGGATACTGATGATATTATTGAATTTAACTCATATGAAAAAGGAATGGAGATATTAAGAAAATATGACATCGAGTTCTAGGTTATTAGAAGGCAAAGTCGCTATTGTAACTGGTTCAAACAGGGGAATAGGGTGCTCAATTGTAGAAGAATTCGCTAAAAATGGGGCTATTGTATATGCAAATGCGAGACGAGAAGATTCGCTTAACGAAATGTCAGTTGAACTATCTCAAAAGTATAATACAAAAGTTATACCCGTATATTTTGATGTTACTGATGAATCATTACTGAAGCAGGCATTTTTAAGGATAAACCGCGAGCAAAAAAGGCTGGATATCCTTGTTAATAACGCAGGTATTATGAAGGATGCCCTTATTGGAATGGTTAGTTCCACTTTAATGAGAAATATTTTTGATACAAATGTATTTGCAACTATAAATATGCTTCAATATGCTGTTAAATTAATGTCCAGACAGAAGAGTGGGAGTATTATCAATATATCATCAATTGTTGGAGTTAATGGAAATCCAGGTCAGATAGTATATTCTGCATCGAAAGGAGCTGTTATTTCAATAACAAAAACAGCTGCCAAAGAACTAGCTCCTTTAGGTATCCGAGTTAATGCAATAGCTCCTGGAATGATTGATACTGATATGTTCCGTTCTATTGGGGAACCACATATTCAAGAAAGGATATCTAAAATAGGAATGGGTAGACTTGGAACAAGTAGAGAAGTAGCTGATACTGCGGTATATTTAGGATCAGACCTTTCAAATTACGTTACTGGTCAAATTATTGGGGTAGATGGTGGCGCTCTGGTATAAAATTTAACAGAAAGGGATAATTTAAATGTCTTTTAGAATGTATTTTGAAGAATACAAAGACAGCATTGCAGTTAAGTCTGATGAGGGGCTGATAGTAACTTATAAGGATATTTTGGAGTTTTCAGAGGAATTTTCAAAAGTTATAGATGCTCGATGTGTAGTTTTTTCTTTATGCAAAAATACTATCGGTTCACTTATGGGTTATGTCGGTTGTATCATTAATGGATACGTGCCACTTCTTATTGATTCAGCTTTGGACAGAGAATTATTATCAGGGCTTCTTAACACTTATTATCCCAAGTATATTTGGATACCGAATGAATTATATGATGAATTTTCTTATTTTAGTCTAGTATTTAATAAATATGGGTATAGCCTCCTTAGGACAAATTACTGTCAGGACTATGAGATAAATAAGGATCTCGCACTTTTGCTTACGACTTCAGGATCAACCGGAAGTCCTAAGCTGGTGAGACAAAGCTATAATAACATTTATTCTAACGCTGATGCCATAGTTCAGTACCTAAAAATAGATAGTAGCGAAAGACCTATAACAACGTTACCAATGAACTATACTTATGGTCTTTCTATTATAAATAGTCATCTTATAAAAGGTGCGACTATACTTATGACAACAAAAACCCTTATGCAGAAGGAATTTTGGGATTTTTTAAGGGAGGAACAGGCAACATCTTTCGGAGGAGTCCCGTATACCTATGAAATACTAAAAAGACTCAGGTTTTTTCGGATGGATTTGCCCAGTATAAAAACGCTTACTCAGGCAGGTGGTAAATTACCAAAGGAAGTTGCAAAGGAGTTTGCAAAGCATTGCAGAGAAAAAGGTATACGTTTTTTTGTAATGTACGGGCAAACAGAGGCGACAGCTCGAATGTCTTATTTACCATCGGAGTATGCTGTTTCAAAAGCTGGAAGTATAGGAATTGCTATTCCCGGTGGAGAGTTTTTACTAAAAGATGATAATGGTAATGTGATAACAGAACCATATACAGTAGGAGAGTTAATTTACAGGGGACCGAATGTAACTTTAGGATATGCTGAGAATATATCAGATTTGTGCAAAGGTGACGAAAGGAATGGCGAACTTGAAACTGGTGATTTGGCAGAAAGGGATGAAGAAGGGTTCTATTATATTACCGGACGTAAAAAGCGATTTATCAAGTTGTACGGGAACAGGGTGAATCTTGATGAAGTGGAAGCGCTTATCATACCTATTATAGGCGAATGCGCTTGTGTAGGGGAGGATGATAAGATGAAGATATATGTCACAAATAAAGATAAAATGCCAGAGATAAAAAACTTTATTTCCAATAAGATGGGGATTAATCATTTAGGTTTTGAAGTTTGTTATATTCCTGAAATTCCGAAAAATGAATCTGGAAAAACAATTTATACTAAACTTTAAGGGAGAATATTATGATAGAAATTTCGGAAATCTTAAATGTTCCTCCTTACGCTTTGAATAAGATTGAGAAACATGAGATTTTAACAAAAGTTTTAAGGAATTTAACTCAATACCATATCGAAAATTGTGATCCGTATAAGCGGATTATTGAGAGCATAGGTTTTAATGCGCAAAGTGTAAATAGTTACTTTGACATTCCATTTTTACCGGTTAGACTTTTTAAAGAGATGAATCTAGTAAGCGTCAAAACAGAGAATGTTGTCAAAACCATGACATCTTCGGGAACAACAGGACAAAGGGTTTCTCAAATATTTGTAGATAAGGAAACGGCTGCGAATCAACAGAAGGCACTTGTTAAAATAGTTTCATCGTTTCTTGGCTCTAAGAGATTGCCTATGATTATTCTAGATACTTCAGCTATTCTAAAAAATAGAGCAATGTTTTCAGCAAGAGGTGCTGGAATACTAGGATTCTCCATATTTGCAACCGATAAAATATATGCATTAAATGATAATATGGAGTTAGATTTGGCAAGAATTAAGACGTTTCTTGAAAAGCATAAAGGAAAAAGAATATTTTTGTTTGGCTTTACCTTTATGATATGGCAGCATTTTTATAAAGAACTCTTAAGAAATAATATTACATTTGATTTATCACAGGGAATATTAATTCACGGTGGTGGTTGGAAAAAACTTATTGATGAAAAAGTTCCCCCTAGGGAATTTAAAAATAAGTTAAAAGATATATTTGGAATTACTGAAGTATACGATTATTATGGCATGGTTGAACAAACAGGCAGTATCTATATGGAATGTGAGTGTGGACATTTTCATGCACCAATATTCTCAGATATTATTGTTAGAAATCCTATAGATTTTTCTCCAGTAGCTATTGGTGAAAAAGGTTTGATACAAGTAGTTTCTATATTACCGAAAAGCTATCCGGGACATAGTGTTTTAACGGAGGATGAAGGAGTAATTTTAGGCGAAGATAATTGTCCTTGTGGCAGGTTAGGTAAATACTTCAATATTTCAGGTAGAATTGAAAACGCTGAACTCAGGGGGTGTAGTGATACATATGCATCAAAATTTAGATAAGATCTCTTTTTTAGCGCCACAGAATCCGGACTTTAATTCAATCGTAAAACTACCTCCGTTACAGCCTTTCAGTGATGAAGTAATATCTTTGTTATCACAGTTGTCACATGAAATATTAAAAGATAAAGCTGCAAAGAGCTATCCTGACGTTATAACATTTGCTTTTTGGTGCCGAAAAGCGTCATTGATAAGTATGAAGGGACAATATCGAAGTATTGATGACCGGATAGGAAGAGGAGTTATTTTTCATATAACTCCCTCTAACGTACCAGTAAATTTTGCCTATTCGTTAGCTGCAGGACTATTAGCTGGTAATGTGAATGTTGTACGTGTGCCAACAAAGGATTATCCCCAGATTGATATTATTACGAATGCCATTATTAGAGTATTTAATGATGATAAATTTAAATATATGGAAAAATATGTAACTTTATTAAGATACGAGAAAGATGAGAAAATAACTACGTTTCTCTCAGAATTAAGTGACATAAGGGTAATTTGGGGAGGGGACTCCGCTATTAATGAGATTAGGACTTCTCCACTAAAGGCCAGGTCTTTTGATGTTACATTCAGTGATAGATATTCTATCTGTGTTATAAATGCTAAGGAATGTATTAATTTACTTGATACACAAGTTATAGAAGGATTTTATAATGATACTTTTCTATTTGATCAAAATGCTTGTACTGCTCCACATCTTATAGTGTGGATTGGTAACTGTGAGCAGGTGTTAAATGCCAAGAAGCAATTCTGGGAAAAACTTCATAGTTTTACTCAACAAAAATATAATCTTCAACCCATTCAAGCTATAGATAAGTTAACTAGTGCATATAAAACGGCAACAGCAATAGAGATAAAATGGGAGAATTTTAAGGATAACTTAATTGTTAGAGGTGAGATCAATCGCCTAGTTGACGGTATTGAAAACTATCATTGTCATAGTGGTTTTTTTCTGGAGTATACAGCTCAATCCCTTGATGAGATTAAAAATATAATTAATAATAAATATCAAACTCTATCATATTTAGGGTTGGACCCTAAAGAAATTCTGGAGTTTGTTATTAAAAATGGGTTAAGAGGAATTGATCGTATTGTGCCTATAGGTAAGACTACTGACTTTACATTGACTTGGGATGGATATGACTTGATTTATACTTTTTCAAGAAAAATATTTCAATACAATTAATCACATGCTTGAAAATACTTGCTAGTAAGGAAGGAATAAAGTGGAACATAATAATAATTTTAATCTTATGAGACTAGTATTTAGTATAATGGTGGTTTATTCCCATTCATTTGGACTACTTTCCTTGACAGAACCTACTGTTCTGGGAAGAACTTATGGTAATTTTGCAGTTCATTGCTTTTTTGCATTAAGTGGATATTTAATAACGATAAGTTTTAAGAATTCTAAAGGGGTAGTTGAATTTACATATAAAAGAATCCTACGAATTGTACCAGCATTTATTGTAGCATATTTTTTAGGTAAGATATTAGCTTCATTATGTAATAGATATATTGAAAATCCTGTTCCGTACATTATTAATGGTACTATATGGACGCTATCATATGAAGTATTAGCATACGCTATTATAGCTTTAATTGGATTTTTCGGTTTACTTGAAACTAATTCAATAGGGGCTTTTTGGTTAACTGGTTGGATCGCAATTATAATTAACTATAATAATCAGTCTCAAACGTATCAAGTTATTGTTCCAATGCTATTTTTATTTCTATCAGGTGCATTTATAGCTATCAATGAAGAACGAATAAAGATAAAAGTTATTGGAGTATTAAGCATAATAATACTTGCTCTGATTGATGTAAAGCCTTTATTATTAATGAATATCGTTACAACATTACCATGGCTATATGGTGCAAATTTTACACCATATATAATCAACTACTTTATATACCTTTTACTTTTACCTATTTCAATAGTATATGTAGGTAAGTATATACATATAAAAATACGCTTGAAGATCGACGTTTCTTATGGCATTTATATTTATACATGGCCTATACAGCAAACAATTGTATTTTATTTTCTTAAATTACAGATGAACTTATCACCTTATTTGCTTTTTGTTTTGTCAATTTTAATATCAGGTATATTTTCATTTATATCATGGAAATTTATTGAAAAGCCTTCGCTTTCTCTAAAAAAGTTTGATTGCTACAATTTATTTAGTAAAGTTCTAAACAAAATAAACAATAAAAGTACTATTTAAGATGGTTTTTAAGACTGAGATATTTTTATTAATATCAAAAAATACGTTTTTCAGATTGATGTTTTGTTTATCAATACTATGATTCAACAAGATCTAATTTGATAAACAGACTATGAAACAGGAGACACCTATGAGCATCTCAGTCGCCCTCGCTACATACAACGGCGAGAAATATATAAGTGAGCAACTGAATAGCATACTTCCACAGCTGGGGCCGGAAGATGAAATAATTATATCCGACGATGGTTCAAGTGATAGAACACTTGAAATAGTCGCCGGATTTTGTTCTGCTCAAATAAAAGTATTAAAAAATCCTGGTAAAGGTGTTATAAGCAATGTTGAAAATGCTATAAAACATACCTCTGGGGATATTATTTTTCTATGCGATCAGGATGATGTATGGCTGCCAGACAAGGTTTCTGTTACAAAAAAGTATTTGTTGGAGTCAGATGTAAAGCTTGTTGTGTCTGATGCAATCGTTGTCGATGAAAACCTGAAAGTACTTGAGGATTCATTTTTTAAACTAATGAATTCCGGCAGCGGATTTATTAAAAACTTTATTAAAAATACATATCACGGTTGTTGTATGGCTTTTCTTAAAGAACTGAAAGAAGTTATCCTTCCATTCCCCAAAAATATCCCTATGCATGACAGTTGGATAGGCCTTATGGCGGAACTTTATGGCAAGGTTTTATTTATTCCTGAAAAACTGATATACTATAGGAGGCATCAAAATAATGCCACCGTTTTAAAAAGGGAATCTCTCAGGAAGTCATTGATTTGGCGGAAGAACCTGGCTGTAGCGCTTATCAGGCGATATTATGCATAATAATTGATTAAAAGTTGGATTTAAATAATCGGAAATGAGCCAGAGTTTAAAATACACTTGGAAAGGACATTAGAGGGCCTTGGTCCTGAAAGTATATAGAGATGAAACTTTCAATTATTATTGTAAGTTATAATACAAAGCAGTTGCTGGCTGATTGTATAGATTCGATAGGAAAAATACTATACAATTTTTCCTATGAGATTATTGTTGTTGACAATAACTCTGCAGATGGAAGTGTAGAGATGATAAAAAGCAAATATTCCCACGTGAAGCTGATAGCAAATAACTATAATGTCGGTTTTGCAAAAGCCAATAATCAGGGTCTGGAACACTCCTCGGGGGAATATGTTTTAATGCTTAATTCCGATACCATTGTCTTAAGGAATGCTATAGGTACCCTGGTAGACTTTTTAGACAACCACAGTGATACAGCCATATGTGGCCCTAAACTTTTAAATAGTGATTTAACTTTACAGCTTCCATGCAGAAGGGCATTCCCCAGGTTTATAAACTCTTTTTCCTATTTTTCGGGGTTAAGCAAGCTGTTTCCTAAAAGCAGGATTTTTGGAAGTTATTTAATGACATACATGGATAGTAATATTGACCATGAGGTTGATGCGGTATCAGGCGCATGTCTTATGGTGCGGAGGAATGTGCTGAAACAGATAGGCGGCCTTTTGGATGAGGCTTTTTTCATGCATTTTGAGGATATTGACTTATGTTTCAGGGCAAAGAAGTTTGGTTATAAAGTATACTATGTTCACAATGCCGAAGTAATTCATCTGAAGGGACAGAGTAGTAAGATTAAAAGTTCGAGAGTTACAAGGTATTTTTTTGATTCGGCGCTAATCTATTTCAGGAAAAATTACAAAAGTGAAAATCCTGCTGCATACTTGCTGATGGCAGGACTGATTAAAATCATGAAAACTGCATCCTTGATTGCCGTTGGTATTAAATCACGATTTTCTAAAAGGAGTTGAGTTACATGATTCTGGTTACCGGGGCCACATCCCAGGTGGGTATTTTACTGGTAAGAAATCTGGCACTTGATGGACAGAAGGTAAGGTGCTTTGTTAGAAAGACCAGCAATATTGACGGTTTGGAACAAAAGGGTGTAGAAATTTTTTACGGAGACATTGAAGATCCTGAAAGCCTTAGAACAGCGGCAAGGGGAGTTGATCACATAGTTCATATTGCTGGAATATGGAGAAGTAATACTCTGCTTGAAGTATGTAAAGAAGAAGCTTTTGCAGGAAGAGTGATATTTGTAGGCTCTACCAGCAGATTTAAGAAGCTGGATAGTATTGACCCTGAGGAAAAGCGCCTTGCAGAGAAAATGTGTGAGGCCGAAGCATATATTGCCGGGAGTGAGCTTAATTACGTCATTTTGAGGCCAACCATGCTGTATGGCCTGGATAGGGATAAAAACATTTTACATATTATAAAGTTTATGAAAAGGTTCAGATTTTATCCTCAGATAGGAAGGGGAACAGCATATAAGCATCCTGTCTATGTTGGAGATGTGGTTGATGCCATAGTTAGCTGCCTTTTCAGTAGTAAGGTTGTTAATAAGGATTATATCCTGGCAGGTGCAAAGCCTATAAGATATAAGGATATGCTCAATGTAATAAGGAGAAATTTACCTTTTAGGGCATTTATTTTTAGAGTTCCGGTTTTTGCAGCCTATACTGCTGTATTCATATATAAAATATTTAAACCGTCATCCTATATTAATTTCGCCATGGTAAAAAGGGTAAATGAAGATATTATTTATGATATAGGACAAGCAAATAAAGATTTTGGCTATAGTCCGGTAGACTTCGAAGCCGGGGTCAGAGAGCAGATTAATTACTTAGTAGGAAAAAAGCTCCTGTAAATAGCAATTGGAGCATATAAATTTGCCAAATCACGGTACATATTTAATTATTGGCTCAGGGGGGGTTAATTTGAAAAGGTTTCTTGATATAGTTTTCTCATTAATACTAATAATATTATTAATTCCGTTATTTCTAATCATAAGTATTGTAATAAAGCTGACATCAAGAGGTCCGATACTGTTTAGGCAAAGGCGTACTGGAAAGGATAAAACAGAATTTACCATATATAAGTTTAGAACTATGTATCTGGAAACCCCTAAAAATGTACCGACACATCTGTTGGAAAATCCGGATAAATATATAACCCCTGTTGGTAAGATTTTACGAAAAACCAGTCTTGATGAGCTGCCTCAACTGATCAATATATTAAAAGGAGAAATGAGCTTTGTAGGACCAAGACCGGCACTATACAACCAATATGATTTGATTGCCCTTAGGGAAGCTGAGGGTGTGAATAATATAAGACCTGGTGTTACGGGTTGGGCTCAGATTAATGGCAGGGATGAGCTTGAAATTTCCGAGAAAGTGAAATATGACAGCTATTATGTTAAAAACCAATCAATATTATTTGACATTAAAATTGTATTTATAACATTATATAAAGCATTATTTGGATACGGGGTAGTTGAAGGAAAGCAACAAAAGCAGATGGAAAAGGTAAATTAAAGACTTAATATTAAAATTTAGTGACAGTTTATTTGATTGATTCTTTATTTGATATAATAGAAGCAATAAATGTATTATTTTGGATTGCAGGTGTCACTGCTGGAGGTCAGAATTAAATGAAAAGGAAAATTCGGAATAAACTTTTAATGCTTCTTGACATGGTGCTAATTTGTGTATCAATTATTTCAGCATATATTTTAAGATTTATTGACGGAAGTTTCTCAGATATAGACAGTGTATTGCAAAATCAGATAAAAGAGGATATTTTACATATCATTATTGTAGCCTTAATAGTTAAAATAATTGGATTTTCACTATTGAAGCTATACAGCAGTCTTTGGGAGTATGCAGGGATAAACGAGGTGGGGTATATCCTTGTAGCCTCTTTTACATGTAATTCGGTTATACAGGGATATATATTTGTTATGGGGCTTCATGTACCCAGAGGTATTTTTATAATAACAATGCTCACCGATGTGTTTTATATAGGTGGAGTAAGATTTGCATACAGATTGCTCAGAAGAATGGTAATGGGAGAGTTGATCCGATTTTCCAATGCTAAACGCATACTTGTTGTCGGTGGTGGAGACACTGGTGCAATTGTTATAAAAGAACTGAAGCGACATCCTGAAATGAAAAGCCTGCCTGTTGCAATAATCGATAATGATATTGATAAAATAGGTAGGAGAATAAATGGTGTACCTATTGTTGGAAATGACGATTATATAAAAGAGGCCATAGATAAATACGATATAGATGAAGTAATTGTTGCAGTACCTTCTGCTAGCAACAGGAAAATTAATTATATTTTTGAACAATGCTCCAGTAAAGAATGTAAAGTCAAGATATTGCCATCGGTTACTCAAATCATTGATGAATCAGTTTTGGTTCAAAAAATCAGAGATGTATCAATCGAAGATCTTCTTCAACGTGAACCCGTTGTATTGGATTTAGAAGAAATATCCTCATATATCGCTGATAAGATAGTTCTTGTTACCGGTGGAGGAGGCTCCATAGGTTCGGAGCTATGCAGACAAATTGCAACATTTTCTCCAAAGCAGCTTATCATATTGGACAATTACGAGAATAATGCCTATGATATACAGAATGAACTTCTGGCAAATCATCCTGATCTGAATCTGGTTACAATAATAGCAAATATCAGAGAAAAGCCCAGGCTGGAAAGAATATTCAAAGCCTATAGGCCGGATTTGGTATTCCACGCGGCTGCCCATAAACATGTACCTTTAATGGAGGCAAATCCAACTGAAGCCATAAAAAATAATATTTTTGGAACAATGAATGTTGCCGAATGTGCCGATAAATATGGAGCAAAGCGTTTTGTTATGATATCTACCGACAAAGCTGTTAATCCGACCAATATAATGGGTGCAACAAAACGGGTTGCTGAAATGATTATTCAGGCCTTCTCAAAGCAAAGTAAGACCGAGTTTGTTGCTGTAAGATTTGGTAATGTTCTTGGCAGCAACGGCAGTGTAATTCCTTTATTTAAAAAGCAGATAGAGCAGGGAGGGCCTGTTACAGTTACAGATCCAGAGATTATAAGATATTTTATGACCATACCTGAAGCTGTTCAGCTGGTGCTGCAGGCCGGGGCTATGGCGAAAGGTGGAGAAATATTTGTCCTTGATATGGGTGAGCCTGTGAAGATTTATGACCTGGCGATAAATCTTATCAAGCTGTCAGGATTCGAACCTGAAGTGGATATTAAAATTGAATTCACAGGCTTAAGGCCAGGCGAAAAGTTGTATGAGGAGCTATCACTGGCCGAAGAAGATATGGAGGCAACTAAAAACAAAAAAATATTCGTAGTAAAACCTTTACATACTGACCTTGCCATTCTCAGGCGAGAGATAGAATGTTTAAAGGATATAATTGCCAACAGAGCTGATGAAGTCAGGGATTATATGAAGATTATAGTTCCAAATTACGAATATAAAGAGAAGGTTCAGTGATATTTCAATGATATATTGTATCAATATAATTATTGGTTCAGTATATCATTAATATTATTTTAATATTATTCATAGAAATATCATTGGAAATCATACAATTTTTAAAATTTATAGTATTATATTATGACTATATTTGTAATTAATATAAGAAAGGGAAGGAGGAGGCTGCGTAAAGTATTCATTTATAACGCAGCAAGAGTTTTGATACGGAAAAACAAAAGGTTATACATATGCTTGCTGATAATTTTCGCTCTGATATTACAGGCCCAAGGGCTTTCTATAGCGGCAGAAGATAGTACTTCAAATATAGATACAGATACATCACAACCATTGAAGTTATCTCTTGAGGATGCAATAAAGAGAGCTATAGATAGTTCAGACGAGCTGGCGTCAATAGAAATATCAATTAAAAAACTGTGGAGGGTAACCGATAAGAATAAAACATTTGATGAGTTGAGCGGTTATACCGAAAATCAATTGGAACTGATAAATACATATTTTCAATTATCCGAGAAAAAAAGAATATTCGACAATCTCACTTATGCAGAAGAACAGGAACTTGAACTATATAAATATCTCTTTGGAGATATTCCTCCGCCTTATTCCAGACAATACCTTTACGAAAGGTATATTAATGGGAATTTGATACCATACTATTCTTCCTGGCTTCAATATAAAAACCTTATGAATATATATGACTCTACCAGAACAGCGATAGAATTTTCTGTTCTGAATGATTATTTCGATGTTCTTGGAGCAACAGAATCTTATGAGTCTGCAAAGAACTCATATACAACAATGGAAAAACAGTATTCCGGAATTATTTTGAAATATGAAAAAGGCTTAATTTCTGAACTTGATAAATATCTGTATGAGACGGAGCTTAGCAAATTAAAATTGCAAATGGAAAAGGCAAAAAGAAAAAAAGATTTTGTTGAACTCTTACTTAAGCAGAAATGTGGTATTGACCGTTCGCGAAAAATAGAGCTTTCTTCGCAAAATGCCGGTTTGAGCGATGACTATATGATTGATGAATATAAGTATTATCTGGATAAGGCACTGAAGGAAAGAAGTGAAGTTGTTGATGCAAACCTCAAATTGGAAGTATTAAAAAAAGAGCTTCAGTATTATGATAAATATGTAAATCAAAAATATTCCTTTGACCGTCTTGAAATGGAACAACAGATTCGGGATGCTGAATTTTCAGTAAATAAAAGTATTTTAGATGTAACGGCGGACATACAAGGGGCGTATACAGAGGTTCATTCAATTAAAAGTCAGTTGGAGATTCAGAGAAAAAATGCATTAAGCAAGAAAGCTGAATATGATATAGCAGTGAAAAAGTACTCACTGGACCAGATTAGTCTTGCAGAATTATGGCAGGCCAAGGACTCTGCTGATAGAGCTGAAATTGACTATAATAAAGCTCAGCGAGATATGTATTGCGTCTTATTTAGGATGAATGCTGCATGCAGTATTGGCCCCGGTTTTAGTCAAATAACTTTTAGACCGATCAATTAAGAAAGATGGTGTTGATATGAAAATGAAATTTAATATAGAAAAATTTGCGGTTGGACTTATGTCACTGGTATTAATGTTCACTACAATATCTGTATTACCAGTTCAGGCTTCGTCAGAGCAAAATATGACTAAAATTTTTACTCTTGATAGTTTTATATCAGAGGTACTTAATAACAATCCGGAAATCAAACTCCTGGATGGACAAATACAAGTTCAAGAGAAGAGAATAAAAACAATAAATGAAAAAGCTGATCAGGAAAGAGTTAAGTCTAGCATCCCGGATGAAGAACTGGCACAAAATAAGACATATGTTCTGTTGTATCCTTTACAGGCTAAAAACAAGCTTGAGGACCTTAAATGGGAGAAAAAAAATAAAGCCATGTCATTAAAGGCCAGTGCAGTAAAACTATATTATCAATATATGTTTAAGCAAAAGGAAATAGATGCCAAATCAAAGGCGGTTGAGAGAGCTAAAGCTGAATTGGAGGTTGTCAGGGAAAAAGTTAAACTTGGAAAAGAAAATAGCCTTTCTCTTACACAGAATGAAAATTCATTGGAACTTGCCAACCAACAGTTGGTAAAACTGAAATCCGAGTTGCAGTCAATTATATTGAACATTAATTCTTTACTCAATTATGATTTGGATCAAAAAATACAGTTTAACACTGAAGAAATTAAAATTGATGAATATACCATTAAAGATATTGAGGCACTCATTGAGAAAAGAAAGGCTGAAAGCAATAGTATTTTAAAACTCCAGAGAGATATAGAAGAAGCAAAAGTACAATATTATATTGAGTCATATAACAGACAAAGTTTAGCATCAAGTTATGAGCAGCTTGCGGATAAACCTAAAGAGCTGGAAAATGAGATTTCTAAAGAAAGGTATAACATTGAAGAAAAAATAAGAATTGATTACAATAATATACTTGCTGCTTATGAAGATATTAAGATTGAGAAGTTGTCTAATGATTTAAGTGTTAAGAAGTTTGAAATAGCTGAGAAGAAATATAAGCAGGGAATGGCAAGCTATATCGATTTTATGAAAGCTTTGGAGGAGAAGGAAAATGCAGCATCAAGTTATGATCAGACTCAGTTGAAGTATATCACTGCAGTATTGGACTTCAAGCTGTACATAGAGGAGCTATAATTCATAGAACCATAGCTCAGAGGAATCATAACCCATTATTATATTTGCTTAAAAATTAAATCAAAAGCTAATTATAACTTTTGTAAAATTTTATAAAAGTATAACAACAGCTATATGAATTTGCTCACATTTATCGCCTCGTAATAACGGGGCGATAAAACTGCTTAAAAATAATGTCTGAAATCTGAAACTTTTTCAGACTTGTTACGTCTAAATTACAGTATTGCCAAAATATTAATTTTCCATTACAAGCGATTAGTGATATAATTCAACTAGTAATATTCGGGTTAATCACCAAGAAAATTTTTTGTTAGGGGTGTATTTTTTGAGCAAAAAAATATTAATTGTGGACGACGAGAAAAATATTGTAGATATTCTCAGGTTTAATCTAAAGAAGGAAGGCTACGATACCCTGGAGGCTTATGACGGTGAAGAGGCTGTTGAACTTGCACTTTCAGAGAATCCAGACCTTATTTTGCTTGATATAATGCTGCCTAAAATGGATGGGTTTACAGTATGCAGGAAGCTCAGACAGTCAATATCTACCCCTATTCTCATGTTAACGGCAAAGGAAGAGGAGGTTGACAAAGTATTAGGCCTGGAGCTGGGCGCTGACGATTATATTACAAAGCCTTTCAGCACAAGGGAGCTTATGGCAAGAGTCAAGGCAAATCTAAGAAGAATGGTCCCAGCGGAACAGGTAAGTGCAGAAAAATCCAATGTCAACAAATACGGAGATCTTACAATTGATTCCGACCGATATGAAGTGAGAAGAGGGGAAGAAATCATTGAGCTTACACTCCGGGAATTTGAACTGGTAAAGTTCCTTGCTGCGCAGCAGGGTACCATCTTCTCAAGAGAAGCGCTGCTGGAGAAGGTTTGGGGTTATGAATATTACGGAGATGTAAGGACAGTTGACGTAACGGTAAGAAGAGTTCGGGAAAAGCTGGAGATAGATCCTGCAAATCCTCAGTATATAATTACAAAACGAGGTGTGGGATACTATTTTAACAAGTTTAATTAGAACTTTTGTAAATTGATTATTTGACTTGAGGGAAGGGGAATCAAGTCAGCCTTAATTAAGGAGTTAGCATGAAGTTCTGGAAGAAATTTATCAGGCTGCTCCGCAGCTTGCAATGGAAACTGGTATACATCTTTATATCAATGTGTGTTATTTTGGTCAGTGTTGTTTATATTGTAATAAACGCTGGCCTGGAAACAATATATTTTGAAAATTTCACTCGTGACATGAACAAAGGTTTTTCAGAGTGGAAGGAGATGAGAGGTACACCGGAATCCAGAGAGGAATATATATTCTATTTTAGTGATAAACAGGATGATGTAACATATTTTAGGACCAATTCAGACATTAATTTGACCATTATAGATTTAAGCGCAACCAGAAAGAATACTGATCCCAATCGCGGAATTATTTATTCGTCAGACGAACGCTTTAATGATCAAAATACCGGGGCTTTTGCTGATGAGCTTTTCAATAGCTCTACCAGCAACCTCCTTCCAATGTGGTCGGGTGAAATTTCAATTCCCGTTGAAAATAAAAAACTGATTAAGACGGTTTCAGGGAAAGAATACTTTGAATATATTATACCTGTGGACAAGGATATTATTTTCTACTTTACCTATGATAAAGAAGCCTGGGCACAGATAATTAAAACTTTTAACAACCTTATTTTTACCAGTGCGGTTATTGCGGTGTTTTTATCCCTGGTTTTAGGTTATCTGTTGTCAAAGACCATTACTTCTCCAATAATCAGAGTTATGCATAAGGCTGAAAAAATAGCCGAAGGGGAGTTTGATGAACAGCTGGCGGTTAAGTCTGAGGACGAAATCGGAAATCTTACAAAAACCTTTAACTATATGGCCAAAAGACTGAAAAATACCTTATCAGAGATATCAAGTGAAAGAAATAAGGTATTAACAATTTTGAATTATATGGCCGATGGCGTAATGGCGTATGATCTTAAAGGGGTTGTAATACACAGTAATCCTGCTGCAAGAAAGTATCTTGGGGATGATATACCGGAAAAATCCTTCCAGGAGTTTGCAGAGGCAGTAGGTTTGGATATTAAGCTGGAGAATATAATATACCTTGAGGAATCAACTGTAAAAGAATTTGACACTATAATTAATGATTTATATGTAAAAGTATATTTTGCAGTATTTACAGATACAAATAAGAAACCGGAAGGGTTTATTGTTGTAATTCACGATGTTACAGAAGAACAGAAGCTGGATAATATGAGACGTGAGTTTGTGGCAAATGTTTCCCACGAGCTTCGAACACCAATAACATCTATTAAGAGTTATACTGAGACACTTTTGGACGGAGCCATGGAGGACAGTGAAACAGCAGAGCGCTTCCTGAATGTTATAAATACTGAGGCAGACAGAATGACCAGGCTGGTTAAGGATCTGCTTCAGCTTTCACGGATTGATAATCAGCAGGTCAGCTGGAATATGAAGGAAGTGTCGTTGAAGAATATAGTAAAAGACATAGTTGATAGAATGCAGCTGGAAGCGGAACGTAAGCATCAAAAGCTTGAAAGTTACGTCATCGGGGAAATTCCCAATATAAAAGGTGATAAGGACAGGCTGGAGCAGGTATTTGTAAACCTTATCAGCAATGCCATTAAATACACACCGGAAAATGGACTTATTACTGTATATATTGGACGAATATACAATGAAGTGTATGTAAAGGTAACTGATACAGGAATAGGTATTCCGGCAGATTCACTACATCGCGTATTTGAGAGATTTTACAGGGTGGATAAAGCAAGATCAAGAGATATGGGAGGAACAGGTTTAGGACTGGCAATTGCCAAGGAAATTATACAGGCACACGGTGGCACAATCAGTATCAGCAGTGAGGAAAAGAAGGGAACAGAGGTAACTGTTAGACTAACAGTGTAAATTTTATTTAAATACCATGTAATGGATTTGTAACAGAAAATATATTATACTAATAATAGGTATTTGTATAAATACTATGGTATTTTCCGGGGTGAATCATATGAAATCGAAATTACTTATTTTTTATATAATTATTGCTGTTACATTATCTCTTTTTATTCTTCCTGCTTCTGCAGAAGTTGTTCATGTTATTGATATAACAAGGCCTGTTGCAGATACTGAAATAGCTGAAAATGAAATATTCTTATTATATGGGGAGTGCATTTACGACGTAACCACCATATCGTTGGAATATTTTGATGATGAAGCCGGTGAATACAAACCGCTTAAGGCTACTGATGGAAGATCCACTTTTAATGTGGGAAAAGGTAAAATTTTTGCAAAGGACATTAAGTTAAAGAAGGGCGAAAATTATATAAAAATTACTGCACATACAAATACAAAAGAGAGCAAGGAAAATCCCGAAATATTTGAGTTCACAATTACTTATTCCGGAGAAAAGAAAAGCAGTCTTAAGGATGTATTTGACTGGATGACCGGAAAAGATTGATGCTGTGAAGAGAAAGATGGATTATGATTAAGGAATCACGGACATTTTCATTTTATTATGAAAAATTCAGAACTTTATTATTAATGCTTTTAATAATTCTATGTATTGTACAGATAGGGATTCTGTGGAGTAGTCAATCCGGCAGTTTCCCTTTTTTATCATCCATTTTTTTAGACTCAAAGAATTCCTCCCAGGTATCAATTGATAAGATGAAGGAGGATTTTTTGCGTCCGCACAGGGTAGTCCTCTCAAAAGGATATGATGGTGATCATATAATTGTTCCGAACGGTTCGGATGAATATAATATTCTTTGGGACAGTGCCAAGGAGTATTTAGCTGAGGCGTTGAAAAGTAAGCCTTCCCAAATACAGTCAATCAATGAGGAAATGTGGGGGCTTATAGTTGCAAAAAATCCATATTATTTTGAATTTAAGACTGAAATTCCTATAGAGTTAGTTTGTTGGGGGTTAGATATAAAGAAGTCATCTGATTCTATCAGTGGCATCGATAGAATGGTAATATACCCGGAAGATCCCGAGAATAGTTATTATGATACTTTGTATTTACGGGATAAAAGCAATATTTATACTTTTACTATATCAAATTATGACGGAGATACACTGGATACAGCCCAATTCAATACACTTATTAATAAACTCAGTCCTGTAAACAATCCCAATTCCCGTAACTACAAAATAGCAGTTGAGACCGGCAGCAAGACTTTATTGCCCAAGGATATGATTGCACCTCTTTCGGCAAGCAGTAATGAAAAGTATTTAGATTTGAACATGACATCTTTTGTGGGGGTTAGGGGACACACATCAAGTCTGGTAGATTATGAGGCAATTCAGTTAGAGTTATTTGGAGAGGTCAGGAATGATTATTATCCCGATGAGGATGCCTATGGTTCAGTGGTGTTTAAAAAATCTGACAGCATATACAGAATTTATAAAAATTCTGTAATCGAGTATAAATATATTGGTAATCAGAGTGGTGAAAAGTCCAGGATGATTGAAGCCTATCAGAAGGCTGTAAGCTTTATATCGGAAGTAACAGATAAGAGTAAATATATGTCAGGAGTCAATATTTACTTATCTTCAGTGGGTGAACAAAATAACTCCTATATTTTTAAATTTGATTATAGCATACCTCAGGGTGACGGAATGGGTGACGTGCCGGTTCTTGTTAAGGATTTTATAATACCAAACAGTGGGACACCACTTAATAACGCAATAACTATTGAAGCAACTTCAAAAAGGGTTCTCCTTTGCAGATGGGTAGCATTTAATCCAAAAGCAAACGGGGATTACAGAGATTATAGATGGAATTTCCCTGAATATGTTGACACTGCATATAACTCCATTGCTGAGCTGAAAAACAGTGATCTGCCTATAAAGGACTATGGTATATATTATGTTGTTACCGATAAAAAGCTTAATGGAAGCACATTATCTCCAAGTTTTGTGTTGTTTAATAAGTCAGGTAATTATGATATACCGCTGAATTGAACTTAGAAATATCCGGTATTATTGGTTCGACGAGTATACTATATTGATTTATTAGATTAATAGACCATAAAATGTGTTACTATTCAATTGAAGTGCTATTAAGTTGTTATACTATCATTGGCATACTGTTAATTTATTTACATTAACACATTACAAAGGCATCGGAAGTATGCGATGGATACTGACAGGTGGCAGATATGGATTGGAAAAGAGCAAAGACAATTTTAATATTTGTATTTATAGTACTGAACCTCGTCCTCTCGGTTACCTTGTACCATAATTTAAAGGTAGGAGAGGTGTCTCAGGATACAATAAATACTACTCAAAAAATACTTGAGCAGAATAATGTACATATTGAATGCCCCATACCCAGGTATGCCGGAAAGGATTACTTGCTGCAATATGAAGAGACCTTTCTTGACAAAAGTAAAATTCTTTATGGACTTTTAGGGGATAATTATACCAAAATTAGTGATAATAAGTATGAGAGGGATTCTGAGCAAGTTATTTTTATTGATAATTATAGCTTTGAATATAGTGACACCGGTGGGAATAAAAAGATTTTATCCCAGAGTAAAAGCGAAATTGATGATTATTTAAAAGATTTGATTAAAAAGTTGGGTCTTCCGGTATCAGAGTTTCAATTGGACAGCTTTTACACACCGGTGACAGGTACCGGAGTAAAAGCAGTATATAAGGGTGTTTATGAAGGATATACTGTATTCGATAATTACATTGAGGCTGAGGTTGGAGATTCAACCATAAAGAGTTTGAAATTTCTTTATAGAAAGCCAAAGGCCATCACAAGCCGGGATGTTAAAATAATACCTGCTTATCAAATATTGATATCTAAGATAACAAAGTACCCGGGTATATATATCAGTAGTGTGGATATAGGGTTTAAGGGCTTAACCAAGGTTGGGAAGGATACAAAAACTCTTTATGAGGGGTTGTCCTGGAGAATAAAAACCGCTGATGGAAAAGAGTTCTACTTTAATGCAGCCAGTGGTGAAAGTATGGAGTAATTGGTAATTTTTTTTTGCAGTATTTTTTGTGGAATAATTAATTGGTAAATGGTATAATGTTCTCGTGTGTGTAATGTTTAACAAAAACATTTACAGTATATACAAAAGGTTGGTGTAAAAGGGTTTGGATAAGTTCTTAATTAACGGGCCATGTCCCCTGAACGGAGAAGTTACCATTAGCGGAGCGAAAAATGCTGCTGTTGCTGTATTACCTGCAGCGTTAATAATAAATGGTATTAGCAGAATAGAAAATGTTCCTGATATAAAAGATGTAAAAGTATTAATAGATATTCTTACAAATCTGGGTGCTAAAATAACAAAGGAAGATGCCAATACTATAATTTGTGATACTCGAGAAGTAAACTGCTGGCAAGCGCCTTATGAACTTGTTAAAAGTATGAGAGCTTCATATTACTTATTGGGAGCATTGCTTGCCAGATTTGGAAAAGCGGAAGTATCACTTCCAGGTGGATGTGATTTTGGATTCAGACCTATAGACCAGCATATTAAAGGCTTTGAGGCCATGGGTGCCCATGTGACAATAGAACACGGTATAGTAAAGATAGATGGGTCACAGATGAAAGGTGCACAGATTTACCTTGATGTTGTAAGTGTAGGAGCCACAATAAATCTTATGCTAGCAGCTGTAAAGGCTAATGGTCAGACTGTTATAGAGAATGCAGCCAAGGAACCCCATGTTGTTGATGTTGCCAATTTCCTCAATGCAATGGGGGCAAATATCAGAGGTGCTGGAACTGATGTTATAAAAATAAAAGGTGTAGCTCATATGAAGGGTGGAGGAGTCCACACAATTATTCCCGATATGATTGAAGCTGGTACCTTTATGATTGCCGCAGCAGCATCAAGGGGAGATGTAACTGTTAAAAACATTATTCCAAAGCATATGGAGTCACTGACTGCGAAGCTGATAGAAATGGGTGTGACAGTAAAGCAGGATGAAGACTTTATAAGAGTAATTGGCGGAAACAAAGTTAAAAATGTTAATATAATGACATTACCTTACCCTGGTTTCCCAACTGATCTTCAGCCTCAGATAACAGTACTGCTGAATATGGCAGAGGGTGTAAGTACTATAACAGAAGGTGTCTGGGATTCCAGATTCCAATATGTTGATGAACTAAAGCGAATGGGTGCAAGGATTAAGGTAGAGGGTAGAATTGCAGTAATAGAAGGGGGAGCAGTTCTGTCGGGTGCTCCAGTAAAAGCAACTGATTTACGTGCCGGAGCAGCAATGGTTCTTGCCGGACTGGTTGCTAAGGGAAAAACGGAAATCAGTAATATTAAGTATATAGACAGAGGATATGAGAACTTTGTTCAAAAGCTTAATCTTCTTGGGGCAGATATAACAAGGATTACTACAGAGGACTAAGTGGAGCAAGGTAAAAGATTGGAAGTAAAGAGTGAAGTAAACGTAAACGATAAAATTATACAATAGAAAAATTTATGATAAAAATATTGGGTCAAATGAAAGCCCCAACAGATAGTTAAATGGAGAGTAAACAGGGAAGATCAGGAATGAATTATGTACTTAAGCATTAACTGCTCCATATGGGTCCAATAGGACAATTTTCTTTAGAATTTATATTCGTCTGTTGGATATATGGAGGCTTATATAATGATTAAATTTTGCAGCTTATTTAGTGGAAGCAGTGGAAATGCGCTTTTTATTGGAACTGAGAAAACAAAACTCCTTATAGATGCTGGGTTAAGCGGAAAGAGAATATTGGAAGCGCTGTGCTCTATTGGAGAAGATCCGGCGGAGCTAAGCGCTATATTAATTTCCCATGAGCACGTAGATCATATCAGGGGGGCCGGGATAATTTCCAGAAAACAGAACATTCCCATATATGCCAATGAAGCAACTTGGTGTGCCATGGAGCACTGTCTGGGTTCAGTTAAGCTTGAAAACAGGATCTGCTTCACCACCGGAGAGGAGTTTGAGATTGGGGATATATGTGTAAGATCTTTTCCCATTCCCCATGATGCTGCGGAACCTGTGGGCTACAATTTTGTTGCCCGGGGAAAACGAATTACTACTGCTACAGATATTGGACATATGAATAAAGAGTTGTTGGCAAACATAGAAGGTAATGACCTGCTGCTGCTTGAATCAAATCATGACATAGAAATGTTACGGGTAGGCCCATATCCCTGGCCGCTGAAAAAGAGGATTATGGGGGATCGGGGACATTTGTCCAATGAGATGGCAGCAAAGGTAATAGCATATCTGGCTGAAAAGGGCTGCAGAAACTTTATACTTGGGCACTTAAGCCGCGAGAATAATTTTCCTGAGCTTGCTTATCAGACCACATTTAATGCTCTGACTGAAAAGAAAATAGCAGTGGGACAGGACGTTTTTCTGGAAGTGGCCAGCAGAGACAGAGCGGGTAAAGTTCAGATATTAGAATAAAAATATAAGTAATATATGTATATTTGGTATATATAGGTATATTCATTGTTAAAAATTCAAGGGGTCTACATAAGACACCTTTTTTAATTTTGCTTGTTGGCTAAATAAGAGGAGATAGAATGGCAAATTTCTGTGAAATTTATTAACTTTGCGAAATTTCATGGGTAAATTGGACAATAGCTTACAGTACTGACCACTATAACTGTATTTAATACCAGGATGTCAAAAATTTTAAAAATACTGAAACACGGAGTGAAGAGATGAAAATAACTATTGCGGCAGTAGGTAAGATAAAAGAGCGCTATCTGAAGGAGGGAATTTCCGAGTATACCAAGAGGTTATCACGCTTTGCAGATGTAGAAATAATTGAAGTGGATGATGAGCAGGCGCCGGATAACCTGAGCCCGGCTCAGGAAGCCCAGGTTAAGGCACGGGAGGCAGAAAGGCTGCTCAAAAAGATCAAGGAAGGAAGCTATATTATTTTACTTGACCTTGCAGGGGAACAGACAACATCGGAGGGATTTGCCGCCAAACTTGAGAAAATAATGTTATCCGGTAGCTCACACATTACATTTATTATAGGAGGATCACTGGGACTTGATCAAAGTCTGATAAAGGTGGCTGATTACAGAGTTTGTCTGTCAAAGATGACTTTTCCTCATCAACTGGCTAGATTAATACTTCTGGAGCAGGTATATAGGGCCTATAAGATTATGAAGAATGAACCGTATCATAAGTAAAATCAGCTTTTTTGTTTTTGGTACAATGAAAACCGAGCGTTCCGGAACTTAAAAAACCCTGCATAAAATGGAAAAACTCCATTGCAAGCACCCCTAAAAAATAATACCCTTTAAGTTGTCCACACTTGAAGG
>Ga0134099_1000388_pt1 | contig 52781 bp, 49 predicted proteins | sample 10_taG_2_FD_105482 | JGI IMG/M metagenome (GOLD analysis project Ga0134099, IMG submission 105482) | Switchgrass degrading microbial communities from high solid loading bioreactors in New Hampshire, USA - 10_41_5_180_A2 metaG | ecosystem: Engineered > Bioreactor > Semi-continuous > Anaerobic >...
ATGCCCGCCCTGCGGGGCACCACGTCCACCGTGCGGGTGGCCCCGTCCCAGCTCGCCGTCATGCCCAGCGCCGCCGCCACATCGGCAAGCCGCACGTACGCCCGGTCGTTCAGCAGGAAGTTGTCGGCCTGCACCGCCTGGCCGTTGACTCTGAGCGTGAAGCCGTTGCGAAGCACCTGAATGGTCTCGAACTGACCGAAGGCCGCCGCAGCCGTGCCGCCCAGGAGCAGCAGCCCGGCCAGCGCCGCCCCGGCGCGGGCGAACCGTCTCACGGGTAAGCCCTCCTTCTCCGGCCCGGCTCTGTGGGGATACCCCCTCCCGGGCCTCCGGTCTCTCCCTTCGAGGCCGCCCGACCCGAACCCTTCCGCGCTCCCCCGCCACACCCCCCGCACATCAGTCCCCCACGATCACAGAAGACGAGTCAACGTGTCGAGCCGTCCCCTACTCCCCCACGCCCCTGTGCACCAGCCGAGCCAACCGTCCCAGCCCAGCGGCCGCGGCCAGGACCGGCGGAACCGCCAGCACTGGCAGCCAGGCCGGTGCACCGGCGTGCAGCCAGACGGCCGTCCCTGCCAGCACGGCACCCCCTGCCAGCCCCACAACGCCCCCCGGCCGCGTGGGCACCTGTTCGAAGGCCAGGGCCAGCGTCCCCGACTCCGGCTGCGGCGCAGATCGGCCCGGGGCCGCATCGAACGCCGCTGCGCCGACGATCCAGGTGAGGCAGCCGAGCGCGACCGCCAGGGAGACGGCGGCGAGAACGACGACCTGCGCCGGTGAAAGTCCCACCGACAAGGCCCACGTCAGCGTTGTGAGCCCTGCCACCAGCGGCAGGGGCAGCCCGGCCAGCCACTTGCCCAGCAGCAGTTGGTGCGGCTTCGCCCCAGCCAGCAGGGCCAGCGCCGCGCGCTCCCCGTCCGCCGCGAAGAGCGCCGCCGCCTGCTCGCCGTAGTTGAACACCGCAAACAGCAGGCCGGCGGCGAGGCAGAGGGTGTCGGCCCGGGATTCCGCCACGAACCGCCCCAACCAGAGCGGCAAGGCGAGGCCCGAGAGGACGTAGCCCAGACGGATGAGGCTGAACCAGTTGCGCCGGGCCGCCAGCCAGGCCCCGGCCTGGAGGGCGCCGGCCGGTCCCCGCACCAGGGCGGGCCAGCGAGAACGCAGGGGGCGGCTCTGCCGATCCGCCATCTCGCACACGGCAAGCCACCCCTCGCGATGCGCTTCCCCGTCCCACCTTTTCAGGAGTCTGGTGAAGCAGAGCAGGCCCGGCAGGGAGAGCAGCAGCACCAGGGCCAGCTCCCCCGCCGCGACCCCGCCGGCACCGGGCGCCGGCGCCCCGAGCCCGGAAAGTGCGGGTCGCCAGAGCCCCACGGTGAACAGGTAGGTGAGCCAGCCGGCCATGGTGAGCGCCAGGAGCATGCCCACGGCCGGTATGGCCACCAGCGCTCCGGGCCAGCGCCGGACCAGGCTCAGCAGGACCGCCAGCCCCGTCAGGTGTCCGAGGCATCCGCCGGCCAGGGCTGCCAGCAGCATCGCCGCGCCTGCCCACAGTTCTGCGCCCCGGGCGGCGGGGGAGAGCGCAACGGCAAGGAGCAGTGCCGTCCACGCGTGACCGGGCGTGGCCGCGATCACATCGGCGATCACCACCGCCTCCGCCGGCGTCGGCGAGAGGTGGACGAGGCGCACGAGGGGACCGGTGTAGAGCCGCCTGCGGCCCCTGAGCAGCAGCCCGAGCAGGGCAAGCAGCCAGGCCTCGGCAAAGGCGAGCAGCGCCAACGTACCTGCGGGCAGCACCGGGGGCACGCTGCTCAGGCGCCAGAAGAAGAGTCCGGCCGGCACCACCTGCAGCAGCGCCCTCCAGAGGCCCGTCCGCACTCGGCTGAAGCGCCAGCCGTCGTTGTAGGCGCCCCGCCAGGCCGCCACGAGCAAGGCCCGTACGGGCAGCCCGATCGCGGCCCCGGCCGCTGGGGTTCCACGCCGCGCACTCATGCCGTCACCCCCATGGGCGGGTCGTCGGTAAGCGCCAGGAACAACTCCTCCAGCCCTGCGCCGGGCCGCCCCGCCGCGGCCCGGAGCACGGCCAGGTCGCCCACGGCCCGAATCGCGCCGGCATGGATGATGGCAATGCGGTCCGCCAGTTCCTCGGCCACCGCGAGGATGTGCGTGGTGAGGAGCACGGCCGCGCCTTCCCGGGCGGCCGCCCTGATGAAGTCCTTCACCGCGCGGCTCGCCCGAGGGTCGAGGCCATTGGTGACCTCGTCCAGCAGCAGCACGCGGGGCCGGTGCACCAGGGCCGCCGCCAGGGCCAGCTTCCGCTTCATGCCCAGGGAGAAGGAGCGGATCTGGTAGTCGCCCCACCGCTCCAGCCCCACCTGGGCCAGCAGTTGCTCGGCCCGCCGCCGCCCCTCCGCTTCCGGCAGGTCGTACAGCCCGGCCACCAGCCAGAGGAACTCCCGGGCGGTGAGCGACTCGTGCAGGAGCGGCACATCGGGCACATACCCGAGCAGGCGGCGGACCGGGCCTCCCTCGCCCCAGAGGTCCCGCCCCTCCACCAGCACCCGGCCGGCCGTGGGCCGCAGAAGGCCGGTGGCCATCCGGATGGTGGTGGACTTGCCGGCCCCGTTGGTGCCGAGGAAAGCGAGTACCTCGCCGTAGCGCACCTCCAGGTTGATGCCCCTCACGGCGGTGAAGTCGCCGTAACGCTTCACGAGCCCGACAAGCCGCAGGGCTGCGCCGCCGCACGCCTCCCGCTGCGCAGAAGGAACAGGCGTTGCACCGTCCGCCGCTGGAGCAGCCGGATACGCCGGAGGCGCCGGCGGACCGGACGGGATCGCCGGCGGCACCCGTGCACCGGCTGGCGTCGTCGTCGACGCGGGGGCAGCGGGCGGGAGCGTCCGGGTCGCCGGTGCGGCTGGCTGCGCCTCGGCCGGCGGCGGAACAACCACAGGCTCAGCGGCCGACCCCGGACCGGCCAGCACCGCGCAGAAACGATCCGGCTCGTCGAGGCTCAGCACCACGCGGGTGAACTGGCAGAGCCCCTGTCCGGGCACCTTCAACTCGTAGGGCCGGGCGAGGGTGAGCGCCACCAGCCGGCGGTGGTCGGCCAGGACGTAGAGCGTGTCGGTCTGGCTGCGGTAGCTGATGCCCACATCGAGGCGCCGGGACAACGGCGTCTTCAGGGGCGCCACCGTGCGGATGTCCTGCCGCCGGACCGCCACGCGCTGGCGACCCATCTGCAGCAGCAGCCGCTCCCCGTCCAGCACGTGGGCGGTGCGCAGCGGCGCCATGACGAACCAGTAGACCACGGCGGTGATGGCCAGGCCGCCCAGCCCCACCCCGAGGCCCCACGGCGGCGGAAGCAGGAAGATGGCGATCACCCACCCTGCGAGATCGGCCCCTGCGAGCACGCCGAGAGTGAGCAGCCGGTACTTCAGGGCCTGGCCGGTTCGGGTGTACGTGAACCGCTCCATGCTCGTCCCTCCTTGATACTACAGCTGTAGTAGTTTGCCGATCAAGGTGCCCGCCTCAGGCAAGGCGGGTGACCACCAGGTACAGCACGGTATACGCAACGCCCAGCGGCAGGTGAAACCAGCCCATCCGGCCCCACCAGCGCCGCTGCAAGCGGCCGCCGCCCAACCACGCGGGCAGGCTCAGATGCGGAGCCGGCATGTCCGCGTCAGTCAGGCTGGTGAGGCGGTGCACCAGGCGGGACGTCGCACCGGTCCACACCGCCTGCGCGTGGCCCGGACCGCACGCGGCTGCCGTGCGGCCGGTCTGCCGGAGCCCCCAGCGGGCGAGGGCCAGGGCGTAGCCGCGCCGGTCGCCCGTCCAGCGCACGGCCTGCTGATCGGCCGCCATCTCCACCTCCAGGAGGAACAGGTCGGCGGCGCGGCGGACCAGAGGGTGCCAGCCCAGCAGCGTGCGGGCGATGCCGCAGGCCCAGATTCGCAGGGGATCGCGCCGCATTGCGTGGGCCAGTTCGTGGGCGATGACGGCCCGGAACTCGGGCTCGGGCAGCGCCAGAACCGAAGGCGTGACGATCAGGACGGGCCTGAGGAGCCCCAGCGTCGCGGGTTCCATCCGGTCGGCGGGGTCGAGCAGCACCGCAACCGGGCGCTTCAGCCCGAAATCGGTGGCCAGCGCCTGGATGCGGGCCGCCGCCTCCCCGGGGGCCGGAACCAGGCCGCGCAGGAGAAGTCTGCTGGCGGCCAGGTGCAGTCCCAGACGCCACAGGGCGATGCCGCCGGCGGCCAGGGCCGCCCAGGCACCGGCAGGCGACAGCAAGAGCATCCCGAGCGGCACGACGAGCAGCACCGACGCCCAGGCCTGCCTTCTGGCCGGGCTGACGTGCGGGCCGACGATCGCCAGCGTGGTCAGCGTATCCACCAGGAAGAGGCTGACGATGAACAGCCAGGCCGCCATGAGCCCCAGAGTTCCCATCACCGCTCGTCCCCCTCCTCCAGCCGCTCCAGCAGCCGGCGCACCGCCGCGATCTCGTCGGGGGAGAGCTTCTCGGTGCCCAGCAGGAAGCTCACCGCCGGCAGCACCCGCCCCCCGAAGAAGCGCTGTGACCACTCCTGCAGCGTGGAGGCCGCCATCTCCTCCCGGCCTCGGGCCGCCCGATAGAGGTAGGCCCGGCCGCACCGCTGGCGGGTGAGCAGCCCCTTCCGCACCAGGCGGGTCATCACCGTCATCACCGTGGTGTAGGCGATCTGCCGGTCGGCGAGCAGGGCCCGGTGCACGTCCTCCACCTGCACCTCGCCCTTCTCCCAGACCACCCGCATCACGTCGGCCTCCAGCGGCCCCAGGTCGAACCCGGTGGCGTCGGTCATGTTCGTCACCTCTCTGTTTCCAGTATATACGACGGTCGTAGTAGCTCAACCGGGAACAAGATGATCGTATGGAATGCCGACCATTCCCGGCGTCGGGCCGCCGCCAAGCCGTGGCCCATGGAAGCCCGCATGCACAGGTGACGGAAGAAAACGCCACAGTTCCCTATTGACAACCCAACCCCCCCGGGGGTATGCTTCGATTAGACGGTTATCTAATTGTCTCACCGTTGGAGGCGGGCATAGGATGGACCACCAGCCGAACGACAGGGTGCGCGACGTGTGCACCACCTCGGAGTCGGACGATGTACGCCTGGCCGCGCACCGGGAGCGTCTGGTCGAGGTCGCGGGCCTCTCGGAACTCTTCCGGGTTCTGGCCGACGAGACCCGCACCAAGATCCTCTACCTACTGGCGGCCGAGGAGCTCTGCGTGCACCACCTGGCGCAGATCCTCGACCTCACCCTGCCCACAATCTCCCATCACCTGCGCCTGATGAAGCTGATGCGCCTGGTGAAGACCCGGCGCGAGGGCAAGCACGTCTACTACTCCCTCGCCGACGACCATGTGCTGCAGCTGATCCAGACGGCGCAGGAACACTATCAGGAGGAGTAACCCCATGGCCAGAAAGGTGAGCTGCACCCTGCAGGGGCTGGATTGTGCAAACTGCGCCGCCCGAATCGAAGAGGCCCTTCACCGGCATGGCATGGCCGATGCGATCGTCAGCTTCGCCACCAGCCAACTGGTCCTGGACGAGGATGAGGTTGCGCAGGCCGAGGCGGTCATCCGCCAGGTGGATCCGAAGGTCACCCTCGTACGGCCGGAACCGGCCCCGCAGGCGGGCGGTGAGGAAGAGGACGACGCCCCGAGCTGGCGCCGCATCGCCGAGATGGCTGTTGCGGCCACCCTGCTGGTAATCGGGGCTGTCTACCACGGCACGCTCCACACGCGTCCCTGGGCCGAATACGCCGTTTTCGTGCCGGCCTACCTGCTGGTGGGACGGGACGTGCTGCTGGCCGCCGTCCGCAACATCGGCCGCGGGCAGGTGTTCGACGAGAACTTCCTCATGACCCTCGCGACGCTGGGCGCGTTCGCCATTCACGAGCTGCCCGAGGCAGTGGCGGTCATGCTCTTTTACGCCGTCGGCGAGTACTTCCAGGACCGGGCCGTGGCCGGCTCCCGCCGGTCCATCCAGGCCCTGCTGGCCGTGCGCCCCGACCGCGCCAACCTGCGCCGGGGCGGCGAGGTGGTGGCGGTGCCGCCGGAGGCGGTGGCCGTGGGGGACGAGATCATCGTCCGCCCCGGCGAGCGCATCCCCCTGGACGGCGAGGTGATCGAAGGATCCACCTACGTGGACACCTCGGCCCTCACCGGCGAATCGGTGCCTCGGGCTGCAACCGTGGGCGACACGGTACTGGCCGGCACGGTGAACACCCGCGGGCTGATTGTGGTGCGGGTGACCCGGCCCTTCGGCGAGTCCTCCATCGCCCGGGTGCTGCAGCTGGTGCAGCAGGCGGCCGCCCGCAAGGCCCCGACCGAGCGGGCCATCACCGCCTTCGCCCGCTGGTACACCCCCGCGGTGGTCGGCCTGGCCGCCCTCGTGGCCCTGGTCCCGCCGCTGGTGCTGCCCGGCGCCACCTTTGCCGAATGGCTCCACCGGGCCCTGGTGCTGCTGGTCATCTCCTGCCCGTGCGCCCTGGTGGTCTCGGTGCCCCTCAGCTACTTCGGCGGCATCGGCGCCGCCTCCCGCGCCGGCATCCTCGTCAAGGGCGGCAACTACCTCGACGCCCTGGCGAAGGTGGACACCGTGGTCTGGGACAAGACCGGCACGCTCACGCAGGGCACGTTCCAGGTGGTGGCGGTCGACACAGCCGGCGAAATCGCCGGGAACGACCTCCTGCACCTGGCCGCCCACGCCGAGGCGCACTCCGCCCACCCCATTGCCGCCTCCGTGCGCGAGGCGTACGGGCGTCCCCTCGACCCGGGCGCCGTCACCGACTACGAGGAGGTAGCCGGGCACGGCGTGCGGGCCAGGGTGGACGGCCGGCTGGTGCTGGCGGGCCACGAGCGGCTCCTGACCCGTGAGGGGGTGCCCGTCGGGCGCTCCGCCGGCCCCGACAGCGCCGGCACCGAGGTGCACGTGGCGGTGGACGGCACGTGGGCGGGCCGCATCCTCATCGCCGACCAGCCCAAGCCCGCGTCCGCCGACGCGGTGGGCCGGCTGCGGGCCATGGGCGTGCGTCGCCAGGTGATGCTCACCGGCGACGTGCAGCACGTGGCCGAGTCCATCGGCCGGCAGCTCGGCCTCGACGAGGTGCGGGCCAACCTGCTGCCCGAAGAGAAGGTCGCCGCCGTGGAGGCGATTGCCGCGGCGCGGCCGGAAGGCCGCCGACAGGGCACCCTGGCCTACGTGGGCGACGGCATCAACGACGCGCCCGTGCTCACCCGGGCGGACGTGGGCGTGGCCATGGGCGCGCTGGGCTCCGATGCGGCCATCGAGGCCGCCGACGTGGTGATCATGGACGACGACCCTGCCAAGCTGGCCCTGGGCGTCTCCATCGCCCGGCGCACCCGCCGCATCGTGGCCGAGAACATCGCCTTCGCCCTCGCCGTGAAGTTCCTGATGCTGCTGCTTGGCGCACTGGGCCTGGCCGGCATGTGGGGAGCCGTCTTCGCCGACGTGGGCGTGGCGCTGCTCGCCATCCTCAACGCCACTCGGGTGATGCGGGCGCCCCGCTCGCGGGACCTGAAGGTGGCATGACCCGTCGAAGAGCCCGAGAGCCTGCCTCCTCCTCGACGAGCGGGAGGCAGGCTCCTTGTTCATCTCGTCTGCGCGCGGTCGGGCCATCTCCTGCGCCCACCCGGCGCGGTCTAACCGTGATGAGGCCGGTAACCATTAGACGGCCGGGCTTGTCCCGGTGACGGACTGGGTAACGGGAGGGGCGACGACATGCGGGATGCGAGGCCTGGAGGACGGATCGTCATCGCCGGTGGCACGGGCTTCCTGGGAACCAATCTGGCCCGACACCTCTCTGACCTGGGATGCGATGTGGTGGTGCTGGGCCGCCACCGGCCCCGCCGCGCGGTGGCCGGACGCTTCGTCTTCTGGGACGCCCGCACCTTGGGCGACTGGGTGACGGAACTGGACGGTGCAGCCGCACTGGTGAACCTCGCCGGGCGCTCCGTCGACTGCGTCAAGACCCCCGATCACTGCGACGAGATCCTGCGTTCACGGGTGGAGTCCACCCTGGTTCTCGGCCAGGCGGTGCGAAAGGTGAGCCACCCGCCGCCGGTCTGGGTCCAGATGTCCACCGCCCACATTTACGGTGACCCACCCGAGGCGGTGTGCGACGAGTCGTCCCCGTTCGGGTACGGTCTGGCCCCCTATGTGGGGCGAGCCTGGGAGGAAGCATGCGAGCAGGCGGTTCTGCCGCAGATGCGGTGCGTCGTCCTGCGCACCAGCTTCGTCCTCGGGGTGACGGGCGGTGCCCTGCCGCGGCTGGCCTTTCTGGCCCAGTGCGGCCTCGGCGGGAAGGTCGGACACGGGCGGCAGGGGATCAGCTGGATTCACGAACAGGACATGAACCGGCTCTTCGCCCGGGCCATCGCGGATGAGCGCATGACCGGGGCCTACCTCGCCACGGCGCCCAATCCCGTGTCCAACGCGGAGTTCATGGGGGCCTTGCGCCGGGCACTGTGCGTCCCCATCGGCCTGCCGTCGCCCGGCTGGCTGATCCGGTTCGGGGCGCCGCTGATGCGCACGGACCCGGAACTCGCCCTTTACGGGCGGTACTGCGTCTCACGCCGGCTTCAGAACGAGGGGTTTGCGTTTCTCTTCCCCGACATCGAGTCGGCACTCATGAACCTGTACGGTGCGGCCCGCGCTCGTTGAGCCGGGCGGCAGCCAGCGTGAAGGCTCTCGCTCTGGCCTGGCTCATCCGCCGCTGCAGGACTCTGGTCTCCGTTCCGGCGTGGAAGGCGCACATCCGAACGGGTTTTCGCTTCCGTCGAGGCCCGGCAGGAGGGTTCCGCCGCCTCGGTGCGGAAATAGTAGTGCGTTCGCCAGGCCCAGTTCAGGAGGTTGCGGCCATGAACCTGGAACAGTTTCTCGATCGCCTGCGCAGCGACCCGGCCATCGGGCCGAACATCGCCCACTGGGAGACCCTGCCGTCCGTGGCCGCCCGCTACGGGGAGTGGCCGGACGCGCTGGACGAACGGCTGGTGGCGGTGCTGAAGGAGCGAGGCATCCAGCAGCTGTACTGTCACCAGTCAGAAGCCATTGCCGCCGCCCTGGCCGGCGAGAACACCGTGGTGGTCACGCCCACCGCCTCCGGCAAGTCGATGTGCTACAACCTGCCGGTGCTGAACACCATCCTGCACGAGCCGGCCAGCCGGGCCCTCTACCTCTTCCCCACCAAGGCCCTGGCACAGGACCAGGTGGCCGAGGTGAAGTCGCTGGCCGACCGGCTCGGCGCCGAGATCAAATCGTATGTGTACGACGGCGACACGCCGCCGCAGGTGCGCCAGGTCTGCCGGCAGGCCGGCCATATCGTGATCACCAACCCCGACATGCTCCACACCGGCGTGCTGCCCCACCACACCAAGTGGGTGAAGCTGTTCGAGAACCTCCGGTACGTGGTCATCGACGAGCTGCACCAGTACCGCGGCGTCTTCGGCTCCCACCTGGCCAACCTGCTCCGACGGCTGCGCCGCATCTGCGACTTCTACGGCAGCCGCCCCGTCTTCCTCTGTTCCTCCGCCACCATCGCCAACCCGAAGGAGCTGGCGGAACGGCTGATCGGCCAGCCGGTGCGGCTCATCGACCAGAACGGCGCCCCCCGGGGCGAGAAGCACTTCCTCTTCGTCAACCCGCCGGTGGTCACTCGCGACGGCCTGCGGGAGCCGGTGGTGAAGACCGCGGCCCGGGTGGCCGGCGAACTGCTCCGCAACGACATCCAGACCATCGTCTTCGCCCGGAGCCGGAACAGCGTGGAGGTGCTCACCGCGTACCTGAAGGAGCGGGTGGGCGGAGAACGGGCGGGCCGGGTGATGGGCTACCGCGGCGGCTACCGGCCCCTGGAGCGGCGGCAGATCGAGGCCGGCCTCCGGCAGGGGAAGATTCTCGGCGTGGTCTCCACCAACGCCCTGGAGCTTGGCATCGACATCGGCCAGCTGGAGGCCTGCGTGATGGCCGGCTACCCCGGCACCATCGCCTCGGCCTGGCAGCAGGCGGGCCGGGCGGGGCGCCGCTCCACCACCTCGCTCACGGTGCTGGTGGGATCCTCCTCCCCGCTGGACCAGTACGTGATGGAGCACCCGGAGTTCTTCTTCCAGCGCGCCCCCGAGCAGGCCCTGATCAACCCCGACAACCTGCTGATCCTCGTGAGCCACCTGAAGTGCGCCGCCTTCGAACTGCCGTTCGTGGAGGGCGAGCGCTTCGGCGTGGAGACCACCGGCGAGATCCTGGACTACCTGGAGGAGGAGCGCATCCTGCGCAAGGTCGGGGGCAAATATCACTGGTCGGCCGAGAACTTCCCGGCCGAGAGCATCAGCCTGCGCAGCGTGGACGCCGAGAACGTGGTGATCATCGACCAGACTGACCCGGCCCGTCCCCAGGTGCTGGGCGAGATCGACCAGCTGGGGGCCATGACGATGGTCCACACCAACGCCATCTACCTCCACCAGGCGGAGCAGTACCACGTGGACAAGCTGGACTGGGACGAGAAGAAGGCCTACGTGCACAAGGTCAACGTGGAGTACTACACCGACGCCCACCTGGCGGTCACCATCAAGCCGCTGGACGTGCTCAAGGAGAAGGAGGAACTGGGCCTCCGGGTCCGCTTCGGCGAGGTGATGACCGCCGCCAAGGCCACCATCTTCAAGAAGATCCGCCTGCACACCCACGAGAACATGGGCTGGGGTAAGATCCACCTGCCTGAGTACCAGATGCACACGGCCGCGTACTGGATCTCCCTTCCCGAGAGCATGTGCGAGGGCTTCACGCAGGACGAGCTGCAGTCGGCCCTGGCCGGCCTGGGCCACCTCCTCCGGGGGCTGGCGCCCCTCTTCCTCATGTGCGACCCCGCCGACCTGCGGTCCGTGGTCCAGGTGCGCTCGCCCTTCGAGGAGGCCCCCACCATCTACCTGTACGACGCCTACCCGGCCGGCATCGGCCTGGGCGAGAAGTGCTACGACCTGCACACCGACCTGCTGGCCACCGCCTACCAGCGGGTGCGCTCCTGCGGCTGCGAGCAGGGCTGTCCCGCCTGCGTGGGACCGGCGGCCGAAACCGGAAACCTCACCGGGGCGAAGGCCGGGGTCATCCGCATCCTGGAGCGGGCGCTGGCCCACCGGAACCTGCAGTAATGCCCTCCTGCCGGACTGACGGTCGGTACCCTGCCGCAGCTTTGCGGGCAGCGGCAGGGTTGATCATCCAAATTGAGGAGGATGGACCATGAAGGTTGAACGGGTCACGATCGAGTACTGCACCCTCTGAGGCTACGACAATCAGGCCGCCAGTGTGGCGGCGGAGCTGGAGGCCGCCTTCCCGGGCGTAAGCGTGGAACTGGTGCGCTCGTCGGGCGGCGTGTTCGAGGTCACCGTGGATGGCCGGCTGGTCTTCTCCAAGAAGGCGCTGGGGCGCTTCCCGGAGCCGGGGGAGGTCGTGCGGCGAATCAAGGGCTGATCAAGTAGGATCACGGCGGGGGGATGGAACGTGGACCTGCGGGAACGCCTGCGGCTGCTCAAGGCGGCGGGAGCCGCCCGCCCCCGCGCGGCCGGGTCCCTCCCTTCGCCTGCACCGGCGGAGGAAACCGCCCCCCGGGACACCACGGACACGGCCCCCCGCCCCTTCCGTCTGGCCGACGGCCTGGAAGGCCACCTGGTGACCACCGTTGCCGGCGAGGCCTTCGTGGTGGAGCACCGCTACCCGCTCACCTACCGGCACGGGCCCCTGCCTCTGGCGTGGCCGCTGGATCTGCCGCCCACGGTCTGGCCGCTGCTCGGCCGGGTCGCGCCGGACTTCGACCTCCGCAGAGCCGCCTTCCTCGACACCGAGACCACCGGCCTCGCCGGGGGGACCGGCACCTACGCCTTCCTGGTGGGCATCGGCTTCTTCCGGGGCGACGAGCTGGTCATTCGGCAGTACTTCCTCCGCGACTACCCGGAAGAGGAGGCCATGCTGACCGCCGTCGCCGCCGACCTGGCGCCGGTCGCCTGCCTGGTGACCTTCAACGGCAAGACCTACGACTGGCCGCTGCTGGAGACCCGCTACCGCATGAACCGGCTCCGCCCGCCCCTCGGCGGGGCGCCGCACCTGGACCTGCTCCACCCGGCCCGACGCATCTGGCGACAACGGCTGGCAAGCTGCAGCCTGCAGGACCTGGAGCGGCAGATTCTGGGCGAGACCCGCGTGGGCGACGTAGCGGGCTCGCAGATCCCCGCCCTCTACTTCGACTACCTTCGCTCCGGCGACGCGGCGCCTCTGGCGCCTGTGCTCCTGCACAACCGCCTCGACATCCTCTCCCTGGTCTCGCTGGCCGGCTGGCTGGGGCACATGGTGGCCGACCCGCTGGGGGCGACGCCCGACGGCGAGCTGCTCTGCGGCGACGACCTCTACCAGCTGGGAAGGCTGTTCGAGGACCGGGGGCTGCTCAGGGAGGCCGTCGCCTGCTACGAGGGCGCCCGCCAGCGGGGAGTCGAGGGCGTGACGGAGACGGCGCTGCTCCGACGCCTCTCTTTTGCGTACAAGCGCGCCCAGGAGCGGCAGCAGGCCGTGGCGATCTGGGAGCAGATGGTCGAAGACGGCGGCCTCTCGCTCTTTCCTTTTATCGAGCTGGCCAAGTACCACGAGCACGTCACCCGGCGCTACGACGTGGCCGAGGAGCTGACGGTGCGAGCGCTGGCCGTGGTGGAGCGCCGGCGGGCCCTGGCCGGCCCAGGCGCGGCGGCGGAGTACCGGGAGGTGCTCCACCGGCTCGAGCGGCTGCGCCGAAAGCAGGGCCGCCCGCGCTCGTAAACGTCACCCGTACATCGTCAGACGCTTCGTATGCGCCCCTGTACATAGACAGGCACCCCCCGGACATAGTCTTGTCCGGGGGGTTGTACCATGCTGTTCATCGACCGGGCGTGGCTCGTGCGCAGGGGCGTGGTGGTCGCCTCGCTCTGCCTCGCGCTGTTCACCGTGTCGCTCCTGCGGAGCTCCGCCTTCCAGCCGACCACCGCCGGCGCGGGGGGCCAGATCGAGGGCCCGCTCACCCGGGCCGACTCGCCCGACGACCGCGTGGCGCTCACGTTCGACGTGACGTGGCAGAAGGAGGAGCTGACCAAGATTCTGAACATCCTGGACGACGCCGGCGTGAAGGCCACCTTCTTCGTGGGGGGCACGTTCCTGCAGCTCTACCCCGACATGGTGAAGGAGATCGCCCGCCGGGGGCACGAGGTAGGCACGCTCGGCCAGCAGATCCGCGACCTCTCCGGCCTACCCGAGCATGAGATCGTCGCCAACCTGCTGGGCAGCCAGTCGGCCCTGGCCAAGACGCTGGGCGGCCCCGTGCGCTACTTCCGCCCGCCCACCGGCCAGGCGACGCCCGAGGTGCTGACCGCGGCCCGCCAGGCCCGGCTGGTGACGGTGACCTACGCCCTGGACAGCCACGACCACATGGGCCTCACCGCCGACCAGATCGTGCGGCGCGTGGTGCGAGAGGCCCGCCGGGGCGACATCATCCGGCTCACGGCTTCCGATTTCGCACCCGAGACCGCCAAGGCCCTGCCCCGCATCCTGGAGGGGCTGGAGCGGCGCGGATTCAGGGCGGTGCGCCTGTCTGACCTGGTGCCGGCCGATGCGGGGTAGCGCCGCTTCACGACCGCCACTCGGGTGGCGCCAGCAGGTCCGGCTCGGACGAGGACTCCTCCTCTTCCGCCACCGTGCGGCCTTCCACGTCGATCACGTCGCCCGCCTGGTACCGGTCCCGAACCGGGGCCTCCCGGTGCCGGAACGAGGTGAACTGGGTCCGGCCGAAGCGGATGGTCCGCACCCCGCCGTGCTCCTCCACCGCGATGCGGTCACGGAACCAGGGCAGTTTGGCGAGCAGCGGTGCGGCCAGGTAAGCTCCGGCCGCAATGGCGGTCACGGCGGCCACCACCGCCAGCAGGAAGCCCAGCACCGGCAGCACGACGGTCACCAGCAGGAAGAGCACCGCCGCGGCGATCAGAATCCCCGTCAGATTGCGCATGCCGATCCTCCTTTGGACAGCATCTACCCTTTTAAGTAGACGCACAACTGCGCCGGTGTGTTTGCCGCGAAACGGACATCGACAGCCAAAAGACCGCACCGGACCCGGTGCGGTCTCATGCGCTGCCGCTCAGCGCCCGCCGGCGGTGCCGGGCCGGTGGGCGCAGTAGGGTTCCTCGGCCAGCACGTGGCCGTAGGCATAGTATGCCCGGGCACGGCAACCGCCACAGGCCACCCGGAACTCGCACTCGCCGCACTTGCCGCCCAGCAGGTCGGGGTCCCGCAGCTCCCTGAAAAGTGGGGAGTTCTCCCAGATCTCGGGAAATGGGGTCTGCAGCACGTTGCCGGCAGCCACGGGCAGGTAGCCGCAGGGCTGCACCACGCCGGCGTGGGAGATGAAGCAGACACCGCTGCCGGCCAGGCACCCCCGGGACCCCGCCGCCCGGTTACCCGGTCCGGGCCCGTGGCCGTCCCCCGGCTCCCCTCCCAGGGCGGCCAGCGCCGCCGCCCGGGCCCGGGCCACGGCCCCGGCGCCGCCCTGCTGCCGGAGGATGCGGTGGTACTGGGGCGCGCAGGTTGCCCGCACCTCGATGGTCGTGCGCTCGGAGGCCTCATAGAGCCACTCCAGCAGCGACTCGACCTCCTCCGCCGCCAGCATCTCCCGGTCGGCGATCTGCACGCCGCAGCCCACGGGCACCAGGACGAACAGGTGCGCCGCCGCCGCACCGCAGTCTTCCGCCAGCCGGACGATGGACGGTACCTGGGCCTTGTTGTGCTGCGCGACGGTGATGTTGAGCTGGAACGGAATGCCCTCCGCCTTCAGGTTCTCGATCCCCTGCCAGGCCAGGTCCCACGCCCCCGGGATGCCGCGGAAGCGGTCGTGGACCTCCGGGGTCGCGCCGTCGATGGAAACGGCCACCCGCTGAATCCCCACGTCCTTGATGCGCCGTGCGCTCTCCGGCGTGATCATCGTCGCGTTGGTGGCCAGGGAGATCCGGGCTCCCTTTCGAGATGCGTATTCCGCGATCTCGAACAGGTCGGGTCGGTACAGCGGCTCGCCGCCGGTCAGGACGATCGCCGGGCGGTACGCTCGGGTGATGTCGTCGATCACCTGGAAAACTTGCGCCGTCGAGAGCTCATCCTCCGCCCGCACGGCCTGGGCCTCGGCCCGGCAGTGCTGGCAGGCGAGGTTGCAAGCCTGAGTCAGCTCCCAGAAGATCAGCCGCGGCGCCCCGCCGCCGTGTGCGCGGGGACGGAGTTCCTCGCGCGCCGGCACCGTGCACACTTCGCCTCCCCGATGTCCTGGCATGTCGCACCCCTCCATTTTCGGCCGTTACGTTTATGATAAAGGCTGAATGGAGGGAGTCGAACCCGCCAACCGTACGGATTTTCGGTAGGGATAATGGACTACCCCGGGCGCCACGCGCGCCCGGATGAAGCCCCCATCCGGCACATCGCCGGGAGCCGGCGGCCCGGTCAGTATTCGGCCCGAGGCGGCCTGCTCCTCCGGCCACTCGGCGCCGCCCGCCGACGCCTGCGCCGCGTACAGACTGCTGCAGAACCTGAACACCCCCGCCGCCGCGGGGGTGTTCCTCTTCGGTTCGCGCGAAACTCAGTCCACGTTCGTGATGTACTTGTAGCTGCCGTCCGCCTGGACCTGCAGCAGCACGGCGGACTTGATGGGGTTCCCGAACTCGTCGAAGGAGAGGGATCCGCCCACGGCGGGGAAGTCCTTGGTGGATTGCAGGGCGGCGCGGATGGCCTCACCATCCGTGCTGCCCGCCCGGCCCAGGGCATCCAGCAGCAGGCTCATCGCATCGTATCCCAGCGCCGCGAAGGAGTCGGGCTTCTCCCCGTACTTGGCCTGGAACTTCTGGGCGAAGTTCTGCACGGCCTCGCGGGTGTCCTGATCCGAGTAGTGGGCGGTAAAGTAGCCGCCCGCAAGGGTGGCAAAGTCCAGGTCAGGCGAGTCCCAGCCGTCGCCGCCGATCATCGGCACGTCCAGCCCCTTGTCTTTCGCCGCCTTGGCGATGAGGGAGACGCGGGCGTAGTAGTCCGGCAGATAGAGCACGTCAGGCTGCTGGGCCACCACGTTGGTCATGATGGCGGAAAAGTCGGTGTCGTCGCCGGAATAGGACTGCCAGGCCACCACCGTGCCGCCCCCGGACTCGAAGGTTGTGCGGAAGGACTCGGCGAGGCCGATGGAATAGGCGCTGCCCCTGTCGTACAGAACGGCCGCCCGCTTGACGCCCAGTTCGCTCACGGCGAAGCGGGCCGCCGCGGTGCCCTGGAAGGGGTCGATGAAGCACGCACGGAAGACGAAGGGCTTCCGCGTGCCGTCGTCGTTCATCGTCACCCCCATGGCCGTGGCCGTGCCGGTGATCATGGGCACTTTGTACGACTCGGCCAGCGCGCTGATGGCGATGGTCGGGTCGGACGTCACGGAGCCCACGATTGCGGACACACCGTCCTGCGTGAGCATCCGGGTGGCGATGTTGACCGCCTCGGTGGAGTCCCCGCGGTCATCGCCCACCACCAGTTCGACGCGCTTTCCGCCCGCCATGAAGTCGGCCTCCTCCAGGGCCAGGTCCACACCCATCTTGGCGGAGACGCCGTAGGTCTTGGCCTCGCCGGAGAGCGGGCCGATCCAGCCGATCTTGATGGTGTCGGAGCCGGAACCGGAGCCGGAGGCGCCAGTTGGGGCCGCACCACCGCATGCCGTGAGCGCAACCACCGATACCGCCAGGAAACCTGCCAACCAACGCTTCATGTGTGCTGCCCCCTCTTTACGCCTTATCCGCTGCCAAGCGTCGCACTCCTTCTCTGTCTGAGCTTTGCAGCGGTTGGTATTGAAGAACCGATATTCGGTAAGGGAGCGACAATTCCTTTCGCTACACGGAAAGAAAGCCCATATCCGCACTTTTCCCTAATTGCCACACCAGTCTGACTGGCGGCCTGCATCCACCGGCACCGCATCCGGGCCGCTGGGCTGCTGCCCGACCCGGGGGCACGGCCCGCTCATGGGGCAGAACAAGGAAAGCCCCCGCCGGTGCGGGGGCGTTCGTGTTCGCTGACGATCAGACGGTCGGCGCCGCGTGGCAAGGACCCTCTGCATGCTCCGGGGCAGCCGTCGGCTGCAGCAGCTCTGCGACCACGGGCGGAAGCTGGAAGGCGGCCCGGTGTACCGCCGGCGTGTACCAGCGGGTGGGCCACGAGGGCACCCGCACCCCCTGCCGCAGGGGGCTGTGCCGCTTCGAGCCGAGCATGAAGCAGTGCAGTCCGCTGGGATAGGTGGGCACCACGGTCAGATAGGGCATGGTGATCGGGAAGATCGACGCCACCACCTGGTAGACGTCGTGAATCAGCTTCTTGTGGAAGAACGGCGAGAGCACCTGGGCCACAAAGAGACCGTCGGGCTTCAGGGCCCGGTAGACGTTCTCGTAGAACGCGCGGTTGAACAGGCCCACGGCCGGGCCCACGGGGTCGGACGAGTCGACCAGGATCACGTCGTACTCCCCGCGCCGCTCGGCCACCCAGGCCAGCCCGTCGCCGATCACCAGGTTCACCTTCGGGTGGTCCAGCCCGCACGCCGTCTCGGGCAGGTAGCGCCGGCACGCCTCCACGACGGCCCGGTCGATCTCCACCATGTCGACCTTCTGCACGGAAGAGTGACGGCACACCTCGCGCGCGGTGCCGCCGTCGCCGCCCCCGATGATCAGGACCCGCTCCGGGTTGGGGTGGGTGAACAGCGGCACGTGTGCGATCATCTCGTGATAAATATACTCATCGCCCACGGTGGTCTGTACGGCACTGTCCAGCACCAGGGCGCGGCCGAAGTCCTCCATCTCCACCAACTGCAGGTGCTGAAACGGCGTCTGCTCTTCGTGCAGCACCCGCCTCACCCGCCACTGGGTGCGATAACCCGGGGTCTGTTCCTCAATCAGCCACTCATCCCGGCTCATTCCCATCCTCCTCTTGCACAACCAACCCAATTGGCCGGTCCCCGATTTTCGCTTCCGGGGAATACTATACACTTACAGTCTACCGGATCCCGTTCATTCTGTCACGTGCCCACAACCTTGACTTGCACGCGGGGTTGTTGGCTGGAGCCCCCTCCGCTCCCCGCCGAAGACGATGCGGCGCACCGGTGGCACCCATGTGCCCCGGTGCGCCGCACGCGCACGCACTTTCTCCCCCTGCTTCTACCGTCCCAGCAGCACGGCCGGCAGGTCAGCGGGAGCAAAGCGCCGCCCCACGTAGAACGGCCCGAACTCGCCGTACTTGGCCGAGACCTCGTCGAACCGCATCTCGTAGACCAGCTTCTTGATGGGCAGCACGTCCCGGGCGAAGAGCGTCACGCCCCACTCCCAGTCGTCGAGCCCGGTGGAGCCCGTCACCATCTGGGTGACCTGCTCGGCGTAACGGCGTCCGGTCTCGCCGTGCTGCCGCATCATCACACGCCGCTCCTCAAAGGGGGCGGTGTACCAGTTCACCGACTCTCCCCGGCGCTTGCTCATCGGATAGAAGCAGACGTAAGGGTGCGAGGGGATCTTCGGCTTCAGCCGGGCCACGATCGCCGGGCTCTCCATGAGCGCCGCCGGATCGGTGGTGCCGGCCCTGGCGCCGGCCTCGTAGAGGGAGAGTTCCGTCACCGAGAAGTACGAGTACGGCTGCGTGGTGAGGCCGCCCAACTGGGTGCGGTTGAACCGCCGCTCCAGCGCCTGCAGCTCTTCCAACGACGGACGCAGGTGCAGGAAGAGCAGGTCTGCCTTGTGGCCGATGATGGCGTAGGTCGCGCTGCTCCCCTCCGGTGCGTCGCTCACCTGCTCCGCGGCGGTAAAGAAGGCCTGCGCCTCGGCGATGACCTCCTCCCGCTGGCCGGGCGAGAGCCGGTTCCACGCGGCCCAGTCGATGCGCCGGAAGTCGTGCAGGGCATACCAGCCCTCAATGGTACCGGGAACCTCAGCCATGTGCTCATCCTCCTCCGCTCCGCACACCCCTGTCCCGTCTCAGGCCTTGCGAATGAGGCTGATCAGGTGTTTGATCTCCGGCAGGATCAGCCGCTCCGTCGCCAGGCGCACCGCGCCCTTTGAGCCCGGCAGGCAGAAGACCATCACCCGGTCCATCGCCCCGGCCGCCGCCCGCGACATCACGGCCGCCGAGCCGACCTCCTGGAAGGAGAGCATCCGGAAGAGCTCCCCGAAGCCCTCCAGCTCCTTCGTGAAAAGCGGCCGGCAGGCCTCGATGGTCACGTCGCGCGGCGTCATGCCCGTGCCCCCGGTGAGCACCACGAAGTCGGCCGCCTGGGCCATGTCCACCACCGCGTGCCGGATGGCCCCGATCTCATCCGGAACGATGCGGTAGCCTGCGACCCGGTGACCCGCTCCTTCGATCAGCTCCCGCAGGAGCCGGCCGGACTCGTCGGTGGCCTCGGTGCGGGTGTCGCTCACTGTTATGACGGCGGCTGCGAGCTGTTGGACATGGCTTTCCGCCTCGTGCTTGTGGTCTTGCACGCCCAACGCGTTCATCTCCTTCGTTTCGGCCGGGAGCGGCCGTGGGGTGAGGGGGCTCAGGCGCGCTGCTCCGCCCAGAGGCGCACCAGGTTCAGCCCCACCTCCACCGCCTTCTCCATCCACTGGGCCGAGGCCCACTCGGTGCGGCTGTGGTAGTTCATGCCGCCGGTGAAGAGGTTGGGGCAGGGCAGGCCCATCTCGGTAAGCACCGAGCCGTCGGTGCCGCCGCGAATCGGCTTCTGCACCGGCTCCAGCCCGGCCTCGCGCACGGCCTGCAGGGCCAGCTCCACCACCCGGGGATCCCGGGCGATGCCCGCCTTCATGTTCTTGTAGCCGCCGGTCTGCTCCACGCTCGTCTGGACCCCCGGATAGCGCAGTTCCAGCCCCGCCAGCAGGCTCTCTACGATCGCCTGCTTGTGCGCCAGGCCTTCCTCGGTGAAGTCGCGCAGGAGCAGCTTCACGGTGACCTTCTCGACGTTGCCCGAAATCGCGTCGGCATGGATGAACCCCTCGTACCCGTCGGTGGTCTCGGGCCGCATCGCGGCGGGAATGGCCCGCACGAACTCCGCCGCCTGCTGGACGGCGTTGATCATCACGCCCCGCGCCGTGCCGGTGTGGGCGCTCCGGCCGGTGATGGTGACCTTTAGGTTGCGGGCGTTGAAGTTCTCGCTCTCCACCTCGCCGGGGCCGCTGCCGTCAAAGGTGTAGGCGGCCGCCGCGCCGAAGCCGGCCACGTCGAACTGGCGGATGCCCCTGCCGGTCTCCTCGTCGGGGGTGAACCCGACCCGGATGGTGGGGCGCGGCAACTCGGGCTGGCGGATCAGCCGGCAGAGAACCTCCATGATCTCGGCCACGCCGGCCTTGTCGTCGGCGCCCAGCAGGGTGGAGCCGTCCGAGGTGATGATGTCGTGACCGATGCAGCGCCTGAGCGCCGGGTGCTCCTCGGGCCGCAGCACGGGGCCGGCGGGGAGGCGGATCTCGCCGCCGTCGTAGCCTCTGTGTACCAGGGGCTTCACGCCCCGCCCCGGCGTTCCGGGGTAGGTATCGAAGTGCGCCAGCAGTCCGATGGTCGGCGCACCGTCCCGGTTCCCGGGCAGCGTGGCGGTGACGATGGCGTGCTCGTCCACCTTCACGTCGACGAGGCCCATCGTCCTGAGTTCGGCCTCCAGGAGCCGGGCCATCTCCCACTGGTCCGGGGTGCTGGGCACGCCCTCCGCCCCCTCGGCGGACGGGGAATCGACCTGGACGTAGCGCAGAAACTTGGCCACAACGCCTTCGGAAAGCAGTTGCTCTTTGGTGGGAACGTTCATCAGGGGGGTACCCTCCTTCGAGGTCCGAGTACAGGGACACTACTTCGACTTCACACCCAATGATTCCCTCCATCGGCAAGGCGACAAGCGGAGGGCGGCGGCACAGGAAGGCATCTCCTCCGGCTCCCACCTTCACGTATTCGTTTCCGAGTCTCGCCGCTTCTCCGGCGACCGCGCCTTTCCACCGGTCTCCTGCCGGAGCTGCCCCTGGCGTCAGGAGTGGAAACCCAGTCCGAACCGCAACCGCAACCGTAACGGGGAGTGGCTCAATTCATTATAGTCCGCGGAGGAGGTGTCGCAGAAGTGAGGATGACCCGGTCCATGGCCGCATGGATGCTCCTGATCGCCCTGGGCCTGTGCGGCTGCAGCCAACCGCCCGCCGCTCCCGCGGCCCAGCCCGGCAGCGCCGCCGACCAGCCGCAGGGGGAGACCGGCCGGCAGCCCTTTGCCGGCGAATACGGCGGCGTGACGTTCAAGCCGAGCGTGGAGGCGGCCGACTTCGGGTGCGAGCCGGGCGCAGCGGTAGAGGAGGTTCCCGCTGAAACGGTGATGTCGCCGCTGCTCTTCAGCGCCGACTTCCTGGAACCGGAGTACACGCTGAGCGGCGGAGACCTCGTGGCCGTGTGCCAGGACCGACCGATCGCGTTGGCGCTGGAGGCGGTGGGCGAGGGCAGGCGGCTGCGCATCCAGCGGCTGGCTGGAAAAGCGGTGGTCAACACGGAGGATCCGGAGGAGGCCTTCAGCACCGTCTCCGTGAGCGGCAAGCCGGCCGTTCTGATCCAGCGGGTCCGACCCCGGCCCGACGGTGCGGCCACGGAGCACGACGACTGGCAACTCGTGATCCCTGAGGAGTTCGGCGTGACCGTCATCAGCGCCGTGGGGCTGACCAGGGAGGAGTTGCTCGCGGTCGCAGCCACCCTGTCATGAGCGAGAGCCGAGGGCGCACCTCGGCTCTCGCTGTTACATCGCCACGGCACGATGGGCCACATGCTCACCGCGAACCTTTCCCACCGGGCTTACCGCTTCAACACCTTCTGTAGCGACGTGAGCACCCGGTTCGGCAGCACCCGGGAGATGAGCCCGAGGCCCGCCTGCACCAGTTCCAGCACGTCGCCCTCGCCCGGCCAGGCCTCCTGCAGCACCTCACGCGGCACCAGCTTGGCCATCTGTTCCACCGCCAGCAGCGCCAGGCCCAGGTCGTCGATCTCGCCGATCAGCGGGATCGGGTCCGGGATCAGGTCGATGGGCGAGAGGAAGTAGGCCACGGTAGCCCCGGCGATCACCTTGGCACCGGGCGGGACCCGCTCGTCCCGCGCCAGCCGCACCAGCATCACGAAGAAGTCCGGCACCGCCAGGAGCCAGGGAATCAGGGGCTGAGCCCACTGCGGCGCCTTGCTGCTGGCGTAGCGCCGCACCTACTCGCGCAGGCTCTGGTAGAAGCCCTGGTGCTCGGGAATCGGCTGCTCCTCCCGGCTGGGGACGGGGACCAGGGCCCCTGGCGTCTCAAGCGCCAGGCCGGATGTGTCAATGGGAAAGGCCATCACGTCGGACAGCTCCACGGTGACGGCCAGCGGGTCGATCCGCACGCCCTTCAGCCGGAAGCTCACCGGCACGTGTTCGAGCACCTCGCTGAGGTCGAGCCGGTAGACGCCGTCCTGGTACTCGCCGGGCAGGGCCTCGAACGCCTTCTGCAGGGCCATCTCCTTCAGAAACCCGGGCACCAGGCCCATGTTGGTCCAGCTCACGCCCAGCTTGACGAGGTTTCCGGCCGCCGCGATCACGGTGAAGCGCAACTCCACGGGCACCGCCATGCGCACGGCCTCCACCGGCACGCGCAGGCGCAGGAGCAGCGCCCCCTCGGCCAACTCCACCCGCAGGTCCTGCACGGACCCGGTGGCGAAGCCGGCGAGCGCCTCCTCCAGATCGGTCTCACTCAGGGTCAGCGTTACCGCCGTTGCCCGCAGCAATCGTATCCCTCCACTCCCCCAGGCCGTCCCGGGTGGTCAGCGCCCACGAGGTGCGCTCCCCCGAAGCGTCCCGCCACTCCACCTTCCAGGCCCACCACCCCCGCCCCGTGTCCGGGAAGGGGCTGCCCCGCCGCACCCGCTGCAGGCGGAGCACCTCCCCGCCCCGGCGCTGCACCTCCTCGGTGAGCAGCTGCCGGTCGTGGCGGGTGCGGATAACGGTCACGGCGACGATCGCCGTCACAGCAATCAGAATGACGACCAGGTAGTTCATTATGCTTCACTCCACACCAACTAGATTCGCCTGCCCCCAGAAAGGTTCGGCAGGCCGGGAAGGTCAACCCAGCGAAAAGGGGAAGAATAGGAGTCTCCACAGGAAAGGAAGCCTGACCATGGAACGGCTTGCAGAACCGCTGAACTCGATGGCGCTGGTGCTCTATCAGCCGCAGGACGTGGTAAACGTGGCCGCCATCATCCGGGCGATGTCCAACTTCGGCCTCGCCGACCTGCGCCTGGTGGAGCCGGCCGCCTTCGACCCATACCGCATCGCCGGCATCGCCCACCACACCGAGCCGCTCATCGAGCGCACCCGGCGCTTTCCCACGCTGGACGCCGCCCTGGCGGACTGCGGCCTGGTGCTGGGCACCACCGGCCGGCCCCGGGTGCAGGAGTACCCGGTCTACACCCCGCGGGAGGCCGCCCGGGAGGTGCTGGCCCGGGCCCGGCAGCAGCGCGTGGCCATCCTGTTCGGACCGGAGCAGGACGGTCTCCCCAACGAGGCGCTGGGCCGCTGCCACGGGGTGATCACGATCCCCACGCACCCCTTCAACCACTCCCTCAACCTGGCCCAGGCGGCGGTGGTGATCGCATACGAACTCTGGGTCGCCGCCAGCGGGGCCGCCAGCCACCCCTGGGCCCAAGGTGAGGGCGGCGCTTCCGGAGCCACCCCTGACCGGGTCGCCCATGCGGGTGCCGCAGCCGGTCCTGCGCTGGCCGGCACTCTGCCGGCGAAAGGCCCCTCCGTTCCCGGCGCCGGCGAAACGGCGGAACCGCTGGCCAGCGGGGCCGAGCGGGAGGCCCTCTTCGCCAGCCTGGAGGGGCTGCTCGTCGCCCTCTACCCGGGCGGCAGTCCGGCGCGCCGCGCCCAGGCGCTTGCCCGCCTGCGGGCCCTGCTGATGCGGGCGCAGCCCACCCGGGCCGAGGCTGCGGCACTCACCAACCTGCTGCGCCACGCCGCCCGGGCGTGCAGCGGCGGGCGCGGAGGCAACCGCTCCCAACCATGACTTGAATTTTCCCGCTCCCGCCGGCGTTCCCCTGCTTCCAGCCGGGTAGCATGACCGGGCCTGACGCGGACATACCCTCCTATCAGAGGAGGGTATTGCCATTATGTCGACCATGACCGTGAGGGTCGCGAACCCGTTCCTGCTCCGGGGCTCTCTCGAGGTGGCGCTGGAGGTCGCCCGCATGGACCTGGCGATCGCCGAGGTCGAGGCCGTGCGCGGCTTCCTCACCACCCTGCCCCATTCGGTGCGCCCGGCCGACCTCTCCATCGCCGCCCACGAGGCCAGGGCGGTGCTGCTCGCCATCCGCTACTTCGCCCATTCCCGCACCCGCTACTGGCTGCGGGAGGAGATGGTGGCCGCGCTGCGTGATCTGGAGCGCGCCCTGCTGCGCCCCCTGCGGGAGGCCGCGGAGAGCGATGACCAGGAGTAGCGGGCGGCGGGGCTAGGCCTCCCGTTCCGCAATCAGCGCCAGGATGCGCTCCAGCGTCTCCTGCCGCATCCTCTCGATGGCTGCGAAGTCCATGTGCGGGATGTAGCACCGCTCCAACTCGTCGTGGAGAGCTTTCGCCCGGCCGAGGTGGTGCATCTCCCGTTCGATGGCGGCCCGGTAGGCCGCCTCCGCGGCGGCGATGTCGGCTGCGAAGCCCCTCAGCTTCTCCCGGTCGAGGAAGGCAGACGTATCGATCACCTCGTCGCCGGGCCGGGGGGTGTACTCGTGCGGCCAGGTCGAGGTGATCACCCCGGCGGACGTCTCGTGCACCCGCAGGTGGTCCAGCCGCTCCGGGTACATGGTGCAGTGGAACAGGTCCACCCGGTATCCCCGGGCGAGGGCGGCATCGGCCACCCGGTCCAGGATCGTCTTCTGGCCCGTGCCGGGCGGCCCGGTGAGCACGATGCGCCGGTCCAGGTGGTCGAAGAGCGGGCCCAGCCAGTGCCGCGCCCCGTCGTAGGTGATGGCCGAGGCGAAGAGTCGGCGGGGGCGCCCTGCGGAAGGTCGCCCGGTGGGTGACTCGGCGGCGCCGGCACGCGCGCCTGCCCTGTCCCGGGCGGGCGCCACCGCCGCGATCAGATCCTCACTGGTCTCGTACACCCGGCCCATGTCGAGGCACTCCCGGTGGTAGGCCGCCCACTCCTCCAGCCACGCCAACGCCGCCCGGCGGGCGTCCCGGGCCCGTTGGAACCAGAACTTGTAGCCGCGGGTGAGCCACACGATCTCCCGCTTCACTTCCGGATGCCGCAGCGCCGCCTCGTCCCAGCACTGCCCCAGGTTGATGATCTCGTCCACCGCCGCCGGGAAGTTCGGGTCCACCACGTGTGGGGCGGTGCCATCCATCACCGCGGCATCCGCCGCAGGGATGTAGACCGCGTCGATGGCGTCGTTGTCTGCGGAGCAGTGGAAGTACTCCACATCGTAACCCCGGGCCAGCAGCTCCTCCGCAATGCGCTTCATGAAGGTGGACTTGCCGGTGCCGGGGCCACCCTTCAGGATGAAGACCCGGTTGGCGTCGGACGTTGCAATCTGGTCGTACCGGGAGTAGAAGCCCTGCGGGGTGTTGGCCCCCGCGAAGTAGTGGCTTACAGAACCACGCTTCGTCATGCAGACACTCCTCTCGCCTTCAGGCTGGGCCACGACTGCCCAGCCTATGCAGGCGAACGGCGCAGCGTGCCCCCGCGCCGCTCCGGGCCCGGGCGTCACCTGTGCGCCTGTACACATACGAACCGCTCGTGGCTGTGCATGACAGCCCCGGGGCGGTCCGTTGCGCCTTGTGGTCCATCGCCGGACACGGGGCACCCCGGGCGACGGGTTCCGCCCGGGGTGACGTGCTTCCTGTGCTGTTCCCGCTACTCCACGGCTGCCGCAACCTCCCGGATCATCTCGGAGACCGAGACCAGGCCGCCGCCGGAGAGATACCAGTAGTTGGGGTCGAGGTAGATGATCTTGCCGTTCTTGTAAGCGTTGGTGGCCTTCACCAGGTCGTTGTTGAAGGTGTCCTTGGCCGGCTGGCCGCCGCCGGAAACCACCGCCGCCCGGTCGATGACGAAGATGTAGTCGGGGTTCTTCTCCTTCACGTACTCAAACGAGACCTGCTGGCCGTGCGTGGAGACCTCGATGGTCTCGTCGGCCGCCGGGAAGCCCAGCACGTCGTGGATGAGGGCGAAGCGGGAGCCGGGGCCGTAGGCGCTGATCGCCTTGTCGTTGGAGAGCAGGATCAGAGCCTTCTTGTCCGTGGCCTCCACCTTGCTCCGCACCTCGGCCACCAGATCGTCGATCTTCCTCAGCTCGGCCGCCACCTGCTCCTCCTTCTGGAAGATCTTGCCGATGTACTCCATGTTCCGCTTGAACGAGCCCATGTAGTCCTGGAAGTCCAGCGCCATGTAGATGGTGGGGGCGAGCTCGCTCAGCGCCTCGTAGTGGGTGGCCGTGCGGCCGGAGATGATGATCAGGTCCGGGTCGAGGGCGCTCAGGGCCTCGAAGTCGGGCTCCTGCAGGGTGCCGGCGTTCACGTACTTGTCGTCACGGTACTGGGCGAGGTAGGGCGGCACGTTCTCCTTGGGCAGGGCCGCGACCTCCCCCCCGAGCAGATCCAGGGTGTCCAGGATGCCGAAGTCGAAGACGACCACCTTCCCGGGGTTCACGGGCACGGACGTCTCGCCGAGCTGATGGGGAACCAGGACCTCGGTCGGCTGCTGGGACTTCTCGGCCGCGGACGGCAGGTTCTCCGTCGCAGCCGGCTCGCCGGACGAGCCCGCCTGCTGCCCGCTGGCGCTGCCATTGGCGGACGGCCGCGAAGTGGACGCGTTACCGCCACAAGCTACGACGAAGAAGACCAGGAGGAGCAGCATGCCGACCAGGGAAACCTTGCGCTTCATCCGATACCACCTCATGACTGGGATTGGAGGGCAGGGGCGTCTCACAGAGCGGCAACCTGCTGGCCGGTGAAGTAGATGCACACCCGGCAGCCGCCTACCGTCTCGATCGGAATCTCCATTTCGTAGATTTCGCCCAACACGTCGGAGCGGATCAGGTCGTCGGGGGTACCCATGGCCGCCACCCGGCCGTTCTTGAGGGCGACGATCTTGTCGGAGTAGGCCGAGGCGAAGTTGACGTCGTGCAGCACCAGCACGACGGTCTTCCCCAGCTCATCGGCCATCCGGCGCATGATGCGCATGATCTGCACCGCATGCTTCATGTCCAGGTTGTTCAGCGGCTCGTCCAGGAGCACGTACTTGGTGTCCTGCGCCAGCACCATGGCGATAAAGGCCCGCTGCCGCTGCCCGCCGCTGAGCTGGTCCATGTACTTGTGCTGGATGTCGCCCAGGTCCATCCAGGCGATGGCCTCTTCGACCCGCTCCCGGTCCTCGGGCGTGAGCCGCCCCTGGCTGTGGGGGAAGCGGCCGAACTCCACCAGCTCCCGCACCGTGAGCCGGACGTTCAGGTGGTGCGTTTGCTTCAGGATCGCCAGCCGGCGGGCCAGTTCCTCGGAGCGGTACTGGCCGATTTCCCGGCCGTCGATGAGGATCTGCCCCGCGTCCTTCGGAAGCAGCCGGCTCATGAGCGAAAGCAGGGTGCTCTTGCCCGCCCCGTTGGGCCCGATGAACGTGGTCACCCGGCCCCTGGGGATGTCCAGCGAGACGTCGTGGAGAACCCGCTTCGGCCCGAAGGACTTACACACGCCCTTCACCCTTACCATGCCGCTCTCTCCTTCAACACCAAGTACAGGAAGTAGATGCCGCCGACGAAGTTCACGATTACGCTGATCGGGGTGGAGTAGGCGAACACCCGCTCCATGACCAGCTGTGCACCCACCAGGAAAATCGTGCTCAGGGCGATGGCCGCTGCGATCAGGGGCCCGCGCCGGTACGTGTCGAGCACGTGGTAGCTGGCGTTGGCCACCAGAAGACCCAGGAAGGTGATCGGCCCCACCAGCGCCGTGGAGGCGGCCATCAGGACGGCCACGATGATGAGCATCCGCCGCACAACCGGCCCGTAGTCAACACCCAGGTTGATGGCATGGTCCCGCCCCAGGGCGATGGCATCCAGGGCCCGCACGTGGCGGAGGCCGTACAGCATCACGGGGATCGTGATCCCTCCGCCGAAGAGCAGGAGGTCGCTGTTCACCCGGCTGACGCTGGCAAAGAGCCGCGTCTGCAGGCCGCTGTACTCGTTGGGGTCGATCAGCACCTGCAGGAAGGTGGTGAGGCTCCCGAACAGCGTGCCCATCACGATGCCCACCAGCAGCAAGAAGTGCAGGTTCGTGCCGTCTTTGCGGAACAGCACCCGGTAGAGCACCAGGGCGAACCCGATCATCAACGCCACCGTGAGGGCGAAGTTGATCTGCTTGTCGACAAACTGCAGGGTCGTGGAGCCCCAGAGGAAAACCAGCGCCGTCTGGAAGAGCTGGTAGACCGCGTCCATGCCGATGATGGATGGCGTGAGAATGCGGTTGTTGGTGATGGTCTGGAAGACGATCGTGGCGTAGGCGATGGCTGCCCCGGTGAGGGTGATCGCCAGCACCTTGAGGGTGCGAAGCCGCAGAATGTACTGGATGTTGCCCTTCAGCGGGACGAACAGGTAGAGGCAGACGACGGCCAGCGCCAGACCAAGGAGAATGCCGAGGATGACGAGGTTGCGCCTATGCTTCACTGGTCCGCTGTCCTTTCCATAGCAAGTACAGGAACATGGCGCTGCCGATGACCCCGACCGTGAGCCCGATGGGCACCTCGTAGGGGAAGATGATCAGCCTGCCCACGATGTCACAGGCCAGCAGGAAGACCGCCCCCACCAGGGCAGTGAGCGGCAGGTTGCGCCTGAGATGGTCACCCTGAAACATCGAGACCAGATTAGGGATGATGAGACCCAAGAAGGGCAGCATGCCCACCGTGAGGATGACCGCCGCGGAGACCAGTGACACCAGGGCGAGCCCGATATTGACGACCCGCTTGTAGTTCACCCCGAGGTTGATGGCGAAGTCCTCGCCCATGCCGGCGATGGTGAACTTGTTGGCGTAGACGTAGGCGGCGAGAACGGCCGGCACGGCCAGATAGAGAAGTTCGTAGCGGCCCTTGATCACCAGGGCGAAGTTGCCCTGGAGCCACGTGGTGACCGCCTGGAGCAGGTCGTACCGGTAGGCGAAGAATGTCGTGATTGAGCTCACTATGTTGCCGAACATCAGTCCCACCAGCGGGATGAAGACGGCGTCTTTGAACTTGATTCGGTCGAGGATGAGCATGAACAGGTACGTGCCCGCCAGGGCGAAGAGCAGGGCCAGGATCATCTTCTGCATCGTGGAGGCCGAGCCGAAGAGGATCATCGCCACGAGGATCCCGAGGCGGGCCGAGTCGTCGGTACCGGAGGTGGTGGGCGACACGAACTTGTTGCGGGAGAGCTGCTGCATGATGAGACCGGCCACCCCCATGCCCACGCCGGCCAGGATAATGGCGGCGGTGCGGGGAACACGGCTGGTCAGGAGTACCATCACCTGGTCGTCGTCCAGGCGGAAAAGGCCGCTCAGGCCCACGTCTGTGACGCCGACGAAGAGCGAGGCCGCCGTGAGCAACACCAGTGCCGCGCTAAGTACAGGAATCAGCAGCGAACGTTTCACGCAGACCGCACACCCATCGCAGCGCTCCTCCCTTTGTAATGCGAGTGATAATCATTCTCAGTGCCGCCGCTCTGATCATACCGTATCTACGGCTACCACCGAATGGACATTCCTGAAACCTACATGGAACATCCTTGCTAAACTGTGTTGTATAGAATGTTTATCTCCAACAGGTGCAGGATAAGCTGCTCTACCAGGTGCTCGTAGGTGGCCGCGTCGTCGCCGCCCTCCCAGCGCACCACGACGCACCCGGCCCCCGGCCGTTCGCCTACCCGCTCCAGCCAGGCCGCCTCGATGCCGCCCTCCGGCCCCTCCCGGCCCTGCAGGAAGAGCGCCGCCGGGCAGCCCAGGCCCGCCACCTCGTCCAGCGTGCCCAGCCGTGTCTCGCTCAGATCGGCGACGCCGTCCCACGGCATGAATCCGGCCGCTACGTAGAGCAGCTCGCCCAGCCCGGGGTGGCGTGCGCCGAAGACGCGGTATCCGTCCTCGCCCACCCCCACCACCAGGCAAGGCGCCTCCCGGAACCGCCTGCGCACCAGCGCCCGCAGATGGCAGAGCCGCTGGTCCATCAGCGCCAGCCAGTGGCCGGCCACACCCTCCAGGCCCAGCCGTTCCCCCAGCCGCTGTACCCGCTCACGCCAACCCTGGAACCGCGGCTCCCCGGGTGCACCGGACTCTGCGTGCTCCGGGGCCGCGCCCCCGGAAGCGGCGCTGAGGCCGAAGATGGCCAAGTCGCCTGCAGGCGCCGGCACGGGCGGACCCGAACGCGCCAGCTGTGCAAACGCGCTGGGCGAGAGCCCCATCTCCCGCTTGAACACCCGGCTGAAGTAAAGCTCGTCGGCGTAGCCCACGGCGTGGGCCACCTCCGCCACCGAGCGGAACTCCCCGGCCAACAGGCGCAGGGAGCGCCGAAGCCGCACCGCAGAGAGGTACTTGTGCGGGGTGAGCCCGGTGAGCTCCCGAAAGGCCTGGTAGAAGCGGTGCGGGCTCACCCCCGATGCGCGGGCGATCGTCTCGATGTCGTACTCCTGGTCGCAGTGCGCGGCCATCTGCCGGCGTACCTGGTCCGCATAGGCCAGCAGCGGGCCTGAGGCTGCACGCGTCCGCACCCCGCTGAGGTACGCCGCCATCAACTCGTGGAGGTGCGCCTGGGCGCGCAGGAAGGCGATCACGTCAGCCGGCCCGGCTTCACCCCAGTCGGCCGCCGCACCGCTCAGGCCTGCACCCGCCCCCTCCAGCACGTGCGCGGCGCCCGGCAGCCGCACGGGCACGGGAGGACCCATCCGCGAGGCGTACCGCTCCAGCCCGTCGCCCTCGGCCTCGAACTCCAGCAGGTGCAGTTCGGCCGACTGGTCGCAGGCGCTCCGAATGCGCGCCCGTTCGCCCGGGCAGAGCAGCAGCACCTCGCCCGGCTCCAGCCGGCAGGCCCAGCGGCTCCGGGGCCCATCCCCCACGACGCTCGCGCACCCGCCGCTCAGCCAGATGAACCGGCCATGGCGGGCCGCCGGGACGTCGAGCACCCGCCGGGCGCCGACCACCAACTGCCGCCCGCCGAGGCACCGGAGCACGGGTAGGCCGCCGAGATCGCCCATCCTTCACTTCCCCCCCGCTGCATCACGCTCCAATGAGTATAACTGATAACGGTTATCAGTATCAAGGAATGGGGTCCCTGCACGGTTTTGGGCACAAGAAAAACCCGGACGAGCAGATGCTCACCCGGGTCTCCCTGTCTGCGGAACACCTCTGCACGTGTAGCTACATACCGGCCAGTGCGACACGGAGCAGCGCGGCCACCGGCCCGGGCAACACGCCCAGGACCAGCGTGCCGACCGTGGCGATGGCCAAGACCACCTGGGCGGCGGTGCGCGTGTTCGCCTGGGCTACCGCTCCCTCCTCTGCCGCCGGCGCCTCCTGCGCACGGGTGAAGGCGGTTCCGATCACCTTCAGGTAGACGTAGGCGGAAATGCCGGTGGAGAGGATGAGACCCGTAAGCACGATCCAGGCGTCGCCCCGGACGGCGGCGATGGCCAGCAGCACCTTGCCCACGAAGCCGCCCGTGGGCGGGACGCCGGCGAGGCCGAAGAAGAGCACGGCCAGGCAGACGCCCACCCAGGGCTCGCGGTAGAAGAGCCCCTTCAGGTTGGCGAGCTGGGAGCCGTCCACCCCCTGCGCCTCCAGGAGGCGCACCACGGCGAAGATGCCCATGACGGCGAAGCCGTAGGCGGCCAGGTAGTAGGCAGCCGCCGAGAGCCCGTCCAGCCCGAGGCCGGGAATGGCCATGATCAGGTAGCCGGCGTTGGCAATGCCCGAGTAGGCCATGAGGCGCTTCAGGTCGCTCTGCCAGATGCCCACCGTGGAGCCCAGCATCATCGAGGCGAAGGCCAGAATCGAAAGCGGCAGCAGGAACGACGGCTGGTACTGAACCGGAACCGCCGCCACCAGCAGCCGGGCCATGGCGGCAAAGGCCGCCGCCTTGGTGCCGATGGCCATGAAGGCGGTCACCGGCGTCGGCGCGCCCTGGTAGACGTCGGGCGCCCAGATGTGGAAGGGCACCAGGGCCATCTTGAAGCCCAGGCCCACGATGGCGAGGCCCACGCCCACCTTGTAGTACAGGCCGACGGTCCAGGCGCCCTCGCTGCTGTACGCCCGGGCGGCCTCGGCGATGCCGGCAAGCGACATGGTACCGGTGGCGCCGTAGATCAGGGCGAAGCCGAAGAGCAGGAACGCGGCGGCCACCGAGCCAAGCACGAAGTACTTGAAGGCCGCCTCCCGGGCCTGCATGCGCTCCGGTGCGAAGGCGATCATCACGTAGAGCGCCAGGCTCAGCAGCTCGATGCCCAGGAAGATGATCATCAGGTTGCCGGCGCCGCCCAGGAGCACCATGCCCATGGCGCCCCAGAGCAGCAGGGCCAGGTACCCGGAGTTGTCCTCGTGTACCCGCCCGATGGAGAGCAGGGTGGCCAGCAGGGCCGCGACGAGCAGCACCCCGCCGTAGACCGCGGCGAAGCGGTCCATCACCAGCATGCCGGCAAAGCCGGTGGGCTCCGAGACCCCCTGCCAGAGCGGCAGCAGGTAGTAGCCCGCCACGAGCACAGCGCCGGCCGCCGCTGCGTACATGAGCCCCTGGATCTTCTCATACTTGAACAGCAGGTCCAACAGTAGGATCAGCAGCGCCCCGGCGGCCAGCGCCAGGAGCGGCGCCGCTATCGTGAAGTTGAGATCGACTGGCACGCGAGCCCCTCCTTACATGACCACCGGGTGCTTACACGTAGAACACGTAGTACGCGACCACCAGCACCACGCCGCAGAAGACGGTAAGCGCGTAGGAGCGGACCAGGCCGTTCTGCCAGCGGCGGAGCCGGCCGCCCAGCTCCCGGGCGAGGACGCCCAGGCCGTTCACGATGCCGTCGACGGCCTTCGGGTCGAACAGGTCGCCCACGAACTCGGCCACTGCCCTGGCCGGACGCACGAAGGCGTAATCGTACAGCGTGTCAACGTAGAACATGTTGTACAGGATGCCCGGCTTGTACTGCGGGTCGAGCTCCAGCGCCCGCCGCACACCGTCGGGCCGGTACAGGTACCAGGAGATCAGGCCGCCCACCAGGGCCACCGCCACCGAAAGCCCGGCCACCACCCAGTTGATGGGCTCGTGGTGCAGCTCCAGCGTCGGGAAGGCCGGCTCGAGGGCCGAGAGCTGGTAGTGGCCGAAGAAGAGCCAGCCCGAGACCACCGACAGCACGGCCAGGATGGCCACCGGCCACTTCATGGCCGCAGGCGTGGCGTGCTCGTGCTCGGCGTGCGCCTGCGGCTCCAGCTGCGCAGCCCGGGCCTTCTTCTTACCGACCGCCTTCACCTGGGGCACATAGGCATCGCCCAGGAAGACCAGGCTGTAGAGGCGCACGTTGTAGAAGGCGGTCATGCCGGCGGCCAGCACGGCGATGGCGAACAGGGCCCACTGCCCGTGCTGGAACGCAGCCAGCAGGATCTCGTCCTTGGAGAAGAAGCCCGAGAACGGCGGCAGGCCGATCAGGGCCAGCGCCGCGAGGCCGAAGCAGATGGCGGCGAACCGGTCGCGGTACCAGAGGCCGCCCATGTGCCGGATGTCCTGGTCGCCGTGGTAGTGGTGCACCACGATGCCGGCGGTGAGGAACAGCCCGGCCTTGAAGAAGGCGTGGGTGAAGAAGTGGAAGTCGGCGGCTACGTAAGCTCCCAGGCCGTTGCCCAGGAACATGTAGCCGATCTGCGAGAGGGTCGAGAACGCCAGCACCCGCTTGATGTCGAACTGGCCCGCGGCCACCAGGGCGCCGAAGAGGGCGCCGAGGCCGCCGATCCACGCGACGGTCAGCGCTGCGCCCGTGGCCACCTCGTAGAGCGGGTGGGCCCGGGAGACCAGGTAGACGCCGGCCGTCACCATGGTGGCAGCGTGGATCAGGGCGGAGACCGGGGTCGGGCCTTCCATGGCGTAGGGAAGCCAGGTGTGCAGCGGCAGCTGGGCCGACTTGGCCACGGCGCCGATGAGCAGCAGGATGCCGATCAGGTTCAGCGTCGCGACGCTGACCTGCCCCTGGGCGATGGCGCCGAAGACGTCATCGAACTTGAAGGAGCCGAAGTTGGCGTAGATGAAGGCGATGCCGGCAAACAGCCCCGCCTCGCCGATGACGTTCATGACGAACGCCTTGATGGCGGCGTTCTGCGCCGAGGGCTTCGTGAAGTAGAAGCCGATCAGCATGTAGGAGGCGAGGCCCACGCAACCCCAGCCGATGGCCATGCCGGCGAAGTTGTCCGAGAGCACCAGCATGGACATGGCGAAGATGAAGAAGTTCATCTTGGCCATGAAGCGGCCGTAGGACTCGTCCTCCCGCATGTAAGCCGTCGAGTAGATGTGGATCAGGAGGCCGGCGCCGGTGACCACCAGGGCCCACCAGAGGGAGAGCCCATCCGCCACCAGGCCGAGGTCCAGGAGGCTCCCCCACGAGGTGAGGGCGGAGCGGATCGGTTCGGGTTCGGCGGCGCCCCAGTACTGCACCGCCAGGGCCACCGTCATTGCGAACGAGGCGGCGACAGAGCCGCAGGCCACCCAGGACACCGTGGTCTTGGACCAGGTGTTCCGGAAGTAGCCCACGACCGCCGCGCTCAGGAGCGGAACGACGACGATGGCCGGCAGCATCCAGGCGAGGTTCATGGTCACACTTCCTTCCCGGGTGGTTTAGAGCTTCAGGTCGGTAACCTCGTCCACGTCTGCGTGCTCGCGGCGCCTGAACAACAGCACCGTGAGCGCCAGGCCGATGGCCACCTCGGCCGCGGCGACGGTGATCACCAGGAAGGCCATGATCTGGCCCTCGTAGCCGCCGTGCGCCCGTCCGAAGGCGACAAACAGCAGGTTGGCCGAGTTGAGCATCAGCTCGATGGACATGAGCATGGCCAGCGGGCTGCGCCGGACCAGCACGCCGATGCCGCCGAGGGCGAACAGGACGGCGGAGAGGGCAACGTAGGCATTCAGCGAGAATGCAGGCATGGGCTCTCTCCTCCTCCCTACGCCCTGTGCCGGCCGACCAGGATCATGACCCCGATCACGGCCACCATCAGGACGAATGCAATCACTTCAAACGGGAACACGTACGTGGTGAGCAGCTCGTGGCCGAACTCGCCCACCTGGCCGAACTGCTCGGGCACCGCGGTCCAGCCCCGGTTGCCCTCGGCGCCGAAAAGGCCCACGATGCCGAGCATGACCAGGAGGGCGCCGCCCACCGCGAAGCCGGCGATGGTGGGCGGAGTGAGCTTCCCCACGTCTTTCTCCACCGGATCCTTCCGGGCGGAGAGCAGTGCGATGACGAACAGGAACAGGATCATGACGGCGCCGCCGTAGACGATCAGCTGGATCACAGCCAGGAACTCGTTCTGCAGGCTGAGGTAGAGCGCCGCCAGCCCGATGAAGCTGAACACCGTGGCGATGACCTGGTGCACCGGCTGCCGGGCCAGGATCACCCCGACGACGCCGGCGATGGCCATCAAACCCGCAAGGATAAAGACCAGGTTCATGAGTTCACCGCCTTACGCCGGAACGGGGGGTAGACGTTGAGGGGCACCTTGAAGCCCGAGGGATTCCGGTTGAGCAGCTGATCCTTCTGCAGCACCAACGACTCGCGGGTGAAGTTGGCCAGTTCGAACTCCTGCGTGAGGTGCAGGCACTCCGTGGGGCAGGCCTCCTCGCACATGCCGCAGAAGATGCAGCGCAGCAGGTCCACCTGATACCGGTACCCATAACGCTCGCCGGGGCTGTGCGGATGGTCCGGGTCGTTCTCCGCCGCCTGCACCGTGATGGCCGCCGCCGGGCAGGCCACCTGGCAGAGCTCGCAGCCGACGCACATCTCCAGGCCGTTCTCGTAGGTGCGCAGCTCGTGCCGCCCCCGGAAGCGCGGGGCCCGGGTGCGCTTTACGTAGGGATAGTCAATAGTACTCTTCTTGCGGAACAGAACCTTCAGGGTCGTCGCCATGCCCTTGGCGATTGCCGTGACTGCATTCACGAATCAACACCTCCCTGCCCGCCGGCTAGCCCCAGAGGGCCACGTAGATGGCCGTGCCCACCAGGTTCAGGGCCGCCACCGGGAGAAGCACCTTCCAGCCGAAGACCATCAGCCGGTCGTAGCGGAAGCGGGGGAAGGTGCACTTGATCCAGTAGAGGACGAAGAGCATCAGGCACACCTTGATCAGGAACCAGACGAACCCGGGGATCATGGCGAGGCCGAACCACGGGTTGTAGCCGCCGAGGAAGAAGGTGGTGGTCAGCACCGCGGCGTTGACCGCATGCGTCAGCTCGCTCAGGAAGAAGAGGCCGAACCGCATGCCGCCGTAGTCGGTGTGGTAACCGCCCACCAACTCGGCGTCGCTCTCCGGCAGGTCGAAGGGGGTCCAGCCGGCCTCCGCCAGGGCGGCGGTGAAGTAGACCAGGAAGCCCAGGAACTGCGGGAAAAGGTTGATCACGTTGCGCTGGGCGTCCACGATGTCGAACATGCTCACCGAGCCGGTCATCAGGATCACGCCCAGCAGCGCCATGGCCATGGCCAGCTCGTAGGAGATCATCTGGGCGGTGGAACGCATGGAGCCCAGCAGACCATACTTGTTCTGCGAGGCCCAGCCGCCCAGGGCCACGCCGTAGACGCTCATCGACGTGATGGCCAGCATCACCAGTACGCCGGCGTTGGGGTCGGCCATCGCCGACCACTCGCCCCGCGGGGCCCAGGGAATGACCACCCAGACGCCCAGGGCGCAGAAGAAGGCGATGATGGGCGCCAGCCGATAGATGATCGGGTCAGCCTTCTCGGGGATGATGTCCTCCTTGAAGAGCATCTTCACCACGTCGGCAATCGGCTGCAGCACGCCCCAGGGGCCCACCTTGGTCGGACCGACCCGGTACGAGAAGTAGCCCAGGAACTTCCGCATGAAGAGCAGGAAGATGGCCACGACCAGGGTCACGGTCACGGCAAGGACCAGCGCCTTCACGACCAGGAGCAGCACCGTCATCCACATGTTCATGTCAGTCCGCCACCTCCACGGCCAGCTTCGCCACGGTGACGGCCACCGGGGCGGCGCCTCTGGTCAGGGCATTTACGGGCGCGGCGCTCAGGCGCCGGATCGCCTGCACGGTGCCCGGGACGACCCGCCGGTCGATGGCCGCGGTGAGGCTCAGCTTCGCCTCGCCCGCCGCCAGCTCCACCCGGTCGCCCCTGGCGATTCCGAGGCGGGCGGCGTCGTCGGGGTTGAACAGGGCCGCCGGCTCGGGCAGCACGTGGTTGAACGCACTGTCGAACTGCGCCGTGGAGCCGCCGGCATAGAGCCGGTGCACCGGCACCAGCCAGAGCTGACCCTCGCCGAGGGCTGCGGCCGTCGCTTCCGCCGCCGGCCCCTGCAGCAGCGTGGTGGGCGCCCCCTTGAGAACGGCACCTTCCTCCAGCTTGCCGACCAGCCGGGCAATCTCGGCGGCGGTGGCGGCCGGAGAGGAGGAGATCTTCACCCCAAGGGCGGCCGCCAGGGCCACGAGGATGTCGCCGTCCGCCTGAGCCTGGCCCTCCGGCCGCTTGGCGGCCTTCACGGTCTGCACGGCGCCGTCGAGGGCCGTGTACGAGCCGGTCTTCTCGCCCAGCGCCGCGGCGGGCAGCACCACGTCCGCCAGCTGGGCGGTCTCGTTCAGGAACAGGTCCACCGCCACCACGAACGCCTTCTCCAGCGCAGCCTGGACCAGGGTGCGGTCGGGGTAGGTGTTCATCAGGTTGGCGCCGGCCAGGTACAGAGCCTCGATCTCGCCCTCGGCCGCGGCCTTCAGCATGGCGCCGGTGTCGAGGCCGGGCTCGGTGGGCAGGTTCCGGTTAAGCCACACGTTCGCCACCGCCTCGCGGCTCTTGCTGTCGGCCACGTTGTAGAAGCCGGGCAGGTAGCCGGGCAGGACGCCCATCGCCTCGGCGCCGCGGCTGTTGTTCTGGGCGCCGGGCACCAGGATCGAGACGGGATTGCCGGCGGTCTTGAGGGCCGCCGCCAGCTCCAGCAGCGCCCGGCCGGTCTCGGCGTTCTCGCCGCCCCAGACGATGGCGACCCGCTTGCCGCCGGTGAACAGGGCGGCCATCTGCGTAAGCGCTTCGGGGTCGAACTCGGACTTCGGCGCCTTCCCGCCGGCCACGACGGCGGCCAGGCTTCTCAGCGCCGCGGCGGTCTGGCCGGGCCTGAGCTGCATCCGGGCGTGGCGGCCCCGGTACCGGGGCAGCACCGAGCCGATGACGGCGATCTTCGCCAGCTTGCGGTCGGCCATGCGCCGGATGCGCAGGTCCATCACCGGGGCGGTCTCGGCCGGGTCCACGTCCACGACGAGAATGGCCTCGGCGCTGGAGAGGTCAGCCTGCCGGCCCGGGTAGGCGCCGACGGAGGCGACGACCTGGCCGTCCACCCGGTGGTCGACGTTGTTGGTCTTGAGGGCGAGGCGGGCGAACTTGCCGAGCAGGTACGCCTCCTCGTTGGTGAGCTTCCCGCCGCCGATCACGCCGAAGCCCCGGCCGCCCTTCTGGGCCGCAACGGCCTGGAAGCGCTCGGTGATCACGCGGAAGGCCTCGGCCCAGGTGACGGGCACGAACTGGCCGTCGCACTTCACCAAGGGCTGTGTAAGCCGCTCGCCGGCCTGCACATACTTGTAGTTGAACCGGCCCCGGTCGCAGAGCCAGCCGTTGTCGATGGCCGGGTTCTCCCGGCTGGTGAGCCGGAGCAGCTGGCCGTGCCGGAACTCCAGGTTCACGTTGCAGCCCACCGAGCAGCCGGTGCAGACCGACGGCACCTTGGAGAGGTCCCACGGCCGGGCCTGGAACCGATAGAGCTCAGAGGTGAGGGCGCCCACCGGGCAGAGCTCGATGGTGTTGCCGCTGAAGTACGAGTTGTACTCCTGGCCGTCCATCGTGGTGATCTTGTTCAGGTGGCCGCGCTCTTCGATGATGAGGTTGCCTTCGGTGGCGACCTCGTTGTCGAAGCGGACGCAGCGCCGGCAGAGGATGCAGCGCTCGTTGTCGAGGACGATGAAGTTGCCGAGCTCGACGGCCTTGTCCTTGCGGACCTTGCCGTCCACGAGCCGGCTGGTGGTCTGCCCGTACGCGAAGGTCAGATCCTGCAGGTCGCACTCGCCGCCCTTGTCGCAGACCGGGCAGTCCAGCGGGTGGTTGAGCAGGAGGAACTCCAGCACGCCCCGGCGCAGGTCGGCGACACGGTCGGTCTGGGTGTGCACCACCATGCCGTCGGTGACCTGCGTGGTGCAGGCGGGCTGGGGCTTGGGAATCTTCTCGATCTGGACCAGGCACATACGGCAGACGCCCACGGGGTCCAGCTTCGGGTGGTAGCAGAAGACGGGGATGTCAATGCCCACCGACCTCGCCGCCTCCACCAGGAGCGTGCCCTTGGGCACCCGCGCGGTGCGACCGTCGATGGTGACGGTGACCAGCTGCTGCTCGCTCACGCCGGCCGCACCTCCTTTGCGCGCTTGATGTAGCGGTCAAGTTCTTCGGGGAAGAGCTTCAGCAGCGAAACGGGGAACGTGGCTGCGGCGTCCGAGAGCACGCAGATCGTGGTGCCGGCCATCTGGGTCTGCATGTCGGCAATGACCTTCAGGTCGGCCTCGGTGCCGCCGCCGGCCTTGATGCGTTCGAAGATCCGCTGGAGCCAGTGGGTGCCTTCCCGGCACGGCGTGCACTGGCCGCAGGACTCGTGGGCGTAGAAGCGCGTCCAGTAGAGCGCCACATCCACCAGGTCCACGGTGTCGTCGTAGACGATCACCGCCGCGGTGCCCAGAAGCGACCCCGCCGCCGCCACGGACTCGAAGTCCATGGGCACGTCCAGGTGCTCCGGGGTCAGCATCGGGGTCGAGGAGCCGCCGGGCTGCACCGCCTTCAGCTTCCGGCCGGGCCGGAGGCCGCCGGCGATTTCGATCACGTCCCGCAGCTTCACGCCCATGGGCAGCTCGTAGTTGCCGGGCCGCTGCACGCAGCCGGAGACGGTGAAGAGCTTCGGGCCGCACGACTTCGGGTTGGACGGGTTGGCCGTGATCTTGGTGTACCACTTCCAGCCGTTCTTCACGATGTGCGGCACGTTGGAGATGGTCTCCACGTTGTTGATGATGGTGGGGCAGCCATAGAGGCCCACCACCGCCGGGAACGGGGGCTTCACACGCGGCTCGCCGCGGCGCCCCTCCAGCGAGTTCAGCAGGGCCGACTCCTCGCCGCAGATGTAGGCGCTGGCGCCGCGGTGGACGGTGATCTCCTGGCTGAAATCGGTGCCCAGGATGTTCTTGCCCACGTAGCCCTTCTTGCGGGCGTCCTCAATGGCCTTCATGAGAATCTCCGCGCCGCGCTTGAACTCGCCGCGGATGTAGATGAACGACTGGCTGATGCGGTTGGCGTAGGCGGTGATGAGGATGCCCTCGATCAGCTGGTGCGGATTGGCGTAGATGAGGGTGCGGTTGTTGCAGGTGCCGGGCTCAGACTCGTCGGCGTTGACGCAGAGGTAGCGGGGCCGCCCGTCGTTGGGCAGGAAGCTCCACTTCACACCCGCCGGGAAGCCGGCGCCGCCGCGGCCGCGGAGGTTCGCCTTCTTGACCTCCTCCACGATCGCCTGGGGCTCCATGGTGAGCGCCTTGCGAAGTGCCTGATACCCGCCCTGCGCCTCGTACACATCGATGTTGGTCAGGTCGACCTTCCCGATGCCCTTTGTGAGCACAGGTTCAAACTGCATCGCTTCTCTGCCTCCTCGTTACTCGCCCTTCGCCGGCGCCGGAGCCTCGCTGGAGGACTCGGCCGGCGCGGCCGCAGCGGCCTCAGCCGCCGCGTCGGGGGCAGGACCGAAGCCCGGCCACTCGTCCTGGTTCTCGCCGTTCATGAGCGGCAGCTTCTCCAGGAAGCGGTCGGGGCCCTCGCCGGAGCGCAGGGCAGCCACCAGGGCGTCGAACTTTGCGGGGGTCAGCTTCACGACGTACTCGCCGTCCACCTGGATCACCGGAGCCAGGTCGCACGCGGCCAGGCACTCCCCCGTCACCTCGAGGGTGATCAGGCCGTCGGGCGTGGTCTCGCCCGCCTTGATGCCCAGGGTCTGCTCCATGTGCTGCACGAGCTTGTCGCCGCCCGCCAGCAGGTGGCAGGCCATGTTGCCGCAGACGGTGATCAGGTACTTTCCGATCGGCCTGCGCTTGTACATCGAGTAGAAGGAGCAGACCGACTCGACGTAGGCAGGGGTAACGCCGCAGATCTCGGCGATGGCCTCGATGTCGGAGAGGGCGACGTAGCGCCCCTCCCGCTCCCGCATGGCCAGGTGGAGCAGCGGCAGGATGGCCGACTGCTCGCGGCCCTCGGGATAGCGGCGGAGGATCTCCGCCACCTCCTCCTTGCAGGTCTCCGGCCACCGGGGCGGGTGGACCTCCTGAATCGTGGCCTTCTTCTGGTGCTCAGCCATTTAGCGGTCCACCTCCCCGAAGATGGGATCGATGGTGGCGATGGCGCCCACCACGTCAGCGAGCAGCTGGCCGCGCAGGAGCAGCGGCAGCGAGTAGACGGCGTAGAACGAGGGCGGACGGACCCGCACCCGGAGGGGCTTGTTGCCGCCGTCGGAGATCACGTAGAAGCCGATCTCGCCCCGGGGCGACTCGATGGCCTGGTAGACCTCGCCCGCCGGAACGTCGAAGCCGTGCTGCACCAGCTTGAAGTGGTGGATCAGCGCCTCCATGGAGTGCTTCAGCTCCTGCTTGGGCGGCAGCACCAGCTTGCGGTCGTCAATGATGTACCGGTCATCCCAGGGCAGGTTGTCCAGCGCCTGGCGGATGATCTTCAGCGACTCGAACATCTCGTCGAAGGTGATCGCCACGCGGGACCACGAGTCGCCGTCGGTGTAGACCGGCACCTTGAAGTCGTAGTTTTCGTAACCCAGGTACGGGTAGTACTTGCGCACGTCGTAGTCCGAGCCGGTCACCCGCAGGTTCCGGCCGGTGAGGCCCCACTTGAGGGCGTCCTCGTAGGTGATGACGCTCACGCCCTTGGACCGGTCCATGAAGATCGGGTTGTAGAGCATCACGTCACGCAGCTCCTGAATCCGGCTCGGGGCCAGCTTCAGGAAGTCCTCCACCATCTCCTTGAAGTTGTGGGGCAGGTCGTAGGCCAGGCCGCCCACCCGCATGTACGAGGGGTTCATGCGCTGGCCGGTGGTGTGCTCGAAGATGTCGAGGATGCGGTCGCGCAGCTCGAACGCCCAGAAGATGGGCGTGCCGATGTTGCCGTAGTCCAGGCCGCCGGTGCCCAGTGCGACCAGGTGGGAGGCGATCCGGTTCAGCTCCAGCAGGATCACCCGGGCCACCCGGGCCTTCTCGGGGATGCGGTCCTCGATGCCCAGCAGCTTCTCCACCGCCAGGATGTAGCCCGTGTTGTTGGAGATGGGCGCGAGGTAGTCCATGCGGTCCATCACCGTGGTGGCCTGGTTCCAGGTGAGGTTCTCCGCGGTCTTCTCGATGCCCGTGTGCAGGAAGCCGGTCTCGGGCTCGGCGTCGACGACGGTCTCGCCCTCCAGCGTCAGCTTCACCCGCAGGACGCCGTGCGTGGCAGGGTGGTGCGGGCCGATGGAGAGCGTCATCCGCTCGGGGCGCTGCTCCTCCTTCTCCAGCTCTTCCGCCATGTTCACCCTACTCTCCTTCCTTGGCCGGCTCTGCGTCGACGAACGGGTGGTACCGGTTCTCGTCGGCGGGCATCTCCGGCTTGATGAGGGCGCGCGGGCCGCGCAGCGGGTAGTCCTTCCGCAGCGGGTGCCCTTCCCAGTCGTCGGGATTCAGGATGCGGGTCAGGTTCGGATGGCCCACGATGTTGAGGCCGAACTGATCCCAGATCTCCCGTTCGGCGGCAATCGCCATGGGCCAGATGTGGCTCAGGGTGTGCACGGGCTCCTTCTCGGTGAGCTTCACCCGAATCCGGATCATCCCGAGGCCCTTCTCGCCCTTCGGGTCTTTCTCCGGCATCTCCCTGAGGTGGTAGACCAGTTCGAACCGCGGCTCCCGCTTCGGCCAGTAGTCGGCCGCGGTGATGTCGACCAGCATGTGGAAGCCCCGCTCTTTCAGCCACCGGGCCACCGACTCGTGCACCGCGCTGGCGACGTAGACCTGCGGGATCTGATCGTTGGTCGGCGGGATGACCTCTACCTGGCCGGGGAAGGCCTCGAGCAGGGCAGGGATGACCTCGTTATTCACGCGCTCCCGGGCGGCGTTCACCCGGTCCTGCATCGCGTTGTTAGCCACGGACGATCACGCCTCCCCTCGGGTCATCCTTCCGGATGCGGTCACGCAGCTTCTGCACGGCGTAGATGACCGCCTCGGGGGTCGGCGGGCAGCCGGGAACGTAGATGTCCACCGGCAGCAGGTTGTCCACACCCTGCATGACGGCGTAGTTGTCGAAGATGCCACCGGAGCAGGCGCAGGCACCGAAGGCCACGACCCACTTGGGCTCCAGCATCTGGCTGTAGACCTGCTTGATCACCGGCGCCATCTTGTTGGAGACGCGGCCGGAGATGAAGATCAGGTCGGCCTGACGGGGCGAGGCGCGGAACGCCTCGGAGCCGAACCGGGCGATGTCGTAGCGGGGTCCGGAAGCCAGGTTCATCATCTCGATGGCGCAGCAGGCCAGGCCGAAGGTCAGCGGCCAGATCGAGTTGGCCTGCGCCCACCGCAGGAATCCATCCACAGTGGTGGTGAGGAAGCCACCCTGGTCTGTGAAGACGCCGTCAGCGCTCATCGCCAGTTGAAGCCTCCCTTCTTCCAGACATAGGCGTAGCCGATGGCCAGCACCGCCATGAAGGTGACCATCTCGACGAGGCCGAAGGCGCCCAGGCTGCGCAGGTTGACGGCCCACGGGTAGAACGACGCCGTCTCGACGTCGAACACGACGAAGAGCATGGCCACCAGGTAGAACTTCACCGGGAACCGCCCGGTGAACGGGGCTGTGGGATGACCGGACTCATAAGGCTGCAACTTGTACGGCTCGGGCTTCTTCCGCCCGAAGCTGGTGCCCAGAATGCTCATGGCCGCCGCAAAGACCAGCGCCACGAGCAAATAGATGAGCAGGGGCAGGTACGGGTGCATTCGCCAGCCTCCTTCTGGTTACAATAGACTGTACGGACGCGCAGGATTGTGAATGACTGAACAAATCCGGCCTACCCAACCAGACCTTGGTCTTGCGTACCTGGTCTAAAGTACAGCCGACTCTACCTAGACAGTATACCAAGGTGCCACAGCAAATGTCATCCCGTTTGTGAATGTGTGCTCAAGCAAAAAACGGGCATAGAGCCCGTTGATGCCTCTTCCGCTTGGTTTCCGGCCCTTGGTGACCGTTCCTGAAGGGGCTAACGGCGGTATCCTTGCCCATTATATCCAGGCACTAGGTGTAATTCTAAAATATCTTCGGCCTCGACCAATGATACTAGAACCTGCAGGACACGGTCAAGCCACGAAGCCGCCGGAACCGACTGCGCCGCCACCAGCTCCACCCAGCGCTCGCCGCCGCTCTCTCCCGGCGTTGCCACCCGGGCCCGGCCCACCACCTGCCCGGCCCGCACAGGGGCCGGCACGGAGGCCGCCAGGTCGACCTCCATCCGCGGCGGCTCAGCGGGCTGCGGCAGCACCACCGCCAGCTCCCGTCCGAAGCTGACGGGCACGCTGCGGCGCTTTCCGCCCTTCACCGGCAGGTGGACCAGCACCTCCCCGGCCCGCCCCAGCCGGGCCACCTGGAAGTTCCGAAACCCCCATTCCAGGAGGGCAGCCGACTCCCGCCACCGGTTGGAGGCGCCCAGCACCACGGCGATCAGTTTCTGCTCGCCGCGGGTGGCGCTGGAGATCAGGCAGGCCCCTGCCGCATCGGTGGTGCCCGTCTTCACGCCGTCGGCGCCTTCCAGCCACGTGAGCAGCCGGTTGGTGTTGTAGAGCACCACCTTGCGCCCCAGTTCCTCGTAGGTGAGCTCCTTCACCGGGGTGGCCACGATCTCCGCAAAGAGGGGGTTCTGCAGCGCCGCCCGGGTGATGACCGCCAGGTCGTAGGCGGTGCTGAGGTGCTCCGGGTGCGTGAGCCCATGGGGGTTCACGAAGTGGGAGTTCCTGGCCCCGAGCCGCCGGGCGCGCTCGTTCATCAACTCGGCGAAGTCCTCCACCGATCCGGCGATGGCCTCGGCGATGGCCACGGCCGCGTCGTTCCCCGAGCGCAGGAGCAGCCCGTACACCAGGTCGTGGAGGGTGTGGACCTCCCCCTCCCGCAGGTACATCGAGCTGCCCGGCGTGGTGGCCGCGCGGCGGGAGATCCTCACCTTGGCATTCAGGTCGCCCCGCTCCAGGGCGATCAGGCCCGTGAGGACCTTGGTGGTGCTGGCCGGGTGGAGCCGCGCGTGGGCGTTGTGCGCCCACAGTACGTCCCCCGTGGCGGCGTCCAGCAAAATCGCCCCGTTGGCCCAGAGCCGGGGCGGGGGTTCCACCTGCTGGCGGAAGTGTTCGATGAGGGGAACCGGTGCAGCCGCCGCGCCAGCGGCCGGCCAGCCTGTGGCGGCCAGCGCGAGCAAGGCTGTGAGCAAGCGAACAATCCGACGCACAGCGCGCCACCTCCATCGGGTAGTATGGAGCGGCGCGTGTGCGCGCTATCCCCCGACCGGCGGCCGCATGAAACGTTCCAAACGCTGCCTGCGCCGGGCGGCGCGTGTTGGTCCGGCCGTGTACGGCCGGACCAGTCTACCCGCTCTTCTTGATATGCAGGGTATACGGGCCGCCCTCGAGTCCGTAATCCACGGGCTCGCCGTTGATGGTGAGCGAGAAGCTGTTCACGTGGCCAAGCCGCACCTGGAACCCGTCTCCGTGGTACGAGAGTGTCGTGCCGTCGGCAATTCCGCTGTAGAGGATTGTCCCCGCCGCGTCAGACACTTCGACCCACGTCCTTGCGCTGAAGTGCATCTCCAGGTCGATCGTCTCGGCGCTTACCGTAACGTCCACATCCTGCCCATTCGGCTTCCCCACCGTGACGGCGGGCTGTGGCGTTTCCCCCGCCTCGGGCTCCCGTTCGGGCGGTTGCACGGGCTCCTGTGCGGGCTCTTGGCCGGTCTCAGGCGCCTGCTGGGAAGGCCCCGGCGCCTGCACCGCCGTCTGGTCCGGCGGGGCCTGAGGCGCGGCGGCGGGGCGGTTCCACAGCCAGTAGCCCAGACCGGCCAGCGGCAGGAGGACCACCAAGGCCACCAGGATGCGCCGCATCAGGTAGACGCCCGGGCCGGGGCCGTGGTGGCGGCGCCGGTTGCGGGATGAACGGCGCGGCGGCTGCACGAAGGCCGGCGGGCGGGGTGCCGGGGTGATGCGCGCACCCTCGGGAACAGCGGGGGCGACCTCCTGGTCGGCGGGTGCGGCATCCGCCGCGTTCTCCCCCCGGCCCCTGGCCGCGGCCTCCGCCCGATCCCCCGAAGCATCGGTGCCACGGCGGCGGGGCGCCTCCGCCCTGCGCCGCCCGGCCCCGCCGGAGCCGCGCTCTCCCTCTTCCGCGGGCGCCCGCTTCTTCGCCTTGTATTCCTCCACCAGGGCCTCTCCGTCAAGACCGAGGAAGTTGCCGTAGGTGCGCAGGAACCCCTTGACGTAGACCTCCCCGGGGATGACCGACGTCCGCCCGGACTCCAACGCTTCGATATATTTCTTGCGGATGCGGGTTTCCTCTTCGACCTCTTCCAACGTCAAGCCCTTGGCGATGCGCGCCGCCTGCAAGCGCCGGCCGATCTCCTCCATGTCATCGACCTCCCGTTGCGGAGACGACCCCTGGTGGTTTGATATCTCCAGATGCCCCCATCTTCTCCAGCAACGGGCGAAATCCCTCCCACTTAGTCGCACGTTTGCGAAAAGGTGCGAGCCGCGGAAATGCGGAGGAGCCGGATGCGGTTACGCCGGTCGCGCAGGCACGACCACGCCGCCGGCCGCGGCGATCCGCTCGAGCCCCTGCCGGTGGCTCTCCTCGTCGTACGAGTCCACGAAGTTCTCATCCACGGTCGCCCGCAGCCCGACCGCCACCGCCGACTCCACGGCCGCGAGCACGCAGACCGGCGTGATCAGCCCGGTGACCAGGACCTCCGAAACCCCCTGCGCCTTGAGGAAGTCGAGCACCTCCCGGCCCGACCGGCCCACCAGGCGCGCCGGCCCCTTCATCACGTAGCCGTCCACCAGCCGGTACGTGGGCTTCTGGATCAGGATCAGGTCGCTTCCCAGCCGCTCGAAGGCGGCTGCAATCGCCGCCGTCGGCTGCCACCCGGGCGTGCCGTACTCGCAGTGGGGCGGGTAGATCTTGAGCTCCTCCCGGTACGCCTCGTACGCCCGGTCCATGTAAGACTCGAACCGGTCCGCCCCCAGGGTCTCCTGCAACATGCGCCGGTAGGTCACCAGGTGCTCCGGGTGGTGCAGCGGCGGGTGGGTGTCGACGGTGGCCACCACGAAGCCGCCCTCGTCGTGCACCGCCGCGATCAGGTCGGCAATCCTCTGCATCTTCGGGTCGGAGCGCTGGAAGCTGGTGAGGCTTCCCTGCTCGTCGTTGAAGTCGACCTGGGTGTCGATCACGAAGAGCGCTCGTTTCGCCATCGGCACGTCCCTCCGTGTGAAGACCCGCCGCCGCTACGGATGCAGGCGGTTGAGCAGCCGCGGGAAGGGAATCGTCTCCCGCACGTGGTCCAGCCCACAGATCCAGGCCACGGTGCGCTCAATGCCGAGGCCGAAGCCCGAGTGCGGCACCGTGCCGAAGCGGCGCAGGTCATAATACCAGCCGTACGTCTTCATGTCGAGCCCGTGCTCCTCGAACCGCTGCTTCAGCAACTCGGGGTCGTGGATGCGCTGCGACCCGCCGATGATCTCGCCGTAGCCCTCGGGTGCGAGGAGGTCGGCGCCCAGCACCACCTCGGGGTTGGTGGGATCAGGCTGCATGTAGAAGGCCTTCACCTTCACGGGGAACTTCTCCACGAAGACGGGCTTCTCGAACTGCTGAGTGATCACCGTCTCGTGGGGCGCCCCGAAGTCCTCACCCCAGGGGATGGGATCCCAGTCGTCGCCGGGCTTGTGCAGCTTCTGCAGCATCTCCACGGCTTCGGTGTAGGTGATGCGCGGGAACGGCGGCTTCACCTTCTCGAGCAGGGTGGTGTCGCGGCCCAGGGTCTTCAGATCGGCCTCGCGCCGCTCCAGCACCCGCTGCACGATGTAGGTGACCATCTCCTCCTGCAGCTTCATGTTGTCCTCGTGCGTGAAGTAGGCCGCCTCCGGCTCCACCATCCAGAACTCGATCAGGTGGCGGCGGGTCTTAGACTTCTCGGCGCGGAAAGTGGGGCCGAAGGTGTAGACCCGCCCCAGGGCCATGGCCGTGGCCTCCACGTAGAGCTGGCCCGACTGGCTGAGGTAAGCCGGCTCGTCGTTAACATACGTGGTCTCGAACAGGTTGGCCCCGCCCTCGGCCGCGGTCCCCATCAGGATGGGCGACTCGGTGAGGACGAAGCCCCGCTCCTGCAGGAACTGGTGGATCGACATGGTGATCTCGTTGCGGATGCGCAGGATCGCCGTCTGGCGGGACGAGCGCACCCACAGGTGGCGGTGGTCCATCAGGAACTCGGTGCCGTGCTCCTTCGGCGTGATGGGGTAGTCCTCCGCGATCTGGACGATCTCCAGGTCCTTCACACCGATCTCGTACCCGCCCGGGGCGCGGTCGTCCTTGCGGACCGTGCCGCGGATGATGATGGACGACTCCTGGGTCAGCTGCTTGCCGGCCTCGAAGACCTCGGGCGACACGTCCTTGATGAAGAGCACCGCCTGGCAGATGCCCGTCCCGTCGCGAAAGATGATGAACTGGATCTTGCCGGAACTCCGGTAGTTGTACACCCAGCCGCGCAGCTCCACGGTTTCGCCTTCGTACTGCGGCAACTTGTCAACCGTAACCCATTCCATGCAAACGGCCCTCCTGCGTGTAAACAGCATCTTCCATAGATGATACCACGCGAATGCCCAAACAGGAAAACCAGTTGCCGTCACCCCACCAGCCGGATGCCGCGCCTCCAGCCACAGGGCGTTATGCAAATGAATGGAGCGTGAACTAGAGGATAGGTTATAATCAAGGCAACAGCAAAACGAGCCGAAGGAGGGAGGCCCATGTCCCACCTCTACGAACCCCCGCGCCCCCGCTCCGCCCGGCGCGAATGGCGCCGGAAAGAAGAGCGCCGCAGGCGGTACCTTCGCAGGCGGGCCTTCGCCTTTCTCGTCGTCGCGGCCCTCGCAGTGGGACTGGGTTTCGGCATCCGCTGGCTCGCTTTGCGCCTGGGACAAACGGAGACCGCCGGGACCGAGGTGACCCCGGGCACGAACCGGACGGAGACCCCGGTGGCAGACCTCCCCTTCACCCCCGAGCGCACCATCGAGTGCCCGGACCTGGACGGCGACGGCCAGCCGGAACTGATCGCGGTGTCGCCCCTGGTGGATGGGCGGGTGCACCTGGCCCTCCTCACGGGAACCGGGAAGGAGGCGAAGCAGATCGGCCAGGTGATCACGGTGGGCGAGGGCACCCTCACGCTGAAGGACCTGCCCCGCGCCCGGAACCTGCTGGTCTGGCAGGGGCAGCTCCCGCGGGAGGGCGAGCCCGTTCAGGTGGAAGTCGGCGGCGAGAAGGCGCTGGAAGCCCGCGGTGGGGAGCCTGTCTTCCGGGCCTGGGAGCTGAACGCCGACCAGGGCCTGGTGCCCGCGGACTACTACGCCGCGGCGGCGCCCCTCGATCCCCCCGAGCCGACGGTGATCCTCGTCGATAAGGGGCTGAACGTGCTCTGGTACTACCGGGAAGGGGAGCTGGTGCAGACGGCCCGGGTCGCGACGGGCCGGCACATCGAGGGCCCGGCCCCCACCGCCGAGAACTGGGAGGAGAACCTCTCCACGCCCACCGGGCGGTTCTCCGTTACCCTGATGGTTCCCGGAATGCCGTATCTGAGGGAAGGGATTCCGGCCCTCGACCCGGCCAACCCTCTGGGCACCCGTTGGATCGGCTTCAGCGTTTTCCCCGGCGACGGCGGCTCGCTCTGGGCCATCCATGGCACCAACGCACCGCAGAACCTCGGCCGGTGGAGTTCGGAGGGGTCCATTCTCATGAGCAACGGCGAAGTGGAAAGACTCTACGACGCCGTGGAGGTGGGCACGCCCATCGTCATCCAGAACAGCCTGGCGGGGCCGTAACGGCCCCGCCTTCGCTTTAGTCTTGCCCGCCCTCGCTCTGCGACTGCCCGCCGCTTGCGCCGCGATCTGCCCTGCCGTCGCCCGCCCCGCCCGGGCCACCCCGCCGCCGGACCCCGCCGATCACCTTGATGAGGATGAAGACGACGGCAGCGATCACAACCAGGAAGAGCAGCACGGGGATGATCGATACCAGCGCGATCAGCAGCGATTCCGCCATGGCGATGGTGGCGTTCCACGAGTACAGGAAGCTGTCACGCATCCGTTCGCCCAGCGTCTGCGGGGTGGCGCGCGGCATGGGTACGCCGGGCTCGTACATGTTCACACCGATGGTGCTGAACGCCACCTGATTGGAAAGGTAGTTGTATCGACCCTTGAGGGACTCAAGCTCAGCCGTGACGCGGGCGATCTCCCGCTCCAGTTCGAGCATTTCCGAGATCGTGCCGCTCCGCTCGTACAGCTTGTTCAGCTGCGCCAGGTGAGCCTCTTTCGTGGCGATGCGGGCCTCGAGGTCCAGGTACTCCTCCGTCACGTCGTCGGTCCACTGGCGCAGGCGTTCCCGCTCACCCAGACCGGAGAGCACGTCGAGGATGGAGGTGAAGCTGCCGGCCGGCACGCGCAGGGTCATGGACACGTGCCGACCGCTTTCGCGCGTGCCCGACACGTCGGTTCCCTGCACGTACCCACCGGCCCTGCGCACCGCCTCGTGGACGGCGTTCAGCGCCTCGTCGACGTCCCGCACGTGCAGTTCGATCTCGGCGTTCTGGATGATCTTCCGGTCGGTCACCGGTGCGTCGGCGCCGACGGCGTCACCGCCGGCCTCCACCACCGACGTAACGGACGCCTCGCCAGGCGCGTTCGCTGCCATGTCCCGGGATGCGGCGGTGCCTCTGCTGCCGGCTGGCGCACTGCTGGACTGCTCAGACGCAGCGCCGCCGCCGCAACCGGAAAGCCCGATCGCCAGGACCAGCAGGAGTGCAAACAGACTGCTGCTCTTTCTCACCCTGGCACAACCCCTCTCTGTGCGTCCTTCTTACACAACAGACGAGTTCGGCGACTCCGCCGGTGCAGAACGAGTCCGGTGGCCCCCCGGCGGCGGAGCCGCAGTTCAGGGCGCCCGCGGCGGGCGCGCAAGAGCCATCGCGGCCGGGGAGTCGGCTCCCAGACCTCGATGGCTCACACGTCGGGCTCTCCGGGAGACGCGCGCCGCGGGAGCCCGCACAGGGCCAGTCTCGTGAACGTCGGCCTTACACCGGCGTCACGGGGCGCTTCTTGCGCGGTGGCTCCTGCTGCCGCCGCTCGTAGAAGGCGAGGCGGGCAAGCAACTCCTCCCGGACCCGCCCGAAGGGGATGATGGCGTCAACGATCAGCTGCGAGGCCAGACGGTAGATGTCGATGTTCTTCCGGTACTCCTCCCGCAGCTGGGCCACGTACGCCTCCCGCTCCTCCGGCGGCTTCTCGGCGATCTTATTGGCGTAGACGGCGTTCACCGCCGCCTCCGGCCCCATCACGGCGATGGATGCCGTAGGCAGGGCCAGCGTGCAGTCCGGCTCGAACGCCGGGCCGGCCATGGCGTAGAGGCCGGCGCCGTAGGCTTTGCGCACGACCAGGCAAACCTTGGGCACGGTGGCCTCGCTCACCGCCGCGATCAGCTTCGCCCCGTGGCGGATGATGCCCTGCCGCTCCACCCTGGTGCCGATCATGAAGCCGGGCACGTCGGCCAGGAAGAGGAGCGGGATCTCGAAGGCGTCGCAGAGCCAGATGAAGCGGGCGGCCTTGTCGGCGGAGTCCACGAAGAGCACGCCGCCCTTCACCCGGGGCTGGTTGGCCACCACGCCGACGACGCGCCCGCCCAGGCGGGCGAAGCCCGTGATGACCTCCGGTGCGAACCGCTTCTTGATCTCGAACCACGAGCCCTCGTCGATCAGCCGGTCGATCAGCTCGTACATGTCGAAGGCGGCATTCTGGTTGGCCGGGACGATCTCCTCCAGCGCCCGGCCCGGCTTCGGCTCCACCGGGGCCGCGGCGGCCGGCCGCTCGCCGGCGCACTGCGGGAAGTAACTCAAGTACCGCCGGGCGAGCTGGATAGCCTCCTCCTCGCTCTCGCAGAGCACGTCGCCGCAGCCGGAGACCGACGTGTGCATCTCGGCGCCTCCCATCTCCTCCAGCGTCACCTTCTCGCCGATCACCATCTCGGCCATGCGGGGCGAGCCCAGGTACATCGAGGCGTTGCCCCGCACCATGAAGACCACGTCGCAGAACGCGGGGATGTATGCCCCGCCGGCCGCGCTGGGGCCGAAGAGCAG
>Ga0134099_1000392_pt1 | contig 52619 bp, 36 predicted proteins | sample 10_taG_2_FD_105482 | JGI IMG/M metagenome (GOLD analysis project Ga0134099, IMG submission 105482) | Switchgrass degrading microbial communities from high solid loading bioreactors in New Hampshire, USA - 10_41_5_180_A2 metaG | ecosystem: Engineered > Bioreactor > Semi-continuous > Anaerobic >...
GACTGATAATCGGCCATTTGATCCTAACTATAAGTGGACAGCCGGTTCTACTAATTAGTGTGGAATTACTATGTGGTTGTCAAAGTGCACAATAACTATTGACTATTCATAGCACGTCTTACTCAATAGGATCAAACTGCCAAAAATCGAATTTAAACAGCTCTTCCTTGGCTTCACCCTTACCTCTGAAGACAAAGAAGAGATCATGCACGCCGAAGGCGCGGCTGACACTGGTGCGGCACAGCTGCCAGTTGGTTTCATCCCTGGTATTGGGTACATCCAGGACACCAATGAGCTCTCCATCCGGCCGATCCAGGCGCAGTTCCATTGCTCCCCCGTCTTTGACGCTGGCCACACAGGCAGAGAATGCCGCAGCACCGGTGCCGAAGTCCACACTCCGGACCTTGATGTAATCACCATCATCAATGCGGCAGACATTCATGCCGCCTCTGCTGCACGGCTCAGTCCGCACGCCGTAGGACCAGGCAATGGTCTCCGCCTCCTGGCGGATGTAGGGATCCAGGTTCGCCACCGGGGACACGCCGGACGTGGTCATGTTGATGGTGGGGAAAGTCCCATCGGGATTGTAGGTGAACTCCTCCACACAAACCGACCGAGTGAAGCCGCCGCCCCCCGGGAGGGCGCCGTTGTGATAGAAGAAGTATGAACGGCCTTTGAAGTCACACACGCCTGGATGGTTGGTGAAGCTTGTGCCCTGCGTGGGCATGATGATCCCCCTGTACGTCCATGGTCCCGTCGGTGAAGGGCTGGTGGCATAGGCAATGTTTTCGGGAATGCCGCTGGCGGCATAGACCATGTAGTACAGCCCACCACGCTTGTAAAACCATGGGCCTTCTTCATAGAGAGTGGGCCGCTTTGGGTCATCGCTTACCCTTTTGCCAAATCCCTCAGGGGTGAGCGATACCTGGACAACCCCAACTTCCTGATCATAGGAAATCATGTCTTCATTGAGCTTGACATACCACAAATAGGGATTGCCCCAGTAGAGGTACGCCTGGCCGTCATCATCGATGAACACAGTGGGATCAATGTCACCGGTATTGGTTTCCACCAGCGGATGCCCCAGTGGATCCCAGAACGGGCCGGTAGGGCTGTCGGCCACGGCCACCCCCACAGCGTTCCAGCCCCCCTTCTTGCTGATCGGGACATAAAAGTAGAACTTGCCGTTCCGCTCCACACACTGGCCGGCCCAAGCATCGCCCCGGGCCCAGTGAAACTGCCGAAAATGCATCACCGCACCGTGGTCGGTCCAATTGACCATGTCCGCTGTGGAATAACAGCGCCAGTCGTTCATGGTGAACCAGGTGGAGCCGTCTTCATCGTGGCTGGTGTACAGGTACAACCGGCCGTTGTACACCATGGGGGCGGGATCGGCTGTATAGTTGGTCTGAATGATCGGGTTGTTGAAATGGTAGTTCCTCTTCATCTCCTCGTGTGTCATGTGAGTAGCTCCTTTTCACTTGAACTGCCAGTAGTCAAAATTGAACAGGTTCTCCTTCACATCGCCGGTGGCTTTGAACATGAAGAAGATGTTGTGAATGCCGGTAACCCTTTCCACTTCGCACCGGATCAGCCGCCAGTCCTGAGACCCGCCGGTTACGGGGACATCAAGGGTGCCGATGATAGGGCCGATGGTGCTGTCCAGGCGAATCTCAATCCGGCCGCCCACAGTCGCCGCCACATTAGCCTCAAAGATGGTTGGCCCTTCACTGCCGAAATCAGCTTGGGAGACAGCTACCCAATCGCCGTCATCAATACCGGTGACGTTCATGTTGATGCCGGCCACCATTGCGCCAGGCGCTGTACAGGGTTCAGTGGTGATGCCTTTCTGCCAGGCAATGGTTTCCGCCTCCACCCTTTGATACGGATTCAGGGGCTTCACCTGTTCAACGCCTTTCCAGTCGGCCTCAACCGGCTTGATCAAGCCATTGTCGTAGTACTCAAGCTTGTTCAGGTGCGGCGAGCGGTAGCCGCGGCCTTCGCCGTACACAGCCCTGCTCACGGTTTGAGCATGGTAGATGATATACCACTGCCCTTCAAACTCAAAGACAGCCTGATGGTTGTTGCCTCCCACACCAAAGAAGTGGCCGGGGTTCTTCAAGATGGTGCCCACATACTTGAACGGGCCCATGGGGTTGTCGCCGATCATGTAGCCGATTTCACCGGCCGGCGGTGCATCGGTACCCGACGGGCGCGGCCCGAAATTGGTGCAGTAGGTGTAATAATACATACCGTTGTACTTGTGCATGCCCGAGCTTTCGAACATGTACGGGGCATCGATGGTGAGGGCTGAACCTACAGTGCTGATCATGTCATCACCCAGCTGAATCACCCGGGCCGTTCCCGGATTGGCGTAATGGGCCTGCGTCGGGTTGTTACCGCCGGGAATGCCGCCGCCAATATAGAGATAGGCTTTGTCGTCATCGTCCACCAGCACGGCGGGGTCGAACAGCCAGACCACACCGGCGATTCCAGGTGTGGAATGGGTCACCAGCGCCCGGCCCAAGGGATCGCGCCACGGCCCAATGGGCGTGTCGACTTCCAGCACACCAATTCCAGCGCCAGTATTAGCGAAATAGAGGAAGAATTTATCCTGGCCGTTGATGTTTTTATAAGCTGCCGCCGGTGCCCAGGACCCGGAAGCCCATTTGGCAATGCCGTTGGCACCTGCCACAGGAATAGCGCCGTGATCCGTCCAGTTCACCAAGTCATCAGAGGAGATGACATAGACTTTGTTGAGCATGCTGAAGTTGTTTTCCACCAGCTTGCCGTCTTTGTCAAAGACATAATCGTCGCTGGAAAAGTAAGCGTAAACCCGGCCGTTGTAAACGATGGCATACGGGTCGGCGCCGAGTTTGTAATCCCTTAGGGGGTTGTGGTAACCCGGCACCCTTACCTTGGCTCCCGAGTCCAACGGCTTGATATTGATAGAGGCAACCGCATTGTTGACATTGTACACCACATCCCCACTGTCTACCGTGATGTAGTCTGTGGTGACGGATGTGGACTGCGCCGCAGGCACAAAATCAGCAACCTTGAGGATCAGGTTGGCAAACAAGTCGGAGCCGTTGTGGGCAAAGTCAACCCATTTCCCTTTTACTTCCAGCTTCAGCTGGCTGTCGGCGAAACTCCAACTGCACTCACCGACGATATTGTCGGTGTTGAACTGGACATCACCCACGGTAAAGTAACCGGGGATGGTAAAAGATGCGGTGATGGACTGATAGCTGCCTTCCGGCAGAGCCTCCATCATAACTGGGATTACCACCTCGTAATTGGCAGCTCCAATCACTTCCCCAACCTCTCCCAACTTCATCTGCAGTATTACTGCTGATTCATTCCTACCTGTCATCTTATCACCTACCCTGAAGTAATCAAAATCTACATAGCCGCCTGTGCTGACAGTGGCAAAATTGAACAGTGCGAAACGATAACCCATGAAGTGAGGCATGGTATAGGACATCCGCAGTGTATGGCCGATAGGCTCCCAGCGGTACCCATCCAGGCTGTAGTAGAAGTAGGCCAGGTCCCGCTGGTTCCGGAAATCACATTCCACTTTCAGGTAAACCCTGTTTTGAGTGAGGGGAATGCTGGCAGCCTCCACCGGGGTTCCGGAACTGGCATCAACCATGACGACGAACTTGTCCTTGCCAAACATCTTGACGCCGACAAAGCCGTAATTCTGCTGGAAAGCAGCCAGCCCCGCGTAATCTCCATGCTTCATATTGCTGACGTCCACAGCCACCACGGCTGAGCATTCAGGGCCAAAGGTGCGCTGTGTCAGTGTGTTCCTGGCATCAAGCAGGCTTGTGCTCAAACTGCCGGTCTTGAGCCGCAGATAGCCAGGTCGTTCTGTCAGCGACCAGTACCGGTTGTCCGGGTTGTGATTCCACTGCCAGGCTAAAGACAGGTTGGAGCCGTTGTAATCGTTTTCCCCGTACACGACCTTTTCCTCAGGCGTGACGTCCAGGACAGAGATCTCATCAACGTAGAACGGGAACAAATCCCGCTCGGGATGCTGTTCTGCCGTCCACGATGTCTCGATGAAGATGCGCGGCTCTTTCAGCTCCAAGTCTTCCGGTACCCGAAAGACTCCTTCCACGACACCCCAACGGCCCTTGGCAACGGTCCCGGATCCCATGATCTTGATGGTCTGCCAGTCGCCGTCCTGGAAGCAGATGTTGAACGCCCGGCTGGCCGGTGCAGCCGGCGCATCATAGTAAACCATGGCAGAAACCTTGTATGTCCTGCCGGGTGCCATTTTTCCCGTGAGATACTGCTGGGCGCCAGCTCCTGTGCCGGAACGGTTGGCGATGTAGACACTGCTTGATCCGCTGAAGGCCACAGCGGTGCTGATGGATAGATCAGCGCTGTCATGAACCGTCCAGCCGGCCAGGCCAAGTTCAAAACCGCCGTTTGTCAGCAGCTCTGGCACGGTGGTGTCGATGATGGACACCTCGTCGACGTAGAAGTCGAACAGATCCTTTTCCGGATCCGGCCGCGGTGTCCAAGCGGAACCAATCACGATTATCGGTTCATCCAAAACAGCTGTATCGGGGATCTTGTAAACACCTCTCAGCTCTCCCCACTGGCCGCGGCCGGTCACACCCGAGCCAACAATCTTGAAACTTTGGCCTTCGCCCCCTTGGAAATAGATAGCGAAACCCTTGACCTGGGGGGCTGTTTCTGCGTCATAGCGCACTTTGGCTGTGAACAAATAGGTTTTGCCGGGCACCAGTTTTCCCGTCAAGTCTTGCACAGCCCCGGAATTGGCTGCTGTCCGGTTGGTGACCAGCAAACTGTTGGTACCGCTGTAGACAACATCCTGGGCCAAATGAAGTTCAGCGTCAATATAGCCAGCCCACCCTGCCAGGCCGCCTTCGAAACCGCCGTTGACAATCATTTCCCTGCCCAACCCTTCCAGAGGCTTGGCTGGTTCAGTGGTCACCCGCGACGAGATGGACGTATGGTAGGCACCGAGCTTCTGCGACCGCTGGTTGAACTCGTCAGACACAACGATGGCGCTGGTGAAATTGAGGGGAATGCCTGTATCCTTGGGCACCTTGCCGTTGACGCCGAAAACAGGCCACCCATCTTCCCAGGTCACTGGAACGAGGTAGGGAATGCGCCCCACCGAACCCCGATCACCGAACAAAAGGGCGTACCAGCGGCCGTCCGGTGTGTCAATCAAGCCACCTTGGGCAATACCGGCATCCGCCAGGACAACCCGGCCCTCATATGGCCCGGTGATCTTGTCGGAGCGGAAGCAGATCTGCGTCCGCATGCCGCCGGCCGGCCAGGTGATGAGGAAGATGTAATACATCCCGTTGATCTTGTGGATGTGGGCTCCTTCCGCAGCCAGAATCACATTGGGGCTGGCCACGGCACTGGCGTTGGGGATGATCACCTGGTTGATTCCGCCTCTTTTCACTGCACTGGCGTCTTCCGTCAATTCCAGCAGGCGGATATCGCCGCCGCCGTGAACGAGGTAGACCCGCCCGTCATCATCAAAGATCAAGGACATGTCATGGGTGAACTCCAGCACAGAACGTTCCCACGGCCCGTTTTCAATATCCCTTGTTTTAAAGATGAATGTCCGGCCTTCGGTCTGAGAACTGAAGGCCACATAGAACACACCGTCGTGGTAAGCCAGGCTGCTCGCCCACGAACCTCTGCCGTATTCGTTCTTGCCGTTGCTCAGTGTTTGGGCGTCACTGGTGCCTAAAATGTCGTAAACATAATTGACAATCTCCCAATCGACCAGGTTGGTCGATTTCATGATGGGAACACCTGGGTTCATGTGCATGGTGGTACTGGTCATGTAATAGGTGTCCCCCACCCGGATCACGCTGGGATCGGGGACATCGGCCCAGATAACTGGGTTCTCCGCTGTGACAACAGCGTTGTCAGCCGCCCGGGCTGGGCATCCCAGCACCAGACCTAAAATCAGCAGTATCACAACTTTGCGCATCCAATCTCCCCCTATTCACGCAAATTTGCCCGCACCACTACGCTCAGGGACACCTGAGCCAGATCCTGATTGAGATCCTTGTCTTCAGTCAGATCCAGTCTGGGATAACCGTCGATGTCAAAGTGGACACGGCGGAGGCCCGCACTGCGAGGCCCTTTGACCCCAGGCCGGGCATGATAGGCATTCCAAATGATCCCAAGATCGTCAATGACATAAGAATTGTGCCCCGGGCCGTATTCACCGGGAACACTGCGGGAATGCAGCAGCGGATAGTTGATCTTGGCCCAGGAAGCGGGGTTCAGCAGATCAGCACTCTTGTCGGCGATCAGCAGGCCCACCGCATAGGTGGCGTCCACCAGCGCCCCGGAATAAGTCAGGAACACCTTGCCGCCAATCATTAGGGGATAAGGCCCTTCCACCACAAAAGTGTGGTTGTTCTCCCAGCTGAACTCCGGTTTGCAGATGACCACTGGATCGGTAATCAAGCGCCACGGCTGCTTTGGATCAAGCTTGGCGATATACAGCCATGCCCCCTGATCGACAGGCACAAACTGCCGCTGCGACCATACGGCATAGTACTCACCGTTCACCTCGAAACAGGTCATGTCCAGAGAAATGACCTTGCCCGATTCACACAGTTCCGAGCCATCCCGGCGCACCACACGCCGCGGTTCGGACCAGTCGGCGGCACAGGCAGGATTTCCGCCGGGCCGCAGCTTCATCACATGGGACTCAATACGGTAAAACTCGTTGGGTGAAGCGGCATGGAAAATATACAGCTTGCCCTCTATGACATGGAACTCCGGTGCCCAAAGGAAGCTGCCGATATGATCATATGTGCTGCTGTCGAGGATTAATGTCTCGGGCGCCGTCACCAGCCCGGGAATGGTATCGGCTTCCCGAATGAAGATGGTATGGTTGTGATCGGCATCGTTGGTGGCTGTGAAGTAGTAGCGGCCGTTCCATTTAATAATGCACGGATCGGCGCGGTGTTCTGCAATGGGAAACTGGTATTGATCCTGATGCACCCGGCCGGTTACGCGGTATGTCCCAGGCTTATTCCAATCAACCGGAGTCAGATCCCAATCCACCGGTTTTTCCGCCCGTGTCCCGTCGCTGTAAACAGCTGTGGCCCTGATCCGGCGCACCTCCTCTGGAACGGAGGCGGTGACTTGATCCGGGACTTCAATTCTTTCGTTCACCGGTACCGTCAGCTTTTGCACCAGCCGCCTGCCAACCGCATCCGGAACTTCCAGGACATTCCGGGGTACCGCACCTTCAATATCACATTTGACCTCCGGCAACCGGAACGGCTCTGCCGGTTCAGGTTGCAGCGCACCGGCCAGATCTTCTAGGTTGGGGATGAAGCTGCGGTAATAACCGCCCTGGCCATCATGCCAGTGAACCACATAACCGTCACTCCCAGACTCGCGGCTGACAGCCAGATCGCAGACGATTGATTCGGTCTTCAGATCCAGGAGGCCCACTTCTTCATACTGCAGCAGATCAGCAGTGGTAAACAGCAGGATTTTGCCCCTGCTCCCCGGATCATGCCCCCCATCCGGTTCGGTGCGCAGTGCCGCCACACCATACCTGCCGTCTGCCAGGGGGAACAGGAAGGGGCAGCGGAGGGTTTTGGCGTTCATCGTCCCATCGGTATTGTGGGTGGCTTTGGCAAAGAGCACGCCCGAGTTGTGGTTGAGAGCATGAAAATTTACACCGTCAGTGCTGTAAGCCAAGTGCATGCTGTAGGCCAGCTTGGTATCATAAATTTGCTCATCCAGCGGCTCCCGTGTATAACAGAGAATAAACACGCTGATCACACCCCGGTCAAAATTACCCTTTTATTAGCAGGAATTGCACGCGCGGTTTAAAATATATATACAAGAATAAGAAATCCACGAAGGAGTGTCGGACCATGGACATCACCCTGGTAAGAACCGCTTCTCCAAAGCCTAAGCCGAATGCTTCCGCATTGGGGTTTGGCAAAGTATTTACAGACCATATGTTTATTTGGGATTACAGTATAGATAAAGGCTGGTACAATCCGCGCATTGTTCCTTACGGCCCTCTGGAGATGGATCCCGCCTGCGCCGTATTCCACTATGGGCAGGCCGTCTTTGAAGGAATGAAGGCCTATAGAGGGCCCAACGGCGAAGTGCTGCTGTTCCGCCCTGAGCAGAATATGGCCCGGCTAAACCGCAGCAACGAGCGGATGAGCATTCCCCCATTCGACGAGGAGTCTGCTTTGGAGGCAATCAAGAAGCTGGTTGCCTTGGAGCAGGACTGGATCCCAAATGCGCCTGGGACTGCCCTCTATATCCGCCCATTTGTGATTGCCACTGATAATTACTTAGGCGTCCACCCGTCGCATACTTATAAATTCATTGTGATTCTCTCCCCGGTTGGAGCGTATTACGAAGAGGGCTTAAATCCCGTAAGCATCTATGTGGAGCCCCACTACGTACGTGCGGTGCGGGGCGGAACCGGATCTGTCAAAGCGGCCGGTAACTACGCCGGCAGCCTGCTCGCTCAGAAAAACGCCCAGGCGAAAGGGTATTCACAGGTGTTGTGGCTGGACGCCATCGAACACAAGTATGTGGAAGAAGTTGGATCGATGAACGTGTTCTTCAACATCGACGGACAGTTGGTGACTCCCGAGCTGAGCGGCAGCATTCTCCCAGGAATCACCAGGGATTCCATTCTGCAGCTGCTCCGTTATTGGCAGGTGCCTGCCGTTGAACGGCGCCTCAGCATCGATGAGATCCTCCAGGCGCATACGCAGGGCCGGCTGATCGAAGCATTCGGCTGTGGTACTGCCGCGGTGGTCAGCCCCATCGGGCGCATGGAGTATCAGGATCAGATTATTGAAATCGGCGGTGGCAGAATCGGGGAGCTCACACAGAAGCTGTACGATACTCTCACCGGTATTCAGACAGGCAGGCTACCCGACCCCTTCGGCTGGGTAACAAAGTTAGAAGTATGAACGTCACTCCATAGGCAATCCATGGATCTCCAGTTCATAAACCACCGCCTGCTGATTGACAGCCAAAGACGTGGGTTTTGTAATCTGAATCCGCACATACCGGGCAACCACCGGCTCTATCGCCCGATCTGTCCTGTTGGCCACATTGCCTTCCACAATGTCCACATCGCGCCAATTGACCTGGTCGTCGCTCACCTGCAGGCGGAAATCCGCGGTGTTGAACGGGCCGTCGCTTAAGCCCGAGCTAATCCCACCGCCGCCGCGGTGGACAACAACCCACCGCACCAGCAAATGTGGTTTCTGCAGATCCACGCTCAGCCAATACGGTGGCTCTTCGCTCGCCGTCCAGCTGGTCAGTAAGTCCCCGTCGACACTCCGCGCCGCCCGATCGTCGCGGTGGCTGGCAGAAGTTGGCTTACCCAGAGCCACATTTTCAATCCTGGTGGCCTTCACCACCAGCCGCTCGCCGAGCCCGGCCGCATCGAGGCTGAAAGTTTCACCTCCAAGGTACAGCTTGGGATTGCCGGTTTGATCCCACACTTCCAGGATCAGCCCGTCAGCCAGCCATACCCGCTTCAGATCCTGCAGGTCATAGCGGGATTCCAATTCAGCCCTTGTATACTCACCGGGGAGCAAATTGGCAATCATCTGGCCGCTGCTGTCAATCAGTTTGAAAGCACCTTTATACTCCGCTTTAGTGTTTTGCCACGGTTGATCCGGCCGGATCACAGCATAATACGCCGGTTTCGCTGTCAGCTGTTTGTCGAACAAGAGTGCCGCATCGCTCCTGCCTTGGATGGGGAAATTATCCAGCCAGCTGTCGTGGTCTCCAGTCCCCCAGAGGACAACCATGTCCAAGTTGCCTTTTTCCGCCTGCCGCTTGAACACCTCGAAGATTTCGGCGTAGCGCTGCGCCTGCAGTTCCAGATGTTCCATGGTGATCTCTTTTTTCTGCTCCATCCAGCGGTACACCGACATATCCATCTCGGTGACTTCCACCATGAAGCTGGGGTTATACTGTTTCAAAGAAGCAAAGAGCTCAATCGTCTCTTCGATTTCCTGCGCTGTCGGCCCATAGATACTGATGTGCATCTGCAGCCCGACACCGTCAATCGGGACTCCTTTCTCCAGCAGCCGCTTCACCAGGTTGTACATCCCTGTCCGCTTCGCGCCGCCGGATTCGAGGCCGTAGTCATTGATGATCAACCGGGCGTCGGGATCCGCTTCCCGGGCAAACTTGAACGCCAACTCTATGTAGTCACTGTCAAACCCGTCGCCGTCCACATCACCGATGATGCCTTTCCACTTCGAACCGTCAGCCTCGCCCCGGAGGTTGCCCGAATCATTCAACACCTCGTTGACCACATCCCAGGAATGGATCTTCCCCTTGTACCTGCCGACAACAGTTTTGATGTGGTTCTCAAGCCGGGCAATCAGCTGCTCACTTGTGGCTGGTTTGCTCGGATCTGTTGGGTCCACAAAAAACCAGTTGGGCACTTGGCTGTGCCAGACCAATGTGTGGCCTCTGAGCAGCATGTTGTGGGCTTCCGCAAACTGCACAAACAGATCCGCATCCCGCCAGTTGAAGCGGCCTTCCTGCGGCTGCAGTGCATCAGGCTTCATGGAATTCCCTGCCACCAGCACACCGTAGTGATAGCTGATCAGCCCCGAATAGACATCCTGTTCATTTAGGTACCTTGGGCTGGTCGCTGCGCCCAAATGGAAGTAGTCCTTGAACACATCTTTGAGGGCAGGAATATCCTTTTCGAAAGTCCGAGGGTATTCGGCTTTCAGCGGCTTATCCCCGACAATCATGAAGTCATCGATATAGTAAGAAGTAGTGCTGTCGCCGATCTCCACGTACAACCAGGCTGTACTCACCACTTGAGCGTCGAAAGTGTACGGTTCGCTTTCGATCAAAACCCATTCTTCGCTGCTCAAGGGCACGTCAGCCGAAAGCCAATTATAATTTGTACCACCGGCACGCAGATTCTCGCCCATGACGAAATGCCCGCCGATTTCCCCTTCCACCGGTGCCGCCAAGCGCACCCAGATCGAGAATTTGTACGTCCCGCCGTCGGCCAAAAGATCATGGACATCAAGGGCCGGCGAGTGCCACCCTGCACTTCTGCCCGTAAGCTTCAAAGCTTTCGGCGCAGTGCGGACTGGATCCAAGGTGACATCAAGTGTGCCAGATCCGAAAGACCGCCATCCTGCCAATCCTTCAGCAAAGTCAACCACAACCAGTACTTCCGGCTCCTGGGCATGAACCGGGCTTAACAGGCTGATCAACACCACCGAGAAAAGTAAAGTTAACAATCCACGTTTAATCACTGCTTCTGACCTCCCTTTGTCACCGAGTCAAGCCTATCACACTCAACTCGGGGCTGTTTTCCTGCGCTTCTCTGCTGGAGAAACGCACCATCCCAGCATAGTGGCTGGTACTTGTCTCAATCCTGATGGTAATCTCGGAAGTTCCCTGCTCTACATGCTGCTTCAGCATGTGAGTCAAGTTGAATTCATACCAGGTACCCGCAGCATTGGAAACACTGCGGCTGGCAGCTAACGTGCCTTCCACGACAGGTGCGTTTTCCCAAGCCAAATCCCGCTCAGACCACTCGAAGCCAGTCACGTCGTAGATGGCAATCACCCGGTTTTCCAGCTGATCAGCCCACTCAACATAAAGCCGCAAAACCGCCTTTTCCACCGTGGCCAGCTCACTGATGTCGAACTTCATGAAAGCAATTCTTGTCATGTCTTCGTTTTCCCTGTCCAGCTTAACTTCCAGGTTCTCCCGGCTGCCGAAAAGGGAGCTCCGGTAAGCGCCGCCGCGGACAAAAGTATCCGCGGTCGGTTTGAGAATCCGATGGTTGGGATCTATGATGACCGAACCTTTAAACTGCTCCAGCCCTTCAGCCAAAGCCGCATAGGCGGCTGCCCGTTCATCCACAGTGGCTGTTTCCCTGCGCAGCACCGCATCGGCCTCCCGGATCCAATCCAAAAGTTTCAGACGTGCTGCCATAGGGTATTCACCGTGGCTGCTGCCGATCTTGACGCTGTCCAAGAAGGCCCTGGCCTCGGCCAGCAGGTTTTGCAGCTCCGCAAAGCCTTCTTTATAGATAATTCCCGCCTGAAATGCGGCGAGGGCATGCTTGATCTCCTCCAAAGCCCCCAGGCGCCGGGCCAGATCCGCATGCCGGTCACCCAGCACTGAACGAGTACGCAGCAGCGCTTCCCGCAGGCTGTCATGGTTTTCCCGGCTGGTCTGCCCATGGTTGCTGCCTATAGGAGTGTGGGCCAGCAGGTAACGGCCGTAATCATAAGCCAGCAAAAGCTGTAAATATCCATCCTTCTCCAGCTTCTGCTCTTCGCCCGCCTGGCCTACATAATAACTCTCCGGCGGCCCCAGATAGGTCGGCCTGACTCCGCCGGTGTCAATGACGATTTTCTGCAGAACCACACCGGGATCCACCAGCCAGAACTTCAGCGTGTGCAGCCCTGCCTCCAGGCGGTGCCTGCTTGTGGTGATCCTGGCGTTCTCCATCACACCCCGGCTCCACAGCGGTGAAGTGTAGAAAGCATCGTTTTCCTTTGGGAAGGTGTCGATGATCTGAATTGGCTGATCATCAAAGGCAATCCCGTAGCATAAACCCCGCTGCCGGTTGATGTTGTTCGTCGGTGCCGTGTATACCGTAACAACCACTTGGCCGGGAACGGCAATGTATACCTGGTATTCCAGGCAGGGGGCATCCGGCGGTGTCCAGTACGGCCCATCCGTCGGATAAACCGCCATTGAAGACAATGTCCGGCCGTAGTTGGGGATCCGCTGCCACTGGTAGCCTTCGTGAGGAATATTTGCCGCATAGTGCTCTGCCTCGATGGAAATATAGCCGTCACTTTCCACAAAGGTCATCGGCGGCAGCTCCTCATAAACTGCCATCTCTGGATTGTGGACATACACCATCACTTTCATGGTCTTGCCACCGCCAGATACGGTGACAGTTCCCGTGACCCAGTCCCCTTTGGGAGCATGCTCCCAGTCGATCTCAATCCAAGCCCGGCTCTGGAGATCCACCACCTGATCCTCCAGCGTCACGACAATCCAAGGTTCACTGGACGCAGCTTCTACCGCAAAAGGATCACGCCTCATGTTGAAGATATCCACATAATGCCGTTCTCTGCTGAAAACACTGAACTGCGGCAGGGTGGTGATGACCGCTCCATCCTTGGTATATGCCGTTCTGCTCCCCTCGGCGGCAATCCCCATCTCCGCGCCCGGCTCCAGCAGGATCCGCCGCACTTCCGGCATAATGTTGGCAGGCGGGGTTTCCCACCCCTTCTGCCCGATGTGGGCATTGGACATGATACCCCGCCACTTGCCGCCGGCAAGCGCGTTGTTGTAATAAGCCGTGTCCGCCGCCTCATCTGCGAAAGCTTGCTCCGCCAAGTCCGCATAGAGGTTGGCGGCCGCCCGGCCCTGCTCGGCGTAAAGGTTGTTCAACCCGGCATAGATATTGACCTTAACCACATTCTTGGCACCCCGGGTTGGATAAAGCACCAGCTGGTAAAAGGCATCCTTCTTGTGCTCCGGCATCAGCTCATACAGCTGCTCCGCCAGAGCGGTGATTTCCTCAAATTCAGCCAGCACCCGCTCCGCTTCTTTGTAGTAAAGCAGGCTGTAGGTCTCCGGCTGCACATCTTCAGATTTCTTCCTGCCGGTGAACTTGCGGTAGGTGTCGGTAATCCTGGCTATCTCCGCCGCATACTCCGGGCCGAACTCCCGTTCCGCCCACTGCAGCGAAAACTGATCCAAATTATCCTTGTGCCACTTATCCACGTCATAAGCCAGTTCCAGGAAGAATTCAACAGCTATTTCATGGGGCTTCAGATCCCCCACGTTGACGATCCAGATCTTGTCAACACCGTAGTCATAGGCCATGCGCATCTGTTCCCAGATCTTGGGGTTCGGCGTGGAATTGACCCAACGGTATGACTTGGGCCCGCCGACATAATCAAAATGGTAATACATGCCGAAACCACCGGGATGGTTCCGTTCTTCTCCCTGAGGCAGCATGCGGATGTTGCCGAAATTGTCGTTGGCCAAAAGGATGGTTACATCATCGGGCACCCTGAGCCCGTTTTCATACAGTTCCTGCACTTCTTTGTACAAAGCCCACACCTGAGGTACCATGCTGACATCAGGATTGATGATCTCCGCGAGAATCTGCCTCTGGTCACTGATGATCTGCTCCATGGTGGCGATCATCTCTTCCAGGGTGCCGTCGTGCATCATCGGCTCGTCCCCGTCGCCCCGCATTCCCACAGTGACGATCTTCTCGTAGTCCTTGGTCCACCTGATACCCTCTTCCCAGAATTCGAGCAAGTTTTCCCTGTTGGTGCTGAAATTCCATTCACCCTTGCCAAAGCGGCTCCATTCGCCCCATGCCCGCATCATCGGCTCATGGTGGGAAGTGCCGATAACAATCCCGTATTCATGGGCAAGCTTTGGATTGAGTGGGTCATCCCGGAAAAAGCTTTTCGGGCTCCACATCGCCGGCCACAAGAAGTTGCCCCGCAAGCGAAGAATCAGTTCAAACACTTTTTCATAGAAACTATGGTTGAACCCACCGAAACGCTGCACCCAGGTGGAAAGGCTCGGGGCTTCGTTGTTGAGGAAGATGCCCCGGTACTTGACGGAAGGCTCCCCTTGTTTGTACACACCCGGGCGGACCAAGAGGTTCTCCTGCTTTTCCGGTATCACATCAGCCCACCAATACCAGGGCGATACTCCGATCTGCCGCGACAGCTCATAAATGCCGTAGATCGTGCCCCGGCGGTCACTACCGGCGATCACCAACCCTTTGGCCACACCCGGCCAAGGTTCTTCCACCACCTGAATCACATATGCTTCCCACTTGCCAGCGATGCCTTCCACATCAAGCTTGCCGGTCTCAATCAACTGATCGACAATCCGGCTGTGCCCAATGGTCCCCACCAGCACTGCCTCGGCGGCAAGTTCATCGAGGTTGTTTTTGATCACCGGCTGCTGATCCGTGACCATGGCAATATCGTTCCGCAGATCCCCGAGAGCTCTGGCCACCCCCGGCTGATCATCGGGGTCGACATAGAGATCGGCGGTCTGCCCCTGGTACACCAGTTTGAAATCCCCGGCGGTACATTCACCTGCCACAAAGCGGGGATGCCGCAGCAGCAGCTCAGTTGACATTGCTGCCGCAGAAGAAACCAACGCAACGGCCAGCGCCAGGAGGACACTCCCCAGGATAACGCTCAAGCGCGCTGTTTTGCTCACCCTCGCCACTCCCATCTCATGCTATTTGCCAAACAGGCTCAAATCTATGAGTTCGCCCATCCGCTTATACCCCGCAGCGCTGGGGTGCAGGTGATCACCAGTGTCATAGATGGCGAGCAGCCGCTCGGGGTTCGCGGGATCCCGCAGGGCCAGGTCGAAATCGATCACAGCGTCAAAAACGCCGCTGGTGCGCATCCATTCATTGACCATCTGCCGTGCCTGTTCTCTAACCGGGGTGTAATAATGTGATCCGCCAAACGGCAAGATGGTACCTCCGTAAACCAGGATGCCCCGCTCATGTGCCTGTTCCACAAAATGCTGATAGACACTAATCAGATTGACGGCGATTGCCGTGGAGCTGCTGGAACCAATGTCGTTGACTCCGGCGAGCAAAATCGCATATCGTACTCCCGGCTGGTCCAGCACATCCCGTTTGAACCGTTTGAAGACAGTGGGGCCCAAGCCGCCGGCCAAAACGGCATTTCCGCCGATTCCCTGGTTCAGCACTCCGACATGCGCCGTAGCTTCATCAGCCTGCAGGCGTTCAGCCAAAATGTCGGGCCAGCGGTTGTGGCGGTCTGTGGTTGACCCGCGGCCGTCGGTGATCGAATCGCCGATCGCCACAACGGCTGCGGCATGGAGGTTGTCGGCAGCGACATCGATGCCGGCAATCACATACCAATGCTCCGTAGGCACCGGCGCGGCCATCCATTCTGGATCAACAGCACTGTCCACAGATATGTACGAAGTGGTCCTTGATCCGGGATGGCCGGTAAGGGCGGTTGGCACAGAGCCAAAATGGATGGTGATCGCCATGGTGGTCAGGGGCGGCAGGGAATAAGCCAAAGGATCAGAAACGACGGTTGTGCCCGGCGGAATAGTTACCGCCTGCTCGCCGTTAAAAGTAATTATGAGTCCTGTTCCCGGTTTAATCCGGTGGGCTCCGGCCGCTTGAGCCAGATGCACCGCCTTGATTTCCAACGGCCCATTGCCGTACTCGTTGGATAGCTTGAGCCGGATTTTCTCCCCGCCTATGGACACGCGGACCACTTGGCGCAGCGTATTGTTGGCAAGCCCTGGGCTTGGAGGCATATTGTGCGGCTCCACCAGCTGCTGCGCCGCCGCCCATGTCCCGACCCAGCGTTCTTCCGCCGCATCCGCTGCTGCAGCGCCTTTGATTAACCCAACCAATGCCAGCAGTAACAAAAAGACTCCGGCTTTATGCATGTCCCCGGCCTCCTTGATCCTAGAGATGCTGTGCAGGCACCGAGCAGCACCTACCCGGGCCTGCACAATGCCAACGTCTCAGTACGCGGTTGTCTAGTAAGTAATAACCAGCTGCGGATGGTAAGCCGCATCCGCTCCCTCTTTACTGGTGAAGAAAATGGCACCGCCCCAGTGGTCTGATTTGTGCTCGATGCGGATCGAGACGACTTTGGTACCAGCGGCAACATGCTTCTTGACGAATTCAGTAAGGTTGACTTCCAACCAAACATTGGCGACATTGTCGGTAAAGGTGTCGCGGATGTGTTCGCCGCCAGTCCGGGGAGCAGTCTCCCAGGTGACGGTCTGCTCCGACCATTCCATGCCGGTAATGTCATAGAAGGCTAACTGCTTCATTTCCAGAACGTCGTTAAACTGCATGAACAGCCGCAGAGCAGCCTTTTGCACATCGGTGACCTCACTGAGGTCAAACTTAAGGAAGACGGTCCGGGTCATCCCTGCACGGTCTGATTCCCATTTGACCTGGAGTACATCGGCACTGCCGAAATTATTGTTCGCGTCGCCGCCATCCCGGACATAGGTGTCCTCAATTGGCTTAAGCACCAGTTCGGCGGCGGAAACATTGACCGCCATGCAAAGCACAGCCAATAATACAAGCACTATGCTCTTCTTAAGCATCTCGTTCACCTACACTCCTTTTTGTTTTGTCTGACTTACAGGCAACCAGCTGATCGACCCTTACGCTTTCACCTCCTCCACAGTGCTTCACCTATTTCACAAAGAAACTTTCCGGAGGCCCCAGGTAGCTCGGCCTGACTCCGCCGGTGTCGATCACGATTTTCTGCAGGACGACAGCGGGATCCACCATCCAAAACTTGAGCCGGTGCATGCCGGGTACACTGATCTGGTGCTTGCTGGCTGTCTTCCGCACATTATCCATGACTCCCACACTCCACAAGGGCGAAGTATAGAAAGCATCGTTTTCCTTGGGGAAAGTGTCTATGATCTTGACCGGCTGATCATCGAAGGAAATACCGTAGCATAGCCCTCGCGTCCGATCGATGTTGTTTGAAGGCGCTGTGTAAACCCATACAGTCACTTCTCCGGCACTCGTCAGATACACATTGTACTCCAAATAAGGGGCATGGGGCGGCTGCATCACCGGGCAAGGTTTGGGGAAAACAGCCATTGATCCCAGAGTACGCCCATAATCAGGGATATACTCCCATTTGATTCCGTCAATCGCCACATTCCTGGCAAAATGCCCAGCCTCAATGGAGACATATCCCTTGGCTTCAATGAAGGTCATGGGTTCCAACAGGCCAAAGTCCTCCCGCCTTACGTTGATGCCTGCGACCACAAGCGTCATTTGCTTTCCGGTCCCGGTGACGGTAATTGTCCCAGCGAACTCTCCCATAGGGGCGCTGCCCCAGTCAATACCAACCCAAAACCGCTGCTGCTCCTTAACCTCCCGATCACCTTCGACGATGATCCACGGCGCGCTGACAGTAAGCTCTACAGCAAACGGATCGCGCTTCAGGTTGAAGATCTCGAAATAGTGCCGTTCGTTCAGCAGGCTGTGGAAAGACGGTAGGGCATCGATAACCGACCGGTTTTTCACCCAAACCTGGGTGCGGCCCTCCACCGCCACACCCATCTCGGCCCCAGGCTTCACCTCTACCCGCTTCATTTCCGGCATGATGTTCTGCTCCGGGATCCGCCATCCGGTCTGCCCGATATGGCCGTTCATCATCACACCCTGCCACTTGCCGCCTGCCAGGGTGTGGTTATAATATTCCGTGTCCTTCGCTTCCGCCGCAAACGCCGCAGCCGCCAGATCAGCCAGGGTATTGGCGGCAGCCCTGCCCTGCTGGGCATAGAGGTAGTTCAGGGCTGTGAGCACATTGAGCTTCACCAAATGGTAACTTCCCCTCACCGGGTAAAGCACCAGCTGGAAGAAAGCATCCCGCTTCGCTGCAGGGAGTCTGTCAAAAACAGCCTCACTTGCCTTGACAAGCTGCTCATACTCCTCTAAAACCTGCTCCGCTTCCCGGTAATACAGCAAGCTGTAAGTATCGGGCTGAATGTGCTCGGGCTTGCGCCTGCCGTTGTATTTGATGTATTTCCAAACAATCTCCCCGACCTCCCCGGCATATTCCGGGCCGAATTCCCGCTCCGCCCACTTCCGGGTAAACTCCGTGAGATTGTCCTTGTTCCACCTGTGCACATCATAGGCCAAATCCAGGAAGAACTCCGTGGGAACCTCGTGGCCTTTGAGATCGCCCACATTCACAATCCAAACACGGTCGACACCGTAATCATAGGCCATGCGCATCTGCTCCCAGATCTTGGCGATTGGGACTGTATCCACCCAGCGGTACGATTTGGGCCCGCCGACGTAGTCGAAGTGGTAGTACATCCCATACCCGCCGGGGCGGTACCGTTCGGTTTCCTTAGGCAGCATGCGGATGTTGCCGAAGTTGTCGTTGGCGAGAAGGATGGTGACATCGCCGGGAATGTTAATCCCATTTTCCCAGAATTCCTGTACTTCTTTGTACAGGGCAAACACTTGGGGGATTGAGGCTGCGTCTTGACCGGTAATGTCCGTGAGGATGTGGCGCTGATCGGCGATAATTTGCTCCATCACCGCCATCCGCTCTGCCAGCGTCCCCGCACTCATCATCGGCTCGTCGCCGTCACCGCGCATGCCGATGGTCACGAGCGTCTCGTAATCTTTGCTCACCCTGATCCCGTCCCGCCAGAACAGAATCAGGTTCTCCCGGTTTTTGCTGTAATTCCACTCACCCCTGCCGTACTTGCCCCATTCCGCCCAAGCGCGCATCATCGGTTCATGGTGGGAAGTGCCGACAACAACACCGTATTCATCGGCCAGCTTCCCATTGAGCGGATCATCCCGGTAAAAGCAGGACGGCTTCCACATCGCGGGCCAGAGCAGGTTGCCCTTAAGCCTGAGAATCAGTTCGAACACTTTAGTATAAAACAAGTGGTTGAAGCCGCCGAACCTGCCGCGGGCCCAGCCGCCAAGGCTCGGCCATTCATTGTTAAGGAAGATTCCCCGATATTTAACTGACGGCTCTCCTTGTTTGTACACCCCGCTGCGGATCACTAAGCTGTCCTGCGGAGTCGGCGCCACATCCGCCCACCAGTACCAGGGCGATACACCGATCTGCCTCGAGATCTCATAAATCCCATAGATGGTGCCGCGCTTGTCGCTCCCGGCAATCACCAAGCCCACTGTCACATTGGGCAAAGGATTTGCCACGACCGCGATCACATATGCCTCCCACTTGCCGGCAATATCTGACACATCAATCTTCCCAGAGGCGATCAGTGCGTCAATCACCGGGCTTTTGCCGATGGTGCCGGCGATCAGCGTTTCACAGGCAAGCTCCGCTGAGTCCACGCGCACCTGCGGCAGGCAGCCGGTCACCCGGTGGATGTCATCCCGGAGATCCATCAAGGCTCTTTTTACCCCCGGGTATTCCTGCCGATCGGCATACAGATCCGCAACAGTTCCGTCACACACCAAACGGAAATCCCCAGGCTGGTAATCCTTGACCACAAATGCCATGCTTTCACCTCCGCCTCAGCGGTTTGTCACTCAATGTCCAGCACTTGCACCTGCGCGAAAAAGCTGCGTTCCCTGCCGACGCGGCAGACAGCGCCGGTCAGCTCAAAAGTACCCGTAAGGTGGATATCCGCTGATGAGCTGCCGACCATCACCGCGAAAGCGCCGGGTTCCACGACTAGTTCCATATCGCGGTTATACAGGGCCAGTTGGTCCGTGGATAGAAGGAACCAGACCCGCTTCCACTGCTGCGGCTCGAGATGGACCTTGGCAAAGCCTTTCAGCTCTTTGACCGGCCTAGTCCTGGATGCATACTGGTCGTGGATGTACAGCTGGACCACTTCTGCTCCGGCAGCGTGCCCCACATTGCCCACTTCACATTCAACCTTTATCACCGCCGGAGCCTCACACTGCTGCGGCGTCACTTGCAGATTGCGGTAGGCGAACTGAGTGTAGCTCAGCCCGTAACCGAAGGGATAGAGAGGCTTGTTATCCACCTCAAGATACATCCGGCGGGCCGAAATGCTGGTGCGGTAATAATGCACTGGTATCTGACCCACTTCTTTCGGGATGGATACAGGCAGTCTGCCGCTGGGGTTGTAATCGCCGAAAAGGACATCAGCAACGGCATTGCCTCCTTCTTCACCTGGCAGCCACGCCTCCAGGATCGCTGGGATATGCTCAGTAATCCAGCGCACCGCCAGCGGCCGGCCGTTGATCAAAACAACGATGGTCGGAGTGCCGGTGGCATGGATCGCCTTGACCAGTTCCTCCTGCACTCCCGGCAGATCGAGACGGGACCGGTCATGGCTTTCGCCGTCTGTATCCTTGATTCTCCCCTTGATAGTGGTAAAATCGACATCTGAGATATCACCGGGGGCGATCAGCCCGGACAATCCCGACCTGCCGCCGACAACGACAATCGCCACATCAGATGCCTGCGCGGCGGCTACTGCCTCGGCAAAACCGCTGGTATCCTCTTGCATGATATCGCAGCCTTGGGCATAGTTGATCTGCACTGCACCGCCGAGCTTGGCCTTGATCCCTTCATAGATACTGACCACCGGGACAGCATCTTCCGGGCTGTCCACGTGGGCGCTGTAAACGTAATCTCCGAGTAAATTCCGGGTATTGTCGGCACTAGGCCCAATCAGGGCGATTGATTTCAGCTTGGTTCGATCGAGGGGCAGCAGGCTGCCTTCATTCTTCAAGAGCACAATCGACTCCCGTGCCAGCTGCCGGGCAAGTTCGCGCTGTTCTTTGGTCTCGAACACTTCGATCACCTGCTCCTCCCGGACATAGGGGTTGTCGAACAGGCCGAGGAGGAATTTCAGCCGCAAGTGCCTGCGGACGGCTTCGTCGATGACTGCAAGGGAAATCAAGCCGGATCGGGCAGCATCCACCAACAGTTCCCCGTAGCAGTCAGTTTTCGGCAGTTCGATATCCAACCCGGCCTCCAAAGCCAGGATACCGGCATGCTGCTTCGATTCCGCCACTTTATGCTCCGTATGCAGCATCTTGATGCTGTTGTAGTCCGATACCACAATGCCGTCGAAACCTAGTTCACCCCGGAGTATATCTGTCAAAAGTTCCCGCGAAGCGGCACAAGGGTATCCATCCAGGTCATGGTATGCATTCATCACTGATTTAACGCCAGCTTCCTTAATGGCTGCGGCATAGGGGAAGAGGTGTGTCTCCCGGAAACTGCGCTTTCCGGCATGCACCGGGGCATGGTTGCGGCCGCCCTCGCCGATGCCGTGCCCGGCAAAGTGCTTGAGCGTGCCTAAAACCGCATCAGTCAAGTCCTGCCCTTCCTGCAGCCCCTTGATATAGCTGACTGCCATCACCGCGGCCAGGTACGGATCCTCGCCAAAGGTCTCTTCCACCCGGCCCCAGCGCAGATCCAGAGCCAGATCCAGCACCGGCGAAAGGCCCAAACGGGCTCCAACAGCCAGCATCTGCTTGCGGATTTCTCTGGTCATCTGCTTTACCAGATCCCCGTTCCAGGTGGATCCCAACCCGATTGCCTGGGGGTAAGCAGTTCCGCCCTTGGCCATCAACCCGCTCAGGCATTCTTCGTGCAGCAGGGCTGGGATGCCCAGCCTGGTCTGTTCCCTTAAAAACCGCTGCACAGCGTTGGCCGCCTTGACCGCTTTGCTTGGCTCCAATCCGCTTGCTCCAGCCAGGCGGGTAATCTGCCCGATCCCATGGGGGATCGCCTGTCTCGCCCGCTCCGGGCAAAATCCTCCCTGCTGATCCAGGAAAACCTCAGGGCCCACGGAACCCAGCTGAGCCACCTTTTCCTCCAGCGTCATCCGCTGAAGCAAATCCTCGACTCTTGCCTCGATTGGCGCATGTTTGTCTTCATACAATCTCGTATCCAGAACCAACACCATCCCTGTTCAAAATCTTATCGATTTATGTTTCTAGAACTGCATAATCCTCGCCAATGCCGGCTTTGGCCGGTGCTGCGTGTCAAAGAGCAAAGGCCAGTTTTTGCGGCCGCGGACCGGGAAATTGTCCAGCCAAGTGGTGTCATCGGCAGCGCCCCAGAAGGTCACATTGGTGATCACCCCAGCATATTCCCGGAACAGAGCGAAGATCTGCTCGAAGCGCTCTTCCTGAAGCTCCATCATCTCGGCCGTAGGCTCGCTCAAATCGGTGCGCCGATCATCAAAGGCAAAAACAGACAGATCAAGCTCGGTGACATGGAGCTGCACACCTAAGGAAGCGTATAGCTCAATCGCTGCCCGGATATCATCAAGCGAAGGCCAATAGATGTTCCAATGGGCCTGCAGGCCGATACCGTGAATGGGGACCCCCTTCTCCTTCAGCCCCTTGACCAGCTGGTAAATCTTGTCCCGCTTATCCGGCTGGCTTTCATTGTAATCGTTGTAGAACAAGAGGGCATCGGGATCAGCGGCATGAGTAAACTCAAAAGCTTTCTCAATGAAGTCTGGGCCGATGATCTCCAGCCACGGCGACTTCTGCCGCAAGAGCTCCGGGCCGGAATCAGCCACTGCCTCGTTGACCACATCCCAGCAGTAAACACTGCCGCGGTAGTGTGACACGACAGTTCTGATGTGCTCTTCCATCCGTTTTAACAAGGTGTCCCTGTCCACGAGCCCGCCCGCGGCATCCTGGAACACCCAGGGAGCGTTTTGGTTGTGCCAGACCAGGGTATGGCCCCGCACCAGTTTTCCGTGCTCCTTGGCGAAAGCGACCAACCGATCGGCCTCGGTGAAGTTATAGGTGTCGGGTGCAGGATGGATCGGCCCGAATTTCATGTGGTTTTCCGAGGTCAAACTGTTGTAATGATGCAGCAGAAGTTCTTTGTGGGTCTCCAAAGACCTGGGGCTGACGCAGGTCCCGATGGGGAAATGCCCTGCGTACTTTCTGTACAAAGATTGAGCCAGCTCAGCCATACAACACTGCCTCCTTAAGGTTTTTTCCTCACTGCTGTTTGAACTCAATGAGGTACCGCTTGATCGGATACGTCTGATCCGAGTCGTCTTTGCGGAAACTTACCTCTGCAGTCCCCGGCACGGCTTCGGCCTGACGGATCTCGATCTTGATCCGCTCATCGTCCGCCGAAGCTGCCACCTGCGGCACAGCTTTGGCCCCCGCCGGGGCCATGTAAGTATATTTGAACACATTGTAATCGTAATCTGAGAGCACAAACCCCTCAATCGGCTTGCCGCCGGCAGAGATTGTCAGCTTGGGAGCAAGCAGGTTTTCCCTGTCCCACTGGTCCAGCTCGGCAATATGGGCTTCGGCTGCTGGGAGCTCCACCCGGTTGAACTTGAATCCGTCAAACTCACAAATCTGTTCTCTGCTTTCCGACCGAAAGACAAAGAAGACGGCATGTTTGCCCTCGAGCTGATCAACCGCTGGCATTGGGATCACAAGCTTGGCCAGCTGCTCTTCCATCCCGGCAGGAAAGCTTACGCTCCCAAGCAGGCTCCCGCCCCGGTCTTCCCAGGGACTGTCCAGCATCACATCGATCTTCCCCTCGGCTCCCTTGGGAGTGATATATACCTCCAGCTGAGGGCTTAAACCATCCTGAGGCCGATCTGAGAAGTTGAAGTACTTAAATCCGACAATGGCATCCCGCTGGATGTTCACCACCGGCGCTGCATCACTCCAAGTGTCATAGGCTGCTTTGACATAAGGGCCGCCCAGAAGATAACAGGCAATGCCTGCAGAATAATACTTATATGGGTTCAACCCGTTGATCTCAAACCCCTGCGAGGTGACTTCGGCCCCCTTGTAGACATTGCCGTAATCATCCACTATTGTCCTGGTCCCGGTGATGATCACTTCACCTGCTTCTGTTACCGTTACCTCCACCGGTTCTACTGTCGCTTGGCGGGAATACCCATCGTTGTTAATCGCCCGGTGGTAGGTGATATACCACTGGCCGTTGACCTCGACCAACCCACCGTGGGTGTTATGGCCTGGCTGGGTGGCAATCATCCGGCCGGTGGGGCCAACCTCCGGAGCGCGGGCATCAACCAAAACACCTCCGTAAGTCCAAGGCCCAAGCGGGCTGTCGGCATAAGCATAAGCCAGAGTCGCAACGGCTTCTCCAAGCCCATATTCCCCCTGCTTGGACCTCCGGCTGTAGACCAGCACATATTTGCCCTTGATCTTGCGGATCGAGGGAGCTTCGAAGTAGCGGAAAACATTCCCGTCAGTGAAGGTGCAGCTCCCGATCATGTCCATCACCAGCGCCGTGCCCGGCAGCATCTGGGCCATGGTGCCGGGATCCAGCTCCACGCCGGTAATTCTCTGGAAGCCATAGTAACCGTACACCCGGCCGTCTTCATCCACCAATACCGCTGGATCGAAGCCCATAACCCCCTGGGTCTGGGTTGTGCCCGGCCGCCAGTTGATCACCTCGAAAGGACCGTCCGGGCGTTTGGCTTTGGCCACCATCGTGTTACGGCCGCCGCTCTGGTTGTTCGGGTAAAGGTAATATGTCTTAGTGCCGTCAGGCTCCACCACTTCCACACAATCCGGCGCGAAAAGCACATCGGGCACACCGTCGACAATCGATTGAAAGGCCGCTCCATCGCAGCGCCAGTTGGTCAAGTCGTCAACCGGCGCGGACCAGACGATGATTTCATATCCACAGTAAGCAGTCCGGCGGGTGTCATGGGATCCGTAGATATATAACCTGTACTGGCCCGGGTTGTCGGGGTCTTCAAACACCCGGGGTTCAGCGTCAGGGACATGTTCCCACAAGGGCAAATAAGGATTGGCCGCCTTAACTCGGCTGTTCAGCCCCGACAAATGCCACAGGATCAAACAGGTTGCACAAACAAACAAGAGCTTCACAAGCATTTGCCCAGCCATCCTTTCTTATCTCGCCTCATACACAAAATCGGCAAAGTCAGCAAAGCCGCCTGCTTCTTTGGTAGAAAACAGGAACAAGCCGAAGCGGCAGCCGGTGAAGTGATCCAACCTGAACCGGACTTTCAGCGGCCCGCCCATTTTGACCCAGCCTGCATCTTGAACATAAAACTGGACTTCATCTTTCATGTTGGAAAAGTCGGCATCAAGCCTGAACGTCACTCGGGGAGATTCCAGCCACTTCTTGGCATAAACCACCGGCTGCTCCACAGTGGGATTGTCCGCGGGTTTTCCCATAACCACAGCAAAATACTCGCCGCTGAACTTGGTCACGGCGATCAGCTGGTAACATCCCTGCAGTGCGCAGATCCCGGCATAATCTCCTTCTTTAATTCCAGAAGCGTCGACAGTGACCGTCCCGCTGCAGCCGGGGAAAGCCATCCTTTGAGTGAGGATATTGCTTGCCTGGCAGAGATCGATTACTGTTTTGTCCGTATAAATCCGCAGCGCTCCCGGTTTTTCTGTCACACTCCAGAGATGATCCTTGGGATTGTGGTTCCACTGCCACACCGGCTTCAGCCTTACCTTGCCGGAAGCATCGGGCTGGTAGTGGAAATCATCCGAAGCATACAGCGGCGCATACTGATAACCCGGCCGTGTCGTTTGCACGGGGAAATCCTCTGGAATCTTGCCGTCAATACCGAATACAGGGTAATCGTTTTCGAAGCGGACTGGAACCAGTACTGGAATCCTGCCCACTGCACCGCTGTCCTGGAACAGGACAGCGTACCAGTCACCTTCAGGTGTATCCACAATCCCGCCCTGAGCCACACCCTGATTCCAGTAGCCGCGGTCATCCTTGAGAACATCACCGCCGGTGAACTTGCCCTCCAGGGAATTGGCAGTGAAACAGGCCTGCGTCCTAAACCAGCGGTCCGGCAGGGAGTGGATTAGAAACAGGTAGTACTTCCCGTTAATCTTATATATATGCGATCCTTCATAGCCGAGAATAGTGTTGTCCGGATCGGCAACCAGAAGCCGGTGCAGCCCGCCCGGTTTCGGCCCTTTGAGTTCTGGATCAAACTCGGTAATCCAGATCTCCCGGTGGCCGTAGACGATATATACACGATCCTCGTCAAACAGCAGCGACGGATCGTGGTAGAACCCATCGATCTGCCGTTTCTGCCATGGCCCAGTGATGCTCTCCGCTTCAAACAGATAGGTCTTGCGGGTGTCATTGGCGGAAAAGCACACATAGAAGCGGTTGTTGGCATAACGCAGGCACGGAGCCCACATGCCTTTTCCGTAAATTCCTTTGCCGTCATCCAGGTTGTGGCCGGCATTGTCTTCCAGCTTGTCGTAAACATAAGTACAGATCTCCCAGTTGACGAGATCATATGACCGCAAGATCACACCACCGGGCATGAAATGCATGGTGGTGCTGATCATGTAATAGGTATCGCCAACCCTGATCACATCGGGATCGGGGTAATCCATTCTGGTGATGGGGTTGATCACGGCTGCCGCCTCCTTACTGCGTGCTCAAATGCGAATGTTGGAAACCGGTTTACTAGGCCGGAATAAGGGAAGGGCATTCTACTCTGCCCTAAACCCTTCCGCACCTATCCTACAAGGCCGGTACGCTCGATACTTTCCACAAAGTAGCGCTGCATGAAGAGATAGATGAACAACAGCGGAGTGATCACCATGATCATGCCGGCATTGTTGATCACAGTGTTGAAGTTGTCCTGGACCAAGCCGCTGGTCACCGCTACCATGTCGGTCTGCCGAATTACCTGCGCCGCTTTGGAGGCCACTGTCTCCAAAGCCTGAGGCAGGAAGTTCTTGGTGCTCATGAACATAGTTGTGTAGAAATAGTCATTCCACTGCCAAACAAATGAGAAGAGGAAGACCACGATCAGGCCCGGTACAGAGCTGGGCAGCATCACGCGGAAGAAACTAGTCAGAAAACCGCAGCCGTCCACATACGCCGCTTCTTCCAGCTCCCGGGGCATCCCTCTAAAGAACTGGCGCATAATGTAAATGAACAGCCCGTTGCGGAATCCGGATCCGGTCAGGCCCGTGAGGACAAACGGCCAATATGTCCCAACCAAGTTCAATGGTTCGGCAAAGATGCCGAACAGATCGAAATAGCGGAAATGCAGGTACAGAGGAATCCGGATCATCTGCGGCGGCACGACCAGAGTGAAGATGGCTAAGCCCATAAGCAGACCGCTTCCCCGCCACTGGAACCTGGCTAAGCCGTAACCGATAAGTGTGCAGGATGTAAGCTGGCACAGGCTCACCACCAGAGTCAGGGTCAGGGAATTAAGGAACGCCTTCGGGTAATCCATGTAAACCCAGCAGGTCTTGTAGTTGTTCAGTGTCGGATTGCGGGCAATCCATTTCACCGATTGGTCATACAGTTCTTCCACATTCATGAAAGAGGTGGCCAACCTTGTGAGCATCGGCTGGATGATTACATAGGAAACTCCCGTCAACACGGCAACCCGGAACAGCGTCCCGATAATGCCCCTTAGTCTTTTCTGCTGCAAACGTGTCATGGCTGCTCCTCCCCCGATCACACGTTATAGAACACAAACCGCCCGACTACCACCGAAATAAGCACCAGCAAAGCCGCGACAAAGCCAAAGTACAACATGGACATGGCCATCGCCACGCCAAACCCAGCGCCGGTGAAGGATACCTGCTCTATGAGCATAATCAGCTGGTTCTGCGGTGTGGTGAACGAGTCGATCACCGTATACACCAGGTTGGTCAGAATCAGTGGGCTCAGCCCGGGGAAAGTAATCAGCCAGAACTTCTCCCAGCCTGTCGCCCCTTCCACATCGGCTGCTTCGTAAACACTGGGCGGAATGGACTGCAGCCCTGCCAAAAAGATCAGGATCTGCACCCCGGAATCACGGATGATTTCCGGGCTGCCGGTAATCACCTCAATCAGGTATTCCATTACTGTGTCGGGCAGGCGGATCATGCCCAGGATCTGCCGCAGGGCATTTCCTGCAAAATAGTTGGCCCTGGCTGATTCCTGAGCCATGATGTACGCCCAGTCGCCGGTTTCCATCCTGAGTACGACTCCTGCCCCCAGAATCACCGGCAGGAACAGGATCATTCTGGCAAGGGACCTGCCCCTGAACTGCTGGTTCAAAATCGAGGCGGCAAACAGGCTGAACCCGATAATCATCGGCAGTGTGCTCAAAGTGTTGCTGATGTTCTCGACAAACCTTTCATTAAAAGTTGCATGCTGGAACAGCGCATATTGAAAATTGCCCAAGCCTTTCCACACTAAGGTGTAGCCGGATCTGCCAAGCTGCAGCTCATTGAGGCTGAAGATGATGGCATCGATAAACGGGCGCAGGAAGAACAAAGAAAACCCAATAATGAACGGGAATGTGAACAATAGCCCACCCAGAACCTGCCGCTGCCTGAAGCTGACTCTAAAAATCCTTCTACTCTGCCTCTTGGCCAAGGTGATCCCCTCCTTCCAGGACATGATAGCCAAACGCCGGTACCTCCACACCCATGACCTCCACTGGTTTCGAGTTGTAGTTGACAATAACCGACATGCCGCTTTCATAGGTGGTTTTATACACATTGACCGCCAAGCTTTCGTGGCTGGTAATCCTGTCGTTCCAAACTGGCCCGAGCACATTGACGACTTCCGCGTATACCTTCATGATTTCGTCGCTGTGATCCAAGTAATTTATCGCATATAGGTCATCAAAGCGGGATGCCTTGACAGCCTCCGATTCAGAATAAGCAAGCAGGTAATAGGGCACTGCTCCGGTTTCCAAAAGCTTGAGCAGATAAGTCTGGAGCCTGCTGGACAGATTGCCCGGCTCTCCTGCATAGGGGATGTAGCCGCGCAGGACTATCTGGTAGAACGGTACCCCTTGGTCAATGATCTCGAAGTTCCGGCTGTACAGGGGCATCTCCACCACAAAATCGGCGTACGGCAGAGTATAGGCGTTGGCACCGCTGAGCATCAGGGACACGTTCTGCTCTTTGAGCTTGCGCAGTTCTTCCATCACGATCTCTTTCGCCTGTTCCCGATCTACCAACTTCTCCACATTCAGCTGGTAATCGGCGTACAGATCCCGGCCCAAAGCATCAAAGGACAGAGCTGGGATATCATATTCCGCGTACCCTTTCATGAAGCTGGCCAAGACCCGCGGCAGCTGTCCGATGGAGAGGATTGGGATTTCCTCGCCCTGAATCCGCAGATGGGTTGCCAGGTTGTAGCGGTTAAGATAAGCCGGCCTTCTGTCTAAAGCCCGGGCTGTATCCCGGAAATGGATGAAATCGTCAAACAGCGTTGTTTTAAAGACATGCAGGAAATTGACATTGGGGTAGAGTGCCACATTGCCTGCAGCCAAGCTTGCGGCCGTGTTTTTCAGCTCCTGCTTGGTGCCCAGCTTGGATTCCAGCTTTACTTGAGATGGAAAGAGATGCTCGATGCCGCCTTTCAGCCAGCCGTTATAGCGAACCACCAGGTTTTGCACGCCTTGATCCAGGAAATGCTCCACAACTGTCTTGGCCTGCGTAAAAGTCGTCACCGGCTTGACAACATTCCGTGACACACCGAAGACCGGCTCCACCTTCTCAATGCCGCCGACTAGTTCCAAAAGCAGTGGTACTTCCGCACTATCCATTCTTTTCAGCCCATAGCGGTTAACAAGATACTGCTGGTAATACAGCGCCATCCCCGTATAGTCCGCCGCTGATTCATCAAGGAAGGCATAGCGGATCACAATGTCGTTGATGATAGGCCGGGCTTGATACATCATAATCGACAAATCGCGCATGTAGATCACAGCACCGCCGGACTGCATATACACCCGGGCGTTGGGGATATATGCAAAGCTGCTGTAGACCTTGTTATACGAGTCGCTCATACCCGCGATTTCCGCGTTGATAATAGCCGCGCTTTCCCCCGACTCCATGATTGCCAGGAAAGCCCGGTCGCTGTGCTTGATGCCAAATACCGGCAGATGGATCTGGGATTCCATCTCGTAGGAATACTCCCGCACTGCCGTCGAGGCGTGATCGCGGCCGTAGACCTCGCGGCGGTAGGTCTGGACACCCTGCTTGCCGCTGTTGAGTCTGATCAAAGCTCCGGAGCCGTCAGGCACGAAGATATAGCCCTGCTCCTGGGAGTTCGCCGCACCGAAATACGGCAGGACAGCAATGGTGGTCAACGGATAGGTGACTCGCTTTTTCGTCGCTGGATCCATGACGTCTTTTGGATATTCGATGTCCTTGCTGGGAACTCGCACCACAAGCTCCCCACCGTCAAGGACATACTCGATCGCCACGGTGAAGATCCGCAGGTTCTGCTCAGGCGGCGTCACATTATACTTCAAGTGCTCTTCAATCACCTTGTCAGGGGTGTAACCGCTTTCCTTGAGCAGCTTGATCATTTCCTCCTCGTCCCAGACCATCACATTCCATTTCTTCATCAGCGTGGTGCGGTCGAAAATGTAAGATATGTCTTCTGTCTTCACGCCGCCCAACGCGGCATAACCTTTGTACTCCTGCACTGCTTTCAAGTATTCCTGAATCAAGCGGCGTTTGTCGGTCGCCCGGAACCTCGGTTCGTCAATCCGGATCCCGTATTCGCCGAGCAGCCCTTTCAAATCCACGCCCAAAATGGAGATGTTGTCCGGATCCACATATCCAGGCTCCGCAGTAAACTCGGCGTACTGCGAGCGGAAAAACTCTCTTTCTTCATCGCTGTTCAGGTAAGAAAGTAGTTCGTCAAACGCTTCCTTGCTGATCACCACAGGCAGGTAGGCCTTGTCATCCCATTCCTTACCGATCAAGTATTCGACTCTCACGCCGTTCTCAATGGGGATGACTTTGGCCTGGTCGAAGACCACGCTGCCCGTATAGGTGTCCATTGTGATGTACTGATTACCGTAATAATACCCGATCAACAGCTGAGCATTGAGCCGATCCTTGGCCGCGCCCCTGGCGATCGTCTCCATGGTTTGGCGGTCAGCGGGATTGGAATACCAGATATGGCCGGTTGCCTTGACCAGGACCGCAATTTCCGTGGTGCTCTTTTTGATGTACAGCTGCAGTTCACCGTTTTCCGCAACCAGATCAAAGTCGGCAAGCTCAGCTTGGGCGCTGCCCAACGCAGCAGCCAGGATCAGCAACACCAATACAGCTCTGAACAAGTGCTTACGCAACATCCTCCGTCCTCCCCTCGCCTGGAATCAAACCCGGTACGCGATTTCGGTAAACACTTCATTGGCAAAGCGATAGACAAGTTCCAGCAGATTCAGCAGCACAAGCCCCAGGAAGATGGTGAAAACCATACCCACCAGTGTGAGGACGGCGGTGGAAATCGACTTGCCTACGCTGTACTCGTGGGTGATCATCATGACACCAATAAACATCAATGCTCCCGACCACATGACGGCTATGGACAAAGCCAGGTAGTAGAATGCGCCCTCGTCGAGGATCAAGTAGTTGCTGACCACAATCATGGGCAGGTTGATCAAGATGTTCGGGATCAGGGCATAGGCCGAGGCAATGACGATCTGCTTGAAGGTGCCTTTGCCGGTCATCAACGTGGTGAACGCCCAGTTGACCCCCGTCCACAAACCGAAAGGCAGAATCACACTGGCCAGCTCGACAATGATGTTCAGGCGGGCGGGATCGTTGTGGTTGAACAAGAACCCGGTATACTGCCGCACCAACGTGTATGTGATGGTGACAAGGATCAGAATCACCATCGCCGCCGGGAGGCTGCCCCTCTGCCTGTATTTCAAATCATAGAAGCCGTCAAAGGGATGGAATATGACATGAAGGCCGTATCTCAAGCTGTGATACAGCTGCAGCAGCTTGCCTTTGAAATCTTTGCGCTCACTCAACGCCAGCCATGCAGCCTCTTTGGCGGCGGCACTAAGCTGTTGAGTCTGGATGCCGAGGCGCGCTTTGATTCTAGGCCAAAGCATCATCAAGACAATCAGCACCGCCACCACAGACATGATCTGGGGAAAATGCTGCTTCACTACAATTTCCCTGTATTCCCTGTATGCCCGGGAGTAATAGGAGCGGTTTTGGCCGAGTTTAAAATAGTACATGGCTTCGTCGAACCGCTCCTGCAGCAGCAGCGAACGGCCGATGCCGGTGTAGGCCAGGTCATAGTTGGCATTGAGTTTGAGCACTTCCCGCCAGATTTCTTCTTCCTTCGCGTACTTGCCTTGGTTGTAGTACTCCACAGCCTGTAAAATCATTTTTGTGTACTCAGTAGGCTCGAACACCAGGATTTGGCCGCGTTCGTCATCGATGACCACCAAATCCAGGCCGATGTGATCGATGGCGATTCCCCGGGACACCTGCCCATGAGCCCGTCCGCGGTAACCGAAAATGTAGAGCAGATGGCCGTCGTCGTCGTAGGCGTAGATACGGCTGCGGGTCCGGTCCAGCACAACGTAGATACCCTCAGGAAATACCGTCACATCCACGAAGGTGGACCTTCCGTAATAAGTAGACTGGGACCACATATCGGTGTAACTGATATCCCCAATGGGATTATGGAAGCCGTGGCGTTTCAGCGTATCGCCGCCAGAGGCATTCAGCCGCCTGATGGAATCACCCTCTTCGGCGGCAACGGTAGCGTAAATAAAGCCTTCCTCGTCCAGGTCGAATCCGCTGTACTCCACCGGCAGGCGTAAATCCCGCTTAGCCTTTTGTTCCTCGGTGGACAGCAGAAACCAGATGTATTCCCACAGGCTGACGCTGACCTTGGGCGCACCGATCACCCCACGGAAAACACCGTCGGCATCAAAGGTTATGAAGCCTTCAAAATAATCCTCTGATAAAACATATAAGTACCCTTTGGCATTGACACCAATCTTGAACGGCCTGTACCTGAACGTGGGAGGAAACATATCCTCATAGCCGACATGGGGCGAACCAATAATACGGAGCAAATTGCCGGCCTGATCCAAGTGAACGATGCGGCTGTTGCCGGTATCGGCCACGTAAATATCCTGTTCAGCGCTTACAGCCACGCTCGCAGGCCCGGAAAACCTATCCCATGTGCCGTTGTTCATAAAACCGTCAATGATCCGCAGGACATTCCATTCCAGATCAAACTGGACAATCCGGTTGTTGCCGGTATCAACGATGTAGATGTGGTTGTTTTTTTCATCCACCACAATGTCCCGCGGCTGTTTGAGGCTGTCCAGGCCGAGTTCTCCGGCGGTGATCACTCGTTTGGGCAGATATGCGACGGGCCCCTCCACAGGATCGTCCCAGTAGTTCCAGGTATAGCTCCGGTATGGGACCATAAAGGTGGAAAGGTGCAGTTCATCGGCATTAGCAGCCGCAGTCCAACACATCCAAACAAAGAGCATCAGCGACAGAAGCAAGAACCGTTTTGACGTTGTGCTCATGGATTATCCCCGCTTTCCATAGCGTGCACTGTGCAGGCGGAATGCCTGCACAGTGCCAAGAGAGGATTGTAGACTATTGATCGAACATAGCGTCGATCAACGCTTGTGCAGCAGGTTTAGCTTCGGCAGCAGCTGTAGCCGGGCTGACATTATTGTTAATGTCTCCGCAGACTTTGCCGTAAGGCAAGCTGCCGTCCCAGCGGCTGCCGAGGAAGTTCATGTAGTAATCTTCAGGCCAGAAACTCTCCACCGCTTGATAGAGAATTTCATAAGACTGTTTGTCTGCGACTCGGCTGGCGATGTAGTTATCCAGATCTTCATAGTAATTGTCTAAGGTGAAGAGGAAGTTATCCAGTGCAATCAATCCCAGCGGGTATTCGGCGTTGGCCGGGACAAACCAAGCGTCAGCCGCGCCGGGCAGGAAGACTGGCCCATCCGTGTATGGGGACTTGGGGAACGGCATGATGCCGTGGGTGAAAGGCCAGCTGATGTGATTGCCGAGGTAATAAAACGGCAGGAAAGCCATGGCGATCTGGCCTGCACTGAACTCATTTTCTCCCTTGTCGGCAATCTGGTCGACCTTGCGCCAATCGACCCACTGGCGCAGCCCCGCGATCCCTTCCGGCTCATCCAAGGACCAGTACACTTTCCCGTTCTCATCCCGCCTGGTGACTGCGCCACCGTAGGCATATACCAGATTCTTCGGATCGATGTCGGACAGACCCCATTGATCCACAATACCGTCACCGTCAGTATCCCGGGTGGCTTTGCGGGCGAGTTCAGTCACTTTCTCGAAAGTCCATTCGCCTCTAGCCAGAAGCTCGTAAGGATCATCCAGCCCTTCAGCTGCCATCAGGTCTTTGTTGAAGACGATAAACATCGCATGCCCATAATCATCCACACCTGCGGAGAAGAAGAACATCTGGCCGTTGTAAGCCAGCTCATAATTGCGATCCCGAGTAATCTTAGGCAGCTGCTCGAAATACTCCGGCGGTAGAATCTCGTTCACCGGGAACAGGGCACCCCGGGAAACCAGGCTCCAGTAATAGGCAAAGGGCACCCGCCAGAGATCGTATTTGGACTCGCCGGCCATAAAGCGGCTCAATGCAGTGTTACCAACATCGCCCCAGCCGACGATCACCTTTTCATACCCACCGATGTTGAACAGTTCCATTGCTTCCTGGAGCACACCGGCCCTGGCCCCGCCTTCCTCAAACTGGGCGATGGCGTCATAGTGCATGAGAAAAGCCACAGTCGCTCCACCGAAGTCTATGTCACCGAAATCCATCCGATCAGAAGTGTAGGCAATAGCCCCTGCTGCAGCCAAGGCCAGGCTCAAAGCTGTCAGCACCAGGATTTTTGTCACTCTCACTGGGTTTACCTCCCCTCAAGCTCAAGAGGGCACTGTGCAGGGTAAAGCCTGCACAGTGCCCTATCCGATTTATCAGTAGCCAAACATCTCGTCGATGATTGTTTGAGCGGAAGCTTTAACCTCTGCAACAGCTGTTGCTGGGCTGATCATGTTGTTGATATCGCCGCAGACCTTGCCGTAAGGCAAGCTGCCATCCCAGCGGCCGCCGAGGAAGTTCATGTAGTAATCCTCAGGCCAGAAGTTCTCCACTGCTGTGTACAGAATATCATACGCTTGCCTGTCGGCGACACGGCCGGCGATATAGTTATCCAGATCCTCGTAGTAGTTCTCAATCGGGAACAGATAGTTGTCCAAAGCAACCAAGCCTAATGGATACTCGGCATTGGCCGGAACGAACCAAGCGTCGGCTGTGCCGGGCAGGAACCGCGGCTCGTCTGTGTATGGGCTCTTCGGCCACGGCAGGATTCCATGGCTGAACGGCCAGTTGGTATGGTTGCCGATGGCATAGAAGGGCAAGAAGGCAAACGCATACTTGCCGGAACCCCATTCAGCATCGCCGCCGCTGGCCAAAGCAGTCGGGCTGGCGATCTGGTCAACCCTGATCCAGTCTACCCACTGCCGCAGGCCGGCAATGGCTTCCTCGGAATCCATAGCGAAATACACTTTGCCATTCTCGTCACGCTTGGTGATTGCGCCACCGTAGGCATAGACGAGGTCTTTCGGATCCATATTGGACATGCCGTATTGGTCAATGATACCGTCACCGTCGGTATCCCGAGTCGCCTTCCTGGCCATCTCGGTCAGCTTTTCGAAAGTCCACTGGCCGTTGGCATACAGCTCATACGGATCCTCCAAACCTTCGGCAGCCAGCAGGTCTTTGTTGAAGACCACAAATGTGGCATGTCCGTAGTCATCAGTACCGGCCGAGAAGAAATAGAGTTGTCCGTTGAACGCCAACTCGAGATTGCGGTCATGGGTAATCTTAGGCAGGGCCTCGAAGTATTCGTCCGGCAGGATTTCATTGACCGGGAACAGCGCTCCTTTGGAGGCCAATGACCAGTAATAAGCAAACGGTACACGCCAGAGGTCATACTTCGATTCGCCGGCCATGAAACGGTTCAGAGCGGTGTTGCCCACGTCGCCCCAGCCGACGACGACTTTCTCATAGTCGCCAATGTTGAACAGCGCCATGGCTTCCTGGAGCATACCGGCACGCCCACCGCCTTCTTCAAACTGGGCGATGGCGTCATAGTGCATTACAAACGATACTTTTGCTCCCTTGAAGTCGATAGTGCCAAAATCCATCCGGTCCGAAGTGTAGGCAAAAGCGCTCGATGCCAGCACCAGGACCAACACAGTGACCAATAGAGCTCTTTTCATTTTGAATATGTTCCTCCTTCCTAGTGTCCACAGGAAATAAGCTGATGAGAAACCTCAAAGACGCTGCTGGACACTACCACCTCCCCGCCCGTATTTATATCATGGACTTACAGCTACCTCGGACAATAAGTTCCGTATCCATTACCATTGGCTTGCCGGCTTTATGATTGAGAATAATCTTCATGAGTAGTTCGGAAGCTGCAGCGCCCATTTCATACTTCTTTTGCTTTACCGTCGTCAGGTTGTAGTGGCGGCTGATTTCAATATCATCAAAGCCGACGATCGACAGGTCATTGGGAACATCCTTGCCCAGGGCCCTCAAAGCTCGGATCATGCCGATGGCTACGTTGTCCTGGGCCACAACAGCCGTTGGCCACTCCTCCATCTGATTAAGCTGATGCACCACTTCATGCCCGTACTCTTCATCAAATGATGACTGGAACACCCATTCCGGCCTGCACTCCATCTCCAGGTTCCGGACAGTGTCCATAAAGCCTTGAAAGCGTTTTTCCGCCGGCACAGACTTGGTGGTCCCGTCCACATACCCGACTTTATGGTGGCCAAGGCTGTGCAGATACTCCACCGCCAGCCGCGCTGATTTGTAGTTGTCCGAAATCACGTATGATGTGAGCGGCCCTTCCAGGGTCATGTCAACGAACACGGCAGGAATGTCCGAAGTCAAAAGCGGTTCAAATTCCGCGAGCTCATCCCGGATGTAGCTGAGAAAAATTGCTCCGTCGACCCGGCGGTCACGGCATTTTTCCAGATAACCAAAGCTGACGCCGGTATTGCCCGGCCGTTTGTCGGCAAAGTAGAGAATGTCATAGCCCTGGGCACCAAGCGTTTTTTCAATACCAGGGATTACTTCCCGGAAGAAGCTGTTGTTGAGTTCACTGGCCATAAACAAGCCTACAATATAAGAACGCTGCATCGACAGGCTTCGGGCTGTGGTATTGGGCCAGTAGTTGTATTCCCGCATCACTTTTAGCACAGCCTGCCGTGTTTTTTCGTTGATGCCGCTGTAGCCGTTGATCACTTTGGACACGGTCGCCTTGGATACATCGGCCTTTTTAGCGATGTCATCGATTGTGGTTGCTTTTGTCCCTTGTTTCGTCACTGTTATACCCCTGTCTGTTGTTCTCGGAAACCGGTTTCAATAGGCGGGAGGGAACAATGTGTGCATACCATCCATGGTTCCGCACCCCGATACGTCCGCATAACATATTTTACATTTCTCTAATTGAAAGCGGTTTCTATTCGGAAGAAATTAAAATGCTGCGCTTTGGCAGTTCAATCCGTAAACCTTTCGGCAACCTTTCGTTAATATAATTCAACCATTTTTCTGGGATTCCTTCATACTTGGAGGAAAAAATTAACTTGAGTTATGGATCTCGCTGAAATTCTCTTGGCATCAAAAAAAGGAGCCTTTTGTGGCTTTGGCTCCTTTTATTCAATGATCTGCTTGCCGAAATAACTTAGGTATTTCAACGCCCTGTCAATATCAGGTTCGGGATACTTCTCACCCTTGACTTTCTTCACGCCTGGAAATTGAGCACCAATTCACGAACACGCGTTCCATATACACTGGTTTTGCCAAGCAATGACCGAATTGAACCATAGCAGGAAAACGTCCTATCTACCCGGAAAAGCTGATATAAGTTTAAACCCAAGGCAAAGCATCTTACAGACATAATCCAAGGGGTGCACATCCATGAATCTCATCATAAAAAATGGGACGATTGTTGCTGATTGTCTAATTGCCAACGGTACTGTGGTGATCGAAGCAGGCATAATAACTCACGTATGCGATAAACTCAAAGGCGACAAGGTTTTGGGCGGCATAAATCTTGACGGTTTTCAGCTCATCGATGCCGGCGGTGGTTATATCGCCCCTGGCTTGATCGATATCCATATTCACGGTTGTAACGGCGCTGATTTAATGGACGGAACTCACGAAGCCCTGCACACCATGGCCCGTTACCTAGCCTCCACCGGGGTCACTGCGTTTTTGCCAACCAGTGTTACAGCTTCAAAAGAAAAGACACAGCAGATAGCCGAACTGATTGCCAGCTACGAAAACAAGACTGGAGAAGCTCAGCTGCTTGGATTGCATCTGGAAGGGCCATACATCAATGAAACAAAGAAAGGCGCCCAATACGGGGCCGCCATTCGCACACCTGACTTTGCTGAACTTGAGCTTTTGTACCAGATCCTGGGAGAACGAATACGCTTGATGACTATTGCGCCGGAAATCCACGGTGGGCTCGAGGCTGCTGATTGGCTGGTGGAAAGGAACATAGCTGTGTCCATCGGCCACTCGGATGCGACATATGAGGAAACACTGGCCGGGTTTGCTCACGGCATATGTCAGGTAACCCACCTGTACAACGGCATGAGTGGCCTGCATCACCGGGAGCCCGGTGTGGTGGGCGCGGCTTTGGCCACCCCACAAGTGTGGGTTCAGCTGATAGCCGACTTGGTGCATGTGCATCCCGGCGCCATCCGCTTGGTGCTGGCCAGCAAAGCCGTGGACAAGATTATCCTGATCAGCGACGCTATGCAGGCAGTGGGACTGCCAGACGGTGAATACACTCTGGGGGGACTGCCTGTCTTCATAAAAGACGGCGCTGCCAGATTAAAAGACGGCAATCTGGCTGGCAGCACACTCACCCTGCTGGATGCTGTGAAAAACATGATCGAAGTGTGCGGTGTATCCATCCCTGATGCCTTCCGCATGGCCAGCAAGAATCCGGCTGAATCTATCGGTATCCACGGCAAAGGATGGATCCAAGCCGGTTATGACGCCGATTTGATCATCCTTTCACCCCAGTTCGAACTGCAGCATACGATCATCAACGGCCAAGTGGTCAGCTAATAGACTCCCTTAAGAAAGCTTCCGTTTTAGTTGCTCGACAATTGCCAATTCTTGCCATTTCTTTAAGTTTGTGTTAGATTGTACTTAACGATTATTTACACAATCACGTCAGGAGGCCATCAATGTGAACGATGATGTGTTTCTGCAGCACAGTTTGATTGTTGACAGAATCATCTTCTACGCTCTGCTGGTGTGTTTTTCGGTTTTTATCGTGACATATATCGTACTCGGGATCAGTTGGAAGCTCATCGCGGCACTGGCAGCAGGTGCACTTTTTATCATTTTTTCCCGCATCGGCAGACAGAGAGAAAGGCTGATCGGCTTCAGGGCATATGCCTATACCATCATCTGCGCAGCGATGTTCGTGTTCCTGTATGCCACCCAAGGCACCATTCCCGCATTGGCGGCGATGTTTGGCTTCACTTTAGGCGTAGTGATGTACTTCCGGACCAGCCTGGTGTTGTTCTACGGTGCGATTGTCATTGTGTTCAACTTCGTCGGCGCAGCGGCCGCCCCTGAGTTTTACAAGGTTTACCCGGTGGAGTTCTGGGCCCGCATCGGGATTCTCTTTATGCTGTCCGTTCTCGTTGCCGGCGTGCTGACCCGAAGAGCCAGGCACATTCTCGTTTTCGCGCAAAGTCAAGCGCGGGAAGCGCAGCAAAGAGCAGAACAGATCCTGGAGGTGGCTGAACGGGTTAAGGGGGTGGCTGCTGCCCTATCCCAGGACAGCGAGCACCTAGCCGCGGCCACAGAACAGACATATGCCAGTGTCGAGCAGGTGGCCACTACGGCCAGTGAGTTTTCGGCAGCCATTGACACGGTTAACTCCAAGACGCAGTACATCGGCACCACATCCAGGGAGATGTCCAAGATAGCAAACGCCAGCCGGGCAAGCATCGCATTTGTGGCCGACCAGGCGAACCTGCTGCAGAAGAGTATTGAAACAACTGTAAAAACCATTGAGGACCTGGGAGCCAGATCCCGGGAAATCGGGCAGATTGTGACAACGATCAATGATGTATCGGATCAGACCAATCTGCTGTCCCTGAATGCCACCATCGAGGCGGCAAGAGCCGGGGAATACGGTAAAGGTTTTGCAGTGGTGGCGGATGAGGTGCGGAAGCTGGCTGAAAGAGTTTCGATAGCTTCTGGGGAAATTGCGGCCATGATCACCAAGATTCAGCAGGATGCGGACAGAGCTGTGAAGGAAATCCAAAAGAACTCCAGGCAGGTTCAGGAAACGGCCGATTCGGCAAACTCGGCGTTTGCAAACCTCACTGACATCATTTCGAAGATCGAGGCTGTTTCCAGTGATATCAATGCGGTCGCTTTATCCATGCAGGAAATAGCCGGCGGCAGCGAACAAGTTGCCGCTACAACACAACAGCAGTCGGCCACGGTATCTGAAATCAGTACCATGGCCGAGCATTTGAACCAGCTGGCGCAGCAGCTGACGAGCTTGCTGAAGTTCTAGATTGCGAATTTGATGCCCAAAGACCGCATCAGCTGAAAAAGGTTGATATATTCCAGCCCGAACTCCCGGCAGACATTGGGTATGGTAACTTCATTCCGGCTGTGCGGTTCATGCTTTTCCTGAGTCACAATCACACATCCGTAGGCCAAAGCATAGGCACAAAGCCATGATTCGGCTGATCCGGCAAAGGCGGATTTGGTGGAGGCGAAATAAACAGGGTTTTGATCAACAGCCGTTATGATTCTGGTATAAGCGGAAATGACGTTTTCATCCTGGGAGCTTTTAATTATGAAAGCTCCCTCATTTGTCTTCAGCCATTCCGACAGTTCGTCACCAGCAGCGTAGATCTCCCGGCAGACTCTATCCAAGAGGATGAGCCTGCCTTGGCCTTTTTCTGTCAGCTGGCACCAGAACGCCGAGGCGATGTCAAAAGCGTAAAAGCTGCGGCTGGCGCTGATCAACAGATCTGCATCGAGAAGATACTGCTTATCCATGATCCATGACATCCTTTTTCACTTTATCGTAGGATTTGCCGTTCACCCCTAACAGTTTGAAGGCGTATGTGTACTCGATCTCCCCTGCTTCCGCGCTCTTGACTACCGCTTCCTTGAACACCGGGCTGATCCGGGAGCTGTATGTCCGGTAGTAGTTGGGGGTGGGAGGCTTTGCACTGCTGCTGCTGTCTTCTGATTGAGCAGCGGCACTACTTTCAAGGCCTGCCTCAAGCTGCGCCGCCGCTTCCGCATCAATCAAGCCCAAGTTCTTGAGCCGGGCAGTCAATGCCCATCTGCTTACCTTGAACATCCGGCATAAGCGCTCGATCTGTGCCGGCAGCGCTTCGGCCTCGTTCCAAAGATCGCGGATCTCCGCTTCCGGCATGAGGAATTCAACGGTTAGCACGCTGATCGTGCTCGGATCGGCGACAACATCTGCATCCTGAGCGGTAAACAGATCATCCTCACCGGACAGGACGTGGATGAACTGATGCACTAGGCTGAACACTCTACCGGTTGGAGTATCACTGCGGTTGATGAAGATCAGCGGAGCCACAGGATCGAACAAGGTGAAAGCCCGGAATTCACTGACATCCAGCCGGCGGCGGGTGGATGTGCCGACAATACCACTTTGCATCACCAGGATGCCCGACGCTTCCAGTTTTTTCTTGAGCTGGTTGGCTATGGTGTCCAGATCCCGAGGTTCTTCATGCCACTTATCCCTCAACTGCAGCAGCTTGCGCGCAAGGAAGGCATCCGCGGCAGCCTGGCCGCTTGCTTGTTCCTGGAACTGAGTGATGATTTCCAGCCGGTCCCACCCAAGGTTCCTGCGATACTTGCTCATCCAGTTGCGGCGCATGGCCATGTCCAAAATGGTATCCTTGAGGTTCTTGCTCATTTCCGGCTGTCTGCCGCGGAGGGCCCGGAACTCAGCGGCGACCGGATCCTGCGGAGGGCTTGCCAAAAAGAGGTAGCCAAAGGGAACTCGGAGAAAGGCTGCCGCTTCCTCCGCTTGTTTGAAGGTGGGATGTTCGTCGCCGTTGATCCACTGCTCGATTTTGGGGAACTTGTCCGCGATTTCCGCTCGGTCTTTCCCCGATTCACGGATTGCCCACAACCAGATTTCTTTGCGGATTGGAACTCTGAGCAGCTGTGCCATACCAACCTCCTGCAAGTGTTTTGATGATATATTGGCAGTACTTACGCTGGCACGGTTCTTGAGGTACTGCCAACATCCGGCTGTGGCCCACCGAATGCCGGATAGTTATATATTTATTCGTACAATTCTTAAATTCCTCCTCAGTATGCTGTATTTTTGTTGGTTTTTCTAAATTTCTTTATTGTCGATTCACAAGTACACAAGATCTGGCTGCAAGCATCCGGCGCAAAAAGAGGCACCCTCCCACAGGAAGGTGCCCTCGATGTACCATTAACGGCTGAAGCTGGCTTTACTTGTACATAAACCAGAGATCGATATATGTGCCGCTGTCAACAAACCCGCCGAGAATGCGGTTCCGGGTCTCGCCGTCAGCAGAGTCGTTGACCTGCACGGCCATTCCTACCTTTGTCCCCAGGCCAATATTGAACTCGGCCAGCTTCGGATGCTTCATGCTCAAGATCACCTGGCCGCGGTAGCCGAAGTCGGTCGGCTGAATCAAGACATCGTGGTGTTCGTTGGGCGCCACGTAGTATTCCCTGTCGGGATAGCGGACGACCACTTCATACCCCTTGGCTTCGGTTTCGGCGACCATCCACTTCTGCCTCAGGCCGGTATCGTCCTTGATTTCCCATTCCAAGCTGTCAGCTTCAAAGATGTATCGCTCAGTCTTCTTGTTCCCCAATGGATAGTCGGTGTAGACATCATACTGGATGTAAACACTGTTGTCATCCCAAAATACCCAGAGCTTCCAGCCGATCTCTTTGCCGTCGATCTGTTGGAAAGACTGATAGACATTCTTCTCGTCAACCGGCCACGGCTCGCCCAGTTTAAGCGGAGCAGCAGCTCCCGGCGCTTTGACACCTGACGGCGGCATGATTTCCTCATCAATTACCTTGACGGCGATTTCCGCCGGCTGCATCTCGCCGTATGTGACTTTCAATGTCGTTTCACCAACTTGCTTGCCTTCAAGGACTGCGCTGTTGGCCTTACGCGCGCTTACAGCGTAATCTTCAATCATTGGCCCGATTACAGTTCCGTTTCCAAATTTTGGTTTTTGAGAAGGATTATCATTTTCGACAGCGAACTTATAATTAATAGAACCCCAAGGAGGTGTTCAAATTATGAAAAAGCGCACAATAGCTATGCGCGGCATCCCGATTACGGTCATAGGCGAACCCCTGGCCGTTGGAGATGCGGCTCCAGATTTCACTCTGCTGGACAATGATTTCAATCCTGTCTCTCTAAGAGACTTCGGCGATAAGGTAAAGCTGATCAGCATCGTGCCGTCATTGGATACCGGAGTGTGCGACTTTCAGACACGCCGTTTCAACCAGGAACTCAGTGCTCTGGAAGGCGCTGCTGTCATCACTGTAAGTGTGGACCTTCCGTTCGCGCAAAAGCGCTGGTGCGGCAGTGCGGGGCTGGAAAATGCCATTACCCTTTCGGATTATCTGAACGTGGAGTTCGGCAAGGCTTATGGAGTGTTGATTGAGGAAAAGCGGCTTTTGGCCAGGGCAGTCCTGGTATTGGACAGGCAAAACCGCGTGACATACGCAGAGTATCTTGATGAAGTGTCAAAGCACCCTGATTACGAGCAAGCATTAGCTGCCGTCAAGGCGCTCTTGTAACACACCTCCCCAGTAAAGGCGGGTGAGTGCTGCCGCTCACCCGCCTTCTGTTTTAACTTGGTACTAGGCCTCGGTCCTCAAAATTGCCTAAAATATCGATACCAAGGTGATTTTTCCCCCTCATATTAGAAGTGTGGCAAAAGAAGATTAGATGATCTACACCTGATCTGCACGGTTTTTAGCAGAGTATTAGTTTTCTTTGATTATAGTTTGAGCCACAGCTTGTACTATTGTCTTACACATATCAATCAAGGGGGAATTTTTCATGAAAAGGTACTTGCTCTTGAGTATTGTGGCGGTCTTGGTTTTGGCAAACATGGCAGCAGCGGCACCGCCGAATGACTTTGGGCCTTTGCCGAATCATATTGGCAAAAGCCCGGTAAGTATCCCAATTTATGTAACCGTAGAGAAGTTTGCACACCTCGGCTTTGTCGACACGACTCCAATGGAGTTCACATTGACAGCTCCGAGCAGCACTGGCGACACGGATCCTCGGCTGACAAGGCAGTTAACCTTTGCAACCAACACTCCCATCATTGTTGAAATCGCGGAGAACATCAGCGAGGTTATCTATAATAGTATACCCGAGGGTGTCGACATCAAAGGTCTTCCGTTCCACGTGCACCTCACTCTCAACGAGAGGACACCAATAAGTGGTCCTAATTTTGGCGCATTCGTTAATTCAGATAGATCTGGAGCCAAAGCCAGATTTGCCTTTGACCAAGGCTATTACTCAGAAACTGTTGTATTAGGTTACGGTTGGAATGCATTTCCATACCGCCAACCAGCCAGTGACCGTTCCTGGGATGAGTACAGCTGGTGGCTCATTGGGAACAACACTTACACCGGCAGTCTGACAATAACCATATCTGCTGTGGACTAAACAGGCGGCGGGAATCTCCTTTTAGCTAATCAGGCCTCACTCATTGAGTGAGGCTTTGATTATACTCTGAACGATCTCTTTTGCCGTAGGCGGGCAGCCGGGGATATTGACGGCGAAACCCTTTGTACATACTCCCACACCAATGCCTGCACCGCTCTTGCCGCGGTAACCCTGGCCAATATGAATCTTTTCATGCAGCCCACGCAGGAGCCCCTGTTCATCAAGCCTGGCCAGCGCCCGGATCAGGCTGCCGTAGCAGGCAGAGCAGGCATCGGATTCACAGATGTACTGCGCCAGCCGCTCGGTTTTGCGGGTTGGCACTGCTCTCCTGCTGCTGAATTCCTTGTTCAGCTCAATGATCTCTGTATCCCTGTTGACACAGCGGCCAACACCAACACTCTCTGCAATCTTGATATACCCAATCTCTTCCGGCGCGTATCCCAAAAGCCCCGCCACATATGAGTCAATCAGGACAGGATCCGTACCGGCGAGGATCATGTCCATCTGGACTGGGTTTCCGCCTTCTTCAAAGTCGGGGTCCCCCATCATGCCGTCCACAATCACCAAATCCGTCCGGATAATCTTGTTCAGGAAAGCAATCGGTTTGTGCAGGCTCAATGTGTGGAACCGGCGTTTTTCTGCATTGGGGATACAGCCCTTGAGATTCTTCAAGGCGCAAGTGATCTTGGTCTGGCAGTGCCCTTTAAGCACCGGCACGTTGATTAGGTAATCCAGCTTCATTACCGCATCGCAGACAGCGATTTCCATACCGCCAGCTTGGTACTGCTTATAACTATCCCGCTGCAGATCGACCAATGGGACACCGTATTGACGCTCCAGTTCGGTGTAGCCGCAAACCTCAAAAGCTCGGGCAGTCCGCTCACCTACCCAAGAACTTTCCAGAATGACTATATTGTTCCTGCCTTTGGATTTAAGGTATTCGATGATCCCGGCGACCATTTCAGGCGAGGTTGTCGCCCCCGAGGTGGACGGCTTGGCGACTACCAAGTTAGGCTTGATACCGATTAGAGCGTTTTCTGGCATGCTTTGCTCTATGTGCATCGCTGTGAGTATTTCACTTGCCATCTTTTTCGGATCCTGTCCGTACATCAAGTAAATCCTGTTGTTCATCTGTTGTTTCTCCTTGCAGCATCATGTAGTTAATATGCGTACCAGCATATTGAGGTATTCTACTGTCAAAATGCTGTTTCCTTTGCCGGCATGGTACCGGGGCGGCGAAAAAAGGATAGCGCAAGTTTAGTGAGAATTCTTAACTCAAGCGAGGTGTTGGCTGTGTTTGATGTAAGCGGCTTCCCAAGAGTTGAGGACCTGCCGTCCAATGCGGAGATGCCTGATCCGCTCACGTTTTTTGACGGGCGCAGAGTGGAATCACCGGCGGATTGGCCGGCTCGGGCCGAGGAACTGCGCAGGCTGTACCAGTATTACATGTACGGCGTGCGGCCGGATGCGTCCCAGGAGCAAGTCAGCTATAGTATTGACGGGAATGTACTGAACATCACAGTTGCGAATGACGGCAAGCAGGTCAGTTTCCCAGTGAATTTCAGCGTGCCCGATCCGAATCAAGTGCCGATGCCTGAGAATGGTTATCCTGTGATCATTGCTTTCCTTTGGTTTGCTCAGGTGCAGCATGCCAATGAGCGGGGATATGCAGTAATCACCCTAAACACCAACTTCATCGCCGCAGACAATCTATCGCGCAACGGGGTGTTTTATGATCTGTATCCCTATGGTAAGGCATGGGAAGAACAGACAGGCGCTCTCATGGCCTGGGCCTGGAGTGTGAGCAAAGTGATCGATGCCCTGGAGAACGGTGCCAAGGAACAGCTGCACATCAATCCAGCGTACTGCATCGCCGCGGGTGTGTCCCGCTGGGGCAAAGCAGCGGCGGTGGCCGGGGCGTTCGATGAGCGCATCAAAGTGACAGTGCCGGCTTGTTCCGGTGCCGGTGGGATGGCCGCTTTCCGCTATGTTTCAGAAGGCAAGACCTATGACTACTCGTCCATCGGTGTCACCACGCCGTACAAAATGACGCGGAACGAGCCCCTGGGCAGCCTGCAATCCTCGGCTGAGCGCCATTGGTTCAACGACAACTTTTTGCAGTTCAGGCATGTCAATTATCTTCCCTTTGATCAGCATCTGTTGGCGGCTTTATGCGCAGGTCCAGACAGGTACCTGTTCATCACCGGGTCTTATCTCTATGAAGACTGGACCAACCCCCCGGGGATGTTTTACACGTATTTGGCAGCCCGAAAGGTATTTGATTATCTAAGCGTTCGCGACCACATTGGAATCCTGCTGCACAAGGAAGGGCACATGATCACCGACGGTGATCTGGCTTATCTGCTGGATTTTTGTGATTACCACTTCTACGGCAAAGAGCCGCAGGTGGACTTGACACGCCTGACGCAAAGCCTATATCTGGAGCCGGTTAATCTTGATCCGGCCTGGGAGCCTTATGTGGATTGAGATGGAAAGCAACAATACCAGCCCGCCGTACGCCTGTCTATTTTACCCCGACATACAAGCCGTGAAGGCTGTATCCCAGGGTACTCTTGTTCTCACAAGTCATTAGGTGATAGTGCAGATACCGCTGAAACTGCTGCTCAGTCAAGCTATCAAGCTGCTGCGGATACATATATGCCATCCCATCTGCCGCAACGTTGTACACCGTGGTCATGCCCGATTTCTCAGCCAAGAGTTCGATCTCTTCGGGAGTCGATCGGTAAAATGCGTGCTTTACACCGGTCTCAAACTCTTGCATCAGGTTATCGAAATCCTCCGGCCTTCTGGTGAATCCCTCCAGAAAGCTTGCAAAGCGGTTAAGATAAGCGACAAACACATATCCGCCTTTTTTGGTTACACGCAAACATTCCCGTAAAGCCTGCATGCGATCTTTTTCTGAATGCATATGATAGAAGGCTCCCAGACATAATGTCAAATCAAAACTGTCATTGGTAAATCTCGACAAGTCGAGGACATTCCCCTCGTATACCTCTATCAGCAGCCCCCGCTCTACATTCTTTTTCCTGATGATCTCAACATGTTTTCTCACCATATCGCCAGCTGTCACATCATGGCCTTTTTTAGCCAGTTCGAAACTATAGGCGCCTGTTCCCGCACAGGCATCAAGGATCACCGACTTGGACTTGAGGACTTTGTCAATGTAGTGCATCGTGGTAATGTACTCCAGCCTGTGTGCCCTGTCTTTGGACAAACGTTCGTCTTCACAATATGAATCGTAATAATCAAAGATGTCTTTCATGGAGTTCCCTTCTTCAGCCGGTTTATTTCGGGTTCTTTCCCCTGATCTGGACTCTGCCGCACGGATCTCTTTTATAAAGGAGGCTCAGGCAGGTTCGTATTCGTAATAAAGCAATACCTGCTCTGCATCCGTCCCTCGAGAGTGGTGTCTCTTATTCTTTTCGCAGAGCAGGTATTGCTTTTTGTGTACGGTAGTACTATTACGTTACCGTCTCCCTTGAGTACTACCGTATGTCCGGTGCATGCACAACCCGCGCGGGAAACCCGGGTTCACTGACATAATTAGACACAAAATTTATAATTCCTTCTTCTGTATCAATATTTTTCTGTGATTTTTATTTATTTATGGAATGTTAAGGTATACATGCACTTTATACCCGCCCAATCAGGGTTGTATAAAGCGGTTTCATCCCTTTACTTTTGTAAAACTCGATCCCCGCGGAGTTATTCACCGCTGTGAACACTGTGTAATACTTTATGTTTTTCTCTTTGAAAAAATCCCCGGCCTTGGCAAACAGCTGGCTGGCTACCCCAATGCGTCTGTAACCCTTGTCCACCATCAAACCCGAGATGTCTCCTACTCGCTTCTCTACCCAGAAAGAAGGCTGATCTTTGATATATACCGTTATGTATCCAACAATCATTCCATTGATGAGAGCTATAAAGGCTTTTCTATCCTCGGTGTCGATGAATCGCATGAAATAGTTGATTATATCTTCGTCCTTCAGGTTGTCGATCTTGAAGAACTCTTCATGGTGCTGCTCATACTCATGGAAGAATTGTTTGGACAACGCGACCAAACCGCTCAAATCGTCATCCTTGCTTAGGCTGCGAATTGTAACAGTCACTCCCGACCTTGATTTCACCTCGTTTACGGCCGAAGGAATCGCCCCCCGCCGCAACGAGATTACAGCTATTCTTTGATAAGCGAGGGATAGCATTATGTTGAGCCCACTGTTTAAAAAACGGCAAATCCGTTTGCTGGTATCCGTTCTACTGCTGATTATGCTTGCAGGATGCGGGTCATCTTTTTCGCCTACGCGTCCCGGCGATGACGCAATCAAGTACATGCACGTCAAAGTAATCGTCAAGGATATCCACGGACAGTTGTTGGATGGAGTATGGGTTGAGCTGAAATACGATGGTAAGGTGGAGTTTTCTGGGTACACTGCAGCAGGTGAGATTGAGTTCAATGATATAGACGTGACTGGCAAACCGGACGATTGGTATGTGTATGTGTCTAAAGACGGTGCAGAGAAAGAAACGAATATCCCCAGCGCTGGAGGCTGGCGCAGTGAAGTAACCTTACATCTGCCGCTAGGAATCTAACACACTGTGGTGGTGGTACAGGGGACGGTTCCTTGTACCACCTCATGTACCACCTTCGTAGATCTCCCGGATAATTGACTCGATCTCCGCTTCCTGAATGCTCACATCCTTGATCACATAATGCTTCCCCAAAGCTGTGATCAAGTCAATCGCAGTCCCCTGCTCCCGCAGGAACCGGATCGACTTCTTGAGACCCTCGTCTTTGATAACAGTACCATATGGCAGCTCAATCACTGGATACTCTTCCCCGAATTCCACAACCATGGTCCGCTCCCGGCCATAACGGTGGCGGATCTCGTCGAAATCCCCTTCGTAGACAATCTGCCCGTGGTCAATAATGATCACCCGTGAGCATAGTTTCTCGATATCCGCCATGTCGTGGCTGGTGATGATTAGGGTAATATTCCGCGCTTTATTGGTATTGAGCAGGAACTGGCGGATCCGCTCCTTGGCCACTGCATCCATGCCGATAGTGGGCTCATCCAGGTAGATGACTTCAGGATTGTGAAGCAGTGAAACAGCAATCTCCGCCCGCATCCGCTGCCCCAGGCTCAGCTGCCGGACAGGCCGGTTCCAAAACTCCCCAAGTTCCAGGAACTCCATGAACTCATCAAGATTCTGCTTGTACACCTTTTCCGGGATCCGGTACATCACCCGGTGCAGCTCAAACGATTCGTAACACGGCAGATCCCACCAGAGTTTCGTCCGTTGGCCAAAGACAACCGACACCTTCATGGCGTTTTGCTGCCTGTATTTGTACGGCTCGATCCCGTTGACCAAAGCTTTGCCGCTGGTTGGCACCAGTATGCCCGCCAGTATCTTGATCGTGGTGGATTTCCCTGCGCCGTTCGGCCCAATCAAACCCAGCATTTCACCCTGCTGCACAGTAAATGAAATATCTTTGACGGCCTCTACATACCGGTAATCGCGGCTGAAAAGGTTTTTGACCGCCCCGACGAACCCTTTCTTGCCTTCAAGGACCCGGAATGTCTTGGATAAGTTTGTAACTTCTATCATCGCAAATCCTCCTCGTCATCCACCGCCGCTTTGATACCAATCCAAGCCTTTCCAGAAAAGCCTTACACCGATTATTCCCAGCACGATCTCCACAAGAGGAGAGATCAAAGGCAGGCTCGGATGCAGCAGCTCAGCTGATTTGTCCAACAGGTATACCGCAGGATAGTAATTCAACATTGCCGCCGGCACCACAAAAGTGAGGAACGCTTGGATCTGTTTCGGATAGATGCTGATCGGATACTGGGTCATTTCCATCAGCCAGCGAATATTGATGCCAAACTCTCTTCCTCCGCTGATCATGCGGAAGTTCAGGGAAGCTCCGATCAGGAAAGTGAAGGCATAGAAACTGATGCCTCCCAGGATGGTGAGAACTAAGAAACTCACCCTGGCAAGGCTCCAATCAAAGCCGCTGGCATTGAGGGCAATGACCAAGACAACCGCACTCATCACTTGCTGTGAACTGTAGGTCCAGGAGAAGTTGCGGGCTATCAGGTTGACCAGAGGATGGATCGGCTGGACCAGGAAATAGTCCAGGCTGCCCTTGACAATATGCTGCTCCAGCCTTCCGGCCGAGTGGAAAAGGAATGGTCCGGCCAGAGTATAGGACAGCTGCAGGATCGCCCACAGCACGATTACCTCTGGAATGCTCCAAGTGCCGATACCTTTGAAACGGTCTAGAATCATCCAGACGATAAGGTATTCAGAACCGTAACTCAAAAGCTTTATTCCCAGCCAGATGAAGAAGCTCACCCGGTATTCCATTTGCGTGCGCAGGTTTAGATATGCGAGCTTAAAAACAGTACTGAGATTGCCCATGCCCCTACCCTCCTTGGACGACAAGCTTGTTGGTTGTTTTCTTCCACAGCAGGAATTCTATGCCGATCAACAGGAAGAGCCAGACAAACATCGTCAGCAGTGCTGCCGGCAGTTCGCTTAAAGGAATACGGCCCATATAGACAGCGATGGGTGTGTAATACATAAGTTTGAATGGGGCAATCTCCGCTATTACCCTAAGCCAGGAAGGATAAAGCCAGAGGGGCAGGTAACGGCCTGACAGGAAAGTATTGATTGTGCCGATCAACCATTCGAGGTATTCGGCTTTCATGGTGTAGAAGGCGACCAGCCCGATGATATAGCTGGTATAAAAAGAGATGATCATCCCGCCAATGGCGAGGAAGATAAAGGCTATAAGATGGATTAGGGACTCGGGTGGGTTGATGCCTACAAAGACCAATGCAGCTGCCATAAGCGGCACAGACTGAAGCAGAAAGCTGGATAAAGCCTGGCCGAGGTCGTTCAGCAGCAGTTGGACGCGGAAAGAAAGCGGCCGGATAAAATCAAAGACGATATCGCCGCTGAGCAAGCGATCTTCGATGGTCAAGGCCGCACGGGACAATAGGATGTTACGAATTACGCTCGCCATTACAACGTAAGTGATCATCTCATTGACGGTAGTGTCAGCAAGCGAACCGGTTCCCAGCAAAGCTTTCCAAAGATAAACCTGCATCAAGAGAAAGAGGAAGTTGATGCTGAGACTAATCCAGAATGATGCCCTATAAATGAATTTCGCTTTGAGAAAGCACAAAGTGAAGGCGGTATAGGTACGGAGTGTCTCGACAATGCCGGACATTATCTGCCCATTCCTTCCTGCTTTAGCTTAGTATTGTAATATTTTACCATGGAAATTTCATTGAGTAAATCCCATTACTGCGGAGAGACGGTGTCAACTTTTTGTAGGATAAGCCAATCATTGATCTTCCTTTTGGTGTAGATCCTAGAAAGGAAAATGACCGTTTTGAAGACCTCTCAAACATTCAAATGCTGGAACCACTTTGCCA
>Ga0134099_1000403_pt1 | contig 52005 bp, 45 predicted proteins | sample 10_taG_2_FD_105482 | JGI IMG/M metagenome (GOLD analysis project Ga0134099, IMG submission 105482) | Switchgrass degrading microbial communities from high solid loading bioreactors in New Hampshire, USA - 10_41_5_180_A2 metaG | ecosystem: Engineered > Bioreactor > Semi-continuous > Anaerobic >...
CAAGCAATTTGCTGCAATTTCTAGCCGCGACTTAAAAACCAAAGACTATATTATACCGGCTACAGCCAGTAACGAAGACCTTGATTTGATTAATAAAGTTTATAGTCATAAGCATGTACTTTTGAAAAATAAATCCAAATTTGCTTTGGGAATTGTTACCGGCAATAACAAGCTACATTTGCTAACCACACCTATTCCCGGGTCGGAACCCATATATCGCGGCAAAGATTTAGACTATTTTCGTTTTTTAGACCCTGTCTATTATCTAAAATTTGAACCCTCAAAATATCAACAGGTTGCGCCTCTGGAACTATATCGCCAACCAAAAATTGCTTACAGGTTTATTGCCGACAAACTTGTATGCGCGCTGGATAATAAAGGGAGATTGTTGCTTAACAGCGCTAATTTGTTTATCCCCACTCTGGACTATCCTCTGACCACGATTGTCGCCCTATTTAATTCCAGCCTTTATACTTACCTTTATAGAAAAATTTACTATTCAAAAAAGGTATTAAGAAATCATTTGGAATCTTTGCCCTTACCTCTTCTGAACAGTGAACAACATGCACTGCTTAAAGAAATGCACGATAACTTTTATATTCATAACTATACGCTCGAAGATCTAAACCATGCCGTCTATTCTTTTTTCAACCTAACGGCGCGGGAAATCAGCTTGATCGAAAACAATATATAGACGTTTAAAATTATTGCTTTGGAGTTACTGCTATAAGGAAAATTCTCTTTGGGAAAGGTTTTTATTGACTGTTTTGTTGGCAACTCCAAAGAGAAAAAATTATTTGCCCGGAAAGAACTATCCTTAATTTATTTATATATTTCGCTTTGAAGGAGGCTTTTTTAATGTGTTGGTCTTGTAATGCTTATTGCGGCAACTGCAAACCGCCAAAAGAAAAACCGCGCCAATGTACTAACTGTAAAGCATTTAATTTCGATCCGGAAAAAACCACCTGCCGTAAGTGCGGAGCCGAGCTTCCGCCAAGAGTACCCCCACCTGTCATACTGTGCCAGTTATGCGGTATGAAATGCGCTAATCCTTGCAAAAAAGGAGAACGCCCACCTGCTGACGGGGTTTTACGCCCATGCAAGTTAAGAACGCCACCTCAAGAAGAATTAGAAGCAATATCAAAACAACAAAATGCTCAATCCTAAGACGAAAGCAAAGTATTATAAACAAGGCATAAGAAGAGGAGTAACACTTAAATTACCGTTACCCTCTTTAATATTTGTTGCTATATTCTTTACAAAAAGTAAAAAGGAGGAAAAGCACATGTACTATGATCCGGAAAAAGATGATCACGGCCTGGCTCGCAATCCCTTCAAATCCTGTGTACTACCACGTCCCATTGGCTGGATTTCAACGCTTAGTGCTTCCGGAGTCCATAATTTAGCACCCTTCAGTCAATTCCAGAACTTAACTTTTGACCCACCCTATGTTATGATTGCCAGTAATCAAAATATCCTAGGAAACCGTAAAGACACGGTAATTAACATCGAAACAACCGGGGAATTCGTTTATAACATGGTTACCTACGATTTACGGGAGGCCATGGTCAAATCTGCCGTTGAATTTCCACCGGAAGTCGACGAATTTGAGGAAACCGGTTTGACCAAAGTCCCGTCGATTAAAGTAAAGCCTTGCAGGGTGGGGGAATCGCCGATACAGTTTGAATGCATCTATCACTCAACTCTCCGACTCCCGGGACGCGGCGCTCAAGGCTCGGTGGATATCATTATCGGCAAGGTTGTCCTCGTCCACATCAAAGACGAATTTATTTTACCAAACGGCAAAATCGATGTAGTCAAACTTCGTCCTTTAGCCCGTCTAGGTTATTTCGACTACACAACGGTAGACCATATCTTTGAAATGAAGACTCCGACCAAAAATGAAGCTGAACTTTTCGGTTTAGAAGGTGCATCTGTAGTTGCTTCCAGAAACACAAACCGCTAATACCATTTGTGAGACTACAAAAAAGCTATCCCTGGGCTTATTTGTTAAAATGAGCCTGAGGATAGCTTTTGAGTCCTGGCCTAATTTCGCTTTTATTCTTTATCCAAGGGGATATCTCCCAGATTAATATCAACAGCTGTGTTTAAACCTAAGAAGTGCTTTCGGGCATAGCCTTTGGCTTCAAGGGTTAAATCATATTTGCCGACAGCCAGATCCTTAAACCAGAAATCCCCGTAAGCATCCGTATATGTCTCCATCACCTTACCCCCGGAGGTAAGAAGGCAGCGGCAGCCTATGATTACCTCTTTGGCAACCGGGTCATAGACCGTTCCGGCAATGAATTTACCGGGAATGTTGCGATAATAAACCCGGGGTTTTTGGCCCGTCTCCGGTTTCATAACCACTGCACCCGGAATTAGATCTTGCAATTCCTCCACCTCGCCGAATTTTATTGCGTCGGTGGGACAAGCCTCCACACAGCGAGGCAGCTTGTATCCGTTATCCAACAGATGGGCACAGCCGGTACATTTCTGGGCAATATTTAATTCTTCGTTATAATAAATGGCGTTGTAGGGACAGGCTTTCAGACAATCTCGGCAACCGTTGCACTTCTCCGGATTGATCAGAATAAACCCGTCTTCCCGGCGAAAAATGGCTTCTTGCGGACAGCTTTCCAAGCAAGAAGGTTTTTCGCAATGATTACACAATTTGGGGATATAATGGATTTTTACTTTGGGGATGGTCCCGCAGACATTCTCCTGTACCTTAAGCCAAAACTGGCCGATCTCTGGCTGCGGTTTGGCGTAAGGTGTCCAATCATTTCCCACATGCTCATCCTTGCAGGCCAATTGGCAGTTATAACAACCGCTACAGCGGGAAACATCGATAACAAATGCTTTTGCCATTTTTTTACCTCCTCGCTTTGAAAGCAAAACTTTCTTTTTGTTTTTCGGTAGCTGGCTTCATTTTTGGATCAGCCAACTTTCCAAACATACACCGGTAGCTTTATCTATTTTGCGGGCAAAGGCTTCCGGATATTTTTTCTTCCATTCTGCCATTTCCTCGTCGGTAACTTTTTGCACCTCCACCAGGAAGCCGGAAACAACCATACCGGTAGCGTTCTTGGATGTAATCGCAGTAGGAGTAATCAAATTTATAGCCCCACCGCGGTCAATTCCATTGGGGTCAATGGGGTCAAAACGAGCGCCATGGTCCATATAGGCTACTCTGGGCATGATACGCTCGGTGACATAAGCCGCTCCAAGCACAATTCCCCGTTCATTGAAAACCTTTACAATGTCCCCATGCTTGATGCCTCGTTTTTCAGCTTCTGAAGGATGCAGCCAGACCGGTTCATACTGGTAACCGTCTTTGGCACGGATTTTCATGGTCTCGATCTCGCGAGTCCAAGTAATATCATCACACTGAGCATGCATGCGCCAACGAGGGTGATTGGAGACGCAAAGCAGTGGGTATTTTTTAGCCCTTTCGCTGGAAAGGCTCTCATCATGGGAGACACCTTTTTCAATCCATTTGGGATAGGGCGGGCGTTCTTCATCGTCCGGGAAGAATTCCTGAAGGGCGGTAGAAGTAAACTCCAATTTGCCGGTTGGTGTTTTCAGCGGATTTTTCTCGGGATCTTCATAGAACTCTCTTAGTCCGGGCTTAACATTCTTAACATCCGGATCAGGCGGCAGAATCACCACATTGTCTTTTTTGAATTCCTCATAAGGCAGATAATCTTTTAAACCGGAGGCGTTATAGAACATCTCAACCAGCTTTTCAGTCGGAACATTGCCTGTATAGCGGTCATAATATTCCTTGCCCAATTTGGCTGCAACCCTGGCCACAGCCTCAAAGTCAGTAACGGATTCCCCGACGGGAGGACAAGCGGGATATTCGCGATAAACCGCCTCATAAGTGCCGCCGGTCGCTTCTTCTTGCAGATCGTCCTGTTCATACTTCGTAGTTACAGGCAAAATAATATCAGCAAGAATACAGTCATTCTCCAGCCACTGGTGTTGAGCCACTACGCACTCAATGGCCTCGCTTTGCAAAGCTTTTACAAAACGATAGCCATCGTTCCAGCAAGTAGTCATGCAGGGCGAGTCTGTCCAAATCATATGAATAGTGGAACATCCCTCTTCAGGGAACTTGTGCAGATGGAACTGTTCTTCCCGTGGGCCGATAAATTTATCCAGGCCGTACCAAGTAGCTTGGCCGTTTAAAATAGCATCGTGCACCATGCATTTCGGGAGAGATTGTTGCGGAGCAACTTCCATAGGCTTCAAAAGCTCCTTAAGTTCTGGGCTTTGATCCAACAAATGTGGAGGATGGGCAAAGAAACCGGCATAATCGGTTTTAGGCGGACGGACCACTTCAGCGAAAACAGCAATGTCCGGCCGTTGTTTGCTTTGATAAGGCAAGGGGTAATAGGGGGTATGGATATGCCACTCGATCATTTTTGCCTGGTGGACTCCCGGTTTGCCCAGCCCTTGCATTCCTAAGAGAATAGCCTCCAGTCTGGCAGGTTCGGTAGCATATGGTCCGCGGATTCCCGGGCCGCCATTGCCGTGAATAATGCTGGTAACTTTTTTCGCCCAGTCACGGGCTAAGGCTTTAATGGTCCATTCCGGAACCCCGCATTTTTCCGAAGCCCAAGCCGGTGTTTTGGGAATGCCGTCCTCGGCTTTACCGAGCACATAATCAAAGAACGGCTCATAACCAACCGCATGGGTTTCAACATATTCTTTATCATAAGTGCCTTCAGTAAGCCATACATAAGCAATAGCTAATTGCAAAGCAGCGTCAGTGTTGGGCAAAATAGGAATCCATTTATCGGCATGGACAGCGGCTCCGTAATTCAAATCCGGACATATGTATACGGATTTGATCCCAATCTCAGTAATAAAATAACAAAGGCGACTGGACATCATGCCTTGGATAGGCAAGGGTGTGGATTCAGGATCACAACCCCAGAATAAAAGCAGCTCGGAATGTTGCAGGATGTCAGGGTAAACATTTCCGGACGGTTGCATCTGACCCACGGGTTCGCAGCCCCAGACATTCTTGGCGCCCCAGTGCCATCCTTCCCAACTGTCATTGTTACGAATCTGAATGGTATAACCGCCTAAAAGGGAGAGTAGTCGGTTGACACAGCCATGGGCGGGATAAATATGTTTCCCTTCGGCATGCATATCACCTTCAGAGAGGACTGCCTCCATGCCGTAAGTTTCCTTGATACGAAGTAATTCATCGGCAATTATCTGGGCAGCTTCGTCCCAAGAAATGCGGACATAACCAGACTTACCCCGATTTTGGGGGTTACGTTCACCCTTAGGGTCCCAGTCAACACGCTTCAGAGGGTACATGACACGGTTTTTGGAATAAACGCGTTTTTTATAAGCCTGTCCGACAAAAGACAAAACGGAACGATTCGGCGGGCTAAAAGTCTTGCCTCGGGCTTCAATTTTCCAGGGTTCAATATCCTTGAAACCGGGCCATTCCTCAAAATGATAAGGTCTGATCCTGGTAATTTTGCCATTACTGGATTCAACCACGGAGATGGGCCCACCTGCATGGCCAATAAGGCTTGTACCTTTGAAAGTCTTAAAATCGTCCTTGAGATCAATCCGTTTTTTCTCCATCTCTTTTCAACCTCCCCTTTTCCAGTTATATGATATTTGTAATTTTTTACAATTAAAATAAGAGCTTCCGCAAACACAACAATATAGCTTGTATATTATAATTAACACACTTTTGTTTAATCGTCATCGTATATTTTTTAAAAATAGCAATATATTATTTTAAAAAAATGACAAGCCGGTCGGGCCTTTAATGGCTAAACAAAACTTTATTCTATTATTCAATCAGAAACGGCAATATTGATTTAGTGGCTTATTATAAAATTTAAGTATAATGCACTTTTTTGCCATAAAAAAACCTGCAAGCTACCATTGTTGACCCTAATGTAAGTTTAACTTTAGGGGTTATCTCACATTTTGATATCTTACAGGCTTTCTAAAACTTTAATTATATTAAATTATTTATTTTATATTTATAAAATGTTAATACATTTATAAAACATTATCATAAAGGCTTCATCGGCCTTAAACATATTCCAGATAAATACAACTTCGCTGCTAGGTGATGGCAGTTTTTACTTCGTTCCAAATAAACGGTCACCGGCATCACCCAGCCCGGGAACTATATAGGCATGATCATTCAGTTTTTCATCCAAAGCGGCCACGAATATATCAACATCGGGATGATTATCCTGCACTGTTTTAATGCCTTCAGGCGCTGCGATTAAACACATTAGTTTAATTTTTTTTCCACCACGGCCTTTAATAAATCCGATAGCCGCTGTAGCCGAGCCTCCGGTAGCCAGCATAGGGTCAATTACAATAATATCTCTTTCTTCCAGATCGTAAGGCATTTTACAGTAATATTCCACCGGCTTTAAGGTCTCGGGATCTCTGTAAAGCCCAATATGTCCAACCTTGGCTGCGGGAATAAGTTTGAGCATTCCATCCACCATTCCCAGGCCGGCCCTTAAAATTGGTACTAAAGCCACCTTGCGCCCGGATATTTTTTTGGCCTTGGCTATGCCAACGGGAGTTCGAACCTCGATTTCCTCCAAAGGAAAGTCCCTCGTAACTTCGTAGGCCATCAGCATTGCCACTTCTTCCACCAACTCACGAAACTCTTTTGAATTTGTATTTTCATCCCGGATAAGTGACAGTTTATGTTGGATAAGGGGATGATCCAGAATACAAACGTTCCCCATATGCTTTTTCAACTCCCTATATTTATTGCTTTTTTGTATTATAAACGACTTATTCTTTATTGCCTATACAAGGGAAAGCGAGCGCAAAGGTCAGTTACAATTGCCTTTGCTTTTGCTAATTGCTCCTGATTGTCTCCGGCTGTAAGAGCTAAATCTATAGCTTCCGCAATTTGTTCCATTTCGGGTTCTTTCATGCCCCGGGTAGTAACAGCCGGCGTTCCGATACGGATGCCACTGGTTACAAAGGGGCTCTCCGGATCAAAAGGAATAGTATTTTTATTAACCGTAATCCCGATATCATCGAGGATTTTCTCTGCCGCTTTTCCTGTTAACCCTTTGCTGCGCATATCCAAAAGCATTAAATGGTTATCAGTTCCTCCGGACACGACTCTGAAATTTCTGGCTAAAAAGCCCCGGACCAAAGCTTGAGCGTTATTAAGTATTTGTTGTTGATATGCTTTAAATTCAGGTTTAAGTACCTCTCCAAAAGCAACAGCTTTGGCCGCAATTACATGCATTAGCGGTCCACCTTGAATTCCCGGGAATACGGCTTTATCTATTTTTTTGGCAAATTCCTGCTGACAGAGAATGAGCCCTCCCCGTGGTCCCCTTAACGTTTTATGAGTTGTAGTTGTAACAAAATGGGCGTAAGGAACCGGACTGGGATGAAGGCCTGTAGCCACAAGCCCCGCAATATGGGCCATATCAACCATAAAATATGCCCCTACCTCATCAGCGATCTCTCTTATTCTTTTAAAATCTATAATCCGAGGATAGGCACTGGCCCCTGCTACAATCATTTTTGGCCTATGTTTGAGCGCCAAATTTCTCAATTGCTCATAATCAAGGTATTCACTGTCTTTATCAACACCGTATTCTACAAAATTATAATACATGCCGGATATGTTTACAGGGCTGCCGTGAGTCAAATGTCCCCCGTGCGATAGGTTCATACCCATTACGGTGTCACCCGGTTTTAGCATGGCAAAATAAACCGCCGTATTGGCTTGGGCGCCCGAGTGGGGCTGAACATTGGCATGTTCGGCGCCAAAAATTTTCTTAACCCTATCTATGGCGATCTCCTCAACAATATCAACATATTCACAGCCGCCATAATATCTTTTGCCAGGATAACCTTCGGCATATTTGTTGGTCAAAACGGAACCCTGGGCAGCCATAACCGCTCTGCTAACAAAGTTTTCGGATGCAATGAGTTCAATCTTATTTTCTTGTCTTTGCTCTTCCAGCTCGATCGCTCTTGCAATTTCCGGATCTTGGCAAGCTATATATTTTTGTATTATATCCATTATTACAACTCCCTTAAATTTATTATATATTTCCAGGATATACTGCTCTTGGGCCTCCAATATATTTTGGTCTCGTTCTGGCCAGCGTTAAATGGGCATATCCTAAACAATTAACGTCTATTCTAACCGGGACAACCACAGGCCGTAGATGCATGCCGATAAAGGTATCCCCAATATCCAATCCGGCATGGGCTTGTACACTTTCCACCGCCACGGGGCTGGTGAATTTTTCCCAAGCTACGGTAGCCATAGCTCCCCCGGCATTAAGAGCCGGCATAACTATAACAGGCTCCAGATTAAATTTTCGTACTGCTTCCTGCTCAACAACCAGCGCCCTATTTAGATGTTCACAGCATTGAATGGCAAGATAAATTCCCAGTTTATCCGCCCATGCCAAAAGGGGATCAATAAGGACAGCTGCAATCTCTTTACTGCTTGCTTTTCCAATCCTCCCACCGGCTATTTCGCTGGTACTGCATCCCAGCACAACCATTTGGCCCGGCTGAAGAACAGCGGCTTGGGCAAAATTGTCAAGTATATTAATCCATTGCTCTTTAAGTTCGGCCAATACAATTGTCTTTTTTTCCGGCAGTCTGATTTTGTCTTCCATACCTTAACCCTCGAAAAAAATTATGCAACCAGATATGACCTTTGTTAATAAGTCTATTTGCTTATCGCATCTTCATATTTGGAAATAAGATCCACCCTGCGGGCATGTCGCTCACCGCCAAAAGAAGTATTCAAAAAAGCGTCAACAATTTCCAAAGCCAAACCTTCGCCTATCACTCTTGCCCCTAAAGCCAAGATATTGGCATTGTTATGTTCTCTGGCCATTTTGGCCATATAGCAGTTGGTGCAGACCGCCGCCCGAATTCCTCGTACCTTGTTGGCGGCAATAGAAATCCCTATCCCGGTACCGCAAACCAGAATGCCCAAATCAGCTTCTTGCTTGATAATTGCTTCGCCAACCTGAAATCCATACTCCGGATAATCTACCGCTTGGGCAGAATCGGTCCCGTAATCTTTGACCTCATAATTGCGGTCTAAAAGATGTTTTTTAATTATTTCCTTCAGTTCAAATCCTCCATGGTCAGCTCCTAGTGCTATGATCATATGACTCCCCCCCGCTGGTTAGTTTCTCGGCAGCAACTTTAATCATTTGTTCCAATGTCCGGGCACAAGAACAATAAACTTCAAGTGGTTTGCCGATCGGATCGGGCACCTCTTTTTCAGAACCGACCCAAGCTCCCAAGGTTTTTATTTTTTCTTTATATTGGGGATAAACATCCCTTAGTTCATCAGCCTGGGCTAAGGTCATGGTTAAGATATAATCCGCTTCGGCGAGCATCTCTTTGGTTAGCTTCTTAGCCCGATGGGAACTAATGTCTATTCCTTTTTTCTTAAGAGCCTCAACTGCCTGCTCACTTACGCGCTGCCCTTCCCAAGCATAAATTCCTGCTGAATATATTTCAACTTCAGGGGGAAAGTATTTACGAGCCAACCCCATAGCCATTGGGCTGCGACAAGTATTTCCGGTACAAACAAACAAAAGCTTCATAGCTAATTATAACCTCTTTCGTTTGTTTAAGTAAAATATTATCTGGTGATAATTAATTTCCTTTAAATTATAAACTAATATGTTTAATTATTTAAGGAACAATGCTTAATCCTATTTTTAAACCGATTATAAGAAGAATAATTCCACCGAGGGCTTCGGCTTTACTACTTAAAACCGTTCCCATTCTATGCCCTAAAAGAATTCCCGCCGCAGTCATTGTACCGGCCATAGTCCCCATTATGAGGGTAGTGGGAACAATCCTACTGACAAATATCCCCAGAGAAAACCCCACACTAAGAGCATCGATACTGACACCCCCGGCTAAAAGATAAAGGCCAAAACCCTCAAGTTTGATGGATGCGGAATTTAGACATTGGCAATCTCTGTTTTCCCAAGCATTCCAAAGCATTTTTAGGCCTAAGTAAAGCAATAAAACCGTTCCAATACCAGAAACAATATTACCGAATAACGATCCCAATTCCTTGCCGATCAATAAACCAATAAGCGGCATAAACACATGAAACAAGGCAACCGTAACAACCAGATGAGCTGCTTTTCTTTTTCTTATTCCAAGCAATCCAAGTGCCAAGGAACAAGAAAAAGCGTCCATACCTAAAGCCACGGAAACCGCCAACACCCAAGCCAGCTCCAAACTTCTTTCCTCCAATCCGCACTGTTAGTATCGGTTCATTCCAAATTTATTCTATAGTTTGTCTTTTTTATAACCGGCCGCTTTTTTTAAGCGGTTCATAAAAGCTCGCCCTATTCCTTTTTCTTCCATAACTTCAGCCAGGATAAGGCTAATTTTTTGCTGATCACAGAGCCTCAAAGCCTTAAACAATCGGCTGGCAGCTTGGGCTTGATTATTTCGAGAGCCAAGCGGAAACATCAAATCGGCTTTGGATATTAGGCTTTGGTCCCCATTGGGAGTTGCTTCTTTCAAGGCTGCTATTGTTTCTTCAAAACACAACAGGGCTATTCTTTCACCCGCTTTTTTGCTGTTCAACCTTGCCGCTATTTGAGCAATTCTTTGTTCCTTGTCACCGGAAACAAGCACAATTTCTCCTTGAGGGGCATAATGCCTGTATTTCATTCCAGGCGCTTTGGGCTTAAAAGAACCGGAAACCGGAAGATTGCCTTCAACCGCAGGATCGAGCTCCACTTTTCCCAGCACTGCATTAAGTTGCTCCCATGTAATACCTCCTGGTCGAAGAATAAGCGGGATTTTCCCTGACAGATCAAGAACGGTTGATTCCAAGCCGACTTTGCATTTACCGGCGTCAATAAGAAGAGGAATTTTACCACAAAAGTCTTGCCAGACATGCTCACCTTCCGTGGGACTGGGCTTGCCGGAAATATTGGCACTCGGTGCCGCAATAGGACATCCCGCCCTGGCAATCAACTCCAAAGCCAAAGGATGTGAAGGCATCCTAATCGCTACTGTATCCAATCCCCCGCTTGTAATATCGGGTACAATATCCACCTTTGGCAATACCAGGGTTAAAGGGCCCGGCCAAAACTGCCGGGCACACACTTCTGCTTCCCACGGCCAATTTTTTACCAGTTTTTTAGCCTCCTGTACCGACGCAACATGGACAATCAGCGGATTATCCGCAGGTCGTCCTTTAATTTCAAATATTTTGGCACAGGCCGAACTGTTTAAGGCGTCGCCCCCCAGTCCGTAAACCGTCTCTGTGGGGAAGGCTACGACTTCTCCCCGGCGAATTAGTTCTGCCGCTTCGTTTAAAACCTGTTCTTTTTTTGCTTCGGTATCCGGGTAAATCCTTTTTGTTTCCATGCTAATTCTATTCCTTTTCTGCCAGTACAATTCTATCCAAACCCGCATAGTCGGGAAAAATTACGGTTTTAAAACCATTTTCCGCAAACAGTTCCACTACTCGCTTTCCTTGAGTACAGCCAATTTCCAAAAAAATGGTACCTGTTGCCCTAAGAAAATTACCCGCTTGAGCCGCTATTCTCCTATAAAAATCAAGTCCGTCTTCCCCGGCCAACAGCGCTAGCGGCGGTTCGTGTTTAACTTCCGGAGAACACTCTGCATATTCCTTTATAGAGACATATGGCGGGTTAGAAACAATAATATCAAATTTCTCCTCATTTAAAGGCTGAAATAAATCCCCCTGGCGAAAATCAATCGGAGTTTTCATTTTGGCCGCATTATATTTTGCTACCTCAAGGGCATCAGCGGAAAGGTCAACAGCAGTAATTTTAGCCTCTGGCCAATAATAAGAAATGGCTACAGCTAAAGCGCCGCTCCCGGTACAAAGGTCCAGTACCCTTGGTTTAGTTTCTCCTTTATTATGGCCCATATCATATTTAGTTTTCCCCATGGCTAAAACTTTTTCTACTAAGATTTCCGTTTCCGGCCGAGGTATGAGAACGCGTTGGTCCACGTAAAATTCAAGTCCCATAAATTCCCGTTTGTTAACCACATAAGCCAAAGGTTCCCTCTTCCCCCTCCGTTCCAAAAGCCTAGCATACCACTTTAGGTCCTGGTCGGAAACTTTCAAATCTCGTTCCAAATAGAGCTTATCTCTCGATATCCCCAGGATATGAGCAAGCAGAATATCCGCTTCCGCCCGGGAATCAGCCACGCCACGGGCCCGGAGATATTCTGCACCCAGAAGTAACATTTGAAGAATTGAAGTATCTTTCAGTCCCTGAAACATTTCAATTAATATCCTTAGACAGACGCTTTCAGTTTCTCCGCTTGGTAGTGAGCAATCAGAGCTTGAATTATTTCTTCCAAATCTCCAAGCAAAATGCTGTCCAAGCGATGCACTGTCAAACCAATGCGATGATCCGAGACTCTTCCCTGGGGAAAATTATAAGTGCGAATCCGTTCACTTCTGTCTCCTGTTCCAACCTGGCTCTTACGCTCTTGAGCAATTTCCCCCATCGCTTCTTGCTGTGCTTTTTCCAATAATCTAGCTCTTAATACTTTAAGCGCCTTTTCTTTATTTTTGTGCTGAGATTTTTCATCTTGGCAAGAAACTACGATACCAGTCGGCAGGTGAGTAATCCTGACTGCCGATTGAGTTGTATTGACCGACTGTCCCCCGGGCCCACTGGAGCAAAATATATCTATTCTAATATCATTAGGGTTTATTTCCACATCAACTTCTTCAGCCTCGGGCAGGACGGCTACCGTGGCAGTTGAAGTATGAATACGCCCTCCCGATTCAGTCGTTGGTATGCGTTGAACTCTGTGCACACAGCTCTCATATTTTAATTTGCTATAGGCCCCATGGCCTTCTATAACAAAAATGATTTCTTTAAAACCGCCAATATCGGTATAACTGGCACTGAGCACCTCAGTCTTCCAACGCTGGCTTTCGGCATATTTGGTATACATTTTATACAAATCCCCAGCAAAAAGGGCCGCCTCTTCTCCTCCAGCCCCAGCCCGGATTTCCATAATAACGTTTTTTTCGTCATTGGGATCTTTAGGCAAAAGCAAAATTCTCAATTTTTTTTCCAGTTCTTCTGCCTTTTTCTTCAGTTCCTGTTCCTCAAGGTGTGCCAGATCTCTCATATCCTCATCAAGTTTTTCATTTAACATAGATTTGATATCTTCAATTTGTTTAAAAACGTTTTTGTATTCCTGGTAGACGCCCACAATATCCGCAAGTGCCGCCTGATTTTTGGCATGCTTTTGATATTCTGATGGATTGGCAATAACTTGCGGATCAGACAGAAGCTCCGATAACTCATTATATTTTTGTTCCAGTTCTTCCAGTTTTTCCAACATGAGTAATCTCTCCTGCGCTAGAATTTAAGGGAAAATCAGGTTCTTTCTTTTGTATTTTTATGATAATAGCAGCAAAATGCTCTTATAATCAGTGCTAAAGATTTTGCTGACAATGCTGCAGACTTTTAGAATTGCACCATTGGTAGTTAAAAGCTTGAGATTGGCAGTTAATATCGAAAAAGCAGAGCTTCCGCTCTGCTCTTTTTCTGGTAACGACTGGAGGCCGTTGCTTATTGCAAGCCATATTTCTTTTTGAAACGATCAACTCGTCCACCAGAATCAACATATCTCTGAACTCCTGTGTAGAAAGGGTGACACCTGGAGCATATTTCGACTTTAATATCCTTTTTAGTGCTTCCAGTTTCAATCACATTGCCACATGCACAAGTAATCGTAGTCTGGTGGTATTGGGGATGTATCTTTTCTTTCATTTGCCAGTCACCTACCTTCTGAGCCAGAGTCAAATAATATTATAAACATAGTGTAACAATCGACTCACGATATTTTAACACAAATAAAACTAAAAGGTCAAGAGTCTTTAATCTATAGCTCCTCACAAGCCCCTTTTATTGCGTATTTGGGTTTTTTGGCAAAACAATGTCTGGCTTCGATAAATCTCACCGTTCCTGTCTTGCCCCTCATAACCAGGGTATGGGTGACTGCTCCCCCCCTATTAAAGGTTACTCCTTTAAGCAACGGTCCCTCGGTGATACCCGTTGCTGAGAAAAATATATCGTCCGTTTTCACCAAATCGTCCAAGGTAAGAAGTTTATTAATATCCGTCACCCCTAATTTTTTAGCCCTTTCAATATCTTCATCATCCTCAGGCCAAAGCCGGCCTTGCATTTCACCGCCTACACAGCGCAAAGCCGCTGCAGCAAGTACTCCTTCCGGTGCGCCGCCAATACCCATCATTACATCAACACCGCTGCCTTCAAAAGCGCAGGCAATAGCCGGAGCCACGTCTCCATCGGTTATAAGCCTGATTCGTGCTCCACAAGCCCTGACCTGCTTTATTAGTTCATTATGACGAGGTCTGTCCAAAATTACAACGGTAAGATCTTCAACCCGTTTGCCCAGTGCTTGGGCGATATTTTTAAGGTTTTCATCAACGGGAGCGTCCAAATGAATACGTCCGGCAGCCTGAGGTCCGACTGCAATTTTATTCATATACATATCAGGAGCATGTAAAAGGCCATATCTTTCAGTAACAGCCAACACAGCAATGGCCCCGGGCATACCTTTGGCCACTAGATTTGTACCTTCCAGCGGGTCCACGGCTACGTCGAGGACGGGTTTATCACCGCTTCCCAGCTTTTCACCAATATAGAGCATAGGAGCTTCATCCATTTCTCCTTCGCCTATAACCACCGTACCATTCATATGCACAGTATCGAATACCGCTCGCATGGCTTCAACGGCGGCATTATCGGCTGCAATTTTATTGCCCATCCCTACCCAGCGGGCTGAAGCAAGGGCTGCCGCTTCCGTTATCCTGGCAAATTCCATGGTTAATTCTCTTTCCATTCTTACTCCCCCTCTAATAAGGGTTGATTTCTTATCAACCTTAATTATTTTTAAATAATTGAACTAATACCTTCAATTTATTATTTAAGTTTTTTATTTTTTCGTTTTTTCCCAATCAGTTAAAAATTTTTCTATGCCGGCCGTAGTCAAAGGATGAACAAGCAATTGTTTTAAGACCCCGTAAGGTACTGTGGCAAAATCCGCTCCTAATTTGGCAGATTCCAGTACATGAACAGGATTCCTGATGCTGGCGGCAATAATGTTGCAGTTTAGGTCATGAACGGAAAACACCTGGCAAATATCCGCCAGCAGGTTAAGTCCTACTTCCCCAATATCGTCCAGCCTTCCCAGGAAAGGGCTGACATATGTAGCACCGGCCCTGGCCGCCAACAAGGCTTGAATAGCCGTAAATACCAACGTGACATTGGTCTTGATCCCCTCTTGAGCCAAAGTCTTTACAGCTTTAAGTCCCTCGGCCGTCATCGGTATCTTCACTACAATGTTCGGGTGTATACTGGCCAAATCTCTGGCTTCCGCCAGCATGCCGGCATAATCTAAGGCAATTACCTCGGCACTGATAGGCCCGTCAACAATTTTGGCAATTTCACGGATTAGGCTATGAAAATCTCGCCCCTCTTTGGCAACTAGAGACGGATTAGTGGTTACCCCGGAAATGATTCCCATATCCCAGGCCCTGGTTATTTCTTCGATATTTGCTGAGTCAAGAAAAAACCTCATAGCTACTACCCCCTTATTCTAAACTCTTGTTTAGAATACTCCAAAATCGTTGCTCTTATGAATGATTAATAATTTAGTGTATATACCATTTTTCATAGGTATCGCTAATCTTTAAAGTCATATTCTCTTCCAAACATATAGAGCCCAAATTATCCAATATATATAAAATATCCTTTCTGTCGGTCTGAATTACTCCCAGTGCATTACAGCGCTCACAAGCGAGTTCAATCCTGTCCGCCAATATTTCAACAGCCAGATTTTTGTTGCCGCAACGGCATCCCAGCTTGCCTTGGTCCACCATTTTGCTCAGTTTTTCCATAACTGCATAAACTACAAAGAAAACTTCAAACTCGAATTCTTTCTCTTTATCGTTTACCAATTGACAAGCAAATCGCAAAAAGTTTTTTTTAATCTCTTGACAGCAATTATCAATTAATGATTTGGGTCCAATGTAACCTATAGCTAACTTCTTGTCAGAACAACGCAAACGAAGAATGTTGTCGCTCCATAAAACATTGCGTTTTGTTGCCATAAAATGGTGTTTACCGCAATAGATACATGGATATTCTATATTAAAAATTTGCTTGTTAAAATGAGTTATGGTTAATAAAAGCCCTCCGCAGTTACAAAAATAACTTTCTTTGTTAAAATGAGAAAAATTAAACAGCGAAGGAGCTCTGAATTGCAGTTCGCCGCATTTGGAACATTGGATAACAAGGTTTGTCACTGCCGGAATAATCATTTCCCCACCCCTTTCTAATTATTCTCCAAGCCTAAAAGTTTTCCTGCCTCACTAAATTATTTGCATTATTTTCCAAAGGGCAAAATAAAACCAGACTTAGTTTCAGTCTGGTCAGTTATATTAGATTATAAAAGGATGTTTAAAATATTTCTTTTTGGTCTTATCAAAAAAACAATACTAGGCCAATACATTTTTTAGCTCATTTATATCAAAGGGTTTAAACAAGAATTTCTCAACACCCAGGGCTTTGGCACAATCCAAGTAATTGGGATCACTATAAGCAGTCATTAAGACCACTCGGGTTTGATTGCCCTTTTCTCTTAATTTCTTTAAAACATCGAAACCGCTCATCCCAGGCATTTTAACATCCATGATAATCAGATCCGGCTTGAATCTCGGTATAATCTCCAGGGCTGCTTGACCGTTAGCGCATTCTTCAATTTCATTGCTATATTTAGCAAAAACTTCAATTAAAAGTTTTCTAATCCCCTTTTGGTCATCCACAATAAGTAGCTTCACAAAAATCCGCCCTTGCGCATTTTAGTAATTATTCTTGGTTAATAGGCAAAATTCCTTCCCTTATTACTCTTTTGGCACAGATTACCCCATTCTTTTTATATAGGCGAGGTATACGGGAGTTTGCTAAAGTTCTGCGCAAAGGAAGAAAAACCTCTTCCCCCGGATGGCACTCTAAATTGCCCATATCGATCACAGTAAGCTGCATACCGATCTTGCCTGCAACCTTGACCGGCTTGCCTTTAAAAAGCACTTTCTCCCGGCCGAGTTGAAAGCCAAAGAGAGCGGCTATATTTTTTATAATAATCTTAATTAGATCCACAAAGCCTTGAGGTACCAATTTGGGTGCCACACCAAAACCATCGGCATAACCGACGTCAATAACCGCCAGAGTGGTTTCTTTTTTGCATTTATAAAGACTTTGATAACCGACAAAGGTCCCTTTGGGAACCCTTTGCAAGTGGACGATTTTGGCTTTGACCGTCCAGGGGTCTTTCAAATCAATCGTCCCGGAAAAGGCCGGGGAAGGAAAATGTCCGCATAAAAGTGTTCCCGAACGAACCAGCTCATAATGATATTCCGGAAAATCTAACAGACCGGCACTGTTGCAAATGTGTCTGCAAGGAATATTTATCCCATTTTCCTCCAATATATTGATATATTGAACAAACTTCTCATGTTGTTTTCGCGTGTAAGTCTTATCCCTTTGAGCCCCCCGGGCCAAATGAGTATATACCCCTCGCAAATCAAGATAAGGAGCTGCTTTTAAAGCCTCGCACAGGGCGGGAAGCATTTCTCGCGTAAAGCCGGTCCGTCCCAAACCGGTTTCCAGCTTAAGGTGAATTCCTGCTTTAATCTCCAGTTGACGAGCAACTTCGTTTATTTCGGCAATCCATTCCAAGCGGGAAACAGTAAGATTAATTCTCTGAGCCAAGGCTTGCGGCCATTCCTCCGGGCTTGAAGGACCGAGAACCAATATTTCCCCTTCAATACCATGTTCACGCAACAACAATGCCTCTTCCACCCGGGTAACAGCAAAAGCGCGACAGCCTTCTTCTTCCAAGGCTTGCGCTACAGGAACTGCACCCAAGCCATAAGCATCCGCTTTTACAACGGCCATCAAAGTCACGCCTGGTGCAAGCTTACTTATTATCTGCCGGTAATTGTGTTTTACAGCGTCTAGATCAATCTCTATCCAAAGGTTGGGCATGTTAACCATTGAACCTTTCCGTAAGAACTGTATATTGAGGCGTTCTTATTTACGCCGCAAACTGGCAATACTTTTTTTCAATTTACCGGAATACAACCTTTCCACAGTTTTCCATATAAAATACATAATCGGCCTGTAAACCAAGTCCCATTCCCCGATAAACTCCGTGAACTCGCCGTTAAAACCTTTTTTAAATTTGTATAAGCCAAAGAGGGGATTGTCTTCGCTGAGATCCCCGGAAACCCCGCGAAAATCATAAATGGTGCATCCTTGGGCTTTAGCCCAGCGTATCATCTCCCACTGGATAAGATAATTGGGCATGACATTGCGAAATGAATTGGAGGAAGCCCCATAAACGTACCAGACCTTTTTCCCGGTAAGAAAAGCAATCGTACCGGCGATAATTTCCCCTTGATATTCAGCAATAAAAAGTTGTCCATAACCCGCGGGAACCAAAGTATCATATAAATCCTCAAAATAAGAATAAGAGCGAATCAGGAATTTATCTCGAACCGCCGTCTCTTCAAGCACCCGATAAAAGGCGGGCAAATCTTCCCTGGTTCCAATTCTGATGACAACCCCTTTTCTTTTTGCCAACCGTATATTGTAGCGGGTTTTTTGATGCATGTTAGCCAATAATGTATCTTCATCAGGGGTAATATCAAGTCTAAAGACAAACTTGGGCTGAACCCCCTCGAAATTTTTCCCTTTATCAACCAGCTTAAAGCCTGACTTAATTAAAAAATTAGCTAACTCTTGATTACTTTTCGGTATGTCCGGGTCTATTTTCAGTAAAATTGCTTTTTCTTTCTTAGCCCTTTCCTTGATAGCCTGCCAAAGGACAGACAGCTTTTCATAATCAGCCATGTCTACAACCGGTCCCCTGGGGCAATAAAATATGGGACAGCGGAAAAAAGGCAGCTTCCTGGCCAGGATTGTGGCCGCGGCTACAATTTGGCCATTTTCCTCCAAAGCAAGCCTTAAAGGCTTCCAACCCGTCCGTTCTTTGATATCGCCCCATTCCCAAAGTTGCATGGCATGGCCTTTGGGATGGCTGGTAATAAACGAATTATAGCTAGGCTTGTCTTCCTCATTTAACCATTTAACAGTATACTGCATTACAAAAATTCCTCCAGAAGACATTATTGCCATATTCTTGCGGATAAATACTGTCCGATCATGTTCAGGCATTTTTTTAATTCTTTTGCAAGGAAGCCATAATAAACTGTTGAAATAAAGGATGCGGTTTATTGGGCCTGGACTTAAATTCCGGATGAAATTGAGAGGCTACAAACCAAGGGTGATGAATATACTCAATTAGTTCCACCAATCTTTCGTCGGGGGAGGTTCCGGCTATCAGCAATCCATTTTTGCTAATTATCTCTCGATACTCATTATTAACCTCATAGCGATGACGATGTCTTTCATAGACTATTTCTTCTCCGTAGGCCTGACAAACCTTGCTCTCCGGGTTAAGCTTTACCGGCGATGAGCCCAGGCGCATGGTCCCTCCCATATCTTCAATTCCTTTTTGTTCGGGCAAAAGATCGATCACAGGATGTTCCGTCTCCGGATTGAACTCCGTACTGTTGGCATTGCGCAGTCCACAAACATTGCGGGCGAATTCTATAAGAGCGCACTGCATGCCCAAGCAAATTCCCAGATAAGGCACCTTATTCTCTCTGGCATATTGAATGGCTTTTATTTTCCCTTCAATTCCCCTGTTACCGAAACCTCCCGGTACAAGAATACCTTTAACGCCTTTAAATACATCGTTTAGGTCGATGGCGGGGTTCTCCAGCTCTTCGGAATTTACCCAACGAATTTGAACTTCAGCCCCCTGTTCAATGCCGGCATGGCGCAAGGCCTCGGCAACGCTCAAATAAGCATCGGGCAAGGTGACATATTTGCCCACAATAGCAATTTCAGTGCTGCGGGAAGGAGACTTGATTTTTTCCACCATTTTCTTCCAATCAGACATATCCGCAGGAGGGGCATCAATACCCAGACAGTTCAGGACAATATCATCCATACCTTCTTTCTGAAGAAGAAGCGGTACTTCGTAAATGGTCTGTGCAGTAATGGCGGTGATAATTGCCTCTTTTTGAATATCACAAAGAAGAGCTAACTTTTCTTTTAATTCATTGCTTATTTCTTCATCCGCCCGGCATACTAAAATATTGGGCTGAATCCCAATTCCCCGTAATTCTTTAACTGAATGCTGGCTCGGTTTGGTCTTTACTTCCCCTGAAGCCGACAAATAAGGCAACAGGGTAACATGGACATAACAGACGTTTTCTTTACCGATATCTCCTCTTACCTGGCGTATAGCTTCCAGAAAAGGCAAAGACTCCATATCGCCAACGGTTCCGCCAATTTCAGTTATAACTATATCCGGATTGCTCTCTGTAGCTACACGGTAAATCCTGTCTTTTATTTCATTGGTTATATGGGGAATAACCTGAACCGTTGCGCCAAGATAATCACCTCTGCGCTCTTTGCTTATAACAGACCAATAAATTTTACCCGCTGTAACATTGCTGTATTTAGAAAGAGGTACATCAATAAACCTTTCATAATGGCCCAAATCAAGATCGGTTTCCGCCCCGTCATCGGTAACAAAAACTTCTCCGTGCTGATAAGGGCTCATTGTTCCGGGGTCTACATTTATATAGGGATCAAATTTCTGAATAGCGATTTTCAATCCCCTCTTTTTAAGGAGACAACCTAAAGAAGCTGCTGTTATACCTTTTCCCAGAGAACTTACTACTCCTCCGGTAACAAAAACGAATTTAGCCATCCTTTTCTACCCTTTCCTTGATCAATTAATTATTGGATTAGTTAAATAACATTACATTTTTTCAGGGGCTGAGACACCTAAAATCCTTATGGCATTTGCTAAAACTTGTTTTACAGAGATAATCAGACTTAAGCGCGCAGTTCGCAGTTGCTCATCGTCTACCAAAACTCTATGACTGTTATAAAAGGTGTGAAAGAGCGAGGCAAAATCCAGTGCATATCTGGCAATACGGTGAGGTTCGGCCATTTTAGCGGCCACGGCAATTTCCCCCGGAAAATCAGCCATTTTTTTCAATAAGTCTCTCTCTTCCTGGGAAGTCAAGAGTCTAAGCTGTTCTAAAGAGGGTTCAACGTTCAGTTCATAGCCCATTTCTTTGGCTTGTCTCATTATGCTGCACAGTCTGGCATGAGCATATTGGATATAATAAACGGGGTTATCGGCCGATTGCGATTTGGCCAAATCCAAATCAAATTCTACAGTAGAATCGGGGTCGCGCTGAATAAAGAAAAATCTGGCCGCGTCTTTGCCCACCTCATCTATTAGGTCCTCAAGGGTTATATACTGGCCTGACCGCTTGGACATCCGAACAACTTCCCCGTTCTGAATAAGCCTTACCATTTGCATTAAAATGACCTGCAAAGAGTCGGGATTAATCCCCAAAGCCTGCATAGCGCCTTTCATTCTGGCTACATGACCGTGATGGTCCGCTCCCCAAATATTTATAACCCGCTGAAAACCCCGGGAAAATTTATGGCGATGATAGGCAATGTCTGCAGCAAAATAGGTTGGAACCCCATTTTTACGAACTACCACTTCATCCTTCTCATCTCCAAACAAAGTGGATTTAAACCATAAAGCGCCTTCTTTTTCATAAATATAGCCCTTCTTTTCCAACTCCTTGATGGTGTCTTGCACATACCCGGAATCATGCAAAGATTGTTCACTAAACCATACATCGTAAACTACACCGAATTTCTCCAAAGTTTCTTTAATTCCAGCTATCTTTTCTTCCAAGGCAAAGCGCACAAGATAATCTCGTCGGGCATCTTCTTCCATGGAAACATATTTGTCTCCGTCTCTGTCTATTATTCTTTTCACAGTTGCGATTAAATCTTCTCCATGATATCCTGCCTCCGGAAAAGGCACATCGTATCCCAGCTGCTGCAGGTAGCGGGCTTCCAGGGATAAAGCAAAGTTATATATCTGATTACCCGCATCATTGATATAAAATTCACGGCATACCTCATATCCTGCCATTGCAAGAAGAGATGCCAAACTGTCGCCTAAAGCGGCCCCTCTGGCATTACCCATATGTAAAAGGCCGGTGGGATTGGCACTGACGAACTCCACCTGCACTTTTTCTCCCTGCCCAATATTTACAGCGCCATATCTTTCTTTCTGCTTCATGACTTCAGGTATAACCTCCAGCAGCCAGCCGGGATTAAGGCGAAAGTTAATAAAACCCGGTCCTGCAATTTCAGAAGAGGCAATCCAAGTGTCATCAGTGTTCAAATGTGCTATTAAGACTTTGGCAATGTCTCTGGGAGCTTTCTTTGCCTGTTTTGCTAAAACCATGGCCAAATTGGTGGCCAGATCGCCGTGTTGTCGCTCCCGAGGTTCCTCAAGCACATATTCGGGAACCTCCTTAAAATCCAGTTCGCCTGTTTCCTTTGCTTTTTTTAATGCTTCCTCCAGCCTGAAATAGATTTTTTGCTTTATGTTTTCATAAAGGCTCATTATAAAATCCTCCTTTATGTCTTAAGCACGGTTTCAATGTTTAACAACAACTTATAAAATTTTAATACATCTCTAACTAAAATACCAGGTATCTCAATTATCCCAATTGAATTAAAGTTTATAATTGGACTAAATTAAACAAGTTAAGCAGAGAAAATGTCCTTTTCTCTGCTCACTTTTTATACCGTTTCCTATTTTACGTTTCTTTACACATTAATTCAAGCCTATTGAATTAATTTGCCTCTTGGTGTATTAACGACGCGACTAATTTTAACTTCCGCACCTTCTATGGCGTCAATGTAAATCAGATACTCTTCCCCGTAAGCCGTTCCCCTGAATTCATAACAAAATGCTTCTTCATTGCCAATTTTGGAGATAACAGCCAATCTTTCTTCAATTACCTGAAAATTTTTGTCCAATTTGTTTCTGGCTTCGGTCATGGTTATTTTACTGTTTAACCGCCGATCATGATGAAAAGCATAATAGGCGTTGGCATCAAAACCGATTAACTCTCCATTGTCCATGGCAATAGTCAACCTTACTTTATCGGTATATATCCTGATGCCGTTGTCCTGGGCCACAGCTTCGACCAAAACATAGGAATCAAGATCTTCCGTAGAAGTCACAACCATATTTTTCCAGCCCAGCTTCTCCAAGGCAGCATAACCTTTCTCAACTGCCCTGGGCACATCCAGGCGACGCTCATCGATATCCCGTTGATTGCGATAGTAAGTTACTACCCCGCCTTTTTTACTGATCTCCAGGTAGACGTCTTGATAAGTAAGGTTAAAGCCTCCCAGGGGTCTATCCGAGAGTCCTGTTACTTGAGGCTGAGTATCTTTGTAACCCAGTTTAGCCAAAAAATTTCGGGCAATGTCAATTGCTTTGTTTTCATCGATTTCTCCCTCGGGCAATCCTAAAGGTTTTTCGACAAAGTGTTTGTCCAAGTCGCCTTTATAGCTTATTGGCGGGAATTTTTGCAAACTGGAATCTAATTGCTTCAATCCTCCACGGACGGAGCTTGGTGTCTGCTCCGACGCCTGTTGAGCTGCTTGCGGATCCCCTTGCTTAGAATCACCGTCTTTTTCACCGCCTTGAGCAACGGTTTGAATCAACTTGCCAATCCCCAATCTTTGTAAGAGATTGGGAGGAGCATCGACCCATTCCAAGTTTTCGGCATAATACAGATTGAAAAGATTTTGCAAGGATCTATTGACTTCAATTACTCTTTGATGCATATCATCAAAGATTTGAACTTCATTGTCATTCATATTTCTCGCGGATGCTACCTTTTGGGTCATGGATTTGCTAAATTCAGCTATTTGATTAACCAGTTTATCGACGTAACTAATACCCATCTCGTCCGCCGGTATTTGACTGAACCTGTTAACTGCAGCATCACTGCTTTTCCATATTTCCCCAAGATAAAGTACTTTTAAGGAAGGATCATTGGCAACCTTGGCTTTGGCCATACTTGTTTCCATCTCATTAATATCCGCAACCAAATCGTTTAGAGCGCGCTTATACTGGTTGTCCAAAGCAGTTTTCTGTTCCTTAAGCAAGTTGTATTCGTAAATCCCCCAACCCAATGATATGCCAAAAGCTAAGAATAGGGTAATTGATAACCAGGTTAAAATCTTAATCTTGCTATGCTCTTTCATCTTCATTCCACCTAGCGTGTGAAAATATGATTGCCGATTTTCTTAATTTGAGGGCGAGACCAGATAAACTTGTTTTTGGTCTTGGCCGGGTTAAAATAAAACAATGCACCTCCGGTGGGGTCTGAACCGCTCATGGCCTCCTTGGCGGCCTTAACAGCCGTATCATCCGGAGGCATGTTTATTTGACCGTCGTCAACGGCGCTGAAAGCTTTGGGTTGATAAATAATGGCAGCTATACTGTTTGGAAACTCGGAACTCTTTAATCTGTTCATAATACAGGCCCCAATTGCCACTTGACCGATATAAGGCTCGCCGCGCCCCTCAGCATGAATACAGCGGGCAAGCAATTGAACATCGGAATTTTTAAAACCAACTTTTGTCCCTGCCGAGGTCGTGCTTTCACCGGTTAATTTTTTAAGTTCAGCAATTGTTTTCTCTCCCGCAATCCCGTCAGCTTTGAGCCCTCTGCTTTTTTGAAATCTTTTTACAGCGGCGGTTGTTGACTTTCCATATACTCCGTCAACTTTGCCGACTTGATATCCGACTTGAATCAGTTTTTTTTGCAATTCCTTGACCTCAGCTCCTTTTGAACCAGGTGATAATGAGCGATCACCTAAAGCAGCCTGGCCTGTTGTCGTTAAAGCCAGCCCCAGAAATAAACTTATGCTTAAAAGAATAACTATAAGTTTATTTCGATTCCTGTCCTTTAGGTCAAATTTCATAGTTTCACCTCACCTTAGTTTTTGTCTGTTTTATTGTGGCTTTTTGCCGCTTCCTTTATCCAACAAAAAAACCGGAAAATGAATTCCGGTTAAATATTTTCAAAATTGCAATAATAAAATTACCTAAACTGGTATCAAATAACCAAATAAAACAACCAAAATGGATCAAAACTCTGCCGAATTAAAGGTTCTGGGGAAGGGAATGACATCCCTAATATTGGCAATTCCGCTCAAATACATAAGCAAGCGCTCAAATCCCAAACCAAATCCGGCATGCTTAACTCCGCCGTATTTCCTAAGATCCAAGTACCACCAGTAGTTTTCTTCCTTCATATTGAGTTCTTTTATCCTGGCAGCCAGCACATCATAGTTATCTTCTCTTTGACTTCCCCCGATTAGCTCTCCTATCCCCGGCACAAGCAGATCCATAGCGGCAACAGTTTTTCCGTCGCTGTTCAATTTCATATAAAAAGCTTTGATATCCTTGGGATAATCAATTATAAATAAAGGTTTGCCAAACACCTTCTCTGTCAAATAACGTTCATGTTCCGTCTGGAGATCCAATCCCCATTGCACCGGATACTCAAAACTTTGATCAGCCTTTTGCAAAATCTTTATGGCTTCAGTATATGTCAAATGTTCAAAGTCGGAGGTTAGAACATTATCCAAGCGCTTTAGCAAACCTTCTTCCAAATATTTCTGGAAGAAAGCCATTTCCTGGGGGCATTGTTCCAAAGCATAATTGATCAGATATTTGATCATTTCTTCGGCCAAATTTTGATTATCTTGTAAATCGGCGAAAGCCATTTCCGGCTCCAGCATCCAAAATTCGGCTGCATGTCTGGCTGTGTTAGACTTCTCCGCTCGGAAAGTCGGTCCGAAGGTGTAAACATTTTTGAAAGCCAAACAAAAGCTTTCGACATTTAATTGCCCACTTACTGTCAAATTGGTTTCACGGCCAAAGAAATCTTGACTAAAATCCACTTCTCCCAAACTATTTATTGGCAAACTATCAAGCTTAAGGGTGGATACCCGGAACATTTCTCCGGCTCCCTCGGCGTCACTTGAAGTGATTATAGGAGTATGGACATAAATAAAACCGCGTTCTTGAAAAAATTTGTGTATCGCATAAGCCATGACCGACCTAAGACGAAATATCGCGGAAAACGTATTGGTGCGGGGACGAAGGTGAGCAATAGTCCTTAAGAATTCCAGACTGTGTCTTTTTTTCTGCAAAGGATAATCGTTGGGGCAAGCATTTTCAATAATAACCTCTTCGGCTTTTAACTCTATGGCTTGCTTTGTTCCGGGCGAAGGGACTAAGATTCCTCTTACAGTTAATGCAGATCCTACCCCCAGCTTGGCAAGATCAAAAAAGTTCTCCAAATCTTTATCAAAAACAATTTGTAAATTATTAAGCTGGCTTCCATCGTTAAATTCAATAAAACCAAAATCCTTGGAAACTCGGACCGTCCTCACCCAACCATTGAGTTCAACTTTCCGGCCAAGCATTTGTTCCGCAGAAGCAAATATATCCTTTACGGTTAATTGGTTCATATATCCTAACCCCTTTAGCCACAGCAGACAAAATCAAAAAAATAATATTTCTCTTTTCATTTTCTTTTTTTTGAGCCTATTCGAAATTAATCAGAAACATCGGAAACTTCGGAAAGATTAGAACGATATTCTTCAGCCGTTAGCTTCCATTGTTTGCGGGCTAAATTCACATATTTAGGGTAACGGAGTTTATCCGGATGGTTAATGACGGCTGAAAAAAAACGAACTGCTTCTTGGTGTAAACCCAGCCTTCGCTTTAGCTCGCCAATCATATAAAGAATATAAATTTCCGAGGTTTTTGCAGGATCAAATTGACTGTTAATATAAGCCTGTTCAAATTCTTGAGCGGCGAATTTTATAAACCGTAATTCTTCTTCTTTGTTGGTGACATTTCTATAAAGCCATCCTAAATGCAGGCATAATTTAGCCATAGAAATAGACTTTTCTTCAATCAATTGTCCGCAATAGATTGCCAATTTATAGGCTCTTTCAGCAGTAGCAAAATCCCTGTTGGAAGAATAATCGATTATATCGTTCATTTTGCTGGAAATGTTGTCCACTATTATTTTTTTGGCGACCGGACTTATGGACTTACTAAAATCCTCAGTATAGGAGTAGCTGCATTTTGGGCAAACCACTACATAATAAAATAACGGATTGTTTTTTTCATCAGGTGCAAATATCGGGCCAAAGTCACTATCTATTTGCTTCGGCTTTACAAATCTGGATCTAACTTTTTTTGTTGTAAAAGAATGATTGCATAAAATGCATTGTTCTTTTTTATCGTAGAGCGGGTCGAGTATTAAATCGCTTTTCCTATTCATAATCTAACCTCAATTTCAAAATTCTATAAACAGCTATATATAATATTTTATTATACTTAAAATTTACCAAAAATCTCTATATCAAAAATTTATATTTTTATTTTATCCTAAAAATCTTTTTTATTATTTTATTATACAATATGTCTCAGAGTTTCTACTTTCTTCTGGCCTGACAGAATAGATCTTATTTTGACCTCAAATCCAATTATATTATGTTGGGCTTATTATCAGGCTTTCAAATCATAAATTAATTTTTATTAGTTGACAAGCATCAACAATTTTCTTGCTTACAATATTGTATACTAAGAAAGGTTGTGAAACCGAAACATTTTTTTAGGAGGAGAAATTCATTGGGACCAATCATCATGGTAATTGATGATGATAAAGAAATTCGTAATCTTTTATCACTCATGTTAAAAAATGCCGGGTATAACTTAATAACTGCTACCAACGGATCAGATGCTTTGGAGTATTTGAAAAAAAGCCCGCTCCCGGCACTTATCTTAACGGACTACTCCATGCCCCAGCTCAACGGTTATGAATTTACAGAAAAAATCGCTGCCCATAGCCAGTATAAGGATATCCCTGTTGTTATCCTGACCGGCTCGGAAATCGATGATCTCGAATTGCCGTCATCCAGTAACTTTAAAGGTATCATTCACAAACCATTCAGGCTGAATACTGTCTTGGAGATTGTCAAGTTACTTACTTCAGAACCGAAAAAGTGCCCTGCTGCTTACCGGATTTAGTATGTCGCATCTCGATCCAAGTTAGCTCATCTTTAATTTGTCAGAATATTTGCTAACCATTAGCAAGAATTCTGGCTTTTTATTTTATTAAAAAGTCAAAGCTCATTGCTCATTTTTAGGACTAATACTAGTCTTAACTCATAAACATACAATAAGCAAGTTTAAATTCAATTGCAGGTGATCTAAGATGGCTGGCAGAATATTGCAGACGGCTTTCTTCATTGTCGTAGCTCTTTTAATTCAATATTGTTATTTGGAAGGCTCGGTGAAAGCCATATCCAGGCCAGCTCAATCCTATCTATACAATTGCGGGGATTATGTAATAAACGCTCAATTTCCATCAACAACTGAAGTCCACCTTACCCCGGACAGAGGGGAGGATTTGCTTCTAAATATTTATTTCACAGACAGTGAAATCGAATATCGAGGATACATCCAGTTTTGGCTGCTCGATAATTTAGAACGATTTCTAAAAGACAGCAAGACAAAAAGTACATATGATTTTGTTTCTTTTTCCGAGGTAAAACTGGAACTTAACAAGTATACGGGTTTTCATGAAGAATGGACTGCCGATTTCAACGGCAATTTAATTAGCGCCAAAGAATATTGGCTACTAATCAAAGAACCGGGGGAAGCGGTCCGTCTCTCCTTTTTTACCGATGGGGCAGAGTTTTCGGAGCAACAAAAGAAAATCATAAACCATATTCTTAACTCTCTGTCAGTGACAAGAAAAGGATAAAAGAAATCCTATCTCTCTTCCCGGAAATAGGGTTCGCTTAAAGCCTTGGGAGGAGCATTCTTTTTGCTTTTTCTCAGAGAAACTAAAACCAGAATCACAATTGTCGCCACATACGGCGCCATATCAAAAATATACTGGGAAATGGCTATTGCAGTTCCCTGCAATCTGAATCCAATAATATCAAGTCCACCGAACAAGAATGCCCCCGCAATTGCCTTATATGGATTCCAGCCGGAGAAAATTACCAAGGCTACTGCTATCCAACCACGCCCGGCAGTGATGTTTTCTTGCCAAACGGGAACATAAACCAAAGATAAATAGGCGCCTCCGAGGCCGCATAAGGCCCCGCCTAAAAGAATATGCAAGTATTTGTATTTTGTAATTGGAATACTGGCCGCATCGGCAGCAGCCGGATTTTCGCCTATGGCTCTCAAATTGAGTCCTTTTCCGGTATTATACAAATAAAGCCCTAAAACAATAGCTGTAACATAGCCGAGATAAACGAAAATATCATGATTAAAGAATATTTCTCCCAGGTAAGGGATATCACCCAAACCAGGTATTTTTAAATCGCGGAAAAAATAATTAAATTGGTCCGTCATTTTCATACCCATCAGGCTTTTACCGACAAAGCCTGCGAAACCTGTACCGAATATTGTCAGAGCCAAGCCGGACACAACTTGATTAGCCCGCAAGCTAACAGTTAAAAATGCATAAATCAAGGCTCCTAAAGCACCTGCGATCGCAGCAAAAAGCAAGGCCAAGAGAGGGCTGTTGGTAGTATATCCTACCTGAAAACCAATTACAGCGCCCATAAGCATCATACCTTCGACACCTAAGTTTAGGTGTCCGGATTTTTCAGTAATTATTTCACCAAGGGTCGCAAATAAAAGTGGGATTCCCGCTATAATTGCAGCCTTAAAAAAAGCTACTGTGATCATTTCCCATTCTCCTTAGTTCTTCTTAATAAGCTTGGCCAATCGATTATCAACTTATAACGCGTAAAAAAATCACTTCCCAATACAAAGAAAAGCACTATCGCCTCCAGCAGTTGAGCGGAATAAGCTGAAATGCCAAAGGCCGACTGAATATAGGAACTACCCTGAATCAAAATGGCAAACAGTAATGAAGCCAGGACCATCCACTGGGGTTTCAAAGCTCCCAGCCAAGCTATGATAATCGCCGTATAACCGACACCGCCGGTAATATCTTTAGTAAGTGTTTGTTCTACCCCTGAAGCCTCAATAAAACCAACAATACCGCAAATCCCGCCGCTTAGCACCATAGCAAAAATTATGGTACGAAATATATTAATTCCGGCATAGCGCGCGGTATTGACACTTTCTCCCAAAACGGCAATCTCAAAGCCTTTTTTGCTGCGGTTAAGGAAGAAATAGACAAAAATCGTTAACAACACAGCTATAATCCAACCGATATGAACCCCGAACAATTCCGGGAGAACGGCATTCTTGGCAAAATTGGCTATTTTGGGGAAACCAAAGGCATTGGGGTCCTTCCAAGGGCCGTATTGAAGATAAACCACCCACTTTAAAGCTACATAATTCATCATTAAAGTGATGATAGTTTCATTTGTACCCCATTTTGCCCTAAAAAAAGCCGGAATAATTCCCCAAACCGCACCGCCGATAAAACCGGCGAAAAACATTATTAATAAAAGAATGAATCGTGGCAGAAAAGAGTAATTCAAAGCGAAATAACTGGCCATGAAGGCTCCCATCAAGATTTGGCCTTCGGCACCGATATTCCAAAATTTCATCTTAAAGGCAATAGCCACACCCAAGGAAGTAATAATCAAAGGAATAGCATAAATAATAGTCTGTTCAATGCGGTAAACACTTCCTACAGAACCCTGAAGCATGGCAATATAGACTTGAAACGGATTAAGGTTTAAGAAAGCCAAAAATAAACCGGATACAATCAGGGCTGCAATAATTGAGCCTAAAAAAATTAACACGCGCTTCTTTTTTCCGATTTCTGATTTTATTACAATTCTAAACTGCATGGTGCACCTCTTTGTTGCCAAGCATCATTAATCCCAGTTGTTCCTTGGTTGCCTTGCGAGCATCAACAATCCCTGTAATTTCACCGTTGGAAATAACCATAATTCGATCACACAAACCCATCAATGAATCAAGGTCTTCGGCAATGTAAAGAATTGCCACTCCTCTTTTCTTTTCTTCATTCAAAATATCATATATTTTCAAACAGGTATTGATATCCAAACCACGTACCGGGTAAGCGGTAATCAACAATTCAGGGTGAGAATCCAACTCCCTGCCCAGCAATACTTTTTGAATATTTCCCCCAGAAAGGTTCTTAATAGGTTCTTTAATTCCCGGGGTCTGTATTTCCAATTTTTTTACAATTTCTTTAGCTTTTGCGGCGGCAGGTTTCCTTTGAACCATAATTCCTTTACTGTGGTGATATTGTTTCAAAAGAATATTGTCAACTATATCCATATTGGCCACCAGGCCCATTCCCAAACGGTCTTCAGGAATAAAACTCATACTTATGCCTCTGGTAATAAATTCCTTGGGAGATTTACCGGCAAGATTCTCCCCTTTAAAAATAATCTCGCCCTGTTTAATGGGATATAAGCCGGCCAAAGCTTCACATAACTCCTTTTGTCCGCTGCCGGCTATACCTGCAACTCCCAAGATTTCGCCCTCGTACATATCAAAACTAATATTTTTTAATACTTCTACCTTTTCCTCATTTACAGCCGAAAGATTTCTAACTTGAAAAACAATGTTATCAGATAAAGCCGGAATGCGTTTTATAGAAAGATCCACAGGTCTACCCACCATAAGTTCGGTCAGCTCCTGGGGATTCGTACTTTCTTTTTCCAAAGTAGCTATGGTTTTCCCTTTGCGCAGGACAGTAATTCGGTCTGCAATTTCCATTACTTCGTTCATTTTATGGCTAATAAAAATAACCGAGCAACTTTGCTCTTTCATCCTACGCATTATCTTAAAGAGTTTATTAGTCTCTTGAGGAGTCAACACTGCCGTAGGTTCATCGAGAATTAAAATCCTGGCACCTCTATAGATCGTTTTCAGAATTTCCAAAGTCTGTTTTTCTCCCACAGACATTTCATAAACGTATTTATCCAAATCAACATCAAGTTGGAACTTTTCCATTAATTGTTGCAGCTTGATTTTTTGCTCTTTTTTTCTAACAAAGAGACCTGTTTTATAACCTAACAAAATATTTTCCAAAGAAGTTAAAACATCTACCAACTTAAAATGCTGGTGGATCATTCCTACCCCAGCTTTAAGAGCGTCTCTCGGTGAGGTTATTCTGACTTCCTTTCCGTCAATAAAAATATGACCGCTGTCAGGAATATAAATTCCTGACAGCATATTCATCAAAGTACTTTTGCCGGCTCCGTTCTCTCCCAAAAGGGCATGTATCTCCCCTTTGGCAACCTCAAAATTCATATGATCAGTAGCAATAACTGATCCAAATCTTTTTGTAATATCTTTCATCTCAACGTAAATAGAACGGTCCGCCATAAAAATCACCTAAAATCTTATTGTTCGAAATCTTATTACTCGATTTTTCCTTCTACGCCTTCAACAAACCATTTCATAGACAATTGTTCTTCCAGAGGTATAGTAGATCCTTCAGGAACTACAACTTTTCCGCTTTGATCTTTAATAGGCCCGGCAAAAACATCAAAGGTACCGGCCTTCATCTGTTCCTTAATCTTGTCAACGGCTTCCTGAGCACCTTCGGGCGCAACATCAGTCAGCGGGGCCAAGTCAATTAAACCGTCTTTCATTGTACCCCAATAGGGCTCATTCGTCCAAGTTCCGTCCAAGATGGATTGTACGGCTTTAACATAGTAGGCGCCCCAATTCCAAAGCGGAGCGGTCATATAAGCTTTGGGAGCGGCATGAGACATATCGGCATTATAACCTATGGACCAACAACCTCTTTCTTCTGCAGCAACCTGAGGACCTGTTGTATCCTGATGTTGAGCAATTACATCTGCCCCGGCATCGAGAAGGGCTATAGCAGCATCTTTTTCTTTTGCAGCATCCAGCCAAGTATTGGTCCACTTAACCATAACCACAGCATCAGGATTAACGGAACGAACTCCCAGAGTAAAGGCATTAATACCTCTTATAACTTCAGGAATATTATAGGCAGCAACATAGCCGATTTTGTTTGTTTTAGTTTTCATCCCGGCAACAATACCGGAAAGATATCTCGCTTCTTCAATGCTTCCAAAATAATTGGAATAATTCGGACCCTGGATACTACCGGAACAATGCAAGAAAATAACATCCGGATGGGCTTCCGCCACTCTTACAACGTAATCTTGGAAACCAAAACTGTTGGCAAATATTACTTTGCACCCCTGGTCAATCATATCGGTCATTACTTTTTCGCATTCCTGAGTTTCCGGAACATTCTCTTTAATAATTGTCTCCACTCGGTCACCAAGCTCTCTTTCCAGCATTAAACGTCCTTGATCATGGGCGTAAGTATATCCCGCGTCAGTAGCCGAGCCGATGTACACAAAGCCAACTTTCAACTTTTCCTCTTTATTTTGGCCCTGGTCATTTTGGCCTTGGTCAGGAGCTTGGGAACAACCTACTGCCATTACCAAAACAAGTGTGATTGATAATAGAATGGAAAAAAGTTTTTTCATATAAGTTTATCCTCCTATATAAGTAAATATTTATAAATATTTATTAATAACACAGAGATTATTGTAACTTCTAACATATATCGGCCTTAATCCGTAAAAACAATTTGGCCCCCTTCCAAGGACCGGATTCTGGCCAAAGATTCCAACCTGACATTTTCTTTCAGAATTTTTTCCCTTCCTGTCTGAAAGCTTTTTTCGATAACAATACCTACGCCAGCAATATTCGCCCCGGCCTGTTTGGCGATATCCAGCAAACCTAAAACGGCATTCCCATTAGCCAAAAAATCATCAATTATCAGGATATTATCTTTACGGGAAAGATATTTTTTATCAACCCTTATTTGATAGTATTCGTTTTTAGTATAGGAAAAGACTTTACTCTCATATACTTCTGAGGCTAAGTTATTGGCTGAAAATTTTTTGGCAAAAACAACAGGAACATTGCCAAAATACTGGGCGGTTATACAAGCCAAACCTATGCCGGATGCTTCAATAGTCAGAATTTTACTAATCGGCTCCTTAGCAAATCTTTTTTTGAATTCCCGACCTATTTCTTGATACAAGCCAATATCCAGCTGATGATTGAGAAAACTATCCACTTTTAGAACATTACCTGGCAAAACCTTGCCTTTTTCAACTATGTATTTCTTAAGCAATTCCATATCATTATTCCTTTACTGCCAGCCTAAAAATCACTAATACATTATAACGACTCTCCGTACATTTTTCAATTTATAATTCGAACAAAACCGACAATTTTTTATAAAACATTCGGGGTTTTTCCCTTTCCCGGTTATAATTTGCACAACAAGCCTACGGCCATAAGCAGCCCATAAAAGGTATTGGTTTGAGCTACTGCTACCATTCCGGCCATCATTTCTTCCGGCTTTGTCTTGCCGCGGTAAGAAGAGACTGCCTTATAAGCGTAGGGCAGGCTCAACAGGACCAGCAAGCTTGTAAGCGGCAAGATCCCTGTTATAACTAGCATTATGGTCCAAAGATAAGTTGCAATAAACATAGCGGTCAAAAATCTTAAGGCTTTAGCGTGTCCCAGTAAGACTGCCAGTGTTTTACGACCGTTGATTTGATCTCCCAAACGATCCCTTATGTTGTTGGCCATTAAGATAGCTCCGATCAAAATTAAGCTGGGAATGGAAAAGAAAAATGTTTGCACTGTAATCGAGCCTGTTTGAATAAAGAATGATATCAGGATAATGCCGCTTCCCATGAAACTCCCGGCTATTAATTCGCCAAAAGGTGTGTAAGCAATGGGAAAAGGACCGCCGGTATAAATATACCCGACTGCCATGCAAAGAAAACCGACCGGGATTAACCACCAACTGCTGTACCGGCAAATATAAAGCCCAAGGATGGCTGCAATTACCAAGCATCCCCAGGCATATTTTTTTACCGTAGAAGCTTTAATCCCGTCTCTGGTTATAACCCCGGCAATTCCAACGGAATTCTCATTATCTAAACCTCGCTTAAAATCAAAATACTCGTTAAACATGTTAGTTGCTGCCTGGATAAGTACGGATGCAGCCATCATGGCCAAAAACAGACCCCAATGAAAAATATTGGACGACCGCCAAGCGAAAATTGTACCAAGCAGTACGGGAATAAAAGAGGCGGTTAAAGTATGGGGACGGAATAACCGCCATAATATTTCGCTTTGTTTTGGCAATAGTTATCTCTCCTCTTTTCAACACATGCTCATTATTCTTTTGTTCTTCATTACTTTATTTGCATTTATTCCTTATTTGTATTTGATTCCTCATATATTAAATGACTTATCTCTTGATAGATTTGTGGCAAAGCAATCCCTTTCTGGCGAGCAATTTTCTTCAAGTCTTCATATTCCGGCTTTGCTTTTAAAAGTTGGCCCTTATGATATGAGTATTTTACCTTCACCGGTCCGTATTTGGTTTCTAAAACCTTGCTGGTTCGGGGAATCATGCTTTTTTCTACAGGATATTTTCTAAGTCCGATAGTGGTGGTCTCTTGATAAATAATTTCCTCAAGGGTCGCAACCCGTTCTTTTGGCGTCAGAATACTGAGTATTATTCCAGGCCTACTTTTTTTCATAATAATTGGAATCTTGAAAACATCTACGGCTCCCGCCTCATACAACCTCTCTTCAACAAAATCAAAATATTCCGGGTTCATATCATCCAGATTTGTTTCCAACAGATAATACTCATTCCGGTCTGTTTTTTCAATCCTCGAATTGCTCTCATCTTCGGACGACCCCAGATAGACCCGCAAGACATTAGGGATCTCCAAATCCCTTTTCCCTATACCATAACCGACTTTTTCAATCATAAATTGGGGACAATCTGTAAATTCTTGAACATTGGCCGCCAGAATAACCGCCCCGGTAGGAGTTGTGGTTTCAAACTTTACAATTCCGCTTTTTACCGGAACTCCCTGCAGCAATTGAACTACCGCCGGCGCCGGTACAGGAAGTATACCGTGAGCGCAAGAAACAAAACCGCCTCCTAGCTCTACACTAGAAGATAAAATTTTATCTACCTGCAAATATTCGAGACAGACAGCAGCCCCAACAATATCCAAAATGGCATCGAAAGCTCCCACTTCGTGGAAATGAACCTCATCCTTGCTTATTCCGTGGACCCTTCCCTCCGCTTGAGCTAACATCTCAAACATACTTAAACTCCTGCTCTTGACTGCTGGACTTAAATCGCTTTCGCTAATTATCTTTTTAATGGACGGCAAATTGCGAGCAAACCTATGCATTAATTCATGCGAATTATCATGTATTTTGTCATGTAAAAAATCTTTATTAAACTCATGCTTGTGATGATATAAATTGTCATTATTTTTATTATGAATATCGTCATGAATATTTACATTACTAATTTCATTATTTTCTTTCTTATTTTTCTCGTCAATTTTAATCTCTACGCGTGTTCCGGTTATACCTTTTCTCGTTTCCCGGCGAAAACAAAGTTCAAAATCGACATCTATGTTAAGTTTATTTAATTGATCCTGCAGGTATTTCCGATCAACTCCCAGATCAACCAAAGCTCCCAAGTTCATATCACCGCTAATTCCACTGAAACAATCATAATAAAGAATCTTCATAATTCACCTCTCGAAGTTTCGATATTTTTATATTCTTTGTAATTATTTCTTCCGTTGTTCTTAACCCAGTACATAGCCAAGTCCGCTTTTTTAAGCAAATCGTCAAGTTCTTGCGAATCACTGGGAAAATAGCTTAAGCCTATGCTAAGAGTTATAGATAAATTTGTTCCTTTTACTCTAACAGGCTCTCTGATTAAGGCCAAAATCTTTTCGGTATGCGAAATAGCGTCTTTTTCCGCATTCAACCCCCTGAGAAGAATAATAAATTCGTCTCCCCCGATTCTTGCTGCAATATCGTCATCTTTAATTGCTTTTTGAAGCTTGCGGGCAGTATCCTGTAATAAAATATCACCTACTTCATGGCCATAACGATCATTTATACTTTTAAAATTGTCTAAATCAATATAGAGTAGAGCGATAATTTGGGCAGAATTCCTGGCCCCTTCCAAAATTATCTCCGCCAATGATTTGAAATATTGCCTGTTTACCAAGCCGGTTAGAGAATCATGATTTGCTGTATAAGCCAGAATTTCCTCGGAACGCTTTCGTTCTGTAATATCATAAAGGACTGCCAACCTTCCGATAAGGTTATTTTTACGGTCCGTCAAATTTGAAACATCGAGTTCGTAGCAGTAATCCTCCCCTTCTTTTTCAATATTCAGTTCCCATTTCAACCGTTCTTCTTGTTCCTTCAAATATAATTTTTCTCGCCAATCATCGATTATACATCTTATGGGAAAACGGAATACACTTTTCAAATCGGCAAGATCAAAAATGTCAAGGGCAGCTTTATTCATGTCAACAATCCGGTCTAACTCATCCAATACAATAACGCCGGTATTCATCCTATCAAAAAGCTCATCCCTGGCCAAAGGTGCCAAGCTAAAAAGCTTGTCCTTGAAAATACTGACTCCTACAATTATTGCTGATAAACCAAAAATAAAAGGCACATAGTTAAAATCAATTGAGTTTGGATGCAATATGTAACCTAGCTCGGCTGCCCAAATAAGGACAAAACCCAGGAGCAAAAAAAAGGTTTGCCTTGAATTTGCTTTTTCTCCTTTAAAGTAGTGCCAAACTATAAGCGACAGAGTAATAAAATGCAATATGTTGGAATAAACAGACTGAACCCAAAACCAGTAGCCAAAGGTTTTAGCAATACAACCATAAGAACCGAATTGAACAAAAAAAACTTTTGTATGCATCAAATGATGATAATCGTTAGTCCAAACCAAAACATTAGTCACTAAAGGTATTATAAATAACAGTATAACAACAATTAATTTCAGCGGATTATTTCTTACAAATGTTAGAATTAGTAACAGCCAAAACACAGGCAAAAAAGCAGAACTTAAAAACTGAAAGTTATCCCAAATAAGTTTAAAATAAATGCTTGCTGTTAAGAATTCCTGTACACAAGCTATAGCCCAAAAAGCACCGAGGAAAAAAATGAAGGTTAAGAGAAAAGCGCCCTTTATTCTGCTGTTTTTCAAAGCATAGAGAGCTAAAAAAGTAGTAATTAATCCCGAGGCTGCTAATACCGATAAAAATATAATACTTGGCATGATTATAACCTTCTCTAAAAATTGTATAAAATTTATTATATTAGTATGGTTTTAAAAAAACTTCGACGCAGCAAATCCAAATCCTGCATTTAAACCGAGTGTTCAAATTTTCATTTCATTTATGAATTGTTATCTCATTTATGATAAGTCTCACCTTGATTTATTTTACAGGCCCTATATATTTGTTCCAACAGCATTAACCTGAAAAGTTGATGAGGAAAAGTCAACTTAGAAAAACTCCAACAAAAATCCGCCCTCTTTAAGACTTGATCCGAAACTCCCATTGAACCGCCGACAATTAAAGCTATTCTGCTTTGTCCTTTAAGGGATCTTTCGGCCAAAATATCGGCAAATTCTTGCGAAGATAGCTCCTTTCCTCTTACATCCAATAAAATCAGGTAGTCCTGTTCTCCCACATATCTTAGCAGTCTTTCCCCCTCTTTTTGTTTGGCTTTCTCAATTTCCGCTCGGGAATATCTTTCAGGACAAGGCTCATCATCAACTTCAATTATTTGTAATTTTACATATCCTTCTAATCTCTTGCTGTATTCTTTAATCCCTTCTTTTATGTATTTTTCTTTAATCTTGCCAACCGTAAGAAGTTTAATCTGCATCATTTGAAAAAATCTCCATAAATTATTTAGAATACGATCAATCAGAATGGGCAATTTTATTTAAAAAATTGATTAAAAAGCGGTTATATTATCTATTTAAATATTGGCATTGAACTTAAGTAAATATTGCTATGAAACATATTTATTTTCAAGTTAATAATATTATCGGAGGTGAAAAACAAATGGGCAGAACAAGCAATGAAAAAAAGAAATTATTGCAACAATTAAAAATGGAAGCTGCTGCGGAAATTGGCCGCCTTGATTTTGTCCGGGAAAATAACGACCATTATAAAGGTAATGTTACAGCTCGGCAAAACGGTTTGGAAGGCGGACCAATAGGCGGCCGAATGGTCCAAAAAATGGTTGCCTATGCCCAACAGCAAATGATGCAAAAAGGCGGCCTTATATAATATACTATACAGATATAATATTTGGTTATTTATCCAAAACAATTGGCGTGACAATTCATCACGCCAATTGTTTACTCGGTCTTAAATCTGATTTTCTGCTTAAATCATTTGTAAATACTAAATTATTTGCAACAAATCTATTTGGCGATAATTTGATCTGACTTACTATAGCTTCCTTCAACCACATTATTTTGCTCTCTATTTAATGGTTGTTCCATATTTTTAAAAGCTACAGAAAGCATAAGTTTAATTCTATTAACCTGATTGACTTGGCTGGCTCCGGGGTCATAATCGATGGGTACAATATTAGCCTGGGGATAATGCTTTCTGATTTCCCGTACCATCCCTTTACCGGTAATATGGTTTGGTAAGCAAGCAAAGGGTTGGAGACAAGCAATATTATTAACTCCGCTCTCAATTAATTCCAGCATTTCCGCCGTTAAAAACCAACCTTCTCCGGTCTGATGTCCCAAATACATTATTTTTTTGGCTAAAGCAGCTAAATGATAGATAGATGCCGGAGGATCAAACCTTTTACTTTTACGCAGTCTCTTCTTCATATAACGCCTATAACTTTCTATGCGCCATATTACATATCGAGCAATCAGATTGGCCTTAAAGCTTCCCGACAGCTTTTCCCAGGCATAAATAGAGTTATAGGCGCAGTAAAGAAAGAAATCTATTAAATCGGGCATTACAGCCTCGGCACCTTCTTTTTCCAAGATGTCGACAATATAGTTGTTGGCGAAAGGATGGAACTTAACAAGGATTTCCCCAACAACCCCTACTTTTGGTTTCTTAATTGGCAAAAGCTCCATGTTGTCAAAATCTTCAATAATCAAACGGATATTACGACGAAATTCACGTTTGTTCATGTTCGCAAGATTCGGTTTTACATTTTGAAGCCATTTGTTTAATAGAGCATTGGTTTCTCCTTTGTTCTTCTCATAGGGTCTGCATGTATTGGTCAGCCTCATAAGCAAATCGCCATAAACCATTGCCATAAGGGCACGTTTTACCATGCGCAATGTCAATTTAAACCCCGGATTTTTTTCCAAACCCACAGTATTAAGGGAAACAACAGGGATATGTGCCATCCCGGCATCCTTAAGGGCTTTGCGAATAAAACCAATATAATTGCTGGCCCGACAACCTCCTCCCGTTTGAGTCATGATCACAGCTGTTCGGTTAAGATCATAACGACCTGATTTAAGGGCTGTCATGATTTGTCCCACAACAATAATTGACGGGTAACAAGCATCATTGTGAACATGCTTTAACCCTTCTTCAATAACTTTCGGCTCCACATCCGGCAAAATTTCAATTTTGTAACCTTCCAAACGGGCGGCCTCTTCAACCAATTCAAATTGGATAGGTGCCATTTGAGGCGATAAAAGAGTATATTCTTCTCTCATTTTTTCCGTAAAAACTACTCGTTGTGGACGATCATAAAGTTTCTGAGGAACAATATTTTTCTTTTCTCTTTCCAGCATGGCAGCCAGAAGTGAACGAATACGAATACGGGCAGCGCCCAAATTATTAATCTCATCTATCTTAATCAAGGTATAGGTCTTCCTATACTGCTGTAAAATTTCGTGTACTTGGTCCGTTGTGACTGCGTCCAACCCGCAACCGAAAGAATTAAGCTGTACCAGTTCCAGATCTTTTCTGGTTGCCACAAAACTGGCCGCAGCATAAAGTCTGGAATGATATACCCACTGATCCAAGACCCTTAAAGGTCTTTCTACTTTTCCAAGGTGAGCAATTGAATCCTCCGTTAATACGGCCAATCCCAATCCGGCCACCATTTCCGGAATACCATGATTGATTTCCGGGTCTAAGTGATAAGGCCTTCCGGCTAACACAATACCTTTACGGCCTGTTTTTTCCAGATAGGCTAATACTTCCTCTCCTTTAGCCCGGATTTCGCGGCGCACTTTTTCTCTTTCAGCAGAGGCTTTATCAACTGCTCGGGAAATCTCTTGCTTCGATATTTTAAAATCGGCCAATTCCTCATGCAACCTGGTTTTTAAACGTTCCAGATTATCCATGGGTAGAAAAGGGAAAATAAACTTAATGTTCTTTTTTCCGAGATCCTCCACGTTGGCATGAATGGCCTCAGGATAAGAGGTAACAATTGGGCAGTTATAATTATTGGTTGCCCCCGGCTGTTCTTTTTTATCCCTGGGCAAACAAGGATAAAATATCACCTTAATTCCTCTGTTTATTAAATCCTGAATATGACCGTTAGCAAGCTTGGCAGGATAGCAAAGGGACTCTGAGGGCACGGTCTCCATCCCAAGTTCAAAAATTTTTTTAGAAGAGCGGCTTGACAAAACCACCCGAAAACTTAGTTCAGTAAAGAAAGTAAACCAAAAGGGATAATGTTCATACATGTTTAAAGCTCTGGGAATCCCAATTTCTCCGCGTTTGGCTTCCTTTTTGCTTAAAGGTTTATAATTAAACAGGAGCTTATATTTATAGTCAAAAAGGTTTGGGATATCGCTTTTTGTTTTCTCGATTCCTGCCCCTCTTTCGCAACGGTTACCGGTAAGAAATTCCCGGCCATCAGAGAATCTATTGACAGTCAGCAGGCAATTGTTACCGCATAGTCCACAATGACGCGTACTTATCTCAGATTTAAAGTCTTCGAGATCTTGCTCCCCAAGCAAAGTGGATCTTCTGGCGGGGTTATATTTGTCTCGGGCAATCAAAGCAGCTCCGAAAGCACCCATTATCCCGGCAATATCAGGCCGGATTACTTCCCTTCCTGTTACCAGCTCAAAACTGCGCAAAACGGCATCATTGTTGAAAGTCCCTCCCTGGACAACAACTTTTTCTCCAACTTCAGAAGAATTATGCAACCTTATTACTTTATATAAAGCATTCTTAACCACTGAATAGGCAATACCGGCGGCTATACTGCCAATGTCTGCCCCTTCTTTCTGTACTTGCTTGATTTTGGAATTCATAAACACTGTACAACGGGTTCCTAAATCAACCGGGGTTTTGGATAATAAACCTCTCTGCACAAATTCGTCTAGCGATAGTCCTAGGGATTGGGCTAAAGTCTCAATAAATGATCCGCAACCGGAGGAACAAGCCTCATTAAGCATAATATTATTGATAACTCCGTCTCGGATCATCATACATTTCATATCCTGGCCGCCAATATCTAAAATAAAATCCACTCCCGGCAAAAAATATTCCGCACCTTTATGATGGGCCACTGTTTCAATTTCACCATAATCCACTTTAAGAGCAGCCTTTAACAGTGCTTCCCCATAACCTGTTACCACGGAGCAACCTATCCAAGCCTTCTCAGGTAAAGCACGATATAGTTGCCGCAATGCTTTTATGGTTGAATTTAAAGGACTACCTCCATTACTACCATAGTGGGAATATAGAAGATTACCCTCTTGGTCAATTAATGCCAGCTTAGTTGTAGTTGAACCGGCGTCAATCCCCAAAAAACAAGGACCTTCCATCTTGCTAAGCGGTCTGCGAGGCACAGACTTAAGACTATGTCTTTTTCGAAATTGCTGATACTCTTCTTCACTGTTGAATAAAGGCTGCAAGATTGTAGTGGCCGAGGTAGAATTGTGTAAATTAGGAATTTTATCATAAATCTTTTGAAAATTTATTGCTTCATCACTTTTAGAAGCCAAAGCAGCACCAATAGCCACAAAGAATTGACCATTCTCGGGTGCAATTACCGAATCTGACCCTAATTGCAAAGTTTCAATAAAGCGCTGGCGGAGCTCGGATAAGAAGGAAAGAGGTCCTCCTAAAAAGGCAACTTTGCCCCGAATTGGTTTACCACAAGCCAGCCCGGCAATAGTCTGGTTAACTACTGCCTGAAAAATGGAAGCAGCAATATCCTCTTTTGCCGCGCCTTCGTTCAGTAAAGGCTGAATATCGGTTTTGGCAAACACACCACAACGGGAAGCTATAGGATAAATCACCCGATAATTTTTAGCCAATTCGTTAAGCCCGGCGGCATCGGTTTTTAATAAAATTGCCATTTGATCAATAAAGGCACCTGTTCCTCCTGCACAAGTTCCATTCATTCTTAATTCGGGCGAATCCCCAAAATAGGTGATTTTGGCATCTTCGCCTCCCAGCTCAATTGCAACATCCGTTTCCGGAATAAAACGTTGCACAGCTTGGCTTGAAGCAATTACTTCTTGAATAAATTTAACACCAAGCTGTTCCGAGGTTGCCATACCACTGGATCCAGTAACATTCATAGTTACTTTGGCATTTCTAAACTGAACAAATAGTTTTTGTAGGAGATTGCTAACAGTATGCTGAACATCAGAATAATGCCTTTGGTAATGACTGAAAACGAGATTGTCATTGTCATCCAATATGGCAATTTTTACTGTTGTAGAACCAACATCCAATCCAATATGCAAGATTTTTTCCATTTATTTTTCTCCTTTGTTAGAGAAATAAGTTCTCTCTTATAAATTAAATATAAGCGACAGGTTGTCTCTGTCCTAATTATTATTATATACTTCAACAGAAAGTCTGACTCTTATTTGCAACAACAAAGCAATCATCTTTTAAATCTTTAATAGTTTATAATTTTATATTTATTTTAAACTAAAATGCAATTTTAGTTAATAGCTCCAATATAATTATATAGTATAACATTTTACTAATTATTTGTTTGATGTTAAAAAATCCCATTAAAATTGATTTAATAGGATTTTTTTAAGCTATCCAATAAATTATTTAACTATTTACTTCTTACTGCGACCTAATCTCTCCCAGTTTTACATTCACCGTTTTTGTGTCGCCATCGCGATAAAAAGTTACTTTAACCGTATCCCCGGGTTTATATTTAAAAAGCTGGTGTGTTAATTCCAAAGAATTGGTGATAACAACATCATTAATAGCAGTTATAATATCTCCCGGACGCAATCCGGCTTTATGAGCAGCCCCACCCGGCACAACCTCCGAAATATAAGTGCCTGCAGGCAATCCTCGGTAAGTAGCATACTCAGATGTATAACGAGTATTAATTTTAACTTCAAGAGCAGGATGACTGACATATCCTTTTTCAATAATTTGTTGAATAACAGGCAAAGCATCACTAATAGGGATCGCAAATCCCATACCTTCAAAACCAGGAAAGTTATATTTTGCCGAGTTAATTCCTATAACCTGTCCGCTGTAATTAACCAAGGGGCCGCCGCTATTGCCGGGGTTAATAGCAGCATCTGTTTGAATAAGACTGAAACTGGCCTCACCTTCAATACTTAAAAACCTATCGTTAGCTGATACTACTCCGGCTGTCACCGTACGGGCAAAAGCCTCGCCACCCGGATTGCCAATAGCCACCACAGGTTGACCAACTTCTAAAACATCTGAATCTCCTAGTTGGACTTCAGTCAAATTATGCGTATCTTCAATTTTTATCACAGCCAAATCTGTTCTCGGATCTCCTCCTACTAATGTTGCCGGTACATTTCGGCCATCGGCTAAAGAAACCATAATTTTTTCCGCGCCCGCTATAACATGATTATTCGTTACTATATAACCGTGCTGAGCAGAAATAATAAAACCAGAACCACTGCTAACTTCCGCCAGTCCAGTAGAAGTACCGAAAAAATTCCCCCGGTATTGGAAGTTGGCCACCCCTACAACTGCAGGCCCAACTGTTTTGGCAATATCGACTACCGGAGATTTTTCGCTGCTGGGGGCTGAAGTCAACGGAGGTGTCTCTCCCTGACGAATGATTACTTTATCTCCACCATCCGAATTATCGGCTTGGGTATATAATTGTGGATAAACTTTAGGAGCAAGAGCAACAGCAATCAATCCTCCCAATAGAGCACAAAAAACGGCCAGGATTACAGTTGATATAATCCTAGGTTTGCGTTCATATGAACGGTTATAATCATTATAATAATCACGATCAAAATCCATGTTCAATCATGCCTCCCATGGAATGTTATTCACCTCTTATCTATCGAGGATAATAAGTTCGTGGGGTAAATGCCTGGGAGCAACTCTGACCTTAAGCTTCGGACATCTATGTTTGACTTCTGAATCTCTTAAAATATTTATTACAGTGTTAAGCGCTAATTCCGGAGTATTATTTTCTGCGCTTAAATGAGCCAAAACCACATTCTTTGCGTTCTCTGTCAACCATTCACACAAGGCTTTCCCAAGTTGAATATTGCTAAGATGTCCATATTGACTGTTAATTCTTTTTTTTAGATACCATGGATATTTACCATTTATTAGCATTTCCAAATCATGATTTGCTTCCACAACATAAGCATTACAGCCTAGTAGGTTTTTACTCATCTCCCTAGTAACAATTCCGCTGTCTGTTGCAATAGCCAGAGTATGTCTCTTGCTTGTGACTTTTAAAGCATAACTCTCTCTGCTGTCATGAGAGGTCGGGATTAGCTGAATATGCATCCCCGCCAGATAAATTTCTTCCGAAATTATAACTTTCTGCTCAGGTTTAAGTACCCCTAAGGATTCCTCCATTTCATCCCATATACCATATGTAGCGTAAACCGGAATTTTTAGCCGTCGGGCTAAAGCCCCCACACCTTGAATATGATCGGAATGCTCATGGGTTACAATAATGCCTTCTATCTGTGCAGCGGATAAATTAATCATATCTACATTGGCCAGCAATCTTTTTACCGTTATGCCACAGTCCACGAGAAAATTCCTGTTATCTTCCCCGACAATAATAGAATTTCCAGAACTGCCACTCGCTAGAGTAGCAAAATACATTTCTTTTCACCTTCTCGATCGCTAATATGCCAAGTTTTTCAGCAAAAGTTTTGTTTGTTTTTACTTGGCGTTTTTTCCTATTTCTTCTGCCTGGCTAATCATATCCTGTAAATTTTGCCGAAAATCTTCGTCTTCAACCAATGGCAGTGCCTTACGCCAATACATCAAAGCTTGCTCATAGTCATCTTTAAAATATAAAAGGTACATTCCATACCCAAATAAAACCTCAGGATTTTCAGGTTCTTTTTGTAATAAATCCTCATAGGCTTCTTCAGCCAGACCGGTATCTCCTAAAAGGAAAGCTGCATTGGCCATTTTAAGCTGAATATCACTATCCTCTTTTGTTTGCAAGATATCTTGATAAATTTCTATTGCCTTTTTTAAATCTTCTCGATATTCATTGATATTTAATTGCGCAGTAACCCTGGATTTTAGATAATAAGCATTCCCCAAATCGATCTTGGTTTGCAGATCATCGGGATTCTCAGCCGATTTCTGCTTTAATATATCAACTGTTTGTTTCCACTGGTTATATTCATTAGTTAAAGCTCTTTGACCGTCATCTTCCGACGTATCCATACCGGGGTGAAAAATAGCTACAAAAGATGAACCAATAAGCGCTACACATAATAAAGCAATAATAATCACAACAATAATTTTTTGATTCTTATTACGCATTGCGACAATCCCTGCTTTCGCCATAATTACCCGGCCAAAAATCCATTGCGAACTAAACGATAATTAGACTGTTTCTTTAAGCTGAGCTTCTTTTATTTTTAGATAATAAGCCACTTCCAACCTTTTCTTTTGCAATTCACAGCCTAAAGGATATACTTTTGTCAATTCTCCGCTATAAGCGACATTTGCTGCATGGCATCCTCCACTGCATGAATATCTAGCCCAGCACATACGGCAATCATTTTTATTATATACATGGGCTGAACGGAATTTTTTAATTAGCTCTTCCTTTAAAGGATTATCCTGGTAAACGGTTCCCAACTTATAATCCTCCTGCCCCACAAACTGGTGGCAAGGATATATACTGCCATCCGGAGAAATCGCCACATATTCGTGGCCTGCTCCGCAACCAGATAAGCGTTTAGGAAGACAGGGCCCCTCGTCCAAGCCGGCATTAAAGTGGAAAAAGGAGAAACCCCGACCTTTCAGTTTATATTCCAATACCTTTTCTCCTAAGATATCATAACTCTGTTTTATTTTATCTATATCTTCTTCCCGGAAAGCATAGTCATCGTTGGGAGATGCAATTACCGGTTCCACAGATATCCTCTTTATACCTAGGTCTGCCATATGAAGAACATCTTTGTAAAAATCAGTATTATATCGAGTATAGGTGCCCCTGACATAATAATATTGGCCAACGGCATAAGGGGATGACCCGGGCCTTAATTGGGAAAAATGCAAAATATGTGGCATGATGATATCATAACTGCCTTTGCCGTTTGGGAAAGAGCGCATTCTGTCATTAACCTCTTTTCGCCCGTCCAAGCTTAAGACAACGCTAACCCCTTCATTATCCAAATATTCGGCTGTAATCTTGTCCAGTAAAACAGCATTGGTAGTCAAAGTAAACTTTATTTTTTTCCCGGCTTGCTGGGCAACAGTTTTGCCATAGTTTATCAGCTCTTTAATTACAGGCATATTCAACAAGGGTTCACCGCCGAAAAAGTCAACTTCACAACTTTGACGATTGCCATTATGTTTAAACAAAAAATCGATTGCTCGTTTGCCTGTTTCCGATGTCATTAATTCTCTTTTGCCTTTAAAAGAGCCGGTTCCGGCAAAACAGTATTGGCATCGCAAGTTGCAATCATGAGAGACATGCAGACAAATAGCTTTAATAAGAGGTTGATTAGGATAATGGGGCTCTTTTTCTTCAACCTCCTGTGAAAAAAGAAGATTCTGATTTTGTAATTGTTCCAGTTCCAGCAAAATCTCTCTCTTCACTGCTGTTTCTATATTTTTTCCGGCTTCAAACAATAACTTTTCCTCATCCAAAAGATTATTATTTTCATCCTGCAATCTAATCATATCTTCAATAAGACTGTAAGTATATTCATCAATTACATGAAGAGAACCGGAATTAACATCATAAGCTATATTTAGATCTCCTTGCCGGTAAATATGAACATTCTTTTTTATATTGTAATTACTAATGTTAAGCATTTATTACCCCTATTATTTTAATATTTATTTATATTTTGACTTTGCATTAAGTCGGCATATATACATTATATCATTGCGAAGGCCTGGAAAATAGCATTGTTAAACAACAAAAAAGACCTTGATTATTTCACAAGGTCCTTATGTTTTTAAATACACACTCACTTTTCACAGACCTGGTTGCCAACTGTGCAAGATGTCTTACAAGCAGACTGACAAGATGTCTGACATTGGCCGCACCCTCCGGTCTTAACCGTAGTCGCTAAATTGCCTTTAATAATGGTCTTAACATGAGTAGTCATAAATACAATCCTCCTATTCTTTGGGCTGACTAAACAGATAAATGACTTTATTATTTTTAGAATAGCCAACAATATCTGCATTCACAGAAGGAATCTGCGGTTTATCAACAAAAGCATACCAGAGTCTGAGCTGATCTGTGTCCACAATTTTTCCTTCAATAGTTTGGCCTTGGATTGTTGTAACAGTAATCCTTTGTATATCATTATTAATTACTTTGCCATAATATAACGATAATTCTTTTTTATCTTTTGTAACTAAATCTGCATAGCGCCAATGAAGGCCTTCAGGGTAGGTAACCAGCTTACCACTTCCGCTTCCTACCCAATCCCAGCCAAAACCATTTTTCACAAAAATCCCAACACTGAGTTCGTTTTCGTAGGTATAAAAAATGGCAGCCGAGTTATTGCTTACTTGTTCAATATGAACCACGGTATACCCTTTTGGGATATATGGTTTTGCTTTTTCGGCCGCATCTTCCAGAGAATTGCAACCGTTAAAAAACAGCAACACTCCCAAAAGGACTAAAGACAAAAAAGCTTTTTTCACAATTTTTTTATTTAAACGGTTAACAAACCAATAATTAGCAAACATACTTCGGGAGAAACCCCTTTCAGCCAAAAGCCTTAAAAACCCGGAAAATAAAAAATATTATTATAAAGAAAAAAATGGAGCGGAAGACGGGATTCGAACCCGCGACCCTCGGCTTGGGAAGCCAATGCTCTACCGCTGAGCCACTTCCGCACGGTTAACTTTAATAATCTAAATATAAATTTATAAACATGTAGGATCAAATATTACAGATTGGCAAAAACAATTATATATCAATTATTATTTGTAGGCAAGTTTACTCTCAAAATTTTTCTCAAAAGTTCAAATCAATAAACAAACCCCTGTTAATCACAGGAGTTCTTTACAATGGTGCCTCAGGACGGAATCGAACCGCCGACACGAGGATTTTCAGTCCTCTGCTCTACCAACTGAGCTACCGAGGCATGTTTTGGTGACCCGTACGGGATTCGAACCCGTGTTACCGCCGTGAAAGGGCGGTGTCTTAGACCACTTGACCAACGGGCCAATTTGGTGAGCCATCCGCGACTCGAACGCGGGACACCCTGATTAAAAGTCAGGTGCTCTACCGTCTGAGCTAATGGCCCATACCACGATACTGAATTTTACACGATTGCTTAAATCATGTCAAGAAAATTCTTTTTAAAACTTTTAATTGACGGTTACTTGTTAATTTTGTTTTTATTAAATCTAGAATATTTTTTGGCGAATTATGGTCTTTGTTCTCTCGGGTCCAACAGCCAATATAGAAACCGGCACTTTCAACAGTTCTTCAACACGGCTAATATAATTGCGGGCAGCAGTCGGAAGTTCTTCAAATTTTGTAATGCCAGTCAGATCTTCCTGCCAGCCGGGCATTTCCTCGTAGACTGCTTCGCACTCAGCCAGAACACTTAAGCTCATGGGAAACTCAGTCAACATCTTTCCCCGGTAAGAATAGCCCGTGCAAATTTTAAGCGGACTGATTCCCGTCAAGACGTCAAGCTTGGTAAAGGCAATATCGGAGATGCCGTTTATCCTAACAGCATATTTTAAAATCACCGTATCAAGCCAACCACAACGGCGAGGACGCCCAGTCGTAGTTCCAAATTCTCCGCCACGGTTGCGAATAAGTTCCCCCATACTTTCGGTTAGTTCAGTAGGAAAGGGGCCTTCTCCAACTCGAGTAGTATAGGATTTGACTACTCCTAAAATTTTATTGATTTTTGTCGGTCCAACACCGGACCCTACACATGCTCCGCCGGCAATAGGATTAGAAGAGGTAACATAGGGATAAGTTCCATGATCAAGATCCAGCAGGGTTCCTTGTGCCCCTTCAAAAAGTACTTTTTTACCTTCTTCCAAATATTGATTGACAATCAGAGAAGTATCGGCAACATATTTCTTGATTTTTTCCGCATATTCAAGATATTCCTGCAATAATTCAGAGTAATTTAATTCTTCATGACCGTAAATTTTAGTTAATATTAAATTTTTTTCCTTCAGATTGTAAGCAAGTTTTCTGGAAAATTCGTTTTTGTCCAATAAGTCCATGATTCTAATCCCGCTACGAGAAGCTTTATCCTTATAAGCTGGCCCAATTCCTCTTTTGGTTGTGCCTAATTTTTGCTCCCCTTTGAATTCTTCTTCCAAAGCATCGAGCATCCTATGATAAGGCATAATGACATGAGCATTTCCGCTGATTCGTAAATTACCCGTAAATATTCCTTTGCTTTGCAAATAATCGAGTTCATCAAGCAATACTTTTGGATCGATAACCAAGCCGTTGCCAATAATGCATAATTTATCAGGATAAAATATTCCAGAAGGAATTAAATGAAGCTTGAAAATCTGATTATTTATTACCACCGTATGTCCGGCATTGTTTCCCCCTTGGTATCGTACGACCATATCTGCTTTTTCTGCTAGATAATCCGTAATTTTTCCTTTACCCTCATCGCCCCATTGAGCCCCGATAAGTACGACAGCTGCCATTATTATCCTCCTGTTCCCTGTCCATATGGACCATGTGTTAATCTTATAATTCCTCGTTCGATTTGTCAATAAAAAATCCGAACATTAAAATTATATTTAAAAAGAATGTTCGCCTTTTTAGTTTTAATGTCTGCGATCCAGGTTTACAAACTTGGTAAATTCTTTCAGATACCCGAGTTCAACTGTTCCTACCGGTCCATTGCGGTGTTTGGCTATAATAATTTCTGCAATTCCTTTTTTGTCTGAATCGGGGTGATAATATTCATCTCGGTAAATAAAGGCTATAACATCTGCATCGGCTTCAATGGCTCCGGATTCCAAAAGATCGGACATAATAGGTCTTTTATCCTGTCGTTGCTCAACCCCGCGATTAAGCTGAGATAAGGCGATCACCGGTACGGAAAGTTCTCTGGCAATGCTCTTTAATCCTCTGGATATTTGGGCTACTTCTTGTTGCCGGCTTTCCATCCTCTTTCCAACAGTCATAAGTTGTAGATAATCAATAATTATAAGATCCAATGCACCTCTTTCCAGCTTTAGCCTCCGAACCTTTGAACGCAAATCGCTCAAAGATAGGCCTACTGTATCATCAATAAAAATTGGCGCTTCCGCTAAAGGCCCTATGGCCCTAGTTAACTTTGGCCAATCGGAATCTAAAAGTTCACCTGTTCTGACTCTTTGTTGGTCAACCATTGCTTCTGAACAAAGCATTCTTTGCACCAATTGTTCTTTGGACATTTCTAAACTGAACAACGCAACAGTGGCACCTGACTTTACTGCTGCATTTTGAGCCATGTTTAACACCAAAGCCGTTTTGCCCATCGACGGTCTGGCGGCAATAATTATGAGATCCGAGGGTTGCCAGCCGGACGTAATTCTATCCAAATCCCTGAAATGAGAGGGAACACCTGTCAAATTGCCTTTGTTAG
>Ga0134099_1000405_pt1 | contig 51934 bp, 39 predicted proteins | sample 10_taG_2_FD_105482 | JGI IMG/M metagenome (GOLD analysis project Ga0134099, IMG submission 105482) | Switchgrass degrading microbial communities from high solid loading bioreactors in New Hampshire, USA - 10_41_5_180_A2 metaG | ecosystem: Engineered > Bioreactor > Semi-continuous > Anaerobic >...
GACATACCAGGTGAGGTACTTGGACAGCTTGGTAATAGAGTTCAGCATGCCCTTCGGGCATTTACACCCCGTGATCAAAATGCTGTAAAAGTGGCGGCAGAGACTTTCCGGGCAAATCCCAAAATAGATACAGCACAGGCTATTACAGAATTAGGCGTGGGAGAGGCCCTGATTTCGTTTTTAGATGAGGATGGGCGTCCGTCCATGGTGGAAAGAGCTTATGTTGCACCGCCACGGAGCTTTATAGGACCAATTTCTGCAGAGGAACGCGAGGCGATAGTTCGTGATTCCTTCTTGTATGGAAAGTATGAGGAGATGTTTGACAGAGAATCTGCATATGAGAAATTGAAAGAGAGAGCAAACCGTCAGGCATTTGAAGATAGAGGGCAAGAAGAGCGTGGAAGATACGAAACGGATACATACTCCAGGAAAAATCAAAGACAATATGAGTATAGCGGATCCAGACAAAAAAGGCGTAATTCAGATACTCCACTGGAGAAGCTAGCCAAGTCAGCGATGAGTTCTGTCGGAAGAGAGGTAGGAAGGAAACTGGTTAGAGGTATATTGGGTTCGCTGTTGCGCAGGTAGAGCAGCAAAACGCGATATACCGTGTAAAATATATTAACTTGGCTAGTGGGATATATTAAGATAAACAGTTAAAATATATTATAATTGTATATGTAATATATACACAAATATATATGCATCATGTACATAGTAATAAATAAAAGGTGAAGGTGATATAGTTATGACAAAAGAATTTGTTGAAATTAAACCGGAGCAGATAGCGGATAATACTTTCAAACTTGTTGGCTCAGGTTGGATGCTGGTAACGGCGGGAACATTGGACGCATATAACACAATGACAGCTAGCTGGGGCGGATTCGGTGTCTTATGGAACAAGAATGTTTGCTTTTGTGTAGTAAGACCTAGCCGCTATACTTATGAGTTTATGGAGAAGGCTGACACATTCACTCTAACATTTTTTGATGATAATTACAGAGAAGTATTGAATTTTTGCGGTTCCCATTCCGGCAGGGATGTTGACAAAGCTGCGAAGACCGGATTAACGCCAGTTGAAAGCAGCAACGGGTCGGTATACTTTAATGAAGCCCGGTTAGTGCTTGAATGCAGGAAACTTTATTTCCAGGATTTAAATCCGGCCAATTTCATAGACCGAGGTATCATTGAAGAATGTTACCCGCAAAAGGATTTTCACAGAATGTATGTCGGTGAAGTTATAAGTTGCCTGCAGAAGAAGTAGAGAGGTTATAAGAAGTCTGTGCAGATAGTAAGAGAACGAAATTGCAAGGTATCTGTGTAGAAGGTAGGAAAACGAAATTGTAAGGTATCTGCGCAGGAAGCAGGGAAAAAGAAGCGGAAAATAAGGGAAAAATAAAGGGTGCGGCGTATTGCCGCATCCTGTCCTACATAATCATCCATTAATTTCTATTAATTGTTGTACATAATCCATTAATTGTCGCATATAATTGTTAATTACCTGTCACAAATAGGCATCCATTGCACTTAACAAAATATTTCCAGATTACTCAGCAAATTATTTCCAAATTATTAGCCAAATTATTTGTCAAACTATTTCCCATATTATCAGCCAAACAAATTAATATATCCCTGAATAAGTACTACTACAATGATAATAGGCAATATCCAGGTTAAGTACCATCTTAATGCACGGGGCATTTTTATACCTTCTCCTGTATTAACTTCCTTCAGGTAATTGTCAAATCCCCATCCGTAACGGGAAACACAGAAGAGCAGGTAGACAAGTGAACCCAAAGGAAGCAGATTGTAGCTGATTATAAAATCCTCCAGGTCCAATATACCGGTGCCCTCTCCTAAAGGCTGAAACCAACTTAGAACATTGAATCCTAAAATACACGGCATAGAAAGTACAATAATTAAAATTGTATTAATAAGAGCTGCTTTCTTTCGGCTCCAGCCCCACAAATCCATTGCGAAGGAGATAATATTCTCAAATACGGCAATAACTGTAGAATATGCGGCGAATGTCATAAAGATAAAGAACAGTGAACCCCATATTCTTCCACCTGCCATTGAATTAAAGATGTTAGGTAATGTTACAAAAACAAGACCCGGGCCCTGACCTGGGTCAACGTTAAATGAAAAACATGCGAGGAAAATAATGAGTCCTGCGATAAGTGAAATTGCGGTGTCCAATATAGCAATATTAGCAGACTCGCCAAGAAGGCCGCGCTCTTTTCCAATGTAACTTCCAAATATGGCTATAGAACCAATTCCCAGGCTCAGGCTAAAGAACGCCTGACTCATAGCAGCAAATATGGTTTCCCAGATACCCTGTTCCTTCATACGATTAATATCCGGCAATAAATAGAATTTCAAACCTTCACCTGCGTTTGGAAGGGTAATTGATTTAATTGCAAGTACCGCAATGATAGCCAACAGCAAGACCATCATAACTTTGGTTATTTTTTCCACGCCATCCTGTAAACCAAGAGAACATATTCCAAAACAAACTACAGTTGTTATAACCAGCCATATGGTCATTTCCACCGGATTTGCTACAAAGTTTGAAAATACTTGTCCAACCTGTTGAGTATCGAGCCCTACAAATTGGCCTGTCAGCATCCTGTAAAAATAGGCCAGCATCCAACCTGCAATGGTGGTATAAAACATCATAAGTATGTAATTTCCGGCTATACCGGCATAGCCCATCCAATGCCATTTTTGCCCTTTTTTCTCCAGAACGTTAAATGAAGTAGCAATACTTTTCTGGCTTGCACGTCCCACAGCAAGTTCCATTGACATAATAGGCAAACCAAGCAATATAATAAATATTACGTAAATTAAAACAAATATACCTCCGCCATATTGTCCTGTGATGTATGGAAAACGCCAAACATCACCCAATCCAATTGAGCAGCCTGCGGAGATCAGAATAAAACCCAGCCGTGAAGCAAATCTTTCCCTCTTTTCCATTTTGTACCTCCTTACAATCATAATTAGAATGAGTAAAAATACTTAGCGCTAGAGAATTGCTTGTTAAGTACGAATTGGACATACATAAACACGTAAAAATTATATTACAACTATTAGCTAATATCAATAATGTTCTTTTTAATATAATTTTTAATCAACATCTATTTTTCTTAAGTTTTGCCAATATGATATTTTCAGTTTATGGATAATTTACTGATGTATGTAAAAATAATTAAAAACCGCTTCAACTTTTTACATTGCAACTAAATAGATAGGCCGGAAAATTCAAACAGGACAAAACAATTGACATTATCTTTTTTCTTGTAGTATGTTGACGCTATCCGGCAAAATAAGTTGTTGAAAATGGGCATGCTAAGTGATATATTTAAATTATGTGAACATAATATGTTGACCTTAGAAGGTATAATATGAAAAAAAATATTATGTCCATTTTTTATGGGATAAAGAATAGAAGCTTGAAACGTCAACTGTTTTTGCAGAATTTCAGTTTAATTCTGATGGTTTCGATATTTGTCTGTTTGTCTGCATATATGATTTTCGGAAATATTATCGTCAATCAGATTGGCCGCGCAAGAGTTGATGTCCTGATGCAAATAGGGGAAAGAACGAGAGTAATAAAAAACAGCCTTTCTTTTATATCCAACCTTTATTATTTTGAAAACGAAATTGCCCACTATTTGGACATGCCGGAAATTGATGATGAAACAAACAAAAAGATTAATGACCTTTTAAAGAATTGGGACGATAAATATAAGACTGCGTTTGAAAAGATTAATTTTTACTATTATGTTGTTTTGTACACTCCAAGTGGCATTAGGTACATTTCTACTGAGTCTGAAGGATATGATTTCAATATATTGACAAACTATCTATGGTATAAGGACGTTCTGGAAGCGGGAGGAGACATTCACTGGGTGAGCAGTTTTTTTGACTATTCCGAAAAAAATAATCCTCAATATGTCTTCAGCGCCGCAAGAACTGTTGGATTACCTGATGATAACGGGATTAAAGGCTTGCTGCTTGTCAATACGAATGAAAGGCTCCTTTATGAGACATATAAGGCTGCTCTGACAGGTAAAAACAAGATTTACATAGTAGATGACAAAGGATCCATTGTCAGTGATAATGACGGCAGCATGCTGGGACTTAATTATTTCCACATGAAAAGGCTTGAGGAGTTGTTTGACGGGAAGAGCTATGTCATTGCAAATAAAGCAGGGAAGCGTGTGCTGCTCTCCAGATACAAGGATCCTGAAAGCGGATGGACGATTATGGAGGAAGTCGCAGTTGATGAGATATTTGTTGTACTGTACAGAGCCACAATTATGATAGTCTTAGTTCTCGGATTATTCACAGTGCTGTCCATGGTTCTTTCAATTTTAGCGGCTAAGCGCACTACTGCACCGTTGAAATCCTTTTGCAGCAATATGGAACAGGTAGAGAAGGGAGATATGCACGTAATAAGCAACATTCAAGGGTGGAGTGAAATACAGGATATCAGTGATGGATTTAACCGTATGGTAAAAAAATAAATGAGCTTATGCAAAATATCAAGGAGGAAGAACGCCGTAAACACAAAGCACAGCTTGACTTCCTTCAAGCACAAATAAATCCTCACTTTTTGCATAACACGTTGTTTTCTATTAAATGTCTGGTTTCATTAGGGAAAGTTGAGGCGGCAGAGGAAATGATCGGGGCCTTCATGGACCTGCTGAGAATGACACTGGACAATAAGGACGAATTCATAACACTTAATGAGGAGATTGCAGCCATAAAAAAATACATCCATCTACAACGCTACAGGTACAGTAATAAATTTGAGGCAGTGTTCAATTGTGAAAATTCACTGCTCAATTGTAAAATACCTAAACTGATATTGCAGCCGATTATCGAAAACGCTATTTTTCACGGCATAGAGCCTAAACGCGGCAATGGGCGTATTACTATAAGCGCTACAGAAGAGGATGAGTGTCTAATTATAAATGTTGAAGACGACGGAGTAGGAATGAGCCCTGAGACCATTGAGAAAATAAAAAAAGGAGAGAGTGAGACATCAAGAAGGACTTTTAACATGGTAGGTATTGCAAATATTGAGCAGCGTATTATTCTGAATTATGGCAGCCAGTATGGAATAAATATAAAAAGCACCATTGGAAAGGGTACGTGTGTGACACTCAAGTTACCGCTTGTGGAATAGTGAATGTTTGTGGAATAATGTAATATTCGCTATGTAAAGGAGGAGCCATGGAAATAAAAGTGTTAATTGCAGATGATGAGGCGCCAATTCGGGATTGGATAGAATACTGTATAATGCAGTCCGGACTTCCATACAGTATTGTGGGATTAGCAGCAAACGGTTCTGAAGCGTTGGAAATTTTTGTTGAAAGTAATCCGGATGTAATCATTACAGATATTCGAATGCCGATTATGGATGGTATAGAGCTGATAAAGGAAGCCAAGCGTTTGAAGCAGAGTGTAAAAACAGTAATATTGACTTGCTACAGTGATTTTGAATATGTACGTAATGCTCTAAAATACGGAGCAGATGAATATATTCTCAAGTCGGAAATTTCAAAATCAAAAATGTATGACCTTCTCAAAGGGATTGCTGATAAAATTGAGCGTAAGGATATAACAGGTACACTGAATGAAAGCAAGCTGTTTTCACGGGACTTATATTTGCGAAGTATATTGACAGGAGGAAGCAATTCCGATATAACGGAGCTTACACTGCAAAGTCATGGTATACCGTTAAAAGAGGGCCCGTTTTTCTCGACTGCTGTTAAACCATTTGACAGTATTCACGACAGGGACATTGAGCAAAAGCTATATGACTTTATAAATAATTTTACTTACTTTCCCTATGACACAGATATATTTATACTCATAGCCAATATAGAGCACAATCGGAGCGAGCTGCAGCAGATAGATAAAATAAACAAGTTTGCAACTTACTTAAAAAAATATGTTGGTGGCACTATTGGAATAAGTAAGATATATGACAGGCTCTCCCAATTGGGTGAGGCAATGAACGAATCATTGATTTACTTAAATCAGGGATTTTACAACGGGGAAGGAAGTGTAAATATAGCTTTGCTGTCTCCTGTAGTCCAAAATGCGAGTGAGCAGGAAGAAAAATTTCTGATTTTAAAACGTGCTATCCAGTCAGGAGGGCTCAGAGAGGCTCTGGAGGAAATTGAAAACCATCTTGAATATATTGCATCAATAAAAATGCCGGATATTAAGTTTCTCAAACAGATGTATCAAAATATTGTCGGTATTTTGTACGCTAAGTTTGCAAATGAAACCGAAGACAATACGTATCTTAATGGAATAATAAAAGAGATTGACAGGTGTACGACCTTTAAATCTTTTCGTGATATATTAAGAAACTTTGCAGACCTTATGATAGAGCATACTGAAAGTAACAAGTCATATTCTATTTATGTTGCCAAAGCACTTGAATATATAAACAATAACTATGCTACTATTGGAGGACTGACAGATGTAGCAAAAGTCGTCCAGCTGAGCGCTGAATATTTTTCCAGGTTGTTTAAGGAAGAAACGGGCTGTAATTTTAATACATATCTCACCAGTGTACGCATGAAAAAGGCGATGCAACTTCTTCAGACCACAACGATGAGGATCTATGAAGTCTCTGAAGCTGTCGGATATCAGAATTTAAGCTATTTTTCAAGGGTTTTTAAGAAATATTACGGTGCAAATCCATTTGACTATAGAATTAGTGTTGAAAAGTAGAAATAGTGACATAAAAATCATAAATTTGTTATTTGTACTGAAAGAAAACTGAAAAAAGTCAAAAATATTAAAATTATAAAGAGAAATTGCATTTTTGCGCGGCTCTTTGATTTTTATAATTTGAATATAGCCGTTGGGCTGTATTCAAATTTTTTATGTAGGGGGTTTTAAAATGAAAAAACCAATATGTATCGTTTTGGCAGTAATAATGGCTCTGACACTGCTTGTCGGATGCTCATCATCATCTTCTTCATCGAAAGATTCAGTTTCTGATGGAAATTCCGGATCTACCCAATCATCGGAAACCGGAAATGAGAAAGCAGAAGAAAAAGACCTGCCGGTTTTAAGAACAGCTGTTATCCCGGTTGTATCCTGTATTGCTGTTCCGTATATTATTGAAAAGGGTTGGGACGTGGAAAACGGTTTTAAAATTGAGACTTCAGTGTTTTCTTCAGGTGCTCCTATGAGCGAGGCCCTCGCCGCAGACCTTTGGGATGTTGGTATTATGAGTGCCGCTGGAGTATTTGCTACAGCCAACTATGATGCAATGTGTATTGCGGATGTAAGCGATTCCATCGGGGAAAGGGGTATTGGTGTTTTTGTTCGCCCTGACAGCCCAATTGCGCAAGTAAAGGGAAGTAATCCGACATACCCAACACTTTACGGTGATGTAGATACAGTTAAAGGAAAGACTATCCTTTTCCCACAAGGTACTTTGTCCCAGTTGCAGGTGACAAAGTGGCTTGAGAAGATAGGCCTTAAGGGTTCGGATGTAAACATGGTGCATATGGAATTTGCCCAGGCATATCAGGCATTTATGTCAGGACAGGGAGATATTGTTGCCCTAAATCCTCCTTTCTGCTTTAATGCCGCCGATGAAGGCATGATAGAGGTAGCTCCCGTTGAGGATCTTGATATTGCCCTTAATGATATGGTCTTTGCAAATAAGAAGACCTATGAAAGCAAGAAGGAAATTATTAAAAAGTTCTTGGAACTCGTCTACCGTGCAAATGAAGACTTCAGCAATGACCAGAAGCTAAAGGAAGAGACCCTTAGCAACTGGTATAAAGTAAACGGGTCGGAAGTAGAAGCTGATGTTATCAGTAGAGAGGCCACCAAGAGATCCTTTACTATAGAGGATATCAAGAACATTGAGACGGGTAGTACCCTTATAGATACGGCAGAATTCTTTGCATCCATTGGTAAGCTTGAGATGTCTAAACTTCCCACAATTAAAGAAAACATCAATGATGAGCTGGTAAAAGAAATCGTGAAGTAGATTAACAAGGATTGCTGAAAGGGTTGAACGCTCTAATGTGTTCAACCCTTTGAAAAATAATTTTCAGGAGGAAGCAATGAAAAAGCATAAATACACTATTATATCCATTGTTTCTATAGTGGTGGTTTTATTAATCTGGCAGCTCTGCACAGAAACACTGGGGCTTGTTTCAACGATGATTATTCCCAGTCCTTACATTGTAATAAAGGCATTTATTTTTAAACTCACATCCCCAAACCCGGATACCGGGACACTTTTACAGCATATATGGGCAAGCTTGAAAGTGGCACTGATGGGCTTTTGCTTTGGAGTTGTTATAGGGGTGCCCCTGGGTATATTGATGGGATGGTATAAAAAGTTTGATTTATTTGTAAAACCGATTTTTGACCTTTTACGCCCTATTCCGCCGATAGCCTGGATACCCCTTATGATACTTTGGTTAGGTATAGGCATTCAGGCAAAAGCGGTAATTATCTTTTTCTCCGCATTTGTTCCCTGCGTTATTAATACATACTCCGGTATCAAACAGACATCACCGGTTCATATATGGGTGGCACAAACTTTTGGAGCGAGCAATTTTACAATACTCAGGAAGGTAGCTATTCCAACGGCTCTTCCTTCAATTTTCACGGGTATGAGAGTTTCCTTAATGCTGTCATGGACGTCCCTGGTAGCTGCTGAGCTGCTTGCTGCAACCAGAGGACTTGGCTTTATGATACAGGCTGCGAGGATGATGGCAAGAACAGATATTATAGTTGTGGGAATGCTTACTATAGGTGGAGTCGGAGCGGTACTCTCATATCTCCTTGGTCTGCTTGAGAAAAAATTTGTGAAGGGCTGGGTGAAATGAATGAGTTCTACAAAAAAATCAAAAAAACCGTCTAAAATGAAATTTGATAAAAATGCAGTTTTATTTGGAATACTTGGATTCATATTTGTTTTGCTTGTATGGCAGCTCATTTCAATGATTATACCAAACAAAAAGCTGTTGCCTCCCCCGGTAGAAGTACTTGTAGCATTTATACGGTCGTTTTATACACCTATTGGCAAACTGACTCTTCCTGCACATATAGCTTACAGCCTTTATCGTGTCGTTGTGGGCTATAGCATTGCGACAATATGCGGAATTAGCCTTGGACTCGCAATGGCCAGCTCGCGTGCAGTTAAAGCCGCAGTTATGCCGATATTTGAATTACTCCGCCCGATACCTCCACTTGCGTGGATACCTATGGGAATTATATGGTTTGGTATAGGCGAAACGACAAAGTATTTCATTATATTTATTGCTACATTTACAACTATCGTGATTAATGCCTATACAGGAGCAACAAATGTGGATCCGACACTTATTGGAGCGGCTAAAATGCTCGGCGCAAGCAACAGGAAAGTTTTCTTTACTGTAGTGCTTCCTTCTTCCGTTCCTCAGATATTTGCAGGCCTCCAGGTAGCTCTCAGTACAGGATGGATGGCAGTATTAGCTGCAGAAATGGTGCGTTCAAGCGAAGGAGTAGGTTGGGTAATCATAAGGGGCATGGAAGTTGCAGATACAGTTCAGATACTTGTTGGGATGATCGGAATAGGAATTGTAGGATTCCTGCTGGCGACTGTCATGAGATTGGTGGAAAGGAGGCTTTGTGCATGGAACATACAAGGAATATAGAAAACAAAGCCATAATTCGCTGCGAAGGGGTTTCAAAAGAATTTAAATCAAAAAACGGCACAATTGAAGTAATCAGCGACATTGACCTGACGGTGCGGGAAAACGAGTTCGTAGTTCTCTTTGGTCCTGGACAGTGCGGTAAAACCACTCTGATTAATCTGCTGGCGGGACTTGATATGCCTACAAAAGGCAATATCTATGTAAATGATGTACCAGTAACCAGTCCGGGCCCGGACCGGGGTGTTGTGTATCAAAAGACAGCTCTTTTTCCATGGCTGACAGTAATGGGTAATGTTGAATATGGACCAAAAGTGCGCGGAGTGAAGAAAAGCGAGAGGCGTAAAATTGCACAGCACTATATTGATCTTGTGGGACTTACCGGCTTTGAAAATGCATATCCGATAAAGCTTTCCGGTGGTATGCGTCAGAGGGTCGGTATTGCCAGAGCATACGCAAACAACCCGGTATTGATGCTTATGGATGAACCTTTCGGTCATCTTGACGCGCAAACCCGTTACATGATGGAGGAGGAACTGCAGAGAATATGGCAAAGTGAGAAGCGGACGGTTGTTTTCGTAACCAATAATGTTGAAGAAGCAGTTTATCTTGCCGACAGGATCGTGTTGCTGACAAACCGCCCCGCAAGAATAAAAAAAGAGTATATAATAGATTTGCCTCGTCCCAGAGATTATGTTTCCAGTAAGTTTTTGAAGTATAGAAGTGAAATAACGGCAGCTATGGATAAAACGCTATAATTCAGGGGAGGTTGCAAGTGAAATGAGCAACAATGACGTTAAAGTAAAGGTAACCAATCTCACAAAGTGCTTTGGAGATTTAAAAGTATTAGATAATGTGTCATTTGAAGTTAAAGAAGGAGATTTTTTGTGCATTGTTGGACCTACCGGCTGTGGCAAGACAACCTTTCTCAACAGCCTGACAAAGCTTTATGATATTACATCGGGGGAAATTCTTGTTAACGGAGAACCGGTAGATCTAAAGAAGCATAATATCGCATACATATTTCAGGAATATTCAACCATGCCATGGTTGACAGTAGAGGAAAATATCAGTTTTGGTTTGCAAATCAAGGGCTTTTCAAAGGAAACAATAAAGGAGAAAGTAGAGAATGTCGCGAAGCTTGTGGGACTTGAACAGTATCTTGACTATTATCCAGGACAGCTTTCAGCAAGCATGCTGCAGAGAGTAGTTATTGCAAGGGCGTTTGCAGTGGAGCCGGAGCTTTTGCTTATGGATGAACCGTACGGGCAGCTTGATATTGAACTGCGTTTCCGCCTGGAAGATGAACTTTTGAATTTGTGGGAAAAAACAGGTACCACCGTAATATTTATAACCCATAATATAGAGGAAGCTGTATATTTAGGCGAACGTATACTTGTTCTCACAAACAAACCTACCCATATCAAGGAAGAGATTATAAATGACCTGCCACGGCCGCGCGATATAACACATCCTGATTTTGTCGCGCTGAGAAACAGGGTCACGGATCTTATTAAGTGGTGGTAAAATCACAGACCCGATTAAGTAGTGGTAAAAGGATTGAAATATATTCAGCAGTAAGGAGGAGAAACAGATGAATGTGAAACCGAATATTGTATTTATTTTAATAGATGATATGGGATGGCGGGATTTAAGCTGCTACGGAAGTAAATTTTATGAGACGCCGAACATAGACTCGCTGGCATCACAGGGCATCATGTTTACAAATGCTTATGCGGCCTGCCCTGTTTGTTCTCCCTCCAGAGCGAGCATTATGACGGGCAAGTATCCTGCGACACTTGGATTAACAGACTTTCTGGTGTCAAATAACCGGGGATACCTGATAGATGCGCCTTACTTGCACTATTTGCCCCATGAGGAAAAAAGCCTTGCAGCAACATTGCGTGAACACGGATATGATACATGGCATGTAGGCAAATGGCATTTGGGTACTGAGGATTATTATCCTGATAAGCATGGATTTGATGTTAATATTGGCGGATGTGAGTTTGGACTGCCAAGGTACGGATATTTCAGCCCCTATCACATTCCTACTCTTGAGGACGGTCCGGAAAACGAATACCTGACCGACAGGCTGACCAATGAGGCCGTAAATCTTATATCACAGAGTACGGACAAGCCTTTCTTCCTAAATCTTTGGTATTATGCAGTTCATGTGCCGATACAGGTGCCTGATGAGGAAGTGGTGAATAAATACAGGAAAAAGGCGGAAGCAATGGGGCTTAATAATGTCCAGACATTCGAAGAGGGGGACTATTTCCCTGTTGAAAGCAAAAAGAATAAACGTATAGTGAGAAGGCTGGTTCAATCCGATCCTTACTACGCAGCCATGATAGAAAATCTGGATACCAATATAGGCCGGGTTATAAAAGCTTTGGAGAAGGCAGGCAAATTGGATAATACAATTATTATTTTTACATCGGATAACGGAGGTCTGGCAACTGCGGAAGGATCGCCTACTTCAAACAAGCCCCTTTCAGAGGGCAAGGGCTGGATGTATGACGGAGGTGTGCGTGTGCCGTTGATCGTCCGGTGGCCCGGCGTAGTGAAGCCTGGCAGCGTATGTGATGAACCTGTAACTTCACCGGACTTTTATCCGACTCTTCTTGAGGCAAGCGGTATTGAGCTCATGCCGGATCAGCATGTAGACGGTATAAGTATGATGCCTGCACTAAAGGGTGATAAGGAGTTTAACAGAGGACCGATTTTCTGGCATTACCCCCATTATGGAAATCAGGGCGGAACTCCAGGGTGTGCAGTCAGAGATGGAGATTATAAACTGATATACTTTTTTGAAACTGGTGAATGTGAGTTATATAACATTAATGAAGATATTGAAGAAAACAATGATATCTCAAAAGCTCAGCCTGATGTCTGTGAAAAGCTGAAAAAGATGCTTTTTGACTGGCTGGATAAAATAGAAGCAAAAATACCACAGAAGAATCCCGATTTTGTACCATGGAGAGAAGGTAAGGGCACAGGTAAGGATGTTCAACTTCCTTTTGATGAAGATAAATATGATGCGGATGTCTATTATGGGAAAAACCTCAATAATTTTCAATAGTGTTTAATTATATATTGTTTGAGGCAGTGACTTTAGAATTACAGGATAAGAGGGCTGATTTTAAGTAATACCGGTAGCTTGTTGAGGCACTTGAGGATATTTGATAGGCTTGAGGATATTAAAAGCTGTACTCTTTTCGCCCCTAACACTTATTCGAGGCGGAATTCACCAGGTTACTTGCCGTTAAGCCCCAGGATGCAAAATCAGCCTGGAATTCTGCCCCAAACATAGACAAGCTTTTGATTTATCAGCTGATTCCTGGGGCTTAACAAAGGTTTAGATCATGGCTTATAGTCCTGTGTCCGATATGCCAGGATCAATGTGTCGAGGGTGAGGAAGGAGTAATGCTTGATTCTTCTTTTTATCCCTCGGCAATTGATTATTGCGCTTTATTGATATTTTCTATTGATATTTATTAAGATAGATTTTCATTAAGGCAAATTGCGGTATTAAATTGCCATATTTTTGAAGATAAGTCAGCATGATTATTGCTTTGTGTAGAAGTCTTCTCCACATTAACAACAAAAAGAATGTTCAAATAGTGTTTACTAGTTATGAAAGGTGGCGCTGTATTTGTCCGGTGCAAATCTTAATAAGGTACAAAAGTACATACCCTTAGTTGAAACTATTAGAAATTATAAAAAAGAATATGCAAGAAGAGACCTGATTGCCGCATTGACAGTGGCAGTAGTGGCAATTCCGCAGTCTATGGCGTATGCAATCATAGCAGGTGTAAATCCGGTTTATGGATTATACACAGCTATAATATCAGCTATTATTGGATCGGCATTCGGATGTTCAAATCACCTGGTTACCGGACCTACAAATGCTATATCCCTGCTTATTGCAAGCAGCATGAAGAATTATATGGGGCTTGACAATGCATATGAAATGCTGTTTCTGATGACTTTTTTAGTTGGCGTGTTGCAGATTTTTTTCGGATTGGTAAAGCTGGGAAAAGTAATCAACTATGTATCTCATTCTGTAATTGTAGGCTTTACTACCGGTGCGGGCATTTTAATTGCGCTTGGGCAATTGAATCAATTGCTTGGGATATCAATAAAAAATTCATCCCAAATGTCAACAATAAATAAGTTGTTTTATGTTTTAACTCATCTGAATGAATCAAACATTTTTTCAATCGCACTTGGGCTTTTGACAATTGGCATAATAATCATATGTAAAAAAATAAACAAAAATTTACCCGGTTCTTTAATTGGAATTATTGTTCCAATAATATTTATTCTCTCTTTTGGACTGGAAAACCACGGCGTTAAGCTTACCGGAGACATACCGTCTTCTTTGCCTCCATTCAAAATGATTAGTTTTGATTTAAATTCTATTAAAAGTGTTTTCGGTAATGCAGTAGCAATTGCTATTATAGGGCTGGTTGAGGCTATTTCAATTTCAAAATCCATTTCCCGTACGTCCAGGCAAAAGATTGATGCCAATCAGGAATTCATAGGACAGGGTATGGCAAACGTAATTTCATCCTTTTTTCAGTGCATACCTGGATCCGGTTCCTTCACGCGTTCGGCTATAAACTTTTACAACGGAGCGGTTACCAGATTATCAGGAGTTTTATCAGGTTTGGTAGTAGCTATAGTTTTATTATTCTTTGCACCATATGCAAAATACATTCCGATGCCGTCTCTTGCCGGTGTAATAATGGTAACGGCATATAATATGATTAGCAAAAAGGAAATAAAGAATGTTTCCAAAGTGGGGAAATCGGATCAAATAGCAATGTGGGCCACATTTGCTGCAACTGTTCTGATGCCTGACCTGGATTGGGCAATTTATTTTGGGATTGCAGTATCAATAGCATTGTACTTAAAGGATACAGGCAAGGTATCCATTAAAATATTAATTCCGTCACAAAAAAATGAGTTGCAGTTTGTAGAAAAGGAAATTGAATATGTCAAGGAAAAGGAAGATATATTGATTATCCAGTTGGAGGGAAACCTTTATTTTGGTTCGGCATATGATCTTGAAAATAAACTTGATATGCTGGAGGATAAATCCAGAATATTCATTTTGAGAATGAAGCATGTAATTACAATTGATGTTACGTCACTTGAGGTTATAGAAGATTTTATCAAGTCAGTAAAAGAGTCGGGCGGAAGTGTCATTATATGTGGCGTGACATCAGGGCTTAACTCTATGCTCATAAATTCAAACCTGATTTCTGCTATTGGTGCTGAGAATATTTTCATGTCAGAGGAGGGGCTTTTTGCTTCTTCCAATAAAGCTTTAGAGAGGGCAAAGGCCGTACTGCAAAATTAGAAAAATGAAGAAGCATTACGTATTCCCAGTATATAATAAAACTTTAGCCATGCATATGACATATTCGGACAGATCGTTGAAAAATGCCGTAAAGTAGTTATTAACTCCTGTTATGGAATGCTTTATAACTGTAGTATATAAATAAAGGAGGATTATATGCCACCAATCAGCCTTTTAATTAAACCGGCTTCCAGTTTGTGTAATTTGCGATGTAAATACTGCTTCTACCATTCAATTGCTGAAAGCAGGATGACAGCATCCTATGGGATTATGAATACAGAAACACTTGAAATACTTATTAAAAAGGCTATGGAATATGCTGACATCAATTGCACCATTGCTTTCCAGGGAGGAGAACCTACCCTTGCAGGATTGGACTATTTCAGAAAAACGGTTGAATTCGTGGAAAAATATAATGTCAACAATGTTAAGGTGAATTATGCACTTCAGACAAATGGTATTGTCATCAATGAAGATTGGGCAAAATTCCTGGCTGATAATAATTTTCTTGTTGGTATTTCACTGGATGGGCCCAAGGATATCCATGATTCCACAAGGCTGAACTCCGAGGGAAAAGGCTCCTTTAACAGGGTTATGAACACTGTTAGCATGTTAAATAAGTACCAGGTTGAGTATAATATACTTTGCGTGGTTAATTCATATACGGCAAGACATGCAAAAAAGGTTTACAACTTTTTCAAAAAGCACAATTTTAAATATCTGCAGTTCATACAATGTCTTGACCCGTTAGGCGAAAAACCCGGCGGACACGAATATTCCCTTACACCTGAAAAATATTCATACTTTCTTAGGAATCTTTTTGATGAATGGTATAAGGATATCATGAATGGCCAGATTGTCAGTATAAGATATTTTGATAATCTTGTCGGAATGCTTATGGGATATCCGCCGGAATCCTGCGGTATGTCCGGCGTTTGTACGGCATACTTTATGGTTGAGGCTGACGGAGGAGTGTATCCCTGTGACTTTTATGTTATTGAAGAATGGCTTCTGGGAAATGTCAGGGAAAGTGGCTTTGCTGAACTGCAAAAAAGTGAGAGGGCAAAGGAGTTTGTAGAACTATCCAAACATATCGATACTTCGTGCTATGCATGTGAATTTTTCAGATTATGCAGAGGTGGTTGCCGAAGGATGAGAGAACCGTTTATTGACGGCAAGCCTGCCCTGAATTACTATTGCCAATCCTATAAAGATTTCTTCCGGTATGCAGGCAGCAGATTGCGTGAAATAGCGTATATGCTTTCACAAAAGCGGAATTTATAAAAGCATTGCTGATGGCTGCATGTTATGGCAAAATGCCGCCGGTAACCATATCCAAAATCAACAGCTAAACGGGCATACAGAAATTTACGGGCATAAACTGGAATAACTGCAAGGTTTTCCGGTTTATTTTTTTATTTGCAAAAGGATTTTGTTATGCAAAAGTTAAGTTTCTTACCTACCCTATTTTTATTTTTCTAAAGCTTTTGCCAATATAATATTTTTCAGTTTATGAATAATTTACTGGTGTATGTAAAAAATAAGAATAAACTATGTGGGAAGAATAGATATGTTTAGATATATATCAAAAGTAATCCGTTATTTGTCCTTGAAAAATAAAAATGCATCTCAAGATACTACGACGGGAAAAGTTAATAATGAGCCAATATCATCAGATTTAAAAAGAAACCTTGAAGTCATTAAAGGCATCTTGCGTGACAGCAGCGATGTGACATTTCATGAGTTCAACTTCGGGCATGACAGAAGATTCAAAGGAGCGCTAATTTTTATCAATAGTTTGGCAGATAAGAATGAAATCCATAAAAATATCCTGCAGCCTTTAATGTATGATGTGTTATTGCTCAAAAAGGACGCGAATATGGATTTCACCAAAATTGATACTGTCAGTAAGAACCTGATTTCGATAACAGATACCCAAAAATTGGTACTTGCGAGCGATTTGATTGACCATTTGCTGGCAGGGGCAACCATTCTATTGGTAGATGGCGCAAAGGAAGCTTTGGCAATTAAGTCCCAGAAAGTTGAACACAGAGGTATTGAGGAACCAGGGACAGAGGCTGTTGTGCGCGGGCCGAGAGAAGGCTTTAATGAAAATGTGAATGTAAGTATTGCCCTTATACGCCGAAAAATAAAAGACCCTGATTTATGCATAGAAAAATTTAATATTGGAGAAAGATCTAAAACGGATGTATACATAGTATATATAAAAAATGTGGCCAATCCGAAACTGATTGAAGAAATCAGAGAACGGCTGGACAGAATAAAAATAGATGCTATTCTGGAATCGGGATATATTGAACAATTTATTGAGGATGCTCCCTATTCCATTTTTCCTACTGTTTCAAACAGTGAAAAGCCTGACAAGGTTGTATCCAAAATACTCGAAGGCCGTGCTGCCATTTTGGTTGACGGCACGCCCTTTGCTCTTGTAGTACCCATGCTGTTTATTGAAAGCTTTCAAAGCGGAGAGGACTACTATTCCAGACCGTTTCTTGCAAGTATTATGCGGTTAATCAGGTTTTTGTCCTATATAATCAGTGCTTTAGGCCCTGCAATTTATGTAGCATTAACTGTTTTTCACCAGGAATTGATGCCTACCCAGCTGTTGATATCCATAGCAGCAGGGCGTGAAAGAGTGCCTTTTCCGGCAATATTGGAAGCTTCGCTGATGATATTCACCTTTGATATTTTAAGAGAGGCAGGAGTACGGCTACCGAAAGCAGTAGGACAAACAGTCGGGATTGTCGGAGCTCTTGTACTGGGCCAGGCGTCCGTTGAAGCCGGGCTTATAAGCCCAATTATGGTAATTGTTGTATCTTCAACAGCTATTGCAAGCTTTGCTGTACCGGCACAGACGGATTCCGGAACTATACTGCGGTATATATATCTTGCCCTTGCAGGACTTGCAGGCGGCTTTGGCGTAATTATGGGGCTTTTGGCAACGCTACTGCATCTTGCATCCTTAAGATCATTCGGAACGCCATATCTATGGCCAATTGTGCCGCTTAATTTTTCCAGCCTAAAGGATACTTTCATAAGGATGCCCCTTTGGACCATGTCAAAGCGGCCCAGTGCCGTCGTTTGGGATGAAAGTGACAACTATCGTCAAAGCCCTGGTTTGATGCCCTCGCCATATAAGAAAGACAGCGGCGGTTCCAAATAAAAGGAGTGAGGTTAAATTGACAAAAAAGATTAATATAAAGATTAATATATTAACTTCGAAATTAGTTTTATGCCTCCTTATGTTATTTATGCTGTCAGGCTGCTCAGGGGGAAGAGAGATTAATGATTTGGAAATTGTCATAGGAATGGGAGTCGATAAAGATGAAGATACAGGAAATATCTTACTTACAGCCCAGGTAGTTAAAGAGGGAGAAATGGAAAAGTCGTCAGGAAGCGGTGGCGGCGGTGGAGACGGTAAAGCATTTTGGAATGTTACCGGCACTGGCGAATCAGTTTTTGAATCTGTAAGGCAAATAACACACAAGACAGGAAACAGGCTTTTTGTATCCCACAATCATGTGATAATTTTCGGGAAGGATTTAGCTTCAGAGGGTTTGCAAAAATATATTGACTTTTTTTTGAGAGCCCATGAGATGAGGCCTACTGCAATTATCCTTATTGCCGAGGGCCGGGCTTTAGATGTTATGAATGCCAAACCGGAGACTGAGAAGCTTCCTGCAATGAATATTGCAAAGCTGGTTAAGACCTATGGCTTTACATCCCATTTTTATAAAGTGAATATGAAAGATTTTGCCTCATGCCTGATGTGTGACAGCAGATCTCCAATAGCACCTTTAGTTGGCGTTTCGAAGGATGGGGATAACAAAGATATTTATATGTCGGGTATGGCTGTCTTTAAAAACGACAAAATGGTGGGCAGACTAAACGAAGATGAAACCCGGGGCCTTTTATGGGTGCTCGGTAAAGTGAAAAGCGGTGTGTTACTTATTTCTTTTCCAAATAAGCAGGGAAAAGCTGCTTTTGAAATTTTAGAAGCTAAAAGTAAAGTAATTCCGGAGATAAAAGACGGCAAAATAGTAATGCATGTAAAAATCAAAGCTGAGTCAAGTCTTTCAGAACAGACAACAGCAGAAGATCTGGCAACCATTGAGGCCTTTGAAAAAATGCAGAAAGCTCAGGCAGAGGTTATACGGCAGGAAATAATGGCGGCTTTTGATAAATCCAGGGAACTGAATGCCGATGTTTTTGGCTTCGGCGAGATGATACGAAAAAAACACAGTAATAAGTGGAAGAGTTTAAAAGATAAATGGGATGAAATATATCAAACTATAGAATTAAACACTGATATTGAAGTAAAAATTCAAAAAACTGATTTATTAAAAAAACCGGCATCACCAAAAAAAGAGGAGAAATGATATGAGAATTGAAAAAGGGAATATATGTAATATGCAATTGCTTTTCTTAATAACCGGTTTTGTTCAAAGTTCAATTTCGTTGATAGACTTTACAGTAGTAATAACTGAACACCAGACATGGATGGTTATATTGGCAGGACTGGTTATAGCAACCCCTTTTATTCTTTCTTATGTAGCCCTTGCAAAAAGATTTCCCGGCATGAATCTGATTCAAATAAATGATGCGGTATATGGCCGTTTTCTGGGCAAAGTCATATCTGTATACTATATATTTTTCCTTATGATGACATTGTCTTTTAATATTCTGGATGTAGGCGAATTGTATGCAACTTTTTTAATGCCGGATACGCCTTTTATTTACTTGCTGATATTTTTTACTGCAACCTGTGCATATGCTGTTACTAAAGGTCTGGAAGTATTGGCAAGGGTAAGCCATTTGTTTGTAGTTGTCGGGATTATTGTACCGGTCAGCACATTCCTTCTCTTAATTGATCAAATGGATTTCTCCAATTTTTTACCGTTTTTTGAGTTGCCGCTTATAAGAGTATTTCATGGTATCCATATTATGTTATCCATTCCCTTTGGTGAAACAATTGTTTTCCTTATGATTATGGGATCTGTGAATAAGACTGAGGGTATGGTTAAAAACACTCTTACCGGGCTGTTAATTGGTACTTCAAGCCTTCTTATTGCGGCTGTCAGAAATACAGCGGTATTGGGCAATACAGAAGCTATATGGACATCTCCGTCATTTCAGTCAACCCGGCTTATCGATATTGGGACTGTGCTGACAAGGATGGATTTTCTGATTGGCATAGCACAGACGGTATTAATTTTTTTCAAGTGCAGTCTTTTCTTTTATGCACTGGCAGTAGCCGTTTCACAATTATTTGGTTTAAAGTCATATTTACCGCTGGTTTTGCCTTTAGCCGGTATCGAGGTCATTATTGCTGCCACTGTTTTTCAATCGCCGGTAGATCATGCTGCTATTACTCAAGATGCAGGTATTATATATTCTGTTCCGCTTATGTTTGTCATCCCGCCGTTGTCACTGCTGATTGCGAAAATTTGCGGCCTGCCCAAACCTGAAAGGGGTAAAGGCGTATGATACTTCTTATTTTGATTTATATTGCAATTTTATTACTCAGTGTTCCAGGACTTATAAAGAGGAAGGAGTGGAGAGAGCTTACATTTTTTTCTGTTCTGTATATCATTGCCTTTGTCCTGGGCCTGCTATATGTTCTTGACATACCTGTACCAAGTCCGATGAAAGCCTTGCAATATATTATTGCTGATGTATTGGGTATAAAATATCCTCAGCAATAGATTGATAAGAGTGCTTTAGATTGTAAGATTCCCAGTATGATATTGCAGCTTCTTGTGGAAAATGCCATTGTCCATGGGTTGGTATCCAAAGAGGGGGTGGAAGGTTGGAAAGTATTATAAGATGCAGGATAATTCGATAAAAGATAGCTGCAGGACAGGAATTGGGTTCTCCAATGTCATAAGAAGGCTGGAAATCAAGTATGGGAAGAATGTTGTTGAAATAGACAGCCAGGTAGATACCGGCACAGAAGTGTGGATGAAGCCGAAGAAAAGTTAGCCGCCTTATTTTTATGAATTGTTTACACTATCTGGATTCATATTTACGTTGACAACAGCTCATAACTATTGTAGAATAATAAAGTGGCTTGTGTAAATGGACATAATAAGAAAATAGTGTTGCCAATGTATAAGACCATATGGAAAATTACATGGAGAGTTCGCCTAGTTGGTCGAGGGCGCATGACTGGAAATCATGTATACCTGTTAAGGGTATCCAGGGTTCGAATCCCTGACTCTCCGCCACGATTTGTATGAAAACCCTTCCTAAAGCCCTGATGAGATCAGGGTTTTTGGCGTTTTAGACGACAAAGGATGGAGTTTATTCATCCAATTCTCCTTCTGCTTCATAAGCAATATTGTCTGCAACACTCTTTCATTACTTTGCTTTCACGTTTCATTCCCTGTTATACCTGGACTGTCATATTGTACCATATCATAAGTGCAATTTTGTAGCACTTTATTATGTTTTTGTCACATTGTAACTAATAAATCGAACTGATAAGATAAAACTAGTTCAAAAAACATTATAATTGGAGGATGTGAGACAATGAAAAAAGTACTTGCATTATTGTTAGTTTGTGTTATGTGCGTATCCGTTTTTGTGTCTTGCTCATCAAAGAATGATGAACCAAAGACTGATAACAAGACAGGTACACAAGACTCGGGCACAAAAGATTCAGAATCAAAGCCAGCGGAATCAAATGGGCCTGAAGAAACCGGTAAAATGACCCTCTATTATTCTCATTCCACGGAATGGGCAGATCCGATTATTGAAGAATTCATGGAAACTACAGGTATCAAAGTTGAATTAGTTCAGGGTGGAACAAGTGATTTAGTAGCAAAGATAAAAGCTGAGGGAGATAATCCTCAGGCAGATATTCTTTGGGGTGGCGTTATGGACACATATAATGCATCAAGAGATCTGCTTCAGCCTTATGACTCTAAAGAAATTGATAACCTGAAAGAAGTTGCAATTGACAAAGACCATTATTTCTACGGATTTGACATTGGACCTATGTGCATGATTTATAACACAAAACTGGTAAGTAAAGAAGAGGCTCCGACAAAATGGGCAGACATGCTTGATCCAAAATGGAAGGGTAAAATTGCATGCGCTGATCCTACATCGTCATCCTCCAGTTATGCAACGATTATGGCTATCATTCATGCCTATGGAAAAGACGATGGAAAAGGCTATGAATTTGTACAAGAACTTGTTAAGAACCTTGACGGCAAAGTACTGTCAAGCTCATCAGGAACATATAAAGGTGTTTCCGATGGAGAATACCTAATAGGTATGACATATGAAGAAGCAGCGCTTCGTTATAAATCCTCCGGTGCTGACATTGAAATAGTCTATCCGGAAGAAGGAACAACTGGAAGCCCAAGTGGTGTAGGAATTGTTAAAAACTGCAAGAACCTTGCAAGCGCACAGAAGTTTATAGATTTCCTTCTCAGTAAAGAAGTTCAGTCTCAGTTAGGTGGCTTATATAGACGTACTGTCCGTAAAGATGTCGAGGATCCGGATACTATGACACCATTCTCTGAAATTGCATTTGTAGACTATGACATGGACTGGACAGCTGAGCACGACGCTGAGTTCAAAGATAAGTGGAGAAGTTTTGTTACTGAATAATATTCAGTTTGAAAATTTTATGACATGACAGTATGAAATGACAGGAGGAGATGACAGGAGGAATTAAAACTTTTGTCATCTCTTTTTCAAAAAAAAAGAATTGGAGATTGAGATTATGAGCCAAACAGTAAGAATAGAATCTGTAGTAAAAGAATATGGGAATTTCAGGGCGGTTGACAATGTAAACCTTGAGATAAAACCAGGTGAGTTTTTTACACTGTTGGGTCCGTCTGGATGCGGAAAGACTACACTTCTTAGAATGATTGCAGGTTTTAACAGCATAGAAAGTGGTAAAATATACTTTAATGATATAGAAATAAACGATGTGCCTGCCCACAAAAGGAATGTAGGTATGGTTTTTCAAAACTATGCTATTTTCCCTCACTTGTCTGTAAGAGACAATGTTGCATACGGTTTAAAAGCCAGAAAAGTTAAAGGGTCCGAGCTGACAGAAAGAACAGATGAAGCTATGAAGCTTATGCAGATATATGAATACAGAGACCGTCAACCGTCTCAACTGTCAGGCGGCCAGCAGCAGAGAGTTGCACTGGCACGTGCAGTTGTAATCCATCCAAATGTTCTTCTTATGGATGAACCTCTCAGCAACCTGGATGCAAAGCTGCGTATACAGATGAGAACCAGTATAAAGAAACTCCAGAAATCTCTGAATATTACAACTATTTATGTAACACATGACCAGGAAGAAGCATTGGCTATTTCCGACAGAATTGCAGTTATGAACAAAGGTAAAGTGGAGCAGCTGGGTGAACCTAAGGAAATATATATGAGACCTGCTAATACTTTTGTTGCAAACTTTATCGGCACATCAAACTTTCTACATGGTGAAGCTGAGAATGGAGTTGTTAATATATTAGGCAAGGTTAAAATTCCGGTAAAAATAAAGAACGGCTACAAGGGCAAAGTGGTTGTGTCAGTACGCCCTGAAAATGCTGCATTGCGTTCAGTGCAAGAAGGAATGCTAAAAGGTAAAGTTTTGTTTGCAACATTCCTGGGAGATTATGTGAATTATGAAGTAGAACTTGAAGACGGCTCTTCAATAGAAATTAATGAATACACTTCAAATATGGACCACCTAAGGAAATCAGGGGATTTGGTAGGAATTGAACTAAATACAAACCGCATCACAGTATTCGATGATGAAACAAAAAATTCAATTATGGTATATTAATTAAAATATTCTTTAATAACTGGTAAAGATATTCTTAGCGAACTGTATACAAATGTGCTTTGCAAACTGATTCTAGAAAGGTTGATTGCTATGAAAAATATAGGGGGTAAATTCCAAAAGTTACAAAAACATCTAAACTTCTGGAATTTAGTGATATTGATATTTCTCGTTCTGTCTGCTATATTTATAATATATCCTTTTGGCAAAATGTTTTTACAGAGCTTTACATCAGCAACGGAGGAAGGTTTTACACTTGCCAACTATAAAACATTTTTCCAAAAGAAATACTATTATACAGCTTTATTTAACAGTATGAAGATTTGCTTTGTGACAACTATACTTGCTACAGGCTTGGGCGTGCCCCTTGCCTACATTGGTACTCGCTTTAACCTTTATTTTAAAAGAATTATAAATATTATGATTGTTTTGTCAATGCTTTCACCGCCATTTATTGGAGCTTATTCATGGATTACTCTGCTGGGGCGTGCAGGTGTTATTACAAAACTATTAGCGTCAATTGGAATTGAAATAGGATCAATTTACGGCTTTAAAGGAATAATTCTGGTATTTACCCTGAAGTTGTTCCCACTTGTTTACCTGTATGTATCGGGAGCTTTAAGCAGTATAGATTCATCGTTGGAAGAAGCCAGTGAGAGCCTGGGTGTATCAGGAATAAAAAGGATGATGAAGGTAACGTTCCCTGTTATTATGCCTACAATTTTATCAGCGGCTTTAATGGTATTTATGACTTCTCTTGCTGATTTTGGTACACCCAGATTAATTGGGGAAGGTTATAATGTACTTCCGGTTATTATTTATAAAGAGTTTCTGAACGAAGTTGGTACAAATCCCAGCTTTGCCAGCGCACTAAGTGTTTTGATTACATTGATTGCAGCTTTTGTACTATGGGTCCAGAAAGCAATAGTGGATAAAAAGAGTTATAACATGACTGCTCTGCGTCCGCCAGTACCGGTGGAACTGCCTGTCGGGAAGAAAATACTTGCTACGGCATCAGTTTTTATCGTAGCGTTCCTGGCAGTTGTACCGCAAATAACCGTTGTGGTTATGTCCTTTATAAAAACAAGAGGCCCTTTGTTTGTAAGAGGATTCAGCCTTGAAAGTTATCAGAATATTCTTTCGAAGCTGTCCACAAATATAAAAAATACATTTTTGTTCTCTATATTGGCGATAATGATAATAGTTATTATAGGACTTTTGGGTTCTTATGTAATAGTACGCAGAAAGAGCAAGGTGACATCATTCCTGGACCTGCTTTTAATGTTCCCATACGTTATACCGGGTTCTGTAATAGGTATCTGTATGATAGTTGCATTTAATGCACACCCTCTGGTACTGACTGGCAGTATGTGGATAATTGTAATATCCTATTCTATACGTAAGCTTCCATATACTATGCGTTCCAGCGTAGGTATCCTGTACCAGATCGACCACAGCGTGGAGGAAGCTTCTATCAGTTTAGGTGTTCCGCCGATGAAGACCTTCTTCAAAACTACAATGTTCTTAATGTTACCGGGACTGTTGTCCGGAGCGATATTAAGCTTTGTAAATAATATTAACGAATTAAGTTCTACAATTATACTTTATACAGGAAAGACCAGCACAATCTCAGTTGCAATTTTTAACGCAGTAAATAATGATGCATTTGGAAACGCAGCGGCGCTGTCTACTATTCTGACTTTCTCTACAATCATTTGCCTGTTGATTTTCAATAAAATCTCAGGTGGAAAGAGTGTAGTAGGGTAATTCAGTAGAAAGGAGGAGCTATGAGAGTAAGACTAAAGAATAGTTATTTTGTTAAGCTTCTCCTTTCTTTTATTTTTTTCTGTATATTTTTGGTGATAATTTTCGTAACGATGATATATTTTGGATTAAGCTTTTCTTTTAAAACATATATGGAAAAGCATACATTGTCATCCATTTCTCAAGTAACGGAAAGCATTGACTCCATGCTTTTAAGCTGTATCAATGCTGTAGATGAGTTGTCAATCGATAATGACGTACTTGAGTATTTAACTGATACGAAGAACAGTGAAAATGTAAAAGTTGCCAGAAAACTTTATCTTGTCAATGCAAGCCTTTCTAAGCAGGGCAATATTCATGTAATTCGCATTGCAGATTCTGAAGGCATTTCCACAGCCGATATACCAGAGACGTATCGGAACTCCTATTTTCATAACTGGGGTGTCTTTCGAAAGGCAAATCAGTCAAATCAGGTTGTAATACACACGTCGATTAAGGAAAGTATGTTAAACCATATTAGCATTATTTTAGCAAAAGCTGTTTTTGACATTGATGGGACAAGGCTTGGTTACGTAGTATTGGATCTGCCCAGAGTATCAATATCAAAAGTGGCATCAAGGTATCTGGATATGTATCATACAGAAATAATGATGATAAATAAGTTTGATGCTGTAATATTCAGTTCGAAAGGAACAGGCTCTGAAGGACTTGGTAAGTTAAACCTCAAAGAAAATATAGATGCTGCCTGGGCAGACAGCGACATCAGCGGTTTTTTGCATGACGACAGTTACTGCTATTCCAAATCATCTGTTACTGATTATATGATACTATGCAAGATATCCGATGACGTTGTAAATATGAGTATCAACTTTTTGAAGGAAAGTTCCATACTTATATTAGGGGTTGTTGCAATACTCAGCCTGGTTTTTGCTTATGCAATAAGCAAATCAATTTTCGCACCTATACGTGACCTTACACGGTCAATGAAGGAAGTTGAAAAAGGTAATTTTCTTACAAAGGTAACAGTAAAAAGTGAAGATGAAATTGGAGAACTGGGAAGAGCATTTAATCGAATGACCAGCCGGATTGATGAGCTTATACGCAATGTGAAGGAGAAACAGGAAAGCCTCCGTGTTTTAGAAGTGAATGCATTGGCGCTTCAAATGAATCCACATTTTTTATATAACACCCTTGATTTGATAAAATGGAACGCAAAACTTGGAAAAAACAAAGAGGTATCCGAAATTGCAGTACAGTTTGGGAAACTGCTGAGACAGATAATTAACAATAAAAGTGAATTTGTTACGGTAGGCTATGAACTGGATCTGATATCTGCATATGTGGATATCCAAAGGAAGAGATATGAACAGCTTAAAGTTAATTTTGAATTAGAAGAAGACATTATTAATAAGTATATCCCTAAGCTGATGCTACAACCACTGGTTGAAAACGCAATTGTTCATGGCATGGAGAATAAGATCGGAAGTGGCAAAATCAGCATTTCAGCACATCAAAAAGACGGATATCTCATTTTTACCGTTATTGATGACGGTGGCGGCATGACGTCTGAGCGGCTTAACTTTGTAAGGAATCTAAAATCTGAAAGGAAATTAAAATCTGACGGCATGTACCGCATTGGCCTTAGCAACATCGAGAGGCGTGCAAAAATGTACGGCGATGAATCCTGTGGTTTAACTATAAACAGTGTTGAAGGTGTAGGAACCACTATTATATTGCGATTAAAAGAAATAACGGAGGGTGAGACAGATGATAAAAGTAGTCATTGTGGAGGATGAAAAGATGCTGCGGCAAGGGTTATGCCTGACAACTCCGTGGAATGAGCTTAACTGTGAGGTGGTTGGAGAAGCTTCCAACGCTATCGATGGAGAAGCCTGCATCTTAAAATTGCAGCCTGATATTGTAATTACAGATATTCACATGCCTCAAATATCCGGCCTTGAAATGATTGAACGTGTAAAAGACAAGGTAAACTGCCAGTACATCATTATTTCGGGATATGATGAATTTGATTATGCAAAACGGGCGGTGCATTTAGGAGTTAAAGATTATCTTCTTAAGCCTATTGACGATAATGAACTTATGGAAACTTTAGACCGTGCTGTAAAATCTGTACTGGAGCGGCGGGAATATGAAAAAGTAATGAGTATTGTAGAACGGTGGGATGTGCCGTCAGGTAATGAATGCAGCATATGGATCAATAAGAAGGATGTTCCTGATAACTACCTGGAAAAAGCTATCTCCATTATACGCGAACAGTATATGAACGACCTGAGCATCAAGTCAGTGGCCGATCAACTTTATATAAGTGAAAGCTACCTAGCAAAATTATTTAAAAGCAAAATGAAATATACTTTTTTAGAATTACTCACCTTATACCGTATGAAAGAAGCAGTAAGATTGCTGGAACAAAGCGATTTAAAAATATATCAGATTGCTTTGAGAACTGGTTACAAGGATACCAGATACTTCAGTAATGTTTTCCGGAAAATTGTCGGTGTAAAGCCGGCTGAATACAGAAACGGTTACCGGTTAACACCCGGAAATATCCTGAACCAGTTATAAATAAGACAGGGGACGGTTCTGTGTCCCTGTCTTGTGGCAGGAGACACAGAACCGTCCCCTGTCATGCTCATATAGAAAGGAGAACTTAGAATATGCTCACAAAAATAATAGACGTTGTAAGAGAAGCAGGAAAATTAATTATTAAAACCGATGATTTGGAAATTACATCAAAGGAAGGTGCATTTAATTATGTGACCAAATATGATTTGATGGTTCAGGATTTTCTTTATAAAAAGCTTAAAGAAGTACTGCCTGATGCAAAATTCATAGGTGAAGAAGACAATACCGGGCCTATGAAAGCCGGAGACGGTTATTTCTTTATCATAGACCCTATCGACGGCACAAGCAATTTTATTTGTGATTATAAATCAAGTGTTATCTCTGTGGGGCTCGCCTATGATGGCGAACTGGTTTTAGGTGTTGTTTATAACCCCTATATGGATGAAATGTTTTATGCTGAAAAAGGCAAGGGCGCCTATCTCAACGGCAAGAGGCTCTATATAAGAGACAGGTCCCTTAGTGAAGGAATTTTATCTTTTAGTTCTTCTCCATATAACAAAGAACTTCGGGAACCGGTTCTTAATCTGGTAAAAGAGCTGTCCTACCACTCTATGGACATAAGGGAAATAGGCACAGCAGCCCTTTCCATCTGCTATGTTGCAGCTAACAGAAATGTAATGTACTTTGCCCTTACGTTATCTCCATGGGATTACGCAGCGGCAACAGTAATTGTACGGGAAGCCGGAGGAGAAGTGCTGACGGTATATGGTGAAAGTCTTGACATAAACAGAAAAACCTCACTGGTTGCAACAACAAAAACTGCCATGAAAGAGTTTTTGACGGTAGCCAGGGAACAGCTTCAGGGAATTCCAGGCTAACGGGGATAAAAATACATTGCCATACATTTTATTATATGCTAAAATCAGTAATATATCAGTAGTGGATTAACAACGGCGTTAATACAGGTAAATCCTGTATTGGCGCCTTTTTATTTCGCAAAGGAGTGATGCAGGTATGAGTAATAAAAGAATTTTAATGACTGTTGTAATTGTCTATATTTTGGGATCGATAATATTCTTAATACCCTTTCCTGCAAAACTGGTTAACATAATTATTTACCTGCCAATTTGCCTGGCAGCAACTGCCTATCTGCTAAAGAGCAGTCATAAAGCTAATGCTCAAAAGGATGTATCAATCAATGACCTGAAAAGTGAACTGGCAAAGCTGAAGCTGGAGCTGCATGTAACATCAAACCAAATCCGGGCGGTCTCGGAGCAATTGCAAATAAACCTGGACGAAAACAATGGGTTTGCACAGCAGGTATATGCTCAAACTGCAGAAATGGCTCATTTAAATACCATGCTTAATAAAAAAATCCATGAAACGGTGATGGAAGTCAGAGAAATGATCCGGCTGCTGGAGAAATCAAAAGATATCACTCTTGAACTTGAGTCCTTGGGAATAAATTCAGAAACGGTTCTGGAAAGCAGCAAGTCGGAAATACTTGAGATTGTCAGCATTATTCGCGAAATAGAGGCAACTTTCAGAATAACTGCCGATTACATGGACAAATTGTCAGATGCATCGAGGGATGTGGTGAGGATTCTGGAGACAGTCAACCACATCGCCAGGCAAACCCGCCTGCTGTCCCTGAATGCGACAATCGAGTCGGCCAGATCAGGAGGAAATGGCAAGGGATTTGCCGTTGTGGCAAGAGAAATACAAAAGCTCGCAATGGATAGCGAAAAATCGGTGGAGGAAATCAAACATCTTATAACAGCAATAAACGGAGAAATTGAAGGCGTACACAGGACTGTCAGCGAAAACGGAATTAAGGTGGAAAAGGGAGTTAAAAGTGCAATCAATATTGAAAATAAGCTTGGTAAAATGCATGAATCCTTTCATGGCCTGCTGGACATGGCGAAAAAAATCATCTTATTATCTGAGACTGAGGCCAGGGGTGCAAGCGATGTAGTCAACAAAATATGTGATGTTGAAAATCTGATAGGTGTATCTGAGAAAAGTGTGGAAAGTGTAAAGGGGGCAGTTTTTAAAGAGATGCAAGGCATCATGGAGCTAGCTGAGATGGGCAGCCGTTTAAATGATGCATCAAAAGGTTTAATGGAATTACAGGATAATTCGGGATTGGAGGACTTGATTTCCGAAAGCACCGAATATGCTAATAAAATAAACGATGCCTTTATGCTGATAAGGAAACTGGCTGCACTCCCACAGATTAAAAAAATGGACAAGGAAAGCCATAGGAAGGAATTGACCGTACTCATTCAGAATAATGATTTTATAGAAGCTGCCTGGAGTAATGATGCCAAGGGCAGGTTTTTATGCTCCATACCCGAAGCAGGAATAGCCAATGCAAAAATCAGAGATTGGTTCCAGAAAAGCATTCAAGGGGAGGAATTCTGTTCAAAGGTTTATATCTCCGCCATAACAAAATGCCCGTGCCTTACTCTGTCAGTGCCGGTAATTGATGAGGGCGGGGTTATTGCAGGGGTGCTGGGCGTAGACCTTAAGCTGTGATTTGCAGCAAGCACATAATTTCATCATTAGTAAAAAAGAGGGCTTCCCAAAGGGGAAGCCCTCTTTTAACCTGCTGCGCTGTCTCATTTCCTGGCACAACAAGTTTATTTAATTCTTACTTTTGAGTATAAGTTGGAAGTCCTTTTGGAACAGGATATCCGTTTTCACCTTCAACCCAGTCTGCAATGCCGGAACCGGAATTTCCTTTTCTATAAGCATCTACATAGTTATTAAGAGCAGTCATAAGATTTGCTCTTCCGTAATTGCAATCGCTGCTTAAAGCAGATGTAGCAGAAGTAAATGACGCAACCTGGTAGCCCTTATCTCCATCGGTAACAGAACCTTTCTCGGTGCCGAGGCAGTTACGGCTATTTCCGTCACAAGTTGCAGAACCTGCCAGGTAATAACATTGATTTACCTTTCCATCGTCATCGGTATTTCTGCCTACCACTGCACCTACATATGTCCCCGAGCCTTTTACAGTACCTGTAGTATAGCAGTTGTAAACATAGGCACCTTTACGTTCATTTTCTCCGACTATGCCACCTGTATTTTTTGGTGTTCCACCTATATATACAGATTCGACATCACCGAAGTTAACGCTGTTTATGACAGTACCGTTTGACAAACGACCGGCGATGCCGCCAACATCTAATTGGCCGCTGATCTTACCATAGTTTGCGCAGTTAATAACGGTGCCAGCCCAAATACTACCGGCAATACCGCCTACATAGCCATAACCAGCAATATTGCCATAGTTTACGCAGTTCTTAATGATTGCTGTACTGCTGTCCAAGTAGCCGACTATACCGCCGTTTACCGAATTCGAACAGTCGATAGTTATATTAGTGATACAGTTTTCGATTAAAGTAGCTCCAATAACATTGCCGGCTATACAACCTACTTCTCCTCCATTTCCTCCAATATATGACTCTTCAATTATTAGATTTCTAACAGTTGCATCATGCAATAAAGCAAATAATCCTTGATACTGTTCATAATCTACTTGATTTTTTACATATAGCCCTCTAATAGTATGACCTGCGCCGTCAAATATACCCTTGAAGTAATAAGCATCATAAGCATTTTCTTCATGCCCAATTGGTTCCCACCTGTAACCAGTCAGGTCAATATCATTTGTCAATACAAACGTTAAACCCTTGCCGTCAAGATTACCGCTATTTATCTCTTTTGCAAGCATCGCAAGCTGACCCGGAGTGCTGATGTATACTACTGAAGAACTTGTATCCAATGACTCGGTATGATTAAGCCATGATTCAGTGGGAGCGTCTAAAGTTCTGACAGTATAACCTTTTTCAGAGCTTGCATCCTCATAGTTAGGATCATCTGTTACTGTAATAGTGACATAGTAGTCAGTCGCAGGCTTAAGTCCGCCAACGTAGCTTGAACCGGGTTTACTGCTGCCACTGTCGGCAGGGTAGAGTAATTTGCCGTCTGTCCTGATAGCATTATAGGTAAACTTAGCCTTAGGACTTATGTCTAATCCATTCATTACATCACTGTTAGGTTTCAAATCCAGGAAGGTGTAACCTGCTCTTTTTACATCAAGCTTTACGGTGTCAAGGGTTCTTGTCGCCTTATTAATCCGTACAACGGCTGTGTATCTGTACTCAAATTGAGCATAGGTGTTGTCTGCCGCTCTCTTGACAACCATATCATAGGTGCCTGCCACGACAGGAACATCTATTTCTGCATCCGGATCGCTCTGCAGACGATATTCAAAGGTAAAGCCGTCTAAACCTAAGTGTGCGTAATCTTCGCTTAATGCATACTCTGCAGGAACCCCTACACCTCTTTGGTAGGTTGCTGTTACCGGTGTGAAGATAATTGCACTCTTGTCTATTACTTTTAAATCCATCCAACGGGCATAGAGCGTATGATTGCCTGGGATTTGGACAATAGTATCAGCTTTAACTTCTGTTCCGCCCTCAGTTGCGGTATACCAGCCGGCAAAGCTCTTGCCGCTGCGTGCCGGTGTTGGAAGTGTTCCATAGCTGCTGCCGTAGATAACATTTATGGTCCTTGTGTTTTCGTCTCCGCCAAAGGAACCGCTATTTGCATTCAATGTTACAGTATAGCTTGCTGCAGTCCATCTTGCATAGAGGGTGATGCTCTCAGATGGCATTTTCCTTTCAGCAAAAGCTGTGGTAAGGCCTGGGTCAGTGTACCAGCCATCAAAGTTGTATCCTGCTCTCGTTGGTGTTGGAAGTGTGCCTATTATGCTGCCCACTACCTTTGTGATATCTGCAACTTCGCTGCCGCCGTTTTCCTCGAAGGATATGGTAACTTCCGGACCCGTCAGTTCTCCGCAATTAACTGTATATCTTGTGTTTGCGAACAACCTGCCAAGAGCAGGAGAAGTTGCTTTAATTGCCAAGTCCTGTTCAGATACGATTTCATCAATCCGGGCAATGTCAGGCTCTGTACCCTTCTTAATCTTTTGAATCACGTCCGGGTGAGAAATTCCGTCGAATTGGAAGGTTACTGTGATAGAATCATCAACATAGCTTGCCACCGGATTTACCTTGTTTTGAGCAATTGCAATGGCAAGTTTACCTTCAACAGGCGCTGTAAGGTCATAGGTCGGGAGCTCTCCTTTTCCTATATCTTCCTGTGGTTTTTCAGCAGTCAGTGTAGCAAACTTGGTAAATGCCGTGTTCTCAGGAGTTGAACCTTGTACATTCGTGCCTGTATTAGCAAGGTCTGAGAAGTCAAAGGCCTTACCATACCTGGTTGTATAAGTTTTGTTTATCTTTGTGCCGTCTGCCTGCTCTATACCTGTTACAGTAACACTGTAATCTTTGTATGTCACTTCAATATCATAGGTCGTATCAGTGTAAATTCTAAGATTCTTTGTACTTGGAACACTATAATCTGAAATACTTTCGTACTTCATATTTGTGCCTTCATAGTCATAATTTGAGTAATTGATAAGTTTTTTAACTGTATCAATTGATGGCAAGTCAAATTCTTCGTTTTTCTTGACGCGCTTGTTCCAAATGGTCTGGTAACCGTCTTCATCATTACCCACTCTTACACTTGCAGTGAAGTATTCCACAAGTTCTTTGCTGCTAAGATTGGTCCATACTAATGGAACAGTCACGCTCATGTCATATTTGCTGAATGCAAGCTTTTTGTGAAGATAAGTTATTGTAGCGTCACATTCTATATACTGTACGCCTTCAGGTACGTTAACACTGATTATACCATTCTCGTCCATGGAGAAATTAGGGTTGGAGAATGTTATATTGTAATTATCAGGAGAGTAAGCCTCGCTGCCTAAAATTCCTGTATCTAAGTCTACATAAGAAAGCGAAAGAATACTGTCAGGTATCTTCATTGTGATGCCGTTGGTGCTGTTGCCGTCTTCATCCACAATGCGGACCTTTTCATCCGGTTGCGGTTCATATGCAAAGGCATACTGGTATCGCTTTTCACCTGCGTGAGCCAGCGGGTATTCTTCATCCAGGAAATCATAGCTATATTCAAACAGGCCTAAAGCTTCCGCGTCAAAGGACACAATAATGTATAAGCCAAATTCAAAGTAGAGTGCACCGGCCATACGCTCCTGGTATTCCCACTTGCTGGTATTTGCCGGCCTCATTTTTTCATATTCGTAAATGAAGAAACCGTATAGTTTAATATAAGGTCCAAGTTCAGCGGTAATTCCTACAGATGCTATTTCTGCTGAACCTATACCAACTTCAATAGATGCGGCAATGCCCATTTTTGCCCCCATCTTGCCCATTACATAGAACTGGAAGGCAAAGCGTTCGTCAAGCAAATCCATGGTTTCAGTACCAGCTTTAGGTTTAAACAATCCAATCTTGAACCAGAAGTTATAGCGCTTGCCCACTTCATATTCAAGGAATGAGCCCATAGCGATGTTGACATCCAAACGTACAACAAAGCTTACGCTTGTTTTAATGGCAACACCGAATACGCATATTTCATTTTTGAACATTTCCTTATCTACAATTTTAACCCAGTCGGTTTCTGTCTGGAGCATTTCGCTGTATTTTTGCATCAGGTCATTTACAGACTCTGCATAGGCCTCTGCTCCCAAACTGGTATCAGTTGCAAGATTCATCATGTCCATAAGGTCTTTGGTTATGTTGGTTTTGCCTAAAGCCTTTCCAAGCTCTGCCCACTCTTCTCTGTTGGTTGCGTCTTCAGGTACTAACTTCCAGAGCTCATCTATTTCTTTTGCATATCCTATTAGTTGCTCGGCTGTGCCTTTTGCCTGGTCGATTTTATTCTGTATTTCCTCAATTTTGTCAAGTATTTCGCCAACCTTGGTATCATTGAGCAGCTTCTTTACCTTTTCCCAGGTTTCTTCATCTTCTTTTTCTACAGTGTAGATGTTTATATTGAATGATACTGCTATGTAGTTTTTAACGTCTAAACCGGCATTTACGGAAACGCCTATGGGAATAGGAATAAAGCCAAGAACTTCTTTATACACAAGGTCTCCTTTGACATTAATGCCTAAAGAAACTTCTTCAACAAAAGTAGCCGAAAGGTCGATAACGATTTTTCCATCGTCTTCAGTTTCTACCTCAAAGGAAGCGTCAATACCAATAGCAAGCTGCACACCGTCTTTAAAGTGGAGCTGGTCACCGCGGGTTATAAGTTCAACGGTTAATTCAACGTCGTCAGTGAGCTCAAAGGAACCACCTAAATTAAGCAGCGCAATTTCTTCCTCAGGGAGGGGATTTCCCTTCTCGTCTTTAAAGAAAACCTTAACGCTGTCCATGTTGCGGAAACCGTCAGTTTTAGTAGCCAAATCTGCAAGCATAAATGCTGCCTCAGTAGCAAAATTGCTTGCCTGTACCTGTTCATAGATTTGTTCTTCTATTTCTTCTTTTTCTTCAGGTGTGATTAAATCATCTCCGCTTATGTCAGGAGTGACATAGAGGTCCATGGATTCTTTAATGGCTTGTGCAGAGGATTTCTTATAGGTGATTGTGCCGGCTGATTTGTCATAGGCAGTAACCTCACCAAAGTATACCGCACTCTCGCCGGTAATGCTATCTGTAGAAACATATAATGAAATAAAGTCACCGACATTAACGCGTTCTTTTGCATTTTCAACTGTTCCTTCTGCTTCACCCATAATAAGCTTATATGTTGCAAGGTCTAAAGCACTGATATTTACCGTACCTTCATCGCCAACCGGAAGTTCATCAACGAGAACAGGGAAGTTGTCCGGTATCTTATAAAGAGCATCCATATCCTCTGTATCAATTGCACCAAAAGTAACTGTTGTGCCATCAACAGCCTCCACCTTGACATAGACCTCAGGGTCGTTGCTGTAGCTGCTGCTTGTATAATCTCTGACCTCAGGGCTTGTTGTTATGTAGAAACAAATAATGTCATCTACCTGTAAGCTGCCTGCACCCGCATAGTTAAATTCACCGCCGCTTTCCGGTACAAGGCTTGGTGTAAGCACCTCATAAGTTTTACCACTAATTTCATAGGATATTTCATCTGTATCCTGGATATATATAATATCATCACTCATTTGGAGATTTTCAGTTTCTTCCATTCTAATGGTAAATGTAGCGGTACGAATAGTGTCAGGCTTGTCCTTAAAGTTGTAGCCGTCAGCCAGATTAAGCTCATAAGAACAGCCTTTGTTGAAACCGCCGTCAGATGTAACAGTGTAAATATCACCGTTAACTGTCCATTTAAGAGGAATGAGGTCGGATCCATCCTTAGGAATAAGGGTGAAGGCCTCATATGGTGAAACCTTAGCATCAGCTGTCTTGACTATCTCAAAGCTCAGGTCAGGGCTTTGATCCAGCAGGGCAAAGGAAGTAAGGTTTAAAGTTTCACCTAGCAAATCGGTGTACTTTGCATAAACTGTCATGTCGCTTGTGACAGGGTTGTCCTTATAAAATGGGGTGGTCAGCTCTTTGTCAGTATACCAGCCCACAAAGATTGCATTTTCCTTAGCTGTTTTGTCTGCTGAAGGAACAGTGCTTAGCGGCTTGTTTTTTGCAACAGTAATTCTGTCAATAACACGGTCGCCATCCTGGAATGTGACAGTGTGGTTTTTGCTTTCACCGCTGGAGGGAATAATCTCCGGTTCTTCCTCTTCTTCCGGCTCTTTCTCCGGCTCTTCATCTGAGGGATATTCCTTTACGCCTATATTAACCAAATGCTCATCTGTACGCATAAGGAGAGTAGCACACTCTGCACGGGTGGCGTTGTTTTTGGGATTAAAATTGCCCGCGCTGTCACCTTTGAGCATGCCGCATGCCCAGAGCTTAAGAACGGATTCCCTGGCATAACCCGAAATACTGTCTATGTCCTTTGGAGAACCTTCCACATTCTCCTGGGGATATGTATAACCAAAGGCATCAAACAGGCGAACAATGAAGGTTGCCATCTGTTCACGGTTTACAGGCTCGTCAGGAGCAAAAAGTCCATCACCATTGCCTTTTGTAATTCCGTGCTCTACCGCCCATGCTACATATGGGGCATAGTAGGCATCTGCCTCAACATCGGGGAAAGTACTTTTGTTTTCGTATTTGGAAACATCCACACCTACCATTCTGCCAATGACTGTCACAAACATTGCTCTTGTCATTGTATCGTTTGGGGAGAAAGTATTCCCGCTTGTTCCGTTGAAAAGGCCGTGTTTGTATGCATAATCTACTGCATCAAAATACCAGCTTCCTTTATCCACATCGGAAAAAGGAAGTTCTTCCGCCGGCTCACTGCTCAACAGTGTTTGTTGAGTGGCTGTTGCAAGTGCCTGCAATGGTAACATGGATACCAGCACACAAACCACTAGTAGTAAGCTTAGTATTCGTCTTCTCATAAAACCCTCCTAATCATTTGAGTATTATTTATTTGGGCATCAAGCCCTTTAATATAAACTATATATAAACTGCTACACATGGTTTGGGCTGGCAGCAGATTATTTTCCCTGTGTGCCAATACTGCTCTGTTGATCCAAAGCATTAATAGCCGGCTTTTGATTTCCATTGATTGATTTACGTATAGAGCAGCTTAATTCATGCTTGGCATTCCCACCTTTGATGCCTTCTCCTCCAGATAGCCTCTTTGCCGGAAGCCCAGCATCACAGCAACCATAGAGACAGGGAACATTCGAATTTCACGGTCCAGTTTAGTCACACTGTCGTTGTATATCAGACGGCTTGTGCGCAGCATGTTTTCGAAGGTTTCCAGTGCATCCATGGCCTTGATATAATCCGGGTTTGTCTTTAATTCAGGATATAGTTCTGCTACCACAGCAATTACGTTCAAAGCATCTGAAATAACCCTTTCCTGGCACACCACATCATCCGGTGTGGATTTTGACGTAATAACACTTCTTCTTGAATTGATTGTTCCGATCAATGTATCGCTTTCATGCCTGGCATAACTTTTTGTCAAATTTAAAAGAGTCATTAGAGCATCGAAGCGGCCTGACAGCTGCACTCCGATCTGGCTCATGGCATTGCAGACATTTTCGTTAAGCACCACCAATTTGTGCTGCGTTGATATTATCCATAGAACAATTAGCGCAAGAATTGCGATAATTGCGATGAAAGTTTGCAGCATAAAAAAATCCTCCTCGTTCATTCGCCTAGTTTGCAGAGTTCATTTGCTTAATTCCGCCTGGCAGACTGTAATTTTGTCTGCTCTTTTTTATTACGTTAATTAAACACTGAGGAAGCAACTAAAGTACCCATGGCTACGCGCTGCAAGGCTCAGTGTAATAATTAAGTACTAGTACTTTTATTTCGAATTTTTACCATATAAATCTATCAAAGAATTTCACTAAAAAATCATTCCATGCATGAAACATGTTTTTTTCGACATGAAATATGTTTCTAGCTTGAGAGATGATTTTTTGGTATGATCATGTAAAAAAGTTCCCCAAACTTAAAAGTTTGAGGGAATATTGAGGATGCCCCAGCCACTGTCTTTGTCAAAGCCTTCTTCGCCGATATCTGTGGCGGACTGGCAGAGAATTTCCCTTATCTCTTTTGGTGAAAGGCCGGGATTTTCAGCAAGCAGATTTGCTGCCACAGCAGCGACATAGGCAGTTGCAAAGGAGGTACCCCGGGTTCCGTAGGTCTTGCCGTTTTTGGAAGCAAGCCAGATATCCTCCCCGGGAGCCAGGATATCCACTGTGCCGTTTTTTTGAGAAAAGCTTGATATTTTACCGTCTTTATCGTGAGAGCCTACCGAAAGTACCGTTTCATAGGCGGCAGGATAATAGCAATCTTCATCTTCTCCATCGTTGCCAACGGCAGAGACAACTAAAACACCCTTTTTTTCGGCATAGTCAATGGCTTTTTTTACTTCTTTTACATCTTTTTTAATGCCAAGGCTTATGTTGATAATATAGGCATTATATTTGTCTACGCAGTCAATAATCACCTGTGCCAAAGTTTGGGGGGTAATGCCTTTTTGTTCACCGCTTTCGGTTTTGGTTCTGACAACCAGAGGTACCAGATATGCATTTGGGGCAAAACCTTCTATTTTTGCAGGGGTAGAGCCTACAATTACGCTTGCCGCCGCAGTGCCGTGATTTATTTTATCCCCGGTGTTATCTGAATTTTCCACGTAATTATAACCTGGCAGAAGGCGGCTTTCGTCAATGGCAAGAGTGGAAATACCTGTGTCCAGAAGGGCAATGACGACACCGTCTGCCTTTGGTGAGATATTTGTATCCGGCTCTTGTGAAGAATTCGGCTTTTGTAAAATATTTGTATGTGGTTTTGCTGCTGTACAACCACTAAAAATTGTGATAATCACCAATAGAATACATATGTTTTTTTTCATTTGCTTCTCCTAAAGATATATTTATTTTTCTAAAGATGGAGGCAAGAGCTTCCCAAAGGGAAGCCCCATATTTTTTGCCTGCCACTTAATAATGGTTTTACTAATGGTTTAGTACTAAAAGTTTTATTTCAAATATTTTGAGTTCCTCAGCTTATGCCAGGCATTCCAACCTTTGATGTTTTCTCTTCCAGATAGTCTCTTTGCCGGAAGCCCAGCATTACTGCAACTATAGAGACCGGGAACATTTGAATCTCACGGTCCAGTTTAGTCACACTGTCGTTGTAGATCAGAAAGCTTATGCGCAACATGTTTTCGAAAGTTTCCATTGCGTCCATGATTTTGACATAATCGGGGTTTGCTTTAATTTCAGGGTATTGCCCGGCCATAATGGAAATTCTGGTCAAGGCCTCGGAAATAATCTTTTCCTGGAGCGCCACATCATCCGGCGTTGATCTTGCTGTAATTATACTTCTTCTTGTTTTGACTTTTTCAATGAGTGCCTCAATTTCATACCTGGAATAGCCTTTCATCAAATCCAAAAGAGCCATCAGGGCATCAAAGCGGCCTGACAGCTGCACTCCGATCTGATTCATGGCATTGCAGACATTTTCGTTTAGCACCACCAATTTGCGCTGCGTTGAGATTATCCATAGGACAATTAGCGCAATATTTGCGATAATTGCAATGACAGTTTGCAGCATAAAATAATCCTCCCCGTTAATTCCCTTTATTCGCAGACATACTACAGCACATCAAATCTATCAAAAAAATTTCTTTGAAAACCGTCCTATGCATGAAACATGATTTTTTCGACATGAAATATATTTTTTGTTGCTAAGAACTTATTTGCACCAAATTAAATTGACGGGTATAAACATAAAAACCGCCCGCTAAGTTTTCCGCAGGCGGTTTTTAAATGTCCCAACAAGACTTGCCTTTTAAGTTGGAGAATCAAATCCCGTTGCAGTGCAAGGTTAATTTGCCTTAATAAATGTCATTTTTGCATTCTCCATTGTAAATTGTTGTATCTTTTATCTTTAACTCAATATCCTTTGTAATATCCGTGGTTTTACCGCCGGTACCCGCATAGACCATTTTAAATCCTGCAATTTCAAAGGGGTCTCCCACATTGTATACTATTTTGGTTGGAGTGTACATATTTCTTTAGGGTATCAGAAACGGCCCGGATAAATTTTTTGGCATTTATCATAATTTTTTGACATAATACGGTGTCGAATTTATAATTTTATGTTAAACTTAACTAGGGAAGCGAATAATGGGGGGAATACTTATGCTACAGGTCGCTATCTGCGACGACAATATTGACGAACTGTCCAGTATGGTGAAGTTTATAAATCAATACCGGTCGTCAAAACATTTAAACTGTGAATACGCTGTTTTTCCAAACGGATTTGACCTGATTTCGGTGTTAGAAAAAGGAAAACGGTTTGATATATACTGCCTGGATATCATTATGCCAGGCTTTTCGGGTATTGATGTTGCAAAGGAAATCCGTACTTTTGACAAAATTGCACCGATTTTGTTCTTTACATATTCGACAGAATTTGCTCTGGAAAGTTATTCTGTGAAAGCCGTCAACTATGTATTAAAGCCTATAACGAAAGAGAAATTTTTCTTTACCTTTGACGAGATTCTGGAGAATATAAAAGTAAAAAAAGACGAGGATGCAATTGTTGTAAAGAGCGATGAGGGCATTCAAAAAATACTTATCTCAAATTTGGTTTTTGCTGAGGTTAGCGGTAGAAATGTGCTGTATTACTCGCTGTCCGGCAAGGTAATCAAATGTATAGAGCCCTTTTCCCATGTATGTGATAATCTTCTGAAATATGGGTGTTTCGTAAGAACCCACCGCTCCTATATTGTGAATATGCAGTATGTGGATACCATTGATGACCGTCAGGTGACCTTACAGACTCTTTCATCTGTTCCTGTCGCACAGGGCAAGGCGCGGGAGATAAAAAAACATTACCTGGCATATCAGATGGAAGAGGAATAAAGGAGGGAGTAAAAACGATAGCTACTGTCATTGAATTCTCTCGCTATTTTGCTGCTTTGTCATTCGGTATGGCGGTTGCAGCCAGCTTCGTTGGAATGCCTTCTACACGTAAAAACAAGCTGGTGCTGGGATGCTATACCGTTGTTGTGTTTATCATTCAAGTTGTATGCCTGTTTCGTTATGGCATGGACATGACGTGGAAAATATACCCCTTACTCACTCATCTTCCAATAGCAGCTTTTATCGCAATATATTTAAAACGCTCATGGTTTATTTCGGTAACCAGCATGCTCGCAGCTTTTCTGTGTTGCCAACCGCCCCGTTGGATTGGCAGTGTGGCAGGGGAGATCTTTAGCAATATGGGATGGAATACCTTTGACAAAGCTACCATAAACCATTTGGGTTATATTATAACTGTAATTTTTATGTACTATATTCTGAAAAAATATGTGGCGAAATCGGTTCAGCATTTGCTGGAACGCTCGACTAAATCCTGTCTGATATTTGGTGCGGTTCCGGCTTTTTATTATTTGGTGGACCTTACCACCACTGTTTACAGCGATTTTTTGTACAGTGGAACACGGGCGGCTGTGCAGTTCATGCCTTTCATTATATCCGCCTTTTATTTTGTCTTTGCCATTTATTACTATAAAGAAATGCAGCGACAGGCAAAAATTGAGAGAGAGCGTGATATGTTGAATACGCAGTTTAAACAAGCACAAATGGAATTGACTTCTCTACGCAAGATGCAGCAGAATGCCGAGGCATACAGGCATGATATGCGGCACCATTTTGCCCTTTTATATGCACTGGCTTCCAATGAACAGGTGGAGGAACTCAAAGAGTATATACAAACAGCTCAATCCGACATAGACGCTATCACGCCCGTTCGCTTTTGCAAAAACGAAACCGTCAATTTGATTCTGTCCTCTTTTGCTTCCAAAGCAAAACAATTGGAAATCACGTTTTCGGTAGATGCAAAGTTGCCCGAATCGCTTCCTTTTAGCGACACCGAGCTTTGCTCACTACTATCAAACGCCATGGAAAATGCCATGCATGCCTGCGAAAACATAATCGACAGCAACGAACGTCATGTCAAGCTGCGTGTTTATTCCAAGAACAACAAACTGTGTGTTGATCTCCGAAACAGTTATAATATAGAACCGATATTCCATGATGGACTTCCTGCATCGAAAGAAGAAGGCCACGGTTTTGGCACAAAAAGTATAGTCCATATAGTTGAAAAGCATGGCGGTATATGCCAGTTTTCGGTCAAGGATGGCTGGTTTATATTTCAGGCCACTGTATAAAAGCTGCTATTTTCCTGCCACCGGAAATGCCGGGTGAACTCCTTGTGTTTTTATACTATGCCTTGTTTGCATATTTACTCCATTCTTCCTTTGACAGGCAAGTGATATGCATTGTTCTCACATCACCCATTAACGGCCAGGGAATGTTTTTTCTTGTATGATGATACACAAATCCGCATTTTTCCATAACTCGCTTTGACTTGATATTGCCATCAAAGTGTCCGCACCACAACTTTTTAAGGTCCAAGTCTTCAAAGGCATAACGGATAATTTCCCGTACCGCTTCAGGAATAAGTCCCTGTCCCCAGAATGGTACCCCAATCCAGTATCCAATTTCAGCTTCGTTATCAGGCAAACCAAGGTGACTGGCTTCACCAATCATTAAACCTACGCTGCCAACAGCGTGGCCTTCACTTTTTAGTACTACTGCATAGGTTTCCGGCTTTGATAATACACCTCTGATTATTTCAAGACTGTTTTCAACGCTGGTATGAACAGGCCAACCTGCTATTGGACCAATCTCCGGATTGCTTGCATATCTATATAGGTCTTCTGCGTCTGACTCCTGCCAGGGACGCAGTATTAACCGTTCTGTTTCTAATATCATATCTATAATTCTCCTATCATAGCTATATTCTCTCAATATTTGTTTTTATTTTTTACATTTATACATTTCTATAAACTGATTGCACAGCATATTGCTCTATAAACTGCCGGCATAACATACTGAAATTTTGCCTTATCACATAGTACTGATTCAGTATGTCCTGTATGATGTCCTATAAGTCCTATAAAAAGTATTCCCCCTATTCCATAATATCATAGAATCTATTGACAAGGTCAATCTTTGTCTTATGGCCAAATAAAAATATTTTTTTCAGCTGTTGAAAAATATGAAAAATAGGGAAGCAACTTATTCCTGAAGTAACAGAGGTGATGCTTCCCTTATAAAAACATTACATATTGGTGCTTTTCAAATTAGTATTTTTCGAACTCATTGTCACTTAATATAACACCATGTTTATCATCAACTGATGGGACATTGCCTTTATTGGCATCTTCGTTGTTTTTAACTAATGATTCAATCATATCGAGAATTTCAGGATTTATCTTTTTGATGTAATTTTTACCGGTATTTATCTTTTTCAGTTTAAACTTGCTTATCATATCCTGTAACAATTCAGCCTGATTTGCAAGCTCTTCACTGGCAGCAGCAGTTTCCTCTGCTGTTGAAGAGTTTGTCTGAACAACATCAGATACCTGAATAATACTCTGATTTATCTGACCGATTCCTGTAGCCTGCTCATTAGATGCATATGCTATTTCATTGATAAGATCATATGCTTTATCAATTGCGTTGACAATTTCATTAAGAGAGTCGGCTGTTTCACTGGCTATCCTGGTTCCTTCAACTACCTTCTTAATTGAATTCTCAATCAGCTCAGTGGTTTCTTTTGCAGCATCGGCTGATCTTGCAGCCAATGTCCTTACTTCCTCTGCTACTACAGCGAACCCTTTTCCGTGTTGTCCCGCCCTTGCTGCTTCTACTGCTGCGTTTAGCGCAAGTATATTGGTTTGGAATGCTATATCGTCAATTACTTTAATGATTTTATTTATATTATTTGAGGAAACATTGATTTCTTCCATGGCATTAAGCATTTCCTCCATTTGCCTGCTTCCCTGATCAGCTTTTGCCTTAACAGCCTTTGTAAGTTCATTTGCCTCATTTGCATTTTCTGCATTATGAGCTGTCTGGGAAGAAATCTCTTCCAAAGAAGCGGTAAGTTCTTCTATGGAACTGGCTTGCTCAGTAGAACCTGCGGAAAGAGATATGCTGGAATCAGATATCTGTTTTGCACCGGCAGCCACCTGCTCAGAAGCAGATGTAATATTTGCCATTAACTCATTAATCTTATTAATCATTTCATTTAGTGCTTTTCCAAGGACATCCTTTTCTGAGTATACCTTAACCGTTATAGAAAAATCGCCTTCCGCCATTTTCTCAGCGGCAAGCGTTTGCTCTCGTATAGCATCAGCCACAGCTTTGAAGGACTTGGCCAGATGCCCTGTTTCATCCTTATACTCAGCTTCAATATCAACATCTATATCACCTAAAGCCAGTTTATCCGCAACCTCAACCATATAATTTATTGGTTTGCTTATAGTTCTGGAAATTACCAGTCCCAGTATCAGTGCCCCTGCTACACCCACAAGTGCTAACACTATCATTGTTATCTTCGTTCTTGTAGATACGGTGATAACGTTTTCATACTGTGATTTTCCGTTTTTCGCCCTTGTATCTATCAGGCCTTGTAAGCCGGTCTGAACATTCTTCGCGGCAGTAGTCATGCCGTCTCCAAATAATACAGCAGCTGCTTCTTCTTTTCTGCCTTTCTGAACCAATTCAATTATCTCATCCAAAATAGGAAGGTAAGCGTTATATGCAGCAACAAATTCATCATAATATCCTCTTCCGGTCGAAGTAGCTATAGTTTTCTCGTATTCAGACAGTATCGCCTGAATTTCACCTGCTCTCTCACTGATTTCATCGATTCTTTCTTTAATATCTTTCTCTGATTCCAGAAATAACAAGTTACGGATTTCAACACGGTTTTCATGATATAAACTTAAAGCACTGGATACCTGTCTGATTGGTTCTGTCGCATATTCATACAGGTATTGAGCGTTGTCACTTACATCATCTAAACTAAATACGCCCACGATTCCTATTATTCCTGCTAAGAATGCCACAATAAGAAAGCCTACTATAAGTTTTACTGATATCTTTAAGTTTCTATACCAATTCATAAAATATAACCCCCCATGTTATTTAAAGCAATTCATTATATAATTTCATTCAGATTATCAATATCTTTATCTGTCAGCAATTTTTCACAATCCAGCAACAGCCTTACATCATTGCCAATTTTACCGATGTTTTTAACATAACGGTTACGGTTTCCCTGACTCATCTGAGGCAGTTCAGAGATATCCGATTCGTTTATGGTAACTACTTCTGATACACTGTCTACAATAAGTCCGACAAACACCTCCTTAATATCTACAACGATGATACAGGTCCGGTCATTATATTCCTTAGCCATCTTCTTAAAGCGGAGCCGGACATCCATAACAGGAATAATCTTTCCCCTTAAATTAATAATTCCCTTTACATAATCAGGGAGCTCTGGCATCTCTGTGATTGCCTGAATTCCAATTATTTCGATTACATACTTGATTTCGATACCGTAGCTTTCATTGTCAATTGAAAATATTAAATACCTCCCCTTTTGTGTATCTTCCTCCTCCAACATATTAAACCGATTGTCAGACTTCACCATCACATTATTTGTATTGAAATCTGCCATATTTGTCTCATACCCTCCTTTGCCTTTTGGACAATACTACCATATAAAGATTTCGTCATTTTTAAATAAATTTTACAAAATTCGACTATTTTCGACCAGAAAAAGATAAAAAAATTTTGTTATAATTTTCTTTTTTAATATGTTCTAAGCTTCACTAATCCTTGTTGTAAGTTAATAGCAATGATTTTCCGGCTGATTTTTAGACCTTGCACATGGGTTAACATGCCATTGCTTAGTGCAGATTATATAGATAAGTGCTAATCAAGATAGTTTCATTAAAAAAGCCCTACTGGTAAATATTGCTTCAGTAGGACTTATCTTCACCAACAGCAGGCGTATACGGAACTTAAAGCATCTTTGCCATTTTACAATAACTTAATGCTACTTACTTTATATACACATTGCTAACCAGGATATCAGATATTGCCTGATTTGGAATCACAAACTCCTGAACTCCCATAAATCCTGGAGCAACCTCATATTCGTCAAAAGAAATTACTAACTTTCCTTTTCCGTTGATGTAAAAATTCTGATCAGCTGATATTTTATCAAAAGCATCATCATACTCTTCATTGCCGCCTACATTTACCCAGTAGATTAGATTTTCGTCAGATTTCATCCTTTCTATCATCTGGCCTTTTATATTTTCACTTATAACATCTACATAACTTTCATCTTTAAACAGACTTGGAAGAGTTATTAAATCTCTTCTTTTTTATCGATAGTATCGTATTTGAATTTTGTTGTAGCAGAACCTGCAACATTCAAAACGTAACGGCCTATGGACAGTATTCTGTCTGTATCGGTCTTCACAACATACCCGCTTACAACACCAAGATTGGGGCCATCGATTTCCTTTATTTTTTCTATTTCAGCCATGAACTCTTCATACAACTTTTTATTCTCTTCAAGGTATTTTTCATTCAGGCTATTTTCCAATTCCCTATTTCCTAAGCCGTCTATACGAGGAATTCTTATATCTGCTTTGAATCTGTCTTTATTGTATTAATGTTTTCATTGAGAATTTCTGCAATTTCGTCTATCTTCAGGTCTTCAAAGTACCTTAATATAACTATGGTACGGTATTTTTCCGGTAAGTTGTCCAATGCCTTTTGCAAGTCAAAGTCCCCGTAATCGTCAACTGTTTCAAAGTCTAAACTATCTAAGGCCTCTTCATCAAAAGCAACACTCTTCCTTTGCTTGCGGAGAAAATCCAGTGAAGTATTAACTACAATTCTGTAAAGCCATGTTTTTATGTAATCAGGGTTTTTTAATGAACTCACAGATGAAATTGCCTTGTATACAGATTCCTGGACAATATCCAGAGCATCATCAGAATTTTTCACATAACTATATGCTAGCCTATAATAGTTTTCCTTATACCTTACTGCATATTCAACTATTAGTTCTTCTAAATTTTTATTCTTCAATGGCGCCAAGTTATTCTCCCCTCATCTGTTCTCAATACTTATACATATATCAACTGCTTTACACTTTATAGACGTCGGCATATTTTGATCATAGCTGCTTTATATATTATAGACGTCTGTGCATTATAAAAAGCTTTAGATTTTGAATGAAACATAACTGTTAAATTTACAATTCAAAGCTATACTTTATTAAATTCATCCTAATTTAACTTGTTGTGATGGAATTTCGATAGCAGGAGCTCCGGGTTCAAGAGCTGATAAGCTCGTTACGGGGCAAATCAATTCGCTTGTGTTAAAGGATTTTTTCCTTAACACGGGGGGTGCAGTGGGGATTCCCATCTCCGGTTTAGATGGGGTGCTCATGATGCTTGCATACAATGCTATCTCATTATCCAGCACAACAAGTTAATTTAAGCTCTGCTGTGAACTTGACCGCTATTATTGCGTTTTTTCCAATTCTTAATTGATGATGTGGTTGTTCAAAGTTGACAAATAATTAAATCTCTAATATACTATTTTGTTAAGGGAGTGAAATTACAGTGGAAGATACTGCAGACTCTGCTTCAATACCGCCTAGTAGACAAAGCAAAAAATCAGTCTTATTTAATAAGCAAATAATTAAAATTTATATACACATAACAGAGAGCAATTATGTATTGTTCTTTTTGTTATGTGTATTTTTATTGATGTAAGCACAAAGTAATAATACATCTGGTATATCCGGCGTTTTTATCAGGTAAAGACTTTTTATAAACACTTTGATGTATATTGAACACATTTTGGGAGGTTATAAAATTTGGACGATAATCCTTTATTATGGTTGCTTTTACTTCAACTTGTATTTATATGTCTTAATGCTGTTTTCGCCTGCGCGGAAATTGCTGTTATTTCAATGAACGATAACAAACTGGCAAAGCTCTCTGCTTCCGGTGATAAGCGTGCCCTACGCCTTACTAAGCTCACCCGGCAGCCCGCAAGTTTTCTTGCAACCATTCAGGTTGGCATTACTTTGGTCAATCTTTTAAGCAGTGCTGTCGCAACAGAAAACTTTTCTGACCGGTTAGCTGCATGGTTAGCCGGCATAAGTATTAATATTCCTTTATCTATAATTAACATCTTGTCTGTAGCTATAATTACGGTTTTGCTAACATATTTCACCGTACTTCTTGGCGAGCTTATTCCTAAACGGCTTGCTATGAAAAAAGCTGAACAGATTGCCCTTGGTATGTCGGGGCTTATTTATGTAGTTTCAAGAATATTTACACCGGCTGTTTGGCTTTTCACTGTATCAACCAATGGACTTTTACGGCTATTAGGCGTTGATCCCAACAGCGAGAATGAAGAAAATGCGGAAGAAGAAATTCTTATGATATTAGATGCAGGTAAGCAAAAGGGAACCATACAACCAGAGGAACAAAATATGATTCAGAACATATTTGAATTTGATGATATCTCTGCAGGAGAAATAATGACTCACCGTACAGAGGTTTCTCTCCTATGGCTTGAAGAAAGTGATGAGCAATGGGAACAGACCATCACTGAAAGCAGACACTCGATTTATCCTATCTGCTCAGATAGTCCTGACAATATTGTCGGAGTTTTATATGCAAAGGACTACTTTAGACTTAAAAATAAAACCCGCGAAGAAGTGATGAAGAACGCCGTACAACCTGCCTATTTTGTCCCCGAATCTGTCCGGGCAGATGTCTTGTTCCGCAACATGAAGAAATCAAGAAATCATTTTGCCGTTGTTGTAGATGAATATGGGGGCATGAGTGGAATTATTACTATGAATGATTTGCTGGAAGAACTGGTAGGCGATCTTGAAGATGATATTTCAATGCCGGAGGAATTGCCACAGATAGAGCGTATAGATTCGAAGACCTGGCGGATACAGGGTACAGCGCCACTTGACGAGGTGTCAAAGCAGCTTGGTATATTACTTCCTGATGATGAATATGACACTTTTGGTGGCCTGGTTTTTGGACTATTGGGAAACGTCCCCAGTGATGGCAGTACACCGGAGCTTGAAGAATATGGATTGAATATAAAAGTTACAAAGATTAAAGATCGAAGATTAGAAAGTGCAGTTGTATACTTATCGGATGACAAATCACCAGAAAGAACAGATAACGAATAATACAAATTATCATTATTTGCCTCAAAACACACCAGGCTGGCAAATCTTAGCAAGTTTTGGGGCAAATGTGAAATTTATTTTGTTGACAATGAAAATATATTTGCGGTAACAATGCTTAAGTCTTTTAAAGTAAAGACTCTCCCGGCATCTGCAGTTCCTGCTGCCTCAATATTTAGGGCAAGTGTGCTATCCTGACCAGGAACACTGTTGATTAATTCATTAATCCTGCCTTTTTGGCCTGATTTTCCCAAACATGATTTCTCCAAAAAATACCTTTCTTGGTATCAGCAATTGAAGTTTAAACGCAAATTATGACAATTTATTACTTGATTCGACAAAACTAATAAATATAATATTACATAACATTGTCAATAGTATATCATAGTTCGATTTCTTCCGGGGCTATACATAAGATAAAACAATACATATAGGATAAAATGATACACATAAGACAAAATGGTAATACTGCATAAGACAAAACGGATGAAAGTCCTCAACTCATAGTTTTGGGTCTTCCAATCTTCAGAATGTTTTATGACAACCGAGTTGTCAAAGCTTGAATGAGGGATAAACGCTATTAGCCCTTATTCTATGTTGAAGTTTGTTTTTATTTAAAAGATTCTTAATAAAAAAGAAGTTTTACAAACTATTACAGAAGTGAGGGAAAACTATGAAAAGTCTTAAGACAAAAATAATACTTTATTACATGCCATTGTTCATAGCAGTCTGTTTGGGGCTTACTTGGGTAGTATACAGTAAGGCAGCCTCAACCCTGGAATCGGAATCAATGAATTCTATTGCCAATATGGCTTACCAGGGAGCTAAAATCGTCCAAAGCCGTATAGATGCTGAATTAAATTCCCTTGAAACTTTAGCCGAAACACCTGTGATATACGATTCAAGTATATCCATAGAGGAAAAATTATCAGTTCTTAGCAACGAAGTGGAACATAACGGGCACATAAGAATGGGCATAGCCGATACCAGCGGTACTATGTTAGCTACCGACGGTACAACCACCGACATCAGCGACAGGATCCACTTCACAAAGCCGATTGCTGGAGAAAGGGCCGTTTCTGACCCCATCATAAGCAAAAATAACGGATCGGTAATATTGGCCTTTGGAGTCCCCATAAAAGAAAACGGACAAATTGTAGGAGTTTTGGTAGCAGTCAGAGACGGCACTACATTAAGTGATGTTGTTGACGATATCACTTTCGGGCAGTCAGGCAGGTCATTTCTGATCAATAAAAAAGGTACTACAATAGCCCATAGCAATAAGGACCTGGTTGTTAACATGTTTAATGCCATTGAGAGCTCCAAGGAAGATTCATCGCTTGCATCTTTGGCCAATTTGCAACAGCAGATGCTGGAAGGCAAACGTGGAAGCGAGAATTATACAGAAGATGGAGTAAATAAAATCGCAGGTTTTGCACCTGTCGAGGGAAGGGATTGGTATCTGGCGGTAACTGCTCCTGAAGATGAAGTATTGGAAGGACTAAACAAAGTGCAATCCTATATGCCGATAGCAGCGGTGTTATTTGCCCTGGCCGGAATTATAATTACATACATAATCGCATCCGGCATCTCAAGGCCAATTGTACAGGCTACCAGGCTGCTTAGCGTAACGGCAGGAGGAGATTTCACACAGACAATATCAGACAAAAATTTAAAGAGAAAAGACGAGATAGGTCTGCTGGCAAGATCCATTGATAAAGTGCAGAGCTCCATGAAGGAAATTGTAAACGGCGTTATTATGGAAGCAGGCAGTGTTTCCGAAACTGTTGAAGCCACAACTAAGAGCATGACGGATCTCAATTCACAAATCGAGGAAGTGTCCTCCACAACGGAAGGACTGTCCGCCAACATGGAAGAAATGGCAGCATCCACACAGGAAATGAGCGCTACAGCTTCAGAAATCGAAGCTGCTATCGATTCCTTGGCATCAAAAGCTCAGGATGGCGCATTAGTAGCTGAAGAAATAAGCAAGAGGGCTAATCATCTCAAGTCAAATGCCATAGCTTCACAGAAGAGCGCCTCTGAAATTTATACAAGTACTTATGAA
>Ga0134099_1000407_pt1 | contig 51878 bp, 50 predicted proteins | sample 10_taG_2_FD_105482 | JGI IMG/M metagenome (GOLD analysis project Ga0134099, IMG submission 105482) | Switchgrass degrading microbial communities from high solid loading bioreactors in New Hampshire, USA - 10_41_5_180_A2 metaG | ecosystem: Engineered > Bioreactor > Semi-continuous > Anaerobic >...
GGCGGGCGGTCGGACGCCCTCACGTTATACTCGGCGAGCTCCTTCAAGAACGAGTACGTGTCGAGGCCGAGGCCCGCCACGTCGAAATAGACCATGTTCGTCTGGACGGTCTCAAGCTCGACGGAGATCCCCGGGATGTCCGCAAGCCCCTCCCCAAGCACGCGCGCGTTCTCGTGATCCTCCCTGAGCCGGTCCACCATCTTCTCCAGCGCAACTATACCCGCCGCCGCGATCACGCCCGCCTGGCGCATTCCGCCCCCGATCAGCTTGCGACACTTGCGAGCCTTCTCAATGAAATCCCGCGTCCCCACGAGCACGGAGCCGACCGGAGCAGAAAGCCCCTTCGACAGACAGAACATGACCGAGTCGAAAGGCCTCGCGATCTCGCGGGCGTCCACTCCCAGGGCGATGGCTGCGTTGAAGATCCGCGCGCCGTCCAGGTGGGTCGCAAGCCCCCTCGACCGCGCGACGGTGCAGATGGCGGTGAGGACGTTCAGCGGCGTGACGGTGCCGCCTCCGCGATTGTGGGTGTTCTCAACCGCAACAAGGCGGGTGGTTGGATAGTGTATGTTGGCGCCCCTGATGGCACGGGCCACGTCGTCCGGGTCGAGCACCCCGTGTCTCCCTGGCACCAGCCTTGGCATCACACCCGCGACCGCTGCCAGGCCGCCCACCTCGTAATAGTACATGTGGCACTCGGACTCCATGACGACCTCGTCTCCACGTTGCGTGTGGGCGAGCACCGCGACGAGGTTCCCCATGGTGCCGCTCGCCACGAACAAGCCCGCTTCCTTCCCGAGCCTCTCGGCCGCAAGTGCCTCCAGCTTGTTCACTGTGGGGTCCTCGCGTGCGACGTCGTCCCCAAGGGGCGCTGTCGCCATGGCCTGCAGCATTTCCTGCGTGGGAAGAGTAACCGTGTCACTCATAAGGTTAACCGTCTCCCGCATGATCCCGGAACCTCCCTAGACCATAAGTGTTCTCCGTGTCGCTCGGGAAACAAAGGGTCGCCCCCGCGACGTAGCGCGAGGACCCTTCACGAGCCCGGACAAGGCACTGAGCATGTCGCCAAGAGCGCGTTGAACTCTACCACACGGTGTCGCCTCGGCCCAATTGAAGCCCACAAAGCAGTCGCTGCGGTCGCGCAGATCGGCAGCTACTGGGGAAGCCCAACAGTCTCCGCCAAGACTTCGCGCTGTGCGTGCTACGCGCGCTGCGCGCCACTTTTCGGCGGAGGGGTCCTGCCTAGGGTTGCCGGTGCTTGCACGACGGGGCGTGGAGAATTCGGCAGGCTTGCGCGCCGAATTCGAACGAGGCGCGCCGCAAGCGCGCCGTCCCCGGAGGGCAACACCGGCAACCTTAGAGCCGTCAAGAAAGGAGACGAAAACTCATGGCGCCGTACTTAGGCGCTGCCGCCGGGGACACCTCCGCCCTTACCCTTAAGAAGCATCATGAAGAAGCGTCATCGGGACCGGACTTGACAAGAGCCCGCTCGCTCAGGCGTCAGAGAATCGAGCTGATGAAGGTTCTCGCCTCGGGCGTTTTCGGGTTTTCGAAAAGCTCAGCCGGCGTCCCTTCCTCTATGAACGATCCCTCGTGCATGAAGAGCGCTCTCTGCGCGACGCGTCGCGCAAAGCCCATCTCGTGTGTTACGACGATCATCGTCATGCCCGCCTTCGCAAGATCCTCCATTGCGGCGAGCACCTCGCCGATGAGCTCGGGGTCGAGGGCCGAGGTAGGCTCGTCGAACAACATCACCTTAGGGTTCATGGCCATCGACCGCGCTATCGCCACGCGCTGCTGCTGGCCCCCTGAGAGCTGGTCCGGGTAAGCGTCGGCCTTCGCGGCGAGTCCCACCTTCGCGAGCATGGCCATGCCGATCTCCTTCGCCTGTGCCTCCGGCACCTTCTTCACCACGCGTAGGGCAAGGGTAACGTTGTCGAGGGCGGTCCGGTGGGGGAAGAGGTTGAAGTGTTGAAACACGAAGCCCATTTCCTCGCGCAACGCCTGCAGGTTAGTCCTTCGCGGGTCGATGCGCTGGCCGTCGATCCACACCTCGCCGCTGTCCGGGGGCTCGAGATAATTCAGGCATCTGAGAAGCGTGCTCTTTCCGGAGCCGCTGCGCCCAAGGATGACCACGACTTCGCCCCTGGCGACTTGGAAGCTCACGTCGCGCAGGACGTGCAACCGTCCGAAGCGTTTGTTCAGCCCGACCACTCTGATCATCGGCTCCGCAATCACGGGATTCTCCTCCCACGTAGCGCCCTTCCCGCCTGCGACCACGGCCAGGGCCCGCCGCCGGACCCGCCTGGCCCTGCTCTGGATCGCCGCACCCCTTCACTCTACCCCTTCGCTCTTTGCCCGGCTCCTCCTGGACCGCGCAAGCCTGGGCCATGTGGGGTACTAGGTGCAGGGCTGGGGGCCTACAAGCAAGGCACAGGCCGCTAGCGCCCGAGTGCATCGCCAGGAGCTCACGCGGCGTTTCAGTGCGGAGACTCTGCCTCCTGAGGCTGTCGGCCCTACGCTGCGGGGAAGGCGCACCTTGCGGCCTGCGGCGCCGCGCCTCGTCCGGATTTGGCGTGCGAGAATAGCCGGATTCTCCGCACACGTCGTGCAAACTCCGGCGAGCCTGGCACCCTCAGGAAAACAGACGAAAACCCATGGCACCGTGCTCAGAGACTAGCGACCTTGCGACCGTGGCCGGGGGTGATGTCCTGCCATCCGGGACTGGCGCAAGTCTAGTTTAGAAAAGAATAGCACGTACATGATGGCGGATGCAAGGTACAACGTAGCTGTAATCAGAAACGGCACGGCATAACCGAAGCGCTCGATCATGACCCCGCCCGCTACGCTACCTCCCGCCCAACTGATGTTCCAAGCCATCCCCCGCAGGCTGCTGAGGATCGCCCGGTCCCGTGCCGAGACCGCTTCCATACTGAAACTGGAGTCCACGGGGCCAGACATGTTCATCAGTGCTGAGCGCAGCAACATGGCCGGCACGATCACCGCGGTGTCCCGGGCAAGCGCCATGGCGACGAGGAAGGGCACCGATGCGATCTGGGTCACCGCAACCGTTTTCACGCTGCCCCATCGCTCCGCCAGGAGCGGTGCAAGGAGAGTGCCCGCCATCGTCATGACCATGGAGCCGGCAAACACGAGCCCGATGACGGGCGGCGACGCGCCCTTGTCCGCCAGGAAGACGGGAAGGAATGGGATCATCAGGCCCGCGCCCAGCGACGTCACGACGGAGGTCGTAACGAACCGCCCCATCACGATGAGATGCGCCTTGGTGTCGCTGCAGCTCACGTCCGGTAGGCGCGAAGCGGCCTCGCGGACCCGGTGGAAGCTCGATTCCTTGAGCGCCACCAGCGGGGCTGCCGAGGCTGCCACGAAGGCCACTCCGACCAGCATGGTCGCGCGGAGCGGCCCCATTCCAGATGGGTTCCAACCAGGCGCAAGTCTGCCAAAGACCTCAGGCAGCGCGCCGCCGAGGGAGTTCCCCACCACCGCAACAGCCAGCAACATCGTGCTGTTCACGCTGAAAAGATAGGCCCTCTCCGCGTCACCGCTGTTCTCGGCGAGGAAGGGCGCGGTGTTCACGAAGGTGAACGCGGTGCCGGCGCCGAGGCATGCTTCAAAGAACAGGAGGACATCCCGTGACGAAAAGACAGCGATGCCAAGCGCACCGAGGGACGACAGGATTGCGCCCGCCAGAAGGGCCCTCCGATGCCCGGTCGCGTGCGCGACCGCGGCGGCCGGAAGGCTCACGATGCCGGTGACGAGCGCGCCGAACCCGGTTATGACCCCGAGGAAATCGCGGGCGTGGCCGAGGGCCACGATGTACAGCGCCAGGACAACTTGGAATATCCCCGATTGGACCGAGGCCAGCGCGCTGCTGAGGAGAAACAGCTTCGCATTGGGGGAAAACGATCGGATCTTGTCGAGGTACGAGTGCAGGACCGTCGGCACACTTCCGCGCACGCCTACGTCTCCTCACTGGGCAGGTTCCAGCTCTTGCTCAGGTACCATTCTTCCTTTCTCGGGTCGAAGTAGATATCCAGCGTCTGGCCGCTGTCAACCGCAACCCGATAGAACGTCCGCCCGTGCTGGTCCCACCAGCTCCTGGAACGGCCGCGCCCCGAGGCGGGGCCGGCGAACGCCGCGTCCTGCCACACCTTTTTGATCTGCGTGATCTTGTATTCCTTGTCCCTCCACTTGAGGGCAACGGGATCGAGGCTCTCGCCCGAGCGAGTTACCTCGATCTTCTCGTGGTGGAAACCGATCATCGAACCACGGCCTCCTTCGCCTCAGGCCCGTTCGCTCCGGGCGCCTCCGGCTCTCCCTCTCCTGCGAGCGGCATGTTGAGCGGCAGCTCACCGGCGGCCGGCCGGCGCCTCTTGCGGCCGGACAGCGCCTTCGTGGTGAGGAGCGGCTTCACCAGCGCCACTATGTCGCGGTGGACCTCGCGCATAGGCCTGTTGCCGTCAATGATCTCCACCCTCTGGCCTCGCCTGCGCAGCTCGCTAATGGCCTCAAGATAGTTCTCCGCAACTTTCTCGAGTTTAGGAGTCTCCTCGTAGAGCTCCACGTGCCAGCGCGCCTGGTTCCGGCGCCGCTCGGCCACGAGCGGCGGCACCTGCAGGTAGATGGTGAGATCGGGCGTGATGGCCTTGGCGTTTATCTGCTCGAGCCACCGCCTATCCACGTTGAGGGACTGATAAGCGAGGGACGAAAGGATGTACCTGTCGCATATGACCACGACGCCGCCCTCCAGCTTCGGGCGAATGTCTACCTCGAGGTGATCGACGCGGTCGGCTGCGAAGAGAAGGGCCAGACACCTCGGATCAATGCTCTCAAACTTGCCGTTGCGAGAGGGTCCGCCCACCCTTTTCGCCAGAATCGTCCGGATAAGCCCTCCGACCGGGCCATCCGTGGGCTCTTTCGTGAGATGGACGGGGAGGTTGAGCTTGGTTGCTACGTATTCCTTGAGCTTGACGGCTTCCGTCGTGACCCCTGACCCGTCTATCCCTTCGATAACGATGAATTTACCCTTTTCCATCGGCGACTCCTCTTCAAACTCGTTCCTGCCTGCTTCGGTTATATTATACCTTTGCGTGGAACGGCTAGCAACGAAAGCACAACGAAACCACCGCGTGACACGGGGTCAGCACGTCAAGTCTTGGACGCAAGCCGCCTCGCAAGCAGGTCCAGGCCAGCCTCGAGGGTGTTCGTGTCGCCCCCGAAGCCGATGCGCAGATAGCCCTCGGTCTCGAAGCATGAGCCCGGGACCACCAGTACACCGTCCTGGGTTACGAGCTCGGTCGCGATATCGATGGACGGCACGTCGGCTGCGTACTTTACGAAGGCGACCACGCCCTCCCTGGGAGGGACGTAACGCACGAGATCCGCGTTCGCTCGAGCCCACTCGTCGAGGACCGCGAAGTTCCTGCGCGCAATCGATCGGCTCCTGGCCAACACCTTCTCGGAGTTCCGGAGGGCGGCAAGCGCGAGAAGCTGTGAGGGCCCGGCGGGGCATATGGACGTGTAATCGCGAAGCGCCCAGCACTTCTCGATAACCTCCTCGGGCCCCACTATCCACCCGATCCGCAGCCCCGACAGGCCGTAGGCTTTCGACATGCTGCCCACGCTTACAGCGTCGTCCGAAAACCTCTGTGCCGATGGCGAGGCCACCCCGTCGGAGAGCGACAGTCCTCGGTAAACCTCGTCCGAGAGGAGCACCGCGCCGCACAGCTCAGCGATCTCGCATACCGCAGCCATGCTCCCCGCGTCTATCGGAGCACCTGTGGGGTTGTGAGGATGGTTGATAACGATCATCTTGGCGCCGCGTCCCACGAGGTCCTCGAGCTCCGATATGTCGGGCCTGAAGCCCTTCTCCTCCGTGAGGCGCCAAAGTCTCACATCCGCCCCTTGGGAACGCGGGACCTCATAAAGTTGCTGATACGCTGGGAATTCCGAGATCACCGTGTCCCCCGGCCCGAGGAGCGCCGCGAAGACGAGGAAGTTCGCCTCGATCGCCCCCGTGGTTACAAGCACGTTTTCCGGACCGCGCCCGGGGTACATCCTCGCGATCTCCTCGCGGAGCTCCGGGAGACCCCGGCTGTCCGTGTACCCGAGATCTACAGGCACGTCCCCGTGGAGCGCGTCGGCCCCGCAAACTTCCGTGAGCTCTGAAAGGGTGAAGGCCTTCACGCAGCTCTCGGCGATATTGTACCTAGCAGTGAATTCGTAGCGGCCGAACCATCTCTCGATGGAGAACGGCTCGATCCTCATCCTTCGACCTCCTTCACTGGCCTCCACTGGCCCCGTTTGCCTTACTCCCCTATTTTCTCCGGAGTGGAGGCAGATCCCTGCCCGCCCCCATTCTGGTATTTCGCGACCTTGAGCCTATTGAGGGCCTTCTGTAGCGACGCCCGCGCGCGCGTCAGCACCACATGCTCCTTGCTGGTAGCGAGAATCTCCTCTGCTTGGCGCTTAGCCTCCAGGGCCCGCTGGACGTCGATCTCCCCGGGCATCTCGGCGGCCTCGGCCAGGATGATCACCTTCGTGGGCGAGACCTCCATGTATCCCTCGCTTACGGCCAGCATAAGGCGCGAATCGCCCGTTCGCGCGGTGAGCACCCCCACGGCAAGCCTCGCTATCAGGGGTATGTGCCCCGGAAGGATGCCGATATACCCCGAAACGGTTGGCGCGATGACCGATTCCACGTCGCCCGAGAACTCGAGCCTGTCGGGCGTGACCACCTCAAGGCGCAGAGTCTTGGACACGGCTCACGATGCCTCCCGGCGTGCCATAGCCTCGGCCTTCTTCACGGCTTCGTCTATGGTGCCAACCATATAGAACGCCTGTTCGGGCAGATCGTCGTGCTTCCCCTCAAGAATCTCCGCGAATCCACGCACGGTTTCCTCTACGGGCACGAACCGCCCGGGAATCCCCGTGAACTGCTCGGACACAAAGAACGGCTGTGAGAGGAACCTCTGAATCCGCCGCGCCCTGGCCACGATCCGCCGGTCCTCGGGGGACAGCTCGTCGACCCCTAAGATCGCTATCACGTCTTGGAGGTCCTTGTACCGCTGGAGAATGGCCTGGACCCCGCGTGCGGTGTTGTAGTGGCGTTCTCCGACCACCCTCGGATCGAGCAGCCTCGATGTGGACGCGAGGGGGTCCACAGCTGGGTAGATGCCCATCTCCGCGATGCTTCGTTCGAGGTTGGTGGTGGCGTCGAGATGGCTGAACGTCGTCGCGGGTGCCGGGTCCGTATAGTCGTCAGCCGGCACGTATATGGCCTGGATCGAAGTGATGGCCCCGCGCCGCGTGGACGTGATCCTCTCCTGCAAGCTGCCGAGCTCCGAGGCAAGTGTCGGCTGGTAGCCGACGGCCGACGGGATCCGGCCGAGCAGGGCGGACACCTCCGCTCCCGCCTGAACGAATCTGAATATGTTGTCTATGAACAGCAGCACGTCCTGACCCTTCTCGTCGCGGAACGCCTCTGCCATGGTCAGACCGGTGTACGCAGCCCGGAGACGCGCGCCCGGGGGCTCGTTCATCTGGCCGAAGACAAGCACCGCCTTGTTCAGCACGCCCGACCTCTTCATGGAAAGCCATAGCTCGTTGCCTTCACGCGTTCGCTCGCCTACGCCGGCGAAAACCGACACGCCCCCGTGCTCCGCCGCGACGTGCCTGATGAGCTCCATGATGAGCACGGTCTTGCCCACGCCCGCGCCTCCGAAGAGCCCGACCTTTCCACCGCGAGGATACGGCGCGAGCAGGTCAATCGCCTTGATGCCCGTCTCCAGCATCCGTAGGTTGGTGTCTTGCTCCTCGAAGGACGGCGCCCGGCGGTGTATCGGCCTGCGCGGCGCGTCCACACTAGAGAGCGGCGGCCCGCCATCGATTGGCTCGCCGAAGACGTTCAACACGCGCCCCAGCACGGCCTCCCCCGTCGGCACGGCAAGCGGCCTGCCGTCTGTCAGCGCCTCCATGCCTCGGCGGAGACCCTCGGTGGGGGACAACGCCACGCACCGAACGACCCCGGCTCCCACGTGGCTTTCAACCTCAGCGACCACGGCCCCGCGAGCCTCTGCCGGCACACTCTCGCTGGCTCGCCCACTTGCTCCATGTGCGTCCGCGTCCTCGGAGCGTGCGCCCACTCCAGCGCCTGCGCTCCGCGGCCCGCCCGGCCGCCCCGCGTTTGCCTCAGTTTTCGGAATGAACACCGCGGAGTGTATCGGTGGGAGCTCCTCCTCACCCTCGAAACTGATATCGATAACGGCACCTTTGACCCTTACTACATGACCCTTCATGTTACGCCCCCTCGCTTTCAACCCTCGTGGAGGGCACACGTCCGTCGAAGATCTGCCCCCCTGGCGCCGGGGACCCCTCAGCACCGGCGCCAAGCGCCTCGGCACCCCCGACTATGTCGGCGATCTCCCGGGTGATCTGGGCTTGGCGCGACCTGTGGAACGCGAGCGTCAGTCGCTCGATCATCTCCGAAGCGTTGTCGGAGGCAGCGCTCATGGCAGTCATCCTTGCGCCGCGCTCCCCCGCCTCGGCCTCGAGGAGGGCGCGGTATACCTCTACCTCCACGTATCTCACGACCAGGTGATCCACGACCTCCTTCGGCGACGGCTCGAAAAGACACGTGCCAGCCGGAACATGATCGGACCGGCCGCTGCCCAGCGGCACAATCGGGATCAGCCGAAAGACCCGAGGGCGCTGCTGCATCGCCGAGTAGAAGCGGGAGTAGACCAGGTATACGTGGTCGACCTCCCCGGCGTCGAACGCCTTGAGTATACGCGCCGCTATGGTTCTTGCGAGCGCGAACGTGGGGCGCTTTGACGCAAGGCTCCTCTCCCCCAGTATAGGCACTCCCTGCTCGCGCAGGGCTCTCGCGCCCACGCGGCCCACGGCGATCACCCGCGCGTTCGCGCGGCCGCATGCTCGATCTATGAGGTCGAGCGCCGCCTTGATGATGTCGTCGTTGTATTTCCCGCACATGCCCCGGTCGGACGTGACCACCATCACGCCCACGGTGCGCGGCGGGCGCGCGGCCATGAGCGGGTGTACGTACCCGGCGAACGACGATATGTCAAGCAGGACCTCGCTGATCTTCTTGGCGAAAGGCCTCGCCGCCTCGACCCTCGCCTGGGCATCCCGCAGCTTCGCCGCAGCCACGAGCTTCATGGCTCTCGTGAGGTGCCTGATCTCGCGAATGGTTCGGATGTGACGCCTGACCTCACGCGGACTCTGCATGGCGCTCCACCATCCTTGCGAAATCCCTCTTGAACTCGTCTAGCGCCCGGGCGAGGTCCGCCCTCACCTCGTCGATGCGGCCTGTGTCTCGGATCCGGCGCATGATGGACGGGTACGCGTCCTTCACATGGACGAGGAATTCCTTCACAAACCACCTCGTCTGGTCCACGGGGATGTCGTCCAGCGTCTCACCGGTCAGCGTAAACAGCATGACCACCTGTTCCTCGACTGTGAGCACCTCGTGGTTTGGCTGCTTCAGCACCTCCACTATCCGCTCGCCCCGGCGAAGCTGCGCCTGGGTGGCCTTGTCCAGGTCGGAGCCAAACTGGGCGAACGCTGAGAGCTCTCGGTACTGCGCGAGGTCAAGGCGTAGGTGGGACGAGAGCTCGCGCATGGCCGGCACTTGCGCGTCCCCGCCCACGCGCGACACGGAGAGCCCGACGTTCACCGCCGGCCGGACGCCCGAGAAGAACAGGTCGCTCTCGAGATAGATCTGACCGTCCGTGATCGATATGGTGTTGGTGGGGATGTACGCCGAGACATCGCCCGCTAGCGTCTCCACTATCGGTAGAGCGGTCATCGACCCGCCGCCGCGTTCTTTCGAGAGCTTGGCCGCACGTTCCAGGAGGCGGCCATGGATGTAGAAGACATCCCCTGGATAAGCCTCGCGGCCCGGCGGCCTGCGCAGCAGCAGCGCGACTTCCCGGTGAGCGGCTGCGTGCTTGGACAGGTCGTCATACACTATAAGGACGTCCCTGCCGCTGTACATGAAGTGTTCAGCCATGGCGCAGCCCGCGTATGGCGCGATGTACTGAAGCGGCGCTGGATCGCTCGCGGACGCCGCCACGACCGTGGTATATGGGAGCGCCCCGTGCTCCTCGAGCACGCTGACGGTTTGGGCTATGCTCGAGGCCTTCTGGCCTATGGCCACGTAGATGCATAGCACCCCCGTATCCTTCTGGCTGATTATGGCATCCACAGCGATCGACGTTTTTCCGGTTTGGCGGTCACCGATGATGAGCTCGCGCTGGCCGCGCCCGATCGGCACCATCGCGTCCACCGCCAGAATCCCGGTCTGCAGCGGCACGCTCACAGGCTCGCGTTCCGCCACGCCCGGTGCGGGGCTCTCGATATAGCGCCTCGCCCGCGCCAGGATCGGCCCCTTGCCGTCCAGCGGCTCGCCGAGAGGGTTCACGACCCGCCCAAGGAGCTCCTCGCCCACAGGCACGTCCGCGACCCTTCCCGTGCATCGCACGACGGATCCCTCGGTGATCCTCTCCGCGCCCGTGAAGACGATGCACCCCACGGCGTCCACGTCAAGGTCGAGGACCATACCCTCACCGCCGCCGTCGAACACTACGAGCTCTCCGGCCATCGCCGACGGAAGGCCGCTTATCCTCGCTACGCCGTCTCCCACGGAGATGACGGTGCCGACCTCTTCTACCACCGGGGCGGGCGTATGCTTCTTCACGAGCTCGATGGCTGTTCTGAGCATCTCTGACGTGAGCTTCGGGCCCTTCCCGTCGCCCTCAGGCTCGCCGTCGGGTACCCCCGGAGCCGTGCCCAGCGCCGCCAGGTGGAAGTACTCCGCGAGTTTCGCCCGAATCTCCTCCAGGCTCCGGCTCAGGCTCGCGTCCACGACGGTGTTACCGATTTGAAGCGTGATCCCGCCCAGAAGAGAGGGATCCTCCTCGAAGAAGAGGAGGATCGGCCTGCCCAGCCCCTCCGACACACGCGTCCGGATCGTCTCCCCGAGCTCGGGTGACAGTGGGCGGGCCGTTCTCACGATGACGCGCACCGGCCGCTCGGCCGGCGGCTGTGTCCTCTTTCTGATGGGTCTCATAGTTCCCGCTCCCCCGCGCCACTCAGCCAACCTTCCTCGATGAGGCGCTTCACGACTGCTTCATCGTCGGCGAGGTTGACTTTCTTTGCCGTGACTGCGCTGGCCGTGGCCACGACCAGGTCGACGATATCGTCGAGCAGGGCTTCAAACGCCACTTGCCGTTCGCGTGCAGCCTCGGCCCTGGCTTGTTCGAGAATGGTCTTCGCCTCTTTCCGCGCCGCTTCCAGTATCTCGGTCTGGGCGCGTTCCCCCTGGACGACGGCCTTCTCGATGATTTCCTGCGCCTCGCGGCTCGCCTGCGCGAGGCGGGCCTCGTACTCTTGCTTCATTTTCGCGCTCTCAGCGCGGTTTCGTGCTGCTTCCTCAAGGGACTGCTTTATCCGGTCCTGCCGGTCCATCATGAACTTCCGGATCGGTCGGTAAAGGAAGAACGTGAGGAGCGCCACTAGCAGCAGGAAGTTGAGCACGCTTGCAAAGAACGTCATGTCGATCTGGATCAACGTAGATTCCCCCCTCTGCACGCCTCCTCCGGGCGACAATGGGACTCCTGCCGCGCGGGTTCGAGGGCGGATGACCTTGTCGCGCCGCCCGCGCCCGGCAGCCTCGCCTCTTTACCTCGCGGTCACCCCAGGAATGGGTTGGCGTAGAGGAGGATGAGCGCAACAACCAGTGCTATGATAGGCGTTGCCTCGACCAAGCCGATACCTATGAGCATGGTCGAGAAGATCGATGCCTTCGCCTCCGGCTGACGGGCGATGCCGTCCACAGCCTTCCCGGCCACGTGGGCGTCGCCCAAGCCGGCCACGAGCGCTGCAACGCACACGATGATGCAGATGGCAGCAACTGAGATGAGCTTAAGAAGCATTACCTCTGTCATGGTAACCCCTCTCCCTTACGTAAGTTTGTCGTTCGTCGGAGGACGCGCGGCGCACAGGCGGTCACGAGAGACCGCCCACCTCGCACCTGTGCGGCCACACGGCCGCGCGCGTCGACGACGCGTCGGGGGACGCCCGTCCTCTGGGTTCGGACGCCCTTCAGTCCTCGGCCGCCACCGTGACATACGCGATGGACAGCATCACGAAGAGATACGCCTGGAGCACCCCCACGAATACGTGGAAGGCCTGGCCCACCGTGGGCACGGCGTAGGCCACCAGCTTGCCAAGGATGATCACTAGGACGTCACCAGCGAATATGTTGCCGAACAGACGTAGGGCCAGTGTGATCGCCCTGGTGCACAGCTCGATCAGATTCAGGGGCAGGAAGAATGGGTTCGGCTTCACAAATCCCACGATGTACCCCCACACCCCTTTCACGGACGCCCCGGCATAGATCGTGAGCCCTAGCACCACCGCGGCCAGCGCCAGCGTCACGTTGATATCCGCCGTCGGGGATTTCATGCCCGGAACCAGCCCTATGAGGTTCGCCACCAGTATGAACAGGAACAGAGTCGCGATGACGGGGAAACAGCCCCGGGCTCGCGGCGGCACATTATCCACCACGAGACCCCATAGAGCCTCCACACCGTACTCCACCATGTTCTGGAAGCCGCCTGGCACATCCTTCATCCTGCGCGTCGCGATCACGGCCACCGCCACGAGCAGGGCCATTACGATCCACGTCATGATGATGGTGTCCAGGTGACACGTGAACATCCCAATGCGCAACACGATGTGCGCACCGATTTCGCTGGAAGCGTTCGACATCTTCTCGCCTCCGATCAGCCCGCTGAGAAAGGAGCCGTCACGGCTCGCCGTTCACCCTCGCTCTGCTCTGTCGGCACGCAGGGACGCTCCCGCGTCCACGCCGGTGCGCCGCCAGGCGGCGCGGCTCCTCGCAGCAATCACGAACAGCCCGCCCAGGCGAACGACGATGTAAGCGGCCGCCATGCACAGGAACGATGTCTGACCGAGAACCATCGCCCCCAGCGCCAGCGCCCCGAACACGAGGGCCATCCGTCCGAGCGCAACCCAGCGCACAAGCGCCGATGCGCGGTTCGGGTTGAGGGCCGCGGCTTTCTTCGCCATTTGGACCATCGTCAAAAGATCAAGCGCCCCGAGAAGGGCGCCGGCGAGTGACCCTGCTGCCATGCAGAGCTATCCCCCTTCAGTGGATGTCAACGTTTTGGTCTCGGTGGTCTGTCGCGGAACTCGGACATGACGAGCTTGTAAACGCCCCAGAACCCCGCGAGGGCGCCAAGAAGGAAGCCCGTCACGGCGAACCACGGGCGTGTCCCGAGCCTTGTGTCGAGGGCGTGCCCCGCGGCAAAGCCTATGGCCATCGAGCCCGCGATGTTGAAGCTGATGGTGCCGTAGAACTTGAACGCCCTCACGAGCTCCGGGTCGAACTTGCCTTCTCCCAAGTTCCCACCTCCAGACCACCGGAGCGCCGGCCTCACCCGCAGTGGGCCGGGCGCGCACGCACCGGACCTATGCGGGTTCAGTGGTTCGGTTGACGGCCGGTGGCCGAAGCCTCCGTGTCTGGCGCCCGGGGCGCCCCTACGCCGACCAGAATCCGCCTTGCCCTCGGCCGGTATCGGTCGCGTGACAGAAGCTCTCTGCTCGTCTCCACGCCGTTTACCTTGATTATGCGGTAGACACTAACTACGTAGCCCCAGGTCCCCTCATCCTCGATCACTTCCTGGCCCGCAGCGAGGGACATATCCTCGCGCCTGACCACGCCCGGGGGAATCCTCTCCTCGATCTCCGTTTCGATGATCACTTTCCGGTCGGACGGCGCATTCCCATACACCTTGACGGTGACGGAGTCCTTGCCGACTTGCGAGGCCAGCATCACATGGCTGGAACCGTCGTTCCTGAACCGGAGGTCGATGTAGTCGTAAGCCACTGTGGCGTCGCGGCCTACCGGCACGTACGCCGGTGCCACCGAATGATTCGCCCGTGCCACGATATCCAGGCCGGCGAGGAGCACGGCGTTGTAGAGGGTCGTCGAGACCTGGCATATGCCCCCGCCCACACCCGGAACGAGCTCGTCCTCGACCACGACTGGTGCCTCGAGGTAGCCCGCTTCCTTGCTGCGCGGGCCAACCACAGTGTTGAACGAGAATACCTCGCCCGGCGCCACCAGGACGCCGTTGATGGCGTCCGCAGCGGCGCGGATGTTGTGGACCCTCGCCTCGTCCGCCGGGTTGAACTTCGTGGTGTAGGCGCCTATACACCTTTTGATGTTCATCGCCTGCAGCTGTTCCGTGGTCACCTGGGGAACGACCGGCTCCACGCTCAGCCGCACAATCCTCCCTGTGCGCTGGGGAAGGACCGCCTTGATCGCCGCGCCTAGGCCGCTTACGTCGAGGCGCCTGCCGTTGGCCGAGGGCCGGAGGCTCACCGTGTCGTCCGGAGCGATGGTGAAGCCCGCGTTTTCCGCCGGCCTGTCGATCTCCGCCGCAAGCTCGAACACGACGTCTCTGAAGAGGTCCTCGTTTACCGTGATGATGAGCGGCACGTCACGGCCGTGCGCAGCTACGGCGCGCCTCTCCCGCCACCTTGCGAGCCACGGCCCAGTTCGTCCCACGGCCATGGCCTGCTCCACGGTAGCCGATACGTGTGCTTCCACGCCTATGTCGACGGGGTTGAGCTGCCACGACTGGTTCTCCCACACAAGGGTGATAGGGGCCGCAACCACCTCGGATGCGAACCGCTCCAACACGCGGCTGGCCTCCTCGGGCGTAAGGCCGCCAAGGGCAATGTCGGCCACCCGCACCCCGTCGATGATGCGGGGCGCTTGCGGGGCAGCGGCATGGGCCGCACCGCCCGCCAAAACCAGCACCGCAACGGCGATGGCCATCGCCGCCGTCATGGCAGTGCTCGCCGGCTTGCGGGCACTCTGATTTGGAGTCTGTATCGCCAAGACCCACGTAAGGAGGAAGTTCACACCATCACCCCGCGTCCGGCCCTCTTCCACGCTTGGAGGGACATCCCGGAAACGCGCCTCACTTCCTGAACCCAAGGACGTAAACCAGGATGAAGGCCGCAACAACAAGTAACCAGAGGTACCGGCCACCCATGACCCCCGTCCGGCCTTCTCCGACGAAACCGCGCACCTGAAGCCTGTGTGCCTGCTTGAAATGGGCGACTGCACGGTCGATCATTCCCATTTGTCGGTACACCACGCCAAGGTTGTGATGGGCCGTGGCGTGGTCGGGATCGATCGACAACGCCATATTATAGCACTGTATGGCCCTGTCAAGCATGTTCTTTTCTTTGTATATGTTGCCGAGGTTGCTCATGGCTGCGGCGTGCCGCGGGTTGAGCGCGAGGGCCCTTTCAAAGCTGGTCTCGGCCTCGTCGAGCCGCCCCTTGCGCGCCAGCACGACTCCCAGTTTGTTGTGGGCTTCCGCGTTCTCCGGGTCCAGGCCTACGGCCGCTTCGAGCACTGCCTGCGCCTCGTCGAGTTTGCCGAGACGCAGGAGGTCGCAGGCGTCCTTCAGCCGCTGCGCTGCATCCGCCCGTTGGGTCGTGGCGTCCGTCCCCGCGTGCGGGTGATCGTTCGACTCGGTATGAGGTTTGGCCGGCACGGGTTTCCAAGGAGCGAATCTCAAGCACACCGCCTCCATACTCCGTAGCGTCCGCACCCATCCCTCACCGCAATTATATATCAAGAGTCAACGTGGTGTCTTGCCCCGTGTCTTACCTCGCCCGGCGCGCGACGGGCGAAGCTGTGCGGAAGCTGTGCGCCACGACGTCTAGGACATCTCACTGGGTTCGTGGCACATCGCACCAGGAAGGGCCCCGCCTGCGGTCGCCCGCGCTCCCCTGCGAGGCCGGCACGCCCCCACGACGCGCCTCGTCCGCGACCTAGCGCGCACGCTCCGCAAGTCGGCGTGCTCGGTCACGTAAGGAAAATCAACGCGAACCGGCTCCTGAGCCAAGCTCGCACTAGGCCGAGCACAAGAGGGAGGCCGAGGTAGCCGAAGACCGGATATACCCGGCTCACCAGGTCTCCGAACCCGACCTGCGCAAGCAGAGCGGAGGCGAGCACGGTCGACACGGCGAGCGCGCGCTCCACCGATCTGTTGCGTCTCCCGAGCCTCCGGCAGAACGCAAAGCATGCCGCTGCGGCTGTCGTGACCATTGCCACCCAGAGGGCTGCGAAGTACACCACACGGAGGCCCAAGCCGAAGCGCGAGGCCGCTAGGAGCATCGGCACTTCTGCGCGCCAGATGGCGGGTCCGTGAAGCTCGAGCGAGATGTGAATCGCCGCCATGAACACGAGAAGCGCAACTCCCCCGAGGGCGGCACCGCGTCGCGCGGCCCTCGGGTCGTCCAGATCCCTTCCCATGGACGCGAACGCTGCCACGACAAGGATGAGGTTGTATGAGACGTACAGGACGCTCGCTACCGGCCACGCTGGAATGAACGCATTCCCGCTTGCACCTTCGGGCCAGGGCGGGCCCGGGCACGGTGATGAGCGCGCTATCGCTCGTATCAGCGAGAGAGATGCGACCGTCACGGGAGCACCCAGCAGAACAGGGGCGATCACGGTGTTCAGAGAGAGAAGCCCTTCGACCCCTTTGACGACCGCAGCCACCGTGACCAGCGCCGTGAGGCTCATCCCCAGGCTTGAGGGGAGATACGCGTGCTCTTTGAAGAGCGCGGCGCTCCCCGCCATCATGACACAGAGCGAGCAGAACGTGAACACCGTGAGAACCGCATCCATCGCACGCGCGGCCACCGGACCGCCGAGGAGCTCCAGGAGATCCTCAGCCGAGGACGTGGCATGCCTTGAGGCAAGGTCGGCAAGCATCACCCCCAGGGTGATGAACAGAAGGCCGGAAAGTGCCACCCCGAGGTCTCCCCCCCGCGAGAACCTGGCGAAGAAGTGCAGGTGTTCCTGACCTGAAGCGAAGCCCGCGCCGACCACGGTGCCGAGGTACGTGGCGGCGAGTCTGACGTTCATGGCGGGAACGGTGCGGTTGGAGGTAGGTCTCACCTCGTCACCTCCGCGGCCGGCGTCGCCTTGTCGCCCCGGGCCCGGTGCAACGTTCCGAGCTCGCCGCGACGTTCGCTGAAACGGGCGTTGAGACGAGAGCTTGAACTGGCGCGGCCCGGGGCAGCGACCGGCCTACATCGGGATTTATATTCAGCCTGGCTGCCTGTACAGCACCATAGCCGGCGCGTTGCGGTCCGGGTCGTTCACGGCACCCGTCGGAGGCAAGACGCACCACGACGGCGGAGACCCCGGTCTCCGGGCCCTCCCCCTGCGGCCGTTGGTGCGGTGCCTTTCGGTCACGTGGGATGCCTCTGGATGGGGCGAGGGCTGAGGGCCCAGGGTGTCTGCAGAGTAGAGCGCGTCCGGGCGCCGCGCCCGTTAGGCGCAGGCGGGCGGCGCAGCCGGCGGTTAGTGAGGGTGCGCCGTCGGTTCGCTTCCCGCTAGAAGGCTGGCATGGACAGGAATACCTGTGAGTCGCGGTTCATATACTGCAAGTGACGTTCCGTCCAGGGTGTGCACGTCAGGGCCATCATTTCTTTAGGGAGGGCGCCCCTTTGGGCTTTTTCGGAGGCAACAGAGAGCCTGTATGCCGCGCTCATGTGGACGATCCCGACGCGCCAGCCGTGCTCGCGGAGTCGCTTCGATCGATCTTCTTGCGGGACGTGCCGGACCCGGCGCGTAGACCCCTTCTCTTCTTTTGCATCGGCACCGACCGGTCGACCGGCGACTCGCTCGGGCCCCTCACAGGCACGCGCCTCGTGAGCCTCGGGATCGATAGCTCCCGCGTCTGGGGCACGCTAGACAGCCCAGTTCACGCCGCGAATCTTCAGGAGTCTATTAACAGGGCACTTGCGGCGTTCGCAAACCCTTACATTGTTGCGGTGGACGCGTGTCTGGGCAGGCTTGAGAGCGTGGGGACCATCACCGCCACTAGAGGGCCTCTCAGGCCTGGCACGGGCGTCAGCAAGACTCTGCCACAGGTGGGGCATGCTCACATCACGGGGATCGTGAACGTCGGAGGGTACATGGAATACATGGTCCTGCAAAACACCAGACTCCATCTGGTGATGAGGATGGCTGAGGTTATCGGATGCGCGCTCGCGTCCGCCGCGCGCGAGCTCCTGGGGGTGTCCCCCGCTCTCGAGATGGCGCAGCGCGTCGCCGCGACCAGATGGGACTCGCCTACATGAGCCGACGAGCCGGAGAGGACGAGGCGGCGAGCGCTGCTGGCTACCTCTACCTCTACCTCTCGTCGCTCACAGAAGCTCTAGGCGCTCTTCGAGCGTTCTTAGCACTTCATCCGGCCGTCTCCCGGTTACGTCGAGCACGGGTACCTCCGTGTCGATGGCTGAGATGCCTGAGTGGTCTCGGTCCATCCCGGAGATCAGCACTGCGTCGGCGATGTCGAGGCCTTCTTCGAGGCTTACCACCTCGTAGCCCTCTTCCTCGAGCATGTCTCGATAATCGGACAGACTGTCGGAAACCGCTATGATCCCTTTCATTCCGGGTTCACCTCGGGTGACGAATGAGCGCGCGGGAGCATTCAAGTTTGATCGGCACACCTCCTCCGTCTGGGGAGGGCGGGCCGCTGCTAGCGCGCCGCTCTTTATCATCCCCCGCTCCTTCGAGGGCTATTCGGGCCGTCTCAGAGGGCCGTCGTTAGGAGAGCTGTCGTCAGCGGGGCCCGGCGGGCGGACGGGGACGCGCGCCTCGGCAAGGATGGCTTGGACCTCTTCGTCGGTCACTTGCGAGAAGTCCTGGTAGAATTGGCCCACAGCAAAGAAGTGAGATGGTGTGGACAGCGCCACGACTTCATCCGCTTCGGCCTCGAGCTTCGCAATGGAGTCGGGAGGTGCCACGGGCACAGCGGCCACGAGCATCGCCGGCCCTTCCTGTCTCACGCCCCGCAGAGCAGCGAGCATGGTGTAGCCGGTGGCTATGCCATCGTCCACCACGATCACCGTCCTGCCCTTGACGCGTGGCGCGGGCTGCCTCCCTCGGTAAAGCAGCGACCTGCGCCGGATCTCCACCCGCTCGCGCGCTGCCGCTTCGCGGATGTATGCCTCGGGGACCCCGAGGACGCGAACGAGCTCCTCGTTCAGGATGACAGCCCCGTTTCCCGAGACTGCACCTATGGCGAGCTCGGGGTCGCCGGGCGCGCCTATCTTGCGCGGGATCACCACATCGAGTTCGGCCTTGAGCGCGCGCGCGATCTCGGCTCCCACCGGGACCCCGCCTCGGGGCAACGCTAGCACAAGAACGTCGGGCTCAGCGTATCGCGCGAGCTCTCTGGCGAGGAGTTGCCCTGCGTGGGCGCGATCCTCGAAGATCATTCCGCGGCATCCCCCGATTCTGCGGTCCCCTCCGGGAGCGCGGGCGGGGACACCTTCCCTGTCAGGAGCCTGCCCTGTGGTTCGGCTGCGATCATCTCGCATGCTCCTTTGAAGATGGCCCCGTCCTCTATGGCGAGGATCGCGGTCTTCACATCGCCGTAGAGCTTTCCCGTGGGAAGGAGCTCCAGCCTTCCTTCGGCGTGGACGTCACCCTGGACCTCACCCGCTATGGTGACGTTGCGCGCGTGTATCGACGCGACCAGCCGTCCAGGCTCGCCGATGACAACGTCGCCATCAGCTTCTATCTCGCCGTCGATGGAACCGTCTACGCGTATGGTGCCAGACGCTTGCACCCTCCCGGTCACTCGGGTCTCCTTGCCGATAATGGTGTCGACCTTGCGTGGCTGGGCCGGCTCGCTGGGACGCTTGCCAAACATGGCAGTCCTGCCTCCTTTGTGAAAGGATCATCGATACCGCGTATGCTGAAGGGTCCCTGGGGCGCATCGTCCGGCCAACCCCTCCGTGTACGCCATAGGAGCGGCCCTGCGCCTCCGCAAACGTGCGGCTCTACGGACATCCCGACGGGCATCGCTGGCAGGGGAGCCGTGCCCTGAGGCCGGCGTTCGCGAATCTACGCTCTTGCACTGTGCCTTTGACAGGCCGGGAGAGGTTATATCCCCTGAAGAGAGGCTCGGAGCTGTGGCCGTGTGCTCCATCGATAGGAACCGAACGCTACATGTAGTTTCGCGGATTCGCAGGCTTGCCCGAGACGCGTACCTCATAGTGGACGTGCGGGCCGGTGCTGGTGCCAGTGCTTCCCACATACGCTATGACCTGCCCCCGCTTTACCCGCTGCCCCGCACGGACAACGTTCCGTGAGTTATGGGCGTACACGGTCTGGAACCCATACCCGTGCTCTATTATGACCATGAGGCCGTACCCTGACTGCGTCCCCGCGAACCGGACCGTGCCGTCCGCGGTCGCCCTGATGGGAGTGCCTACCGGCGCCGCGATGTCGACGCCGTCATGGGGCTGGACGTTCCTGGTGATCGGATGGCGCCGCCTCCCGAAGCTTGAAGTGATCCTTCCCCTCGCAGGCCATCCGTCAGGGGTATGGTCGAGCTTTTCTCTATATGATACCGCGGACCGGCGAAGCGACGAGAGGTCCGCGGCCATGTCATCCGCAGCGCGCGCGAGGTCCGCAAGGCGCGAGTCGGTTTCGACTGCGAGCTGGGCCAGTCCAGCCGCTGGGTCCGATTCAAGGTCGACCTCCCTGTCCTCGCCCGGCGCTGCACCGCGCTGGTAGTCTCCCCGGCTGGCCAAGGTCGTGGTGCTGGTCGCGGTGCTCGACACCTTCTTACCTTTTATTATGCTCGTGATCTCCTTACTCAGCGCGTCGAGACGCGCAAGTTCCTTTTCGAGCTCAGCCGTCCGCTTGGCGAACGTCTCAAGTTGCTTCTTGTTATCAGCGTTGATTTGCTCTAGCTCCGCGTTCTTCTTGGTCAGCTCCTCGATGTGGGCATCCTTGGCGACCTGGTCGTGGTAAAACCGCGCGACCGTCGCTGTCATGCCGAAATAGGAGAGCACGAGAAAGGCAATGACCGCTACGGCGACCGCGGAACCCATGTACACGAGAAGGAGCGGGATGCTGATGCTTCGGATGGTGCCGTCTGTCGCAGGTATGGCCATGATAGTGAGCGCGCCGCGGCGACGTCTTGCGAGCTTGCGCCTGAGCACCTTGCGCCACATCATGGTTCTCCCCTTCCAGGTGATAGTTGCGCCCGTCACTCTGCCACCGGTTGTCTTGGGAAGCACGCGGGAAGCACGCGCCCCGGTCCGAAACAAAGGCTGGTCCACTATTGAAGTATATGAAGATCTGCCGGAAATATGATGGAGCAGGTACTATTCACCAGAAAACACAGAGCGACCCAAAAGGCAGGTCTAAACTTCGACGTCACTGCCGGTTTTCCTGCCTGGAACGGGAAGAATGCGCCGGGATTTTTGCGGAGGCGTTCCGGGCCCGCGCCCGCTCCATGTGCCTCGTCGCCTCCGCCGCCCGGACCTCAGCAGACGGCTCAGCCCCGGCCCGCCGTCCGCCCCCCCGCGTCACGGGCGTACGCGGGTAGTTTGCCGCGCACGGCGCCGGGATTTCGCCGGTTGGGGCGAGGCGCGCGTTCGTCGTGGGCGGCCGCCTTCACAGCGCCTTCAGCGCGTGAGGTTGGCGCTAACGCTTGCCGCGCAGAGCTGCATCGACGGCTCTTTGCTCCTCAGCGGTTAGGGCATAGGTTGACGAGCCCCGTTCCACCGGTTTCGCGTACACGCGTGACTCGTCCCGTCCATACAGGCTGCTCAGCACGACGCCGTCCCCGGCACCGTCCAACATGGCGAGCGCGAAGCTCTGATCCCCGCCGATGTCTTGAAAGGCGTTGAATCTCACGATGCCCAGTCCCTGCAAGTGGCGTCGCGACGCATGGTGCATGTCCTCTACGAACTTCCTCAGCTCCTCGAGGTCCCCTTCGAGCTGCCTCGTGCGCCTTACGCAGTCTTCTATTATGCCGTCCAGGCTTTCCCCAGAGGAGCCCTGCACGAGCGCCCGGTATCTCCGCAACAGCCGTCCAAGCCGCCAGTCCAGGACTGCCAACGCCACGGTACCTGCCGCTAGAAGGACGACCAGGACGAGTGTCAGCGTCCCCAGGTGGGCGGAAATCAGATCCTCGACTAAAGTGAACACTCCCACACGTTCCCCTCCTCCCAACCCGGTTCTCTACATTCGACAGGAGTGAGGGCTTTCCTGCTCCAAGCTGCTATGATCCGGGAAACCTCCTTTGATGCGGCTGACCCGGCCCCGTCTCGCGCGAGGACTTGCCCCGACGGCCTCGTGCATGCGGAGCGGTCGTCCTCTCCTGGGACGCGCGACGGCGCTCCAATCGTACCCTCGCACGCATCGCCTTCCACCATGCGTCCACCACGCCGGGGGACGCTCGATGAGTATTTCCCGGGAAATACCCGCTCCCGAGAGGCACGGCACGCTGCCGTGCCGCGCTGGTCGCATGGCCCTCGTCACACAGTCGTCACGCTCACGCGGGAGGTGCCGTAGCGCGGACCGTGCTTGCGCGAGCTGCTAACGCGTCGCCTGCGATTGCCCCGCCTGCAATTGCCCGAGCAAGTTGAGTACTGGCGGACGGCGGCCCAGCCGGCGGTCAGGCGCTCTCCGCAGCAGCCGGGCACACGGCGCAAGGTTCGGCTCGCGCCGCACCGTGGCGCATGCGTCCTGCCGGTCTCGCCAGTGATGTCCTCCCGCAACCACTCAACGGGCGAGCAGGCAAGGCGTTCGCGGCGCTAGTCTCTTACTCAAGACTGGTTGAGAGGCCGCTGCATCCTCTTGTGCCGTGGCGCTCGCTCGGGGTGGACGTCGCAGGCTCCCCCGCGACAGGGACTCGGGTGCCGCCTACCGCTTATACGTGGCTGGTGTTTCCATAGAGGGGCGTGAAGGGCCGCACCTTCTGAGTGGATGTGCAAGAATGCTTCCGGTCATTGAGATGGGTTGGCGGTGGTTGCACGGGGCGTGTGAGAGGCCCGGCACTGGCCTGAGGGACCGGGTTGCGGCGGAGCGTGGCCCGCTCGGGGGGTTGGGGCCGTTCCCGAGTATGATGCCGGTAACCCGGCAGGTGCTGGCAATGGGACGGCAGCTAACGCACCCTGCATAACGCACCCCAGCCCAGGGGCGTTCACCGTGGGCAAACGAAAATGTTCCACGTGGAACACTCTCTTTGGACTAAGGGCGTTTGCCTATACAGAAACCGAACGGCTGTTCGCCACGTCAGACCGGATGGGCCACGGCCACCCAAGTGGGATTACCCCGGCCTCCGCGATCTCGCCGCCTCCGGCCAACCTGCGACTGCACCCTGAACCCACGCCCGCACCTGCGCAAACCTCCGTTCCCGGTTCGCCCGGAACGCAGGGCTCTCCCACACTGAGCCCTGCCCACGTGGCGCGCCCGGGCCAAGAGAGACCGCCCTGCATGGCGGGCGGGCCACCTGGGACAGGCGGGCGCCCTCAACGGAGGCTCATTCGCACCCGGGCGCGTCCCGTCGCGCGCGAACGACACACCATTGCCTCTCAACGCCAGAGGGAGGTGCCACACACCTCTCGTTTTCCCGATATCACGCCGTCTCGGCCCGTTTGAAGTCGGCAAAACCCTCGCTGTGGCCGCGCAGGTGGCCGGTTACCGCGAGGTTCAACGGTTCAACATTCTCGTGCGAAAGTGCTTCAGATCGTCGGAGGGGAGCCGGTGACAGCATGGGGCGTGTCAACATCCGGCCACTAGCCACTAAGTATGGCGCCGTGGGAGCGTCGAACCCTCCCACATTATTCCGCCTCGGCCCAGTTGAAGCCCACCAAGCCGTCGCCAAGGCTGCACAGATTGGCAACCACTGGGGAGTTCAACACTCTCCGCCATGACTTTTCGTCCCCGTTCTTGACGGCGCCAGGGTTGCCGGTGCCTGCGGGACGGGGCGGGGGGAGAATTCGGCCGCCTTAAGCTCCGAATTCGAACGAGACGCGCAGCAGGCGCGCCGTCCCCGGAGGGCAACGCCGGCAACCCCGGGAAGGACCGCCCCCTCCCGAAGAGTCGCGCGGACTTTTCCCAACGTACCTAGCCTCGTACTTAGCCTCACGGGCTGGATTCTGTCTAGGCGCCCCGCTCTGCGCGCCGTCCCCGCGTCCCCGAGCGCAACGGCGCAACATCGCCCACGCGGCACAACACCCGCCATCTGGTAACTGCCGGCAACGGGGCAAAGACTAACGCACTCTCATTCACGGCCCGGCCGTCTTGCCACGATGCCCGTGACTTCGACGGTCTCGTGGGGATGTCCTTGAGATGCAAAGGGCCGGGCGCGCTCTCCACCAACATCGCGCCCGGCCTCCATCAAAGCCAAGCCTCCCCGTCGCCTTCACGCAAGCCCGGCCAGCCGACCCTGCCACGCCTGTCCGATGCGCGGCCCCGAGGCCGGGCCCGGCCGTGCTCACAACACTAGGGCGAGTATCCTCTCGAGGTCCTCGTCGCTATAGTATTCTATCTCGATCTTGCCTTTTTTCTTGCCCGGTATGATCCTCACTTGCGTCCCGAACGCCCGTCGCAACCTCTCCTCAAGGGAAGCTATCTCCGGATCCTTTGGACGCTCGTCCTTCTTTCCTTTCTCGCCGATCCTGCCGGCCGCCAGCACCCGGCGCACCAGCTCCTCCGTTTCGCGCACGGAGAGCTCCTCTCGAACCACGTGATCGCACGTCTCCACCTGGAACGCCGGGTCTTGAATAGCCAGGAGCGCCCTCGCGTGCCCCATGGAGATTGTTCCACGTGAAACAACTTCCTGCACTTCTGGCTGAAGATTGAGAAGCCGCAGCGTGTTAGCGATGGACGGCCTGCTCCGCCCGAGGACTCCCGCGAGCTCCTCTTGACTCATCCCAAAGTCCTCAACCAACCGCCGGTATGACTCGGCCTCCTCCATCGGATTGAGGTCTTCCCGCTGCAGGTTCTCGATCAGCGCGACCTGGATCATCTCCGAGTCGTCCAGCTCGGTCACCACCGCGGGAACTTCCGCGAGCCCGGCCATCCGAGCCGCCAAAAGGCGCCGCTGTCCCACCACGAGCTGGTATCCATCATCCACCTTCCGCACCACCACAGGTTGCACGATGCCGTGGGCCTTGATGGAGTCCGCGAGCTCAGCAAGCTTCGCATCGTCGAAGCGCTTCCTCGGCTGATACGGGTTGGGCTGGATTTGATCTATCGGCAGCTCCCTAACTCGCTCAGAGTCTTCGGGCTGCATATCTGGAATGAGCGCGCTCAGCCCCTTACCCAGCCCCTTCCTAGGCACTGGCCATCACTTCCTTCGCCAGTTGTCTGTATGCCTCGGCGCCCTTGGACCTATCATCGTACAGGATGATCGGCTTCCCATAGCTTGGGGCTTCGCTGAGGCGGATGTTCCTCGGAATCACTGTTGCGGACACCTTTTCCTTGAAGAACCCCCTGACCTCGTCTATCACTTGCTGAGACAGGTTCGTGCGGGGGTCGTACATGGTGAGGACCACGCCCTCCAGCTTCAACGCCGGGTTCAAGTGCTTCTGGACAAGCTGGATGGTATTCAGCAATTGGCTCAGGCCCTCAAGCGCGTAGTACTCGCACTGGATCGGCACGATGACCGAGTCTGCCGCGGTGAGCGCGTTCAACGTCAGAAGGCCTAGCGACGGCGGGCAATCGATTATCACGTATCTATACCTGTCGCGCACGCGTTCGAGCGCTCTCCGCAGCCTTACCTCGCGTGACATGGTGGACACGAGCTCGATCTCCGCTCCGGCCAACTGTATGCTTGCAGGCACCACTTTCAGGTCGGGGATGGCAGTTCCGAGGGTGAGGCTTTCCAGCGGCTCGTCATTGATGATAGCGTCGTACACGCAGCGCTTGGTCGATCCCTTGTCGACGCCGACCCCGCTGCTCGCGTTGCCCTGCGGATCCACGTCCACGAGCAGGACCGGCAGTCCCTGCGCCGCGATGCACGCGCTGAGATTCACAGCCGTCGTGCTCTTCCCAACTCCGCCCTTCTGGTTCACCACAGCCATCACTTTGCCCATCGTCACACGCCCCCGCAGATGTTGTGCCGGGAACCCTAACCTTCGGCTCTCTCCGCCGCACCTGCCCCGCAGCCCGCCCGGCCCGCCGCGGCCGCGTCGCAGCCACCCACGACCGCGCCCCGATCGCGCCTGCGCCCTTGCGCGTTCCTGCGCTTTCCTGCGCTTTCACCCTTCGGCAGCCTTCGGCCCTTGAGACTCGCCACTCTCATCGCGACCCGACTTCGCGATTCTGATCCTGAGCTCGAGGACGTCACCATCGTCCTTCTCCTCGAAACCCACGCTCACGCCCGTTGCCTTTAGCTGCCGGACCACATCCCTCACAGAGTTCAGAAACACCCGTATGTCCTTGAACGCGCGCACGGCTCCGGCTTCCTGTCCCCGCACCTTTCGTCTCACTCGTTTGCGCCGGATCTCCTTCAGCCTCTCGTCGATGAGCGCCTCAGTTTGCCCCACCGTCAGGCCCTGGGCGTGAATCCTTCGCAACACCATCACTTGCTCCTGCTCTGATGGAAGCCTGAGAAGAGCCCTTGCATGCCGCTCGGATATGATCTCACTTGCCAGCGCATCGAGCACGGGCTTCGGTAGTTTCAACAACCTCAGCTTGTTCGCGATCGTCGACTGGCTTTTGCCTACGCGCTTCGCCAACTCCTGCTGCGTCAGCCCGAACTCACCCAGCAGTTTCTGATAGCCAGTAGCCTCCTCCAGCACGTTCAGGTCCTTGCGCTGAAGGTTCTCGACGAGCGAGACCTCGGCGCTCTCGCCAGGCGACATATCCCGGACAATGGCCGGCACGGTCTGCAGCCCCGCCAGCCGACAGGCTCGCAGCCGCCTCTCCCCCGCGATGACCTCGTACTTCTCGCCTAGCTGCCGCACTATCACGGGCTGGATCAAGCCGTGCTCCCTTATGGAGTCGGCTAGCTCTCTGAGGCTTTCCTCGTCGAAGGCTTCCCGCGGCTGATAGGGATTTGGCCCAATGAGGTCCAACGGGATCTCCCTCACGGTTTCCTTTGCCCCTGTCTCGCCTTTCCTGCGCAACCCTATGAGGCGCGCAAGCTCATCCTTCATTGCCGAGCCGCCTCTCCCCCAGAACCGGTAACATAGTATTTCGTCGCCGGGAACCTAGATCCTCCCCACAGGTCCCTCAAGAACACCCACCCGAACCGCGCCCGCTCCCCGCCAGCCTCGCAGCTCTCCGCCTCACGACAGCGCCGGCCTACCCCACCGGCCCCACCGGCCCGCCCGCACCCACGCACCCACCCACGCACGCATCCACGCACGCACGGGCGGCGCCGTTCATCACCGCGCGCCGCCCCCGCCCCGCCCCCGGCAGCTTCAACCCCGTGTCAGCTCCGGCTCTCTGGCTCTCTTAATGGGTCTCTTTTCGGGGATTCCGGGACGTCTCGGATAACGGGCAGGGGTCGTGGATTCCTTTCTTACTACCACGATGCTCCTTCCGCCGTATCCAAAGGGCAGGCACACCGGTACTACGCGGTCCACCACGCCTCCCATCGTCTCCACGGCCTCAGCCGATGCCTCCATCTCCTCACGCGCGTCCGGCCCCTTCTGGGCGACAAACATGCCCCCCACTCTGACGAAGGGTAAGCACAGCTCCGCCAGGACTGCCATTTCGCCAACAGCCCGTGCGGTCACCACGTCGTACGATTCCCGGTGTACCGACGTTCGTCCCAGCCGCTCCGCACGGTCCCACAATACCTCGACATCGCTGAGCCCCAACATGTCCACGAGATCTCTCAGGAAATCCGCCCTCTTCCGCGACGCCTCCACCAGCGCAAGCCTGATCCCGCCACGGGCCACTTTCAGGACCACACCGGGGAAACCCGCGCCGCTCCCTACGTCCACTACCTTGCACCCTTCCGGCAGATCAACGGCGAGGAGGCACGTTAAGGAATCCAGGAAATGCTTCACCGCCGCCTCCTCCTCGCCCTCAATCGAAGTGAGGTTCACCCGCCGGTTGCAGTCCACGAGCACACGGTAATGGCGCTCGAAAACACCGATCGCCCGGGAGTCGAGCCGTATTCCGAGCTCACTCGCACCTCGCTCCAAGACGTCCCTGAAACCCGCAGCCGCCACCCCCAGTCTGGACCGTCACGCGCCACGCAAGCCGCCGATGGTTGCTCGACGCCGCCCGGATTCGACGTAAACCAGGAGCGCCATGATGTCAGCGGGAGATACCCCAGATATGCGCGCCGCCTGTCCTATCGACCGCGGGCGGATCTCCGAGAGCTTTTCCACGGCCTCGCGAGAAAGCCCAGCTATCATCCGGTAGTCAGTGTCGGGCGGCAGGAGCCGCGCTTCGAGGCGCCTCGCCCGCTCAATCTGCGCCTTCTGTTTCCTTATATAGCCGGCGTACTTCAGCTCTATCTCCACCACCTGCACGACGTCCTGCGGCAGCGCGGGCCTCCCCTCGTCCACTGCCGCCAGTCTGTCGTAACTCACCTCGGGTCTCGCCAAGAGATCCGCGAGCGACGTCTCCGACTGAAGGGGCGCGGTGCCGATGGCCGCCAGCAGGCGCGCGGTCCTCGCATCCCCCGGCACGACCGTCCGGCCGAGCCGCTTCATCTCGTCCTCGATCATCCGCCGTCTTGCGAGAAACCTCTCGTACCGCTCCTCCGGAACCAGCCCGACCTGGTGGCCCTTTTCCGTAAGCCTCAAGTCTGCATTGTCTTGTCTCAGAGTGAGGCGATACTCCGCCCGCGAGGTCATCATCCTGTACGGCTCGCAGGTCCCTTTCGTCACCAAGTCATCGATGAGGACGCCGATGTACGCCTCCGAACGCTCCAGCACCAGCGGCTCCTTGCCACGGATCTTCAGGACCGCGTTGATGCCCGCCATGAGCCCCTGGCTTGCGGCCTCTTCATAGCCGGACGTCCCGTTGATCTGCCCTGCAGCAAACAGCCCAGAGATCTTCTTTGTCTCCAGCGAGGGCAGGAGCTCCGTGGGGACCAGGCAATCGTACTCTATGGCGTAACCGGGACGGAGTATCTCGGCCTCCTCCAACCCAGGGACGCTGTGGACCATCTCCTCCTGCACGTCCGCCGGGAGGCTCGTGGACAGCCCTCCCAGGTACATGACATCGCCGTCCCGCGTCTCGGGCTCCAAGAACACCTGGTGACGTTCCCTGGCAGGAAACTGCACCACCTTGGTCTCGATGGACGGGCAGTAGCGCGGTCCGCGTCCGGTGATGGCCCCAGTATAGAGAGGAGCTCTGCCGAGATTAGCCCGGATTATCTCGTGGGTCCGAGGGGTTGTGTACGTCAGCCAGCAGAGTTCCTGATCGGGACGGGTGCCTTCCGTATCGAACGAGAAGCCGAACGGGAGCACCTCCCCGTGCTGCTCCTGCATCTTTGCCACGTCCACGCTGTCCCTCCTGACCCTTGGAGACGTACCAGTCTTGAACCTCGCAAGCCGCAGGCCCAGCGCGGCCAACGCGCGTCCGAGCTCTTGCGCGCTAGGCTGCCCCTGAGGCCCCGAGGACCAAGAACGCTCACCCACATGGACCGTTCCCCCGAGATATGTGCCGGTCGCGATGATCACAGCCGCCGCTCGTAGGAGACCGCGCTCGCGCGTCACAACACCCGACACGGCGCCGTCCGCGCCCACCTCGATCCCCACGACATGTGCGACCTCCACCGATAGGTTCGGCTCCCGCCGCAGCACTTCGCGCATCCTCTCGGCGTACGCGGTCTTGTCCGCCTGGGCTCGTAGGGAGCGTACAGCCGGCCCCTTGCCTGTGTTGAGCAACCTCATTTGAAGATAGGTCGCGTCTATGTTCCGGCCCATCTCTCCCCCAAGCGCGTCTATCTCCCGCACGAGCTGAGCCTTGCCGGGTCCGCCGATGGACGGGTTGCACGGCATTGCGGCCACCGCGTCCCAGCCGAGGGTCAGCAGAAGCACGCCCGCGCCCATGCGCGCGCACGCGAGCGCGGCCTCGCATCCGGCGTGGCCTCCGCCAACCACGATGACGTCCGCCTCACGTTCTTTCACCTCTGCCAACACCCCCTTTCGCCAGCTCACTTGCCCACACAGAACTCGGAGAAGATCTTGTCCAACACATCATCCGAAGCCGACCGCCCCGTGACTTGATCGAGCCAGAACAGAGCCTCCCGCACGTCTATCGCCGCGAGATCAACGGGTGCGCCTTGGTCCACAGCGGATGCCGCGTCCTCCAGCGCCGCCGCCGCGCGCTCCAGGGCCTCCTGCTGCCGCGCCGTCGCCATCACCGTCCCCTCGCTCACGCCAGCGACTGCGCCCACGGCGAGTCTCGCAACAGCCTCCTCGATGTCCGCTATGCCCGTGCCGCACTTCGCGCTCACACGCACTATCGGCATGCCGCGTGCAAGCTGGGCGATATCGCTTTCCGACACCTTGCACTCGAGATCGCTCTTGTTAAGCGCCACCACGCAGCCCTTTTCGCCTCTCTCACCAGCCAGGCCCAAGGCTCGGACGTCGTCCTCCTGCAACGGCTCGCTCCCGTCGATCACGATGATGACGAGGTCGGCATCGGTGAGATGCTCCAGCGCCCGGTCGACCCCCATGCGCTCCACCGGGTCGTCCGTATGCCGCAGGCCCGCGGTGTCCACGAGCCTCACGGGCACGCCGCGCATGCTCGTCCAATCCTCCACAGCGTCGCGCGTCGTGCCCGGCACATCCGTCACGATCGCCCTCGCCCTTCCGAGGAGAGCGTTGAGGAGGCTGGACTTCCCAACGTTGGGCCGCCCGACGATGGCCACGCTCACACCTTCTCTGTACACGCGCCCACGCCGTGTCCTCGCCGCAAGGCCCCGCAGCCTCGCGACGCCCTCGCGCGCCGCGCTCGCCACCGCGGCCCGTCCCAACTCCTCAACATCGTCCTCTGGGAAATCCACAACCGCCTCGAGATGGGCCAACAGCGCCACCACGTCTTCCCGGATAGACGCCACCGATGAGGACAGCTCCCCTCTTAGGTTTGCCAGCGCCAGCCTCCGTGCGGAATCCGTGCGCGCGCGTATGATCTCGATGACCGCCTCTGCCTGCGCCAGGTCGATCCTTCCCGAAAGGAACGCGCGCCTCGTGAACTCGCCGGGCTGCGCCAGACGCGCGCCGCATTTCAGCACCACATCCAGTACACGGGAGAGAGGCCCCACCCCGCCGTGACAACTGAACTCCACCACGTCCTCCCGGGTGAAGCTGTGGGGAGCCGGCATCGCGCTTGCGAGCGCCTCGTCTATCACCTCGCCCGTGTTCGGGTCCACGACCACGCCGTACCTCAGCCCCCATGGCCTCAGGCTGCGACGCCGCTTTCCCGACGGGTCCCGGAACACCTTGGAGGCGATCTCGAAAGCGTGCGGCCCGCTCACCCGCACGATCCCGATCCCGCCCTCTCCTAGAGCCGTGGATATGGCCGCTATCGTATCCTCGCTCGAAGCAACCCAGCGTCCTTCCATAGTGCTCTCTTCCCTGCACGCTCCCTGCGCATGTGTCCCGCGTCGCCGCACGGCCGCGTCGTTGCCGCCCGCCCACCCGGACTTCTAGGCCAGGGCGCCAATTTAAAATGCGTGCCTGCACGACACGCATTCACGCCAAAACGCTCGGTCAACCACCCATTCGCCTTCCGCGAACTTCCACGAAGCGGGCCCCCGGCCCGCGCCCGCACCAGGGCGCCTCCTGTGACTCACGTGGTCTCCCCATCCTCCGTTCCCCCGTTCTTCGCAGGCGCTATGACCACCCGCCTGTAGGGTTCCTCTCCCTCGCTGAACGACGTGACCCCGTCGCAACCCTGAACAGCGAGGTGGATTATGCGCCGCTCCATGGGGTTCATGGGCTCCAAAGTCGCACTGCGCCCCTCCCTGCGCACGCGCTCTGCCACCGCCTGGGCCAGTCGCTCCAAGGATTTCGCTCTCTTCGCCCGGTAGCCTTCGGCATCCACTATTATACGGAGCCTCTCCTCGTCCGCTGCGCCACGCCGCCCCGTCGCCCGCGCGTAACGACCCGCGACCAGGTTGACCAGGTACTGCACGGCGTCAAGGGTGGCACCACGTCTCCCGATGAGCCCGCCCAGGCCCTTCCCCTCCACGTCGAGCCTGAGCACTCCGTCGGCCTCCCGGGCGTTTACTGACACGTCGGTGAACCCCATATGCATCAGCAGTTCCTTCAGGAATTCAACGGCCTTTCCCGAGACCTCGATCGTGCCAGCCGCGCCCGCCTCGGCCGTCTCCTTGGCGGTCACCTTCACTCGTGCCGGCCTCTGGCCTACCAGCCCAAGGATGCCCCTCGCGGGCTCCTCGAGCACCTCGACCTCCACCTCGTCGCGCATCAGGCCTAGCGCTTTGAGGGCCTCCTGGACTGCCTCGTCAACCGTCCGGCCGGTCTTTTCAACGCTTTGTGCCATGCCCGGATTCCCCCTCCGCTTCCTGAGGCTGCGATGAAACAGCCTTTGGGACGCTGCCTTTCCTCGGCCGCGTCACCGTCTCGACAACGAGCCCCGTCCGCGCAACCTGCTTTCCCATCCACCATTGTTGCACTGCGGCGAGAAGCGTCGTGACCACCCAGTAGAGAGTCACGCCCGCAGGGAAACTCAAACTGATCCAGATGATGAACGCCGGCATTATCAGGTTCATCATCTTCTGGCTCGGATCCGTGCTTATCATCACCGACTGAAGGTACGTGGCCACACCGGCCAGCACCGCGAGCGCCACGTCGGGCTTTCCAAGGTTCGGCATCCACAGGAACCGCTGTTCGAATGGGTAGCTCCTAAGTGCGGTGAAGAGGGCCCAAATGATGGGTAGCTGGATTAGCGTGGGCCAACAGCCTCCGAGAGGGTTGATTCTGTGCTCACGGTACAGCTCCATCAGCCTCTTCTGCATTTCCTCGGGTTGCTCTTTGTACTTGTCCTGTATCTCCTTCACCTTGGGTTGAAGGAGCTTCATCTCCTCCATGGCTTTGGTCTGCTTTACCGTAAGCGGGTACGTGACGAGCCTCAAGAGGACGGTCAAGGCGATGATAGCCAGTCCGTCGCTGCCCGTCACATCCCGGAGGAAATGAACTATGGAGTTGATAATGCCTGTGAGAGTCAATACACGCACCCTCCCGTCGCTTCTCCATCCCCGTTTCGCCTACGGGACCGGGTCGTACCCTCCGGGATGGAACGGATGGCACTTCACGATCCGCCTCGCGGCTAGATAGCCGCCCTTGAGCACCCCATACTTTTCTATTGCCTGATACGCGTACGCCGAGCAGCTAGGGTAGAACCTGCACGTGGGCCTCGTCTTCAGCCTCGTCAGCCATTTTCTGTAAACCCAGATACATAGGAGAGCAAGACCCTTGGCTGTTCTGGACACAGCAAGTCTGCCGCGCGCCCACGCGTTATGCCAAGCCGCTCCCCTTTTCGTCGTGATGCCCACCTTTTTCACTTTTCGTCGTCGCCCTTTCGTAAGGCACCGCACGTCGAAAGAAGCCCGAGAAGCTCCTCTTTCACTTCCTGAAAAGAGGCGGTCTTCGCTTTCGACCTGGGTAGCAATACAATGTCCAGGCCATCCCGAAGTGCCGCCTCGCTCGTCCGATACGCTTCCTTAACGATCCTCTTCAGGCGGTTTCTCTCAACCGCTCCGCCGAGACGCTTGCTCACAGCAACCCCGACGCGGTTGAACGGCAGGCCGTTTTCCAAGTAGTATACCACAACCCGCCTGCCTGGAAGGGACTTTCCTTCCTCGAAAACCCTCGTGAAATCACTGCTCTTGCGCAGCCGCTCGCTTCTCGGCATCCACCGCACCCCATAGGCCCCACGGCGCGCCCATTTCACGCCGACATCACGCGGTCAGCCGCTTTCTACCCTTGGCGCGCCTCCTTTTCAGCACGAGGCGGCCGCCACGCGTCGACATCCTTTTCATGAAACCGTGCACTTTGCTCCGGTGCCTTACATTAGGTTGATAAGTTCGCTTCATGATAACCGCGCGCCTCCTGTATCTCGTCCGTTCCGTGGCGCGTGTACGCCAGCCAAATTATAGCCAACGCTTTCCTGCATGTCAAGTGCGGCAACCGCTTCGCAACACCCACGCCCATCCCACACCAGCACCCAAGCTGGGCACCCAAGCTGGGGAGCGCCGCCCCCAGCCCGCCGTGACAGACCACCCCGCGACCTACGCACCGCGGCGGCACAACCTCCGGCCCCTCATTCCACGCCTCCTCGCGGCCCGCTCACCACCTCCCGCCTCACTTCGACTCCCGCGTCGTCCTCCTTCCGGCGTCCCCGCAACCCGTCCCTTTCATCCCAATACTCTCTCGCACTCCCCCGTGCTTTTCCGGGCCCTCCCCCTCGCGTTTCCCCTCGTCCCATCGTCCCTTGATACCCTGGAAAAGCTCTGCTAATATGATTTCGGAGGCTTTTCCAGGCTTTCCATGTCGCCTGGTCAGAAGTATAGAGTTCCCAGTTTCCCACAGACTTATTCACAGCCTGTGGATAACTCTGTGGGTAACCTGTTGATGTTTCTGATCACGGCGCCACAAGCCTTTCAACGCTTTCCGGAATCGCCTGTGGATATCACCGACGGCCAGCTAGACGGCCTTTCGATATTGGAAACCCCTCTCTGGCCTCAGCATGTGTTATCCACAGTTTTTGTGGATAACTTGTGGACAACCTATGGATTTCCTGTGCACGTTCCTTTCCCCCAGGGTTTTTCACAGCTGTGGAAAACTCTGTGGAAAACTCCGGCTGAAAGGCGGGCCGCAGACAGTATGCCAGGCGTCTTTTCATGGCTTTTCCGCAAGGGCTCAGAGAGCCACTCCCTCCAGCCTAGCTCGCAGGGCGATCATCTCACCCAGCGGAAGAGGCAGTCGGAGCGAGAGGTGCGCATAGCCGTGTACGACTCGCTGAGCACGGTCCCCAGGATCGTGGACGTACGCGGAAAGGACTTCTCAGAGCTCCTGAACGAGCTGGCCTCGAAGACGTACTCGTTCGCTCACGAAAAGGGGGGCCAGCTCCCGTACGTCGCCATCAAGGAGGTCGTCGAAAACCTCCTTCACGCCGACTTCCAGGACGCGGTGATAAGCATCCTGCCGGACGGAAACACTATCAGGGTGTCAGACCAGGGTCCTGGAATACTTGAAAAGGAGAAGGCATTCCTTCCTGGTTTCACCACGGCGACCACCGAAATGCGCAAGATAATCCGAGGTGTGGGCTCCGGCCTTCCCATCGTGCGGGACTCCATGCGCGCGATCGGGGGCTTTGTCTCGATCGAGGACAACCTGAAGCGCGGGTGCGTCGTGACCCTTTCGTCGTTTTCTAGGCCGCCCGAGTCCGTGTCCGGCGCTCCGGAAAGGCCTTCCACCGTGGAAAAGGTCGCTGAACCCGGCTTGCGCGAGGCCCGCCCGGAGCCTTCCGCGGCGCCGCGCAAGGGCGTCGTTGACGAGGGAGCGGCCGTTTCAGATGCCCGGGATGAAAAGGGTCTTTTCGAAAGGCTCGATGCCACCCTTTCAGACCGGCAGAGAAAGGTTTTCCGGGTGCTCGCTGAAAAGGGCGAGGCGGGGCCCTCCACCATTGTGAAAGAGCTTGACATAAGCCTTAGCACGGCCTACCGCGATCTCGTTTCCCTTGAGGAGCACGGGCTTGTCGAGCCCGCCGACGGAAGCGGAAAGCGCCGCCTTACGGCGCGAGGCATGACGTACCTCGCTCGCCTTGCGAGGTAAATGGTGGGGGATAGCGGGACATCTGGTGGGCCTTCTTGTGGGAGGTAAGCAGTTATGGCTGAAAGCGCGAACGCACTCTGGGCGAAGGTCCTCGAGGTAATGCAGGGCCAGGTACCGAAGCCCAGTTTCGAGACGTGGCTTCGCGGTACCGAGGGGATCGGTATGAACGGGAACACGCTCGTAGTGCGGACTCTGCACGACATAGGCAGGAAGTTCTTGACCGATAACTACCGCGAGCCCATCCGTCGCACGCTGAAAGCGCTCACGAACGAGGACCTCGACGTGTCCTTCGTATGCTCCGTGCCCTCCGAACGAGCGGACGAGTTTGCCGGAGATGACGCGGGCCATGCGGGGTCGCTGATGAACGATGAGCTTTACACGACTCGCCTGAACCCGAAGTACACATTCGAGACGTTCGTGGTCGGGAACAGCAACCGCTTCGCGCACGCTGCCTGCCTCGCTGTCGCCGAGGCTCCTGGCCGGGCGTATAACCCTCTGTTTATCTACGGAGGCGTCGGCCTAGGCAAGACCCACCTCATGCAGGCAATCGGCCATTTCGTGCTCCAGCACAGCCCGTCCACACGGGTGGTGTATGCGCCTTGCGAGAAGTTCACGAACGACCTCATCAACGCGATTCGGGATGACAAAACCGTGGAGTTCCGGGAGAGATATCGGAACGTCGACGTCCTTCTCATCGACGACGTCCAGTTTCTGGCCCAAAAGGAGCGAACGCAGGAGGAGTTCTTCCATACTTTCAACACTCTACACGAGGCAGGCAAGCAGATCGTGATCTCTAGCGACCGTCCTCCAAAAGAGATCCCCACGCTTGAGGATAGGCTCAGGTCGAGGTTCGAGTGGGGGCTCATCTCCGACATCCAAGCACCAGACCTCGAGACCCGTATAGCGATTCTCAAGAAGAAGGCTCAGCTCGAGCAGCTCGACATGCCGCTCGAAGTCCTTGCGTACATCGCGAACCAGATCCGGTCGAACATCCGGGAGCTGGAGGGCGCCCTCACCCGCGTGGCAGCGCATTGTTCCATACATAACAAGCCCGTCACCGTCGCCACGGCGGCGGAGTGCCTCAAGGACATGATCCCGTCTCAAAAGCCGAAGCAGGTCTCGATTTACCACATCCAGCAGGCTGTTGCCGAGTTCTACCAGATCCCTCCGGACGAGATGAAAGCGAAGAAGAGAACCAGGACCATCTCCTACCCGCGGCAGGTCGCGATGTACCTCTGCCGGGAGCTCACCGAGGAGTCCCTTCCGACGATCGGCGTCGCCTTCGGCGGCAGAGACCACACCACAGTCCTCCACGCCTGCTCGAAGATACGGGCGGACATGGAGGAGGACGAGGCCCTCGCCGGCGCGATCCGGACCATCATCGCCCGCTTGAAGGAGATGACCTGACGTTGACCTTGACGTTGACGCCCATTAATGCCGCCGCCGCACATGCCCGAGCCGCCTGTGAGCATCCTGTGGACAAGCGGTTGATAGCCTGTGGAGCCACTGTGGGTAACGTGTCGAATCAGGACGACCTGTTTATAATGTGGACAGATCGTGCCGAAAATCCACAGGTTTGTCCACACCTAGACGCCGCGTCGCGCAACGGATCGCGGGGCTTATCCACAAATCCACAGGCCCTACTACTGGTACTAGAAAACTGTACATGTACTAAGAATGAGATCCGGAGTACGGTCCTGTGGAAAACCGCCTCACGTGATCGGCCTCTCATACCCAACCACAGCGACACGGGAATGCTGGGTTCTGCCGCATCCTGTGAGGTCAGCCCGGGGGAAAAAGCCAACAAAGCCGTCGCGGGGTTGCGGAGACTCGACGACCGCCGCGAATGAGAGGGGGACCTGACAAGCGTGGATAACCTTGATCAGATGGAGCAGTCAACTATCGAGACAGCAGGTTCAGAAGAGGGGAGACCGGTCGGATACCCGATTCGCCTTTCGTGTGACCGGGACGATTTGGCCTCGGCAGTGGCCACGGTGCAGCGCGCCGTGTCCGCCCGGACTACCCTGCCCATACTCTCGGGCGTGCTGATGGAGACCACGTCCGAAGGCCTTCGTCTCGTGGGGACCGACCTTGAGCTTTCCGTGGAGACGTACATGCCTGTGAGCGTCACGTCCGCGGCTGCGATGGTGCTCCCGGCCCGCTACTTGGGAGAGATAGTGAAGCGCCTTCCCGCTAGTGAGGTTACGATCGATTTCGATCCAGGCAACCGGGTTGCAACGATCTCCAGCGGCAAAGCGGTGTACAGCATCAACTCCATGGACCCTGCCGAGTTTCCCCTGTTTCCTCAGGTCGAGGGGGACGTATGCTGGAGCGTTCCGGGAAGGGATCTCGCCGAGTTCGTGAGGCAGACGTCGTTCGCAGCGGCCGTGGACGAGAATCGTCCCTTCCTGACCGGTGTGCTCGTGTCGATCGGGGCCGGCGAGGCGAGGCTCGTTGCGACTGACACATTCAGGCTTGCCCTCCGTAAAGTGGGGTTGGACGGCGGACAGACCGGCACCGCCGCGGGTTACCCCGAACGCGGCGCGGTCCAGATGATCGTCCCTGCCAGGGCCTTCGGCGAGGTCGGCAGGATCGTCCAGGGCGAGGCCGCACAGGTGGAGGTGCACGCCTCCGCCAACCAGGTGGCCTTCAGGTGCCGCACGACGACCATCGTTAGCCGGCTCATCGACGGGCAATTCCCCAACTACGAGCGGGTGATTCCAAAGGTGTGGAAGAGTCGTCTGCTCTTGAAGAGGGCAAGTCTCCTGGAGGCTGTCGAACGCGTCGCGGTGCTCGGGAAGGACGAATTCGGCACTGTCAAGCTAGGGTATGGGGGAGAGACCCTCACGATCACCGCCAACGCGCCCGAGGTAGGCACGGCTTTCGAGGAGATAGCGGTCTCGAGGAGCGAGGGAGAGGCAGGCGAGACTACTCTCCGCGCGCGGTACCTTCTGGACGTGCTGCGAGCCGTGGGCGATGACGAGCTTGTCCTCGAGGTCACGGGGCCCGTGAGCCCGGTGGTCGTAAAGCAACCGCAACCTGAGGGGGCCGGCAGTGAGTACCTGTACCTCATAATGCCGGTGACGGTGAACGCATGACAGTCGCGAAAGAGCCGACGAGAGTCCACATCTCTGGTGACACGATCAGGCTCGACCAGTTTCTAAAGTGGGCCGGCGTAGCCCAGACCGGGGGCCAAGCGAAAGCCATGGTCCTGGACGGCCGGGTTTGCGTGAACGGCGAGCAGGAGCTGCGCCGCGGAAGAAAGCTCCACCCCGGCGACATCGTTGCTGTGACCGTCACAGAAAATGACGGGACGGTTGATGGCCAGGGAAGGCGTCCGGTGAAAACCTTCGAGGTCGTGGGCGCGCGAGAGGGCGTTGTGGGCGCGGGAGAGGGCAGCGATGGTCCTTGAGAGGCTGAAGCTCAGGCATTTCCGGAATTACGTCACGGCAGACCTGGAGCTATTTCCCGGGAAAAACGTGCTATCGGGCAACAACGGGCAGGGCAAGACCAACGTCCTGGAGGCCGTGTATCTCTGCGGCACCGGGTCGTCCTACCGGACGGTGCGTGACGCTGACCTCATCACGTGGGGCGAGAGCGCCTTCTACGCGGCATGTCGCTTCATCCGTAGAAAGGAGCCTCTCGTCGTGGAGGTAGGTTGCACGCGTGAAGCCGGTAAGACCGTGAAGATAAACGGCGTTCCGCAGGACTCGGCCTTTGAGAACATCTGCGCGGCGAACATCGTAGTGTTCGGCCCGGACGACCTTCGGATGATCAAAGGCGGCCCGATGGAACGGCGCCGCTTCCTCGACACGGAGATAGGTGCGGTGAGCGAGTCGTATCGCAGAGACCTCTCGGCGTACCGTAGGATCCTGGCACAGAGAAACGCCTATCTCAAGGAGAGGCGCTACGACTCCCCGCCAGCCGGCAAGCCTGACCCCGCCCTGGACGTGTGGGACGAGCAGCTCGCTGCCGCGGGCACCCGTGTCATGCTGAAGAGAGCCGAGGCGATAAGAAAGCTCTCGGTGCTCGCCAAGGTCGCGTATCGGCACATATCCCCGGACGGCACCCTTGAAATGGTCTATCGGCCCTCCGTCTTCGTGAACGTGGGAGCTGCTGCAAAAACGCGGGGCGAGGAAGGAGACACGGCGCGCAGGTGGGAGGAGGCTTTCCACCGCGAGCTCGAGAAGGCCCGTCCCGAGGAACTGGCGAGAGGTGTCACGCTCGTGGGCCCTCACCGGGACGAGGTGGCTTTCGTCGTCGACGGCGTGGACATGAGGGTCTTCGGCTCTCAGGGTCAGCAGCGCTCGGTCCTGCTTGCGGTGAGGCTGGGCGAGCTCGAATTCGTGAAGAGCGAGGTCGGGGAGGACGCCATCCTGCTGCTGGATGATGTTTCCAGCGAGCTGGACCCGGGAAAGAGACAACGACTCTGGGAGTACCTCAATGACCGCGTGCAGACTATCGTCACAACCACCGACGAGAAGCTGCTGGGTGACATGGGTGGGCCGCTCAAGCGATTCCGGGTGGAGGCAGGGCGAGTGGAAGAGGTGAGCTGAGGTGGTGCGGCTGCAGCAGGCGCTTGATGGAGGCCTGAAACGCCTCGGCATTATGAGACAGGTGAGGCGAGCGCGGGCCGTCGATGTCTGGACAGAGGTCGTGGGGCCTGCTGCCGCTCAAGCGTCGAGAGCTTTGAGTTGCCGGGACGGTGTTCTTTTCGTGGCCGTGAAGAGCTCGGTCTGGGCGAACGAGCTCTCGCTCTTGAAGGCGGACATCATCAAGAAGCTCAACCGACAGCTCGGACGCGGCACGATCGTGGACATCCGGTTTCAGGCGAGGAGCCTGGGAAGGGACCGACGTTGCGACGAGAACGCAGCCCGGTGCGACGCAAGCGAGAGCAGCGGGCCCGGCGCAGGCGCGCCGAACGGCCGGCGCGGGTGCGGGGAGTCTCGCACGGACGCGCTCGCCAGCGCCGAAATGAAGGAGATCCAGGCTCTTGCTGCGGCGATCGCCGACCCTGAAGTGAGGGCGGCCTTCACCCGAGCTGCAATGGCGGCCGCGCTCAGGGCACGCCAAGACATGGACCTCGGCGGGCCGGCGAACGTGGGGTGAGTTCGGGATGACTGGGTAGCGATCGGGCTCGAGGTGAAGCGAATGGGCCTAGACTCCGTGCGTGGTGTGACAAGGGCGAGACGCACCGATACATGAGGGGCTGATGCAGTTGTTTCTACACATAGGAGGACAGGTAAGCGTGGCCGTCAAGGATCTCGTGGCCATGCTGGATATCGATATTGCGAGGAAATCTCCTCTTTTGGCGGAATTCTTGGCTAAGAGCGGCGCCGGGCAGAGGTTTTCGCCTATGGACGGGCAAGAGGCCAAGTGCGCCGTGATCACGCCGTCTGCCGTGTACTTGTCGCCGATATCACTCGCAACCCTACGCCGGCGCCTCGAAGCTGGTTACACGGATCCCCAGGCAGCTGCCGGGGGTGACGCGGGTGCCGAGGGTGAGGAGTGAGCGAGACCGCCCGGCCTTGCCCGGCCTTGTCCAACCCCGCACTCCGGACTCCGGCCTCGGCCTGGTCTCGTTGACAAGGGTCCGGCGGTATAATAACATAAATGCAGCGCGCTGCGGCGGGTTGACATCGAACCTACGTTTGGTATAATAGTGCGGGGGTGCTCTGTTGCGGGAACCGTGATGATGACATCACGGTTCTTGACGGTTCAAAGACAAGCTCTAGCTATAAGTAGGGGCGGTGGGGCCGTTGAGCGGCGCCAGCCCAACCGGTCTGTGCCACCCTGGCGCGGTTGAAGCCGACGAGGCCGTCGCCGGGATTGTCCGAATTGGCACCTGATTGGGACCTGCTGGGGAAGTTGAACAGTCTCGTGCAGGAGCGCTCCCGGCTGTTCCCGACTGTTAGGAAGGGCTGCCGGTGATTGGGTGATTGCACGATGGATGTCAGTTGCCCGTCACTGGCCTCGAGGGCCGGATTCCGACGAGGCGCGTCCCGCTTGAGGTGTCGGCCGTCGGCCCCTAGTGCGATGTCCGCAGCCCGGCGACCACCCGAAGTGAGACAGGTGCTGGCATAGTCTCAGATAACGTGCTCCCAACCAACAACCTCGTAATGGAAAGTGCGGCGGTATCATGAGTAATGTCATCGGCAGTGGAGGGAACAATCAAGCCCGCTACGGGGCCGCGCCAGGCGCCCATCCAGATAGAGCGCATGTTGACGCGCCGTACGGCGCGGAGCAGATCCAGGTGCTCGAAGGCCTCGAGGCCGTTCGGAAAAGGCCGAGCATGTATATCGGCAGCACCGGCGTGCGCGGGCTGCACCAGCTTGCCTACGAGGTCGTCGACAACAGCATCGACGAGGCCCTCGCGGGTTACTGCGACGCCATAGATGTGACCATCGGGAAGGACGGCTCTCTCCGAGTGGTCGACAACGGCAGGGGCATCCCGGTTGATATTCATCCGAAAACCGGGAGGCCAGCCGTTGAGGTGGTCCTCACGGTGCTTCACGCCGGAGGGAAGTTCGACGGCGGTGCGTATCGGGTCTCCGGTGGGCTCCACGGCGTGGGCGTATCGGTGGTGAACGCCCTTTCCGAGTGGCTCGAGGTTGAGGTGCGCTCTGGCGGTAAAGTATACTACCAGCGCTACCAGCGAGGAAAGCCGGTCACCGATCTCAAGGTGAAAGGAACCGCTGACAGCACGGGCACGACGATTACGTTCCTACCCGACCGCAAGATCTTCGAGACGATAGAGTTCAATTTCGACATCCTTGTCCATCGTCTGCGCGAGCTAGCGTTCCTCAGCCGTGGCGTGAAGATCAGCCTCTCGGATGAGCGGGACGGAAAAAGAGTCGAGTTCCAGTACGACGGGGGCATCGTTTCCTTCGTCGAGCACCTGAACAAGAACAGGGATCCCATTCACCCTGAGATATTCTACGTGTCGCGTGACGTCGGCGATGCCACGGTGGAGGTCGCCCTTCAGTACAACGATGGGTACGTGGACAACACGTTCTCATTCGCCAACTTCATCAACACTACCGAAGGCGGCACGCATTTGAGCGGCTTCCGCTCGGCGCTCACGCGTACCATCAACGACTACGCCAGAAAGACGGGGATGCTGAAGGAGAACGAGGAAAACCTCACCGGCGATGACGTGAGGGAGGGCCTTACCGCGGTCGTGAGCGTGAAACTGCTCGCGCCGCAGTTCGAAGGGCAGACAAAGACGAAGCTCGGCAACACCGAGATTCGGGGGATCGTCGACTCGGTGGTGGCCGAGGCTCTTGCGGAATTCTTCGAGGAGAGGCCGGCGAGCGCCAGGGCCATCGTGGAGAAATGCCTATCGGCCGCGCGCGCAAGGGAGGCTGCCCGGAAAGCCAAGGAGCTGACTCGACGCAAGACCGCGCTCGAAGTGTCATCGCTCCCCGGGAAGCTCGCTGACTGTTCGATGCGCGAGCCTGAGCTGTGCGAACTGTTCCTGGTGGAGGGGGAGTCCGCGGGAGGCAGCGCCAAGCAAGGCCGCGACAGGCGCTTTCAGGCCATCATGCCGCTGCGCGGCAAGATCCTGAACGTTGAGAAGGCGCGCCTCGACAAGATCCTCGCCAATGAGGAGATCAGGGCGATGATAACGGCCCTTGGAACGGGCGTCGGCGACGACTTTGACCCGTCCAAGTTGCGTTACCGCAAGATCGTGGCGATGACCGATGCGGACGTGGACGGTGCGCACATTCGAACGCTGCTCCTGACGTTCTTCTATCGATACATGAGGCCGCTCATAGAGAACGGGAACGTGTATATCGCCCAGCCCCCGCTCTTCCGGGTGCGCCAGGGCAAGAAGGATTTTTACGCATACAGCGAGAGGGAGCTCGAAGCCATCCTGCAGAAAGTGGGCAGGCAGGGCGTGACCGTGCAGAGGTACAAGGGTCTCGGTGAGATGAACGCGGAGCAGCTCTGGGAGACAACGATGAACCCGGAGACGCGCACGATTCTTCAGGTTTCGCTCGAGGACGCGATGGCCGCGGACGAGATCTTTACCACGCTGATGGGCGACAAGGTGGAGCCGCGACGCGAGTTCATCCAGCAACACGCCAAGGAGGTCACTGACCTGGACATATAGCTTGAGGTGCTATGCCACGGCCCGTGGCGGTGCTGTGGGCGCGACGGTTTCAGATGAGCGCAAAGAGCGCGTAGGGAGGTCCTGACGCTTGGTTGAACCTAGGGACGGGAAGGTTATCCCCATAAACATAGAAGACGAGATGAAGCGGTCCTACCTCCTGTACTCGATGAGCGTGATAGTGGGCAGGGCGCTTCCCGACGTGCGGGACGGGCTCAAGCCCATCCACCGGCGTATCCTGTACGCCATGAACGAGCTCGGGCTCACGTCAGACAAGCCCCACCGCAAGTCGGCGACGATCGTGGGCGAGGTGATGGGCAAGTACCATCCACACGGTGACGCCGCGATATACGAGACGCTCGTAAGGATGGCGCAGGATTTTTCGCACAGGTACCCGCTCATAGACGGTCACGGGAACTTTGGTTCCATCGACGGGGATCCGCCGGCTGCCATGCGCTACACAGAAGCGCGCATGGCAAGGATCACTTCGAAGCTCCTTGCCGACATCGACAAGGACACGGTGGACTTCGTTCCCAACTTCGACGAATCTTTGAAGGAGCCCACTGTGCTCCCTGCGCGATTCCCGAACCTCCTTGTCAACGGCTCGTCCGGCATCGCGGTGGGAATGGCCACGAACATCCCTCCTCACAATCTCGGCGAGGTCATAGATGCCGTGGTCATGCTCATAGACAACCCCGATGCGTCCGTCAAAGAGCTTATGACGGTCATAAAGGGGCCGGATTTTCCCACGGGCGCTCTCATAATGGGCAGGGACGGCATACGAGATGCCTACTCCACGGGCCGCGGATCCATCACGATCAGGGCACGTGCGAGGATCGAGACTTCCTCAAGTGGAAAGACCAGGATCCTCGTGACGGAGATCCCGTTCCAGGTGAATAAGGCGAGGCTCATAGAGAGCATAGCAGAGCTTGTGCGGGACAAGAAGATCGACGGCATCACGGACCTTCGCGACGAGAGCGACAGGGAGGGGATGCGCATAGTCATCGAGCTCCGCCGCGAGGCCAACCCGAACGTCGTCCTCAACCAGTTGTACAAGCACACGCAGATGGAGTCCACGTTCGGCGTCATCATGCTCGTGCTCGTGGACGGGCAGCCTAGGGTGCTCAACCTGAAGGAGACCCTCCATTACTACATCGAGCATCAGAGAGAGGTCGTCACGAGGCGGACCAAGTTCGAGTTGGCGAAGGCCGAGGAAAGGGCACACATCCTGGAAGGCCTGAAAATAGCCCTCGATAATCTCGACGCCATAATCACGCTCATCCGCGAGTCGCGGACGCCTGAGATAGCCAAGGAAGGACTCATGAAGACCTTCATGTTGTCCGACAAACAGGCCCAGGCCATCCTCGACATGAGGTTGCAGCGCCTAACGGGCCTTGAGCGCCAGAAGATCGAGGACGAGTATATCGACATCATCAAGCTCATAGCCAAGCTCAAGGGCATCCTTGCCGATGAGAAGAAGGTTCTTGAGGTCATCAAGGAGGAGCTGTTGGCCCTGAAGGCCGAGTATGCCGACCCGCGCCGTACCGAGATCGCGGCAGCCGCGGGCAAGCTCGACGTCGAGGACCTCATCGCGGAGGAAGACATCGTGGTGACCCTGACCCATCAGGGCTACATCAAGAGACTGCCCTTGACGACCTACCGCAGCCAGCGGAGGGGCGGGCGTGGCGTGACCGGCATGAGCACGAAAGAGGAAGACTCCGTGGAGCATCTCTTCGTGACGACGACCCATGAGTACATCCTCTTCTTCACGAACAAGGGGAAGGTATACTCGGTCAAGGCGTATGAGGTGCCGGAGGCGAGCCGCCAGGCGCGGGGCACGGCGGTCGTGAACCTCATCGCCCTTTCTCCGGGGGAGAGCATCCGGGCGGTCATACCCATCCGGGATTTCGCTGACGACAAGTACCTTGTGATGGCCACGAGCCACGGTGTCATCAAGAAGACGGCGCTTTCGATGTATGATAACGTCAGGCGCTCCGGCGTCATCGCTATCGACCTTTCTGAGGGCGATGACCTCGTGAGCGTCAAGCTGACCTCAGGCGACCAGGAGCTCATCATCGTGACCGCCCAGGGCCAGTCGATCCGATTCAGGGAGAACGAGGTGCGGCCGCTCGGCCGGGTCGCGCGCGGTGTCAAGGCCATCTCGCTCTCCAAGGGCGACGCGGTGGTCGGCATGGACGTCGTGAGGCAAGGCTGCGACTTATTGGTCGTCACGGCGAACGGCTTCGGGAAGCGTACGCCCCTTGCGGAATACAGGCTCCAGTCTCGGGGAGGCAGGGGCATCAAGACTCTCAAGGTGACGCCCAAGACGGGGCCGGCTGCCGACGTCAAGGTTCTTACCAGCGACGACGAGCTGATGCTCATCTCGGCGGAAGGCATAATAATTAGGATGAACGCCGCCGACATCCCGCAACAGGGGCGATCTACCCAGGGCGTGCGCGTGATGAAGCTCGAGCCTGGTGACAAGGTCGTATCCCTCGCCCAGGTGGTGGGCAAGAACGGCGGCTGACGCTCGGGATGGTGGATGCTGCAGTGCCCAACTCGTACGAGATCCTGGAGCATACCGCCGACATCGGCGTCCGCGCCTGGGGGCGCACGCTCGGGGAGGCGTTCGCGAATATGGCGATGGGCATGATGTCGCTCATCATCCCCGAGCACAGGCTCGTCCTCGAAAGAGACAAGAGGCGGGTCAGGGCATCCGCGACCGACTTGGAAGGTCTGCTCGTGGCCTGGCTTGAAGAGCTGGTTTACTTGGTCGACGCAGAGAGGTTTCTCGTCGCAAGGGTGGAGGAGATCTCGATAGTAGCCCCGGAGGGAGCGGGGCCAGGGCTTCAGCCGGGACATGCGGCCCGGCTCGCGACCGGCGGCGACTCCCCCAACACCCTGGACCTGGGCGCTGGTAGACCCGGGTCCAAGTGGTGCGCGGAGGGAGCCACTGAGAGCGCAGGCACCTGGGAGGTAAGCGCGCTGGTATGGGGCGAGAGTATAGACCCGGCGCGACATCCTCTGGAGATCGAGATAAAGGGCGTTAGTTACCACATGCTCAAGGTTGAGAGAATCGCCGAGCCGCCAGGAGAACGTGCCGGAGCGCCGGCGGCGGCAGCACGAGGCGCGCGAGGGGTAGCCTGCCGCCCGGCCCGGGAAGGTCGCAGCGATGCGTGGATGGCGCAGGCCATATTCGACGTCTAGGTGTGGCGCCATGAGTTTTCGTCTCCTTGCTTGACGGCGCCAGGGTTGCCGGTGGTTGCACGAGCGCGACGGGGCTTGGAGAATTCAGGTGCCTCGCGCGCCGAATTCGGACCAGGCGCGCCGCGCGCCGCAAGCGCGGCGCCCCGGCAGGACAAGGCTGGCAACGCTGGGCGAGACACGCGCGCCGAAGAGCGGCGGGGACTTCAGCCGATGTATTCGGATCCGCATATTCGGATCCAGATGGCAAGGCCGCCAATCCAAGACGGGACTTCGGGGCTGGAAACGGGCGTGACGATGCTGTCACGGTGTGCTTGGATCGGGCAGATCCAGGACTATCCGGGAACTCAGGAGGCGCATTGCGATGGCTGACGGATGGAAAGGCCCTCTTGAGCGGGTGGACGAGTTTCGCTGGCGCATCCCAGTGACCTACAAGGCGGGCATGAGGGTGCCCGGCATGATCTACGCGGACGAACGGCACGTGGACCATATCCGCGAGGATCAGGCTCCCGAGCAGGTTGCTAACGCTGCTTTTCTGCCGGGCATGGTGGGCATGTCCCTTGCTATGCCCGACATTCATTGGGGTTACGGATTCGCGATAGGCGGCGTGGGGGCGACCCTCGCTGACGAAGGGGTCATCTCACCAGGCGGCGTCGGATTCGACATAAACTGCGGCGTGCGGCTCCTCCGAACCAACCTCTTCGAGGACGAGGTGCGTGCGTGCCTCGAGCCTCTGGTGAACCAGCTCTTTCGGGATATTCCGTCGGGCGTCGGTTCGACCGGCGTGATCAAGCTGGGGAAGAACGACACGGCCGAGGTCCTCGAGAAGGGCGCGCTCTGGGCGGTGGAGAACGGATACGGTTGGCCGCGGGACCTCGATCACACAGAAGAACGCGGCGCCATGAAGGGCGCTGACGCAGGCAAGGTAAGCGACAAAGCCATAAAGCGAGGCATGCCACAGCTCGGCACGCTCGGCTCGGGCAACCACTTTCTAGAGGTCCAGGTGGTGGACCAGGTCTTCGATAGCGCGTTGGCCGAGAGGTTCGGGCTTTCCGTTGGACAAGTCGTGGTGATGATCCATTCTGGTTCGCGCGGCCTCGGCCACCAAGTATGCACCGATTACCTCGCCAGGATGGAGCAAGCCATAAAGAAGTACGGGATCACCATTCCCGATCGGCAGCTCGCCTGTGCTCCCTTGAGTTCGCCGGAGGGACGAGACTATTTCGCGGCCATGGCGTGCGCCGCCAACTATGCCTGGGCGAACCGTCAGTGCATCATGCACTGGACGCGCGAGGCTTTCGCGAAGGTGTTCAGGCGCTCGCCGGAAGACCTTGGCATGGAGCTTATCTACGACGTGGCGCACAACATCGCAAAGATCGAGGATCATGTGGTAGACGGAAAGAGGCGTCGTGTGTGCGTCCACCGCAAGGGCGCGACCAGGGCGTTTCCGGCGGGCCATCCCGACGTGCCCGCGGACTATCGCGAGACCGGGCAGCCCGTGCTAGTTCCGGGTGACATGGGCCGCAACTCTTACCTCCTCGTCGGGACGCAGCGCGCGATGGAGGAGACGTTTGGTTCGACCTGCCACGGTGCCGGACGCGTCATGAGCAGGGCGGCGGCGAAAAAGGCGGTGAGCGGCGCTGCGCTCCAGGCTGAGTTACGGGAGCGCGGGATCATCGTCAAGGCCGCCAGCAGGGGTGCGCTTGCGGAGGAGACGCCCGAAGCGTACAAAGACGTGAACGAGGTGGTGCATGTCTGTCACGGGGCAGGCATCTCCCACAAAGTCGCACGAATGAAGCCGCTTGGGGTCGTCAAGGGATAGCTCTCAGTCGGAGGATAGCGGATACCTCTCATCCGTCTCATTCGTCGGCTCCGCCGGAGCGGCGAGGTAATCCAAGGGTAATGCAAGACAATGAGACAACATAAGCGCCGGCGGCCTGCCGCTCACCTCGCGTTTCACGTTCGCGTGAGTCCGCGGCCAGGCCCCGGCGCATCTTGTTCCCGCGTTTCCCCCATGTCTATCCTGAAGTCGTCCCGCGGGTAGGGGCCACCTTGAACTTGCGTGCCGTCGTCTTGAGCTCCGCTAGATCCTGCCTGGCACCGGCTTCATTCTTCGCTCGGATGTTTGCTCTGAGCCTGTCCAGGCGCGTGTCGAACGTCGTGACGTCCTTCGTCGTGTTGGTGCTGGTCACACGGGGACGAAGCGATTCCCAGGTGGTGCGAAGCCTCGAAGACTCCTTGTCCGCGGCCGTCCAGTCCTTGCGCCGCACAGCGTCCTCGACCCTGTTCAGGTCGCGCTCCAGGTCCGTGACGGTCGGAGCCGAACGCGTCGGCGATGGAGTAGGCGTAGTAGGTGCGGGCCTCGTGGGCGCAGGGCGTGTCGGCGCGGGGGTTCTCGCGTACCTCAGTCCGGCGAACACAGCTATGACCACCACGAGCGCACCGATTATCCAGGCGCTCGTGTTCACCCGTCCTCGTCTATTGTTGCCGTTTCCGGCGCCTCTGGTTGAGCCGTTGCCGTTCGCTCCGCCCCCAGCCGAGACCTGCTCGGCGCTGTTACCACCTGCTCTGTCATCTGAAGATAGACGGTCGTCCACGTGATCACCTCCTCGAACAGTATTATCTGCCGGGCATCTACGGATAATGCGCTGCGACCGGTGAGTAGCGACGGGGCAGAGAGAGTCGATGCCTGGGCGATGTTTCGCGGCGCCTCGTCCGAATTCACGTTCACGCCGCAGTCTCCCCAAGTTCCGGTCGCCTCGCCGGGCGAGGACCAGGCAGCCGCCCAAGCACTGTCCAAGAAAGGAGACCAAAGCTCAGGGCACTATGGTTAGAGGTGTGCTTGTCCACGCCCTGAGCTCGTGCGCGTCAGCGATGCGAGGTTTACATAATGCGCCGAACGTGGTATTATTGCTGCGTTCTACGTATGGCGCCACAAGTCTTCGTCTCCGTTCTTGACGGCACGGCGTTAGGGTTGCCGGTACTTGCACGACGGGGCGTGGAGAATTCGGCTGTCTTAAGCGCCTGATTCCAACGAGGCGCGCCGCAACCACTCCGTCCCCGGAGGGCAAGGCCGATAAGCCTTGGGCAGGACCCCTCCGCCGAAAAGTAGCGCGAACTCTTGGCGGCATACCTAGTTACAGTGGGAGGGAGAGACTGACACGTGTCCGCTCGGGTTGTAAGCGCACGCCAGGCCGGGTGTGCCCTGAGGAATATCAAAGTGACAAGCAAGGTGCGGGAATGGTCGGCAGGCCGCGCGAAGAGACTCGGGATCATTGCGGCGCTGCTTCTCACAGCCGTCTTGACAGTCCTAGCGGTGGCGTGGGCCCGCTCTTCTTGGGCGACCGCCGTGCCTGCGGAGTCTAGCGGGCTCACGCTGGGTCGACCCGGGCGGGAGGCCGGAGCGGCGGCTGAGCGCGGCACAATCGTCCCAGCGCCGGTGGCAGGCTGCGGCTTTTGGGAAAGCCGCAGCGGCGGGAGCGCCGAGGACGTTGCTGGCGCGCAGGACATCGGGACCGCTGGGGCCGTCGAGGGCGACCGCGAGGCCCGAGAGACGCCGTTCGCGGGGACTGCGCCCGCAACGGCGCAGAGCCCGGTGAACGATCCGGCGATCGGGCAGGGCGCGGGGTTTCTGGACTGGTTCGAGCGGGACGTAAAGTACCTGCGGACCCTGGGCCAGACCTTGGGCGCGCTCTCGGGGCGCGGGTATGCCGGTCTGGACGACCGTGCGGTCCTCCTGAGCCGGATATCTTGCGAGATCGCGCGACTTCGCGAAGCCATCGCGTATCTCGATGAGCGCCCTTCGTACCGTGACCCGGACCTGGGGTTCTCGGTATACGACACCCAAGCAACCGGCTGGTTGCACGTCCTGGATGTGGCGCTCCGCACACGAGAGGACCTCTTGTCTGCGCTTCGGTCCCCGTTGACAGGATGGCTGAGCGCAGCGCGCGAGCGTGCAGTCTGCGACGCGGCAGCTCAAGAGGCGGCTTCGCTGTACCGCCTGAGCGACGGCACTCCCCTATATGACGCGGACCCGTCGAGGCTTCCACAGGTGGACGAGGTCGTGAGAACGCTGCGGGCCATGGACCTGCCTCGTCCTGCGTTCGATGGTTACCGGGTGTACCTGCTCCCGCTTTCAATGGGCGACGTGAGCGGCCTCGGGGCGGAAGGGTACACGCTCATCGGAGCGGCGGCCGCGGGACGTGAGGTCATAGCGAACCAGGTCGCGGTCACGGTTGCGCACGAGTTCGGTCACCATATACAGCTCAGCGCGCTCGGCCCGACATATGCTGCCAATCCGACGACCTGGAGCCGCTACATGTCGCTGCGCGGCATACGCGGCTGGGCGGCGGACGGCAAAGTGAACACCGAAGCCTGGGCGTCGTCGCCGGAGGAGACGTTTGCCGAGGACGTACGGGTGCTCTTCGGTCCGCCGGAGGCGTCACGAGAGCCATTCGGAACGGCATATGCTGATCCCAGGAGCGACCCCGAGCTCGCCGCAAAAGCGCGCGAGTTCATTGCAGCGCAGGCGGCCGCGGTGCGATCCGGCGATTCCGGGACACCGTTTGGAGGCGGTGCGCTGGCGGGCGGGGCATCGGGTGACATCGGGTCTAGCTTGGCAATTGTCAAGGCGCTGTTGAGAAGTTGTTACGAGAGAATTGCCGCCGGGCCTTGACACAGGCTTAGGTCCATGGTAATATCAAAAAGCGGCAGAGGTACAGCTCTGCCGCCGAAGTTGGCTTTGCTCCTTGAAAACTAAACAGTGAGCTAAGGCAAGGTGCGGTTTTGATTTAGAGCTTGTGTGAGGGAGCTAGAGATAGCTCTTCGGGTATTTTACGGAGAGTTTGATCCTGGCTCAGGACGA